>Ga0307408_100004060_pt1 | contig 9982 bp, 12 predicted proteins | sample 322Cmetagenome_FD_202116 | JGI IMG/M metagenome (GOLD analysis project Ga0307408, IMG submission 202116) | Maize rhizosphere microbial communities from greenhouse at UC Davis, California, United States - 322HYB-C-3 | ecosystem: Host-associated > Plants > Roots > Rhizosphere > Soil | place: USA... | reverse complement strand
AAAACAAGAGTATATGGAAATTTCCCAAGATTTTCAAGCACTTGCGAAAAACAATTGTGTCACAAATAAACTCGAAATTTAACAATTAGATTTGACCATGTTCCGCGAAGGAATGCACCTGGTGTCCGGCTACGACAAAATGGTCGAGGATGCGGATATCGACCAGGGCCAGCGCCTGTACCAGCGCCCTGGTCAGCAGGACATCCGACTCGCTTGGCGCCGGCGATCCGGAGGGGTGGTTATGGGCCAGCATGACGGCGGCGGCGTTGCGCGCCAGCGCTTCCCTGACCACTTCGCGCGGATAAACGCTGGTATGCGTCAGGGTGCCGCGAAACAGTTCGCAGGCTTCGATCAGCCGGTTTTTTACATCCAGGAACAGCACGTGGAAGGATTCATAAGGCTGCCCGGCCAGCGACAGGCGCAGGAAGTCTTTCACCGCGTGCGGCGAGGAGAGCTCTTCGCCGGAAGCCATTTCCTCCGCGATCGCGCGGCGTGCCAGTTCGACAACAGCCTGCAGCTGGGCGTACTTGGCGGCGCCCAGCCCGGGCACGGACGTGAAATCGGCGCGGCTGGCATGGATCAGGGCGCGCAGCGAGCCGAAGCGCCCCAGCAGGTCGGTTGCCAGCGCCACCGCGTCCTTGCCGGGGATGCCCACCCGCAGGAAGATTGCCAGCAGCTCGGCGTCGGACAGGGCTTGCGGCCCGGCTTTTAACAATCGCTCGCGCGGGCGCAGTTGTTCTGGCCAGTCTGAAATTGCCATGGTCACCTCCATCGCTCATTATCTGGCCCGGGCGGGCGGGGCAATTTGCGCTGGGTCAGCTTTTGCTCAGGTCCGGGGCGGCGCCGCCGCGCCGTGGGCCGCCCGATGGCTTACAATAGAGGTTTGCCCGTCACCAGAGTTGTTTCCATGTCTAACGTTGTCACTGCTTCGGCTTACCTCACCCTGCATTACCGCCTCGCCTCCATGGATGGCACCAATATCGTTTCCACCTTCGAAGGCAACCCTGCCACCTTGATGCTGGGTCAGGGCCAGTTGGCGCCGAACCTGGAAGCGCTGCTGATCGGCCTGCCGGAGGGCACGCACAAGGTATTCGAGCTGGCGCCGGGCGAAGGTTTCGGCCCGCGCAACCCGGACCTGGTGCAAGCCGTGTCCCGTGCTACGCTGGAAGAAAATTCCGATCCGGACAATGAATACAAGATCGGCGACCTGGTCGACTTCAACGCGCCAAAAGGCGGCCGCTTTGCCGGCGTGCTGCGCGAATTGCGCGACGACGTTGCCATCTTCGACTTCAACCACCCGCTGGCTGGCCAGCCGGTGAAGTTTGAAGTGAACCTTATCTCTGTGCTGTAAAAGAACATGGAAAAAGAAATCCTCCTCGCCCAGCCACGCGGTTTCTGCGCCGGCGTCGACCGTGCCATCGAGATCGTGGAACGCGCGCTGCAGCAGTTTGGCGCGCCGATCTACGTGCGCCATGAGATCGTGCATAACGCTTATGTGGTGGAAGACCTGCGCGCAAAAGGCGCCATCTTCATCGAAGAACTGGACGACGTCCCGGCCGGCAATACCCTGGTGTTCTCCGCCCATGGCGTGTCGAAAGCTGTGCGTGCCGAAGCGGAAGCGCGCGGCCTGTCGATCTTCGATGCGACCTGCCCGCTGGTCACCAAGGTCCACGTGGAAGTGGCCAAGATGCGCAAGCAGGGCTGCGAAATCATCATGATCGGCCACGAAGGCCACCCGGAAGTCGAAGGCACCATGGGCCAGGCGGAGGAGGGCATGCACCTGGTCGAAACGGTGGAAGACGTGGCCGGCCTGCAGGTGAAAAATCCCGATCAGTTGGCCTATGTGTCGCAAACGACACTTTCCGTGGATGATACGGCACAAATCATCGAGGCCCTGAAGGCGAAATACCCGAATATTATTGAGCCGAAAAAAGGCGACATCTGCTACGCCACCACCAACCGCCAGGAAGCCGTGAAATTCATGGCGCCACAGGTGGAAGTGGTGATCGTGGTCGGTTCGCCGAACAGTTCCAATTCGAACCGCCTGCGCGAGGTGGCTGAGAAGAAGGGCACCCCAGCCTATATGGTGGACAACGCTTCCCAGGTCAATCCGGCCTGGCTGGAAGGCAAGCTGCGTGTGGGCGTGACAGCCGGCGCGTCGGCGCCGGAAGTGCTGGTCGATGCGGTCATCAACCGCCTGAAGGAACTGGGCGCAAAGAGCGTCCGGACCCTGGAAGGCGTGGAAGAAGCAGTGACTTTCCCGCTGCCCAAAGGCCTGGATGGCGCAAAAAGCAACGGAGCCCATTGATAATTCTGTAAAATGCGGATTTTCCGCGATTAGTTTTTCGGAAACCTCGCTATCATGGCGAACGCTTCCAAAACGGCGGCACCACGAGGGCAACCTTGGGTGCCGTTTTTTATAGTTATTAAGGGCATACGATGGATACCTTTATCCAACAAATTCTTAACGGCCTGGTGCTGGGTAGTATGTATGCGCTGGTCGCCCTCGGTTATACGATGGTGTACGGCGTGCTGAACCTGATTAACTTCGCCCATGGCGACGTGCTGATGATCGGCGCGATGATCGGCCTCTCCATCCTGAATTTGCTGGGCGTGTACGCGCCAGGCCTGCCGGGATACGTGCAACTTGGCATTGCCATCATTGGCGCGATCCCGGCATGCATGATCGTCAATATCCTGATCGAGCGCATTGCCTACCGCCGCCTGCGCAACGCCCCCCGCCTTGCTCCGCTGATTACTGCAATCGGCGTTTCCTACCTGCTGCAAACCTTCGCCATGATGATCTGGGGCCGCAACCCGCTGCCGTTCCCGCAGCTGCTGCCGACCGAACCGATCATGGTCGGTGGCGCCGTGATCTCGGTGACCCAGGTGCTGCTGCTGGTGCTGGCTGCAGTGTCGATGTTTGGGCTGGTGATGCTGGTTGAGCGCACCCGCATGGGCCGCGCCATGCGCGCCGTGGCGGAAAACCCGCGCGTGGCAGGCCTGATGGGCGTGGATTCGAACAAGATCATCGTCGCCACTTTCGCCATCGGTGCCGCGCTGGCTGCCGTGGCGGGCGTGATGTGGGGCGCGAACTACGCCTCCATCCAGTTTGCGATGGGCTTCATGCCGGGCCTGAAAGCCTTCTGCGCTGCGGTGCTGGGCGGTATCGGCAACATCTACGGCGCCATGATCGGCGGCATCGTACTGGGGATTATCGAAGCGCTGGGCGCCGGCTATATCGGTGAGCTCACCGGCGGTTTCCTCGGTTCGCACTACCAGGACATCTTTGCCTTCATCGTGCTGATCCTGGTGTTGACGGTGCGTCCGTCGGGCATCATGGGCGAACGCGTGGCCGACCGCGCCTGATGGGGATCTGAATATGCTGACTTTCGACATTCAAAAAAATCCGAAGCAGGCCTACATCAGCATGGCGCTGCTGCTGGCCGCGCTGATTATCTTCCCGTTTGCTGCCGCACCATTCGGCAATTCGTGGGTGCGTATCGCCGACCTGGCGCTGCTGTATATCATGCTGGCCGTAGGCCTGAATATTGTGGTGGGCTTTGCCGGCCTGCTGGACCTGGGCTACATCGCGTTCTATGCGGTGGGCGCCTACATGACCGGCCTGCTGGCGTCACCGCAGTTCGCGACCGTGCTGGAGTCGCTGATCAATATGAACCCGGCCGTCGGCGAAGCGCTGGCGGCGATGCTGGGCGAAGATATCCGCACCAATGGCATCCACTTGTCGGTATGGGTGATCGTGCCGATGGCGGCCGCCTTGGCGGGCCTCTTTGGTGCGCTGCTCGGCGCACCGACCCTGAAGCTGCGCGGCGACTACCTGGCTATCGTGACGCTGGGCTTCGGTGAAATCATCCGTATCTTCATGAACAACCTGAACGATCCGGTCAACATCACCAATGGCCCGCAGGGCATCAACCTGATCGACCCGATCCGCGTGTTTGGCGTGAACCTGGCTGGCGAGCAGGGCTCGCGCGCCACGGTATTCATCGGCAGCTTCTCGATGCCTTCGGTGAATGCCTACTACTTCCTGTTCCTGGTGCTGACCATCGCGACCGTATTCGTGACGACCCGCCTGCAGCATTCGCGCCTGGGCCGTGCCTGGGTAGCGATCCGCGAAGACGAAATCGCAGCCAAGGCCATGGGCATCAACACCCGCAACGTGAAGCTGCTGGCGTTCTCGATGGGCGCTACTTTCGGCGGCGTGGCTGGCGCGATGTTCGCTTCCTTCCAGGGCTTCGTGTCGCCGGAATCGTTCTCGCTGACCGAGTCGATCGCGGTGCTGGCGATGGTGGTGTTGGGCGGTATCGGTCACATTCCTGGCGTGGTGCTGGGCGGCGCGCTGCTGGCGGCCCTGCCGGAAATCCTGCGCCATGTAGTGGAACCGCTGCAAATGAAACTGTTCGGCAAGGTGCTGATCGAATCCGAAGTGCTGCGCCAGCTGCTGTACGGCCTGGCAATGGTGGTGATCATGCTGACCCGACCGGCGGGCCTGTGGCCATCGCCCAAGCATGAAGAGCGTCCGGATGCGGACTCGGACTCCAAAGGCCAGTCCACCGGCGTAATGGCAGCATGAGGTTGGTAGAGATGAACGAACAAGTAATCCTGAATATCGAAGGCGTCAACAAACGCTTCGGCGGCCTGCAGGCGCTGACCGACGTGCGCATCAAGATCAACAAAGGGCAGATCTACGGCCTGATCGGCCCGAACGGCGCCGGCAAGACCACCTTCTTCAATGTGATCACCGGCTTGTACCAGCCGGATACGGGCACTTTCGAACTGGCCGGCAAGCCATACTCGCCATCGGCCCCGCATGCGGTGGCCAAGGCAGGCATCGCCCGTACCTTCCAGAACATCCGCCTGTTCGGCGAAATGACTGCGCTCGAGAACGTGATGGTGGGCCGCCACGTGCGCTCGCACCAGGGTGTGTTTGGCGCCGTCTTCCGCCACAAGGCAGCGCGTGAAGAGGAAGCAGCAATCCGCAAGCGCGCGCAGGAACTGCTGGACTTCGTCGGCATTGGCCAGTTTGCCAGCCGCACCTCCAAATACCTGTCGTACGGCGACCAGCGCCGCCTGGAAATCGCCCGCGCCCTGGCCACCGATCCGCAGTTGCTGGCGCTGGACGAACCGGCAGCGGGCATGAACGCGACCGAGAAGTTGGCGCTGCGCGAACTGCTGGTGAAGATCAAGAACGAAGGCAAAACCGTACTGCTGATCGAGCACGATGTGAAGCTGATGATGGGCCTGTGCGACCGCATCAGCGTGCTGGAATACGGCAAGCTGATTGCCGAAGGCTTGCCAGCCGAGATCCAAAGCAATAAAGCAGTGATTGAAGCCTATCTGGGAGGAGCGCACTGATGGGCGCCAATGTTCTGAAAGTTTCGGGCCTGAAGGTCGCGTATGGCGGCATCAAGGCAGTCAAAGGCATCGACCTGGAAGTCAATGAAGGCGAGCTGGTAACGCTGATCGGCGCCAATGGCGCCGGCAAGACCACCACGCTGAAGGCGATCACCGGCACCCTGCCTCCGTGCAAAGTGGAGGGTACCGTTGCCTATATGGGCCAGTCGCTGAAAGGCTCGCAGTCCTTCCACCTGGTGGAGAAAAAGCTGGCCATGGTGCCGGAAGGCCGCGGCGTGTTCACCCGCATGACCATCACCGAGAACCTGATGATGGGTGCCTACACCATGAACGACAAGGCCGCGATCGCTGCCGATATCGAGAAATGGTTCGGCGTATTCCCGCGCCTGAAAGAGCGCGCCACGCAGCTCGCCGGCACCCTGTCCGGCGGCGAACAGCAGATGCTGGCCATGGCGCGTGCGCTGATGTGCCACCCGCACCTGCTGCTGCTGGACGAGCCTTCGATGGGCCTGTCGCCGATCATGGTCGAGAAAATCTTCGAAGTGATTCGCGACGTGCACAAGCAGGGCATCACCATCCTGCTGGTGGAGCAGAACGCCAAGCTGGCGCTGCAAGCCGCCAACCGCGGCTACGTGATGGAATCGGGCGCGGTCACGATGAGCGGCAACGCGGAAGACATGCTGCACGACCCGCGCGTCAAGGCTGCCTACCTCGGCGAGTAATACTGCCGGGCCCGTGTCACACCTTGGGGTCAGACCCCTGTGTGACACGGGCTCTGCTATTTACGCGAGCAGAGCTGCGAAGCGTTCGATATCGACGTTGCCGCCGCTGATCAGCACCCCGACTCGCTTGCCGCGCAAGGCTTCCTTCATCTTGCGCGCTGCGGCGAAGCCCAGGCAACCGGTCGGTTCCACCACGATCTTCATGCGCGACGCGAAGAAGCGCATGGCGTCCACCAACTCTGCATCGCTGACGGTCAGGATGTCGTCGACATCACGCTGGATGATGGGAAAAGTCAGAGAGCCAAGGTGCTGCGTCTGCGCGCCATCGGCGATCGTCTTCGGCGTGTCGATATGCACGATCGACCCGCTGCGGAACGATTGCTGGCCGTCGTTGCCGGCTTCCGGCTCTACCCCGTACAGTTTGCACTTTGGCGACAGCGCGCGTGTCGCCAGCGCGGAGCCCGACAGCAGGCCGCCGCCACCCAGGCAGACGAAGAAGTAGTCCAGTTCGCCGACTTCCTCAAACAGTTCCTTCGCTGCCGTGCCCTGGCCTGCAATCACGTCCGCATGGTCGTATGGCGGAATCAGGGTCATGCCTTTTTCCTCTGCCAGCTTGCGGCCGATTTCTTCGCGGTCTTCCTTGTAGCGGTCATAGGTCACCACATTGCCGCCGTAGCCGCGCGTGGCGGCGATCTTCGATGCCGGCGCATCCTCCGGCATGATGATCGTGGCGGGGATGCCCAGCAGCCTGGCGGACAGCGCAATCGCCTGCGCGTGGTTGCCGGACGAGAAAGCCACCACGCCGGCCTTGCGCTGCGCTTCGTTGAAACGCGAGAGGGCGTTGAAACCGCCGCGGAACTTGAAGGCGCCCATGCGCTGCAGGTTTTCGGCTTTGAAAAAGACCTCTGCACCCAGTTCTTCGTTGGCGGTGCGGGAGGTCAGCACTGGCGTGCGGTGGGCGTGGCCCTCAATGCGGCCGGCTGCGGCGACGATGTCTTCGTAGGTGATGCTCATGGTTCTCCTTCCTTACCAGGGCCAGGGAATGTTCTGGCCTATGTTGTTGGCGAGGGCGCGCTCGAACAGCATGCGCACCGTGGTGAGGTCCTGCAGGGCGATGCCCGTCATGTCAAAAATCGTGATGTCGCCGGCAGCACGCTGCGCTGCGCTTGAGTTTGCCGCAAGCAGCTCACCCAGTTCTGCGGCGGCCAGCTCGGGCGCCCATTGCAGTTCGCCGATGTGGCGCGCCTGCGGCAGGTCGTCGGCCCATACGCGGGCGCGCTCCAGCAGGCCTGCGGGCAGTTCACGCTTGCCTTGCGTATCGGCGCCGACGGCATTGATGTGCGTGCCTGCGCGCACTGCGCCTGCGCTGAACAGCATGCTGTGGCCGGGTGTCGCGGTGATGATGACGTCAGATGCTGCGACCGCCGCATCGGCAGCCGCGGTGAGCGCGCCGCCAGCCAGCGCTATGTCGCAGCGGCCATCGAACAGCGTTTCGAATACCGGCGCGCTTCGGCCGTCGGATGTAACGTAACGTACGCGCTTGAGGGAGGGCAGGGCGTGCAGCGCGTATTCCACATGGCCGCGCGCCTGGACTCCGGTGCCGAATACGCATAACTGCTCGCTATCGGCACGTGCCAGCAATTGGAGTCCGAGCGCGCCTGCAGCGGCGGTGCGTGCAGTGGTCACCGCGTTACCGTCCGCGATGCACAGCGGACGGCCGGTGCGGGGATCAATCAGCATGATGGTCGCCTGGTGAGCGTCGCCGCCGGCCTCGCGGTTGGCTGGCCAGAAGCCCGCGGCCTTGAACCCGAGCAGCTCCTGCGAAGGCACGTCGCCGGACTTGATGCCGAAGACTGCGCTGCCCGGCAGCTCTTCGCGCACCAGCGGGAAGACGCGCGCGGCACGCGCTGCGTGCAAGACAAAGGCTTCGCGCACGGCAGCGCGCACGTCGTCCGGTTGCAGCAGCGCGGCGACGGCGTCGCGGTCCAGTATCAACAGGCGGGCATCGTTATTTCGCATAGTTGTAGACCGTGGCGCGGGATACGCCCAGGTGGGCAGCGATGGTTTCCATTGAGCGCCGCATTTCCAGCAGGCCGGCGTCGCCCAATTCGCGCAGCAGGGCGCGGCGGTCATCGGCCTTCAGCGCGCGGGGCGTGGTGGAGAGGCGTGCGGCGAATTGCTCGATATGGGCACGGATCGCGTCCGCGCCTGCCGCCGGGGCGAGCGACTCGATCACTGCGGCAGCGGGATCGACGTTGCTGAACTGGCCCAGCATCGCCTGCAGGCTGCGGAACAGGTTCAAGTCTACATTCATGCAAAGCGCCGCGATGTACTGGCCTTCGCTGTCCTTGATGCCGACGGAAGTGCTTTTCGCCGGGCGGCCGTCGGGGAAGGTGTTCGGGTAGTTGGCCAGCACTTGCGGGAAAGCCGGATCGGCAATCCGAGCCAGTCCCAGTTCTGTCGCAGGCTCGCCAACTGCGCGGCCCGAGAGGTTGTTGTGGATCGCCAGCACGGCATGTCCCGGATCGAGCAGGTCATGCAGCACTACTTCGGTGAAGGGCGCCAGCGTGCGGCCAAGCCCTTCGGCGACGTGCTTCATCTGGTCCAGCAGATGTTGCTGCTCGGGAGTTCGTTTCATCATTAAGACAGATTATCTCGTTTTAGATGAAATGTAAACCCGGCCGAGCTTGCTTGAATTGCAAGGTTGACAGGCACATACTGCAGCTGAAGGAGGTGACATGGAAAACTCTACAAACGGAATCCTGGTGCCGCTTACCGCTGACCAACGGAATTGGCTTGAAGCGACTGCTGCTGAGATGCATATTTCGGTCGAGGTCTTATTGAGTACCGCTATCAGTTTTTTCTATCGTATGGATAATAACGGCCCGGTTACAGGCCTACTGAAGGAGTGCACCGAGCGGATGAAACGCGCGGCCGCGGATGTTGAAGAAACAATAGCCTTCATTGACGCCTCAAACAAACGCATCGATTCAATGTTGGCATCAAGTCCAATGTCGCGATGAGTATCCTTTTCGGCTTGTGGGAAACGTTGAAGACGTTCCTGACGTTAAGCGACAATCTGAAGGGATTGAATGCCGAGTCACGCGAGCAGCAGCAGAGAATAGAGGCGCTCACTGAGCGGGTGGTGAGGCTTGAAGTTCGCGCCGAGTTTTCAATGCCGCAGAAAAGGGATGATTCGGCTGACCCGCCGGTGTAGGCGAAAAAAAGCCCCGGACTTTGCCGGGGCTCGGGAAGGACACCCGCTGAGAGGAAACCACGGATGCCGAGGAGACCTGCGTACAGCGTTGCTTCTGCCGACCGCTGGGGCCGGCGGGTATTTCAATTACTGCTTCTTGCCGTTGGCAGCAGCCGTGGTGAACTGGTTCACTGCGGCGTTCACGTTGGCTTCGAAGGTTTCAGCAGCAGCCTTGGCGCTCTTGGTGAACTGTTCGTAACCGGCGTTGGCGTTGTTCAGGGCGGACTTGAACAGGGCAACGGCGCTTTCGCTGCCGGCTGGGGCGTTCTTGCTGACTTCGTCAACCAGGGAGATCACCTTGCGGTTGGTCTCGGCGATCTGCGACTCGGCGGCTTTGCTGAACTCAGCGCCGGTGCCGGAAGCGATCGATGCCAGGTGACGGCCGTAAGCGATAGCTTTCTCAGCAACTGGCTGGGCCTGGGCAGCGGTCAGCGTGAAGAATTCTTGTGGGTCTTTGGCAGCCAGCAGCTGCTTGGTAGCGACCGACGATTCTTCCAGCGATGCCTTGGCTGCGGTGATGTTCAGGTCTACGAACTTCTCAACGCCTTCGAAGGCTTTGTTGGTCAGCGAAGAAAAGAGTGCAAATTGGCTTTCGAAGTTTGCCTTGGTGGCATTGGAAAACTGCTCA
>Ga0307408_100004059_pt1 | contig 9983 bp, 6 predicted proteins | sample 322Cmetagenome_FD_202116 | JGI IMG/M metagenome (GOLD analysis project Ga0307408, IMG submission 202116) | Maize rhizosphere microbial communities from greenhouse at UC Davis, California, United States - 322HYB-C-3 | ecosystem: Host-associated > Plants > Roots > Rhizosphere > Soil | place: USA... | reverse complement strand
TCACGGTGCGCCTGCTTGAACGGCTGGCGGACCTCGTGCGTCTCGATCCATTGCCGCCACGCGAGGACGTCCTCGACGGACCGGCCGATGGGGTGCCACAGCTCCACCGCTGTATCGTTAGGCACGTCGAGTGGCTGATCGGACACGTCCACCATGGCGTCGCCGGACCAGGCGCCGGCGCGCGTGCGGCCGTCCGCGGTGAAGGTCCAGATGAGACGGCGCGCGAGCGTCCCGACGAGCGGATGGTCGAGGTACCGCTCGCGCCACACGCCTGCAGGCCAGCGCTTTTCGAGCAGGAACATCGCGTCGAGGCGTTCGCTCTGTGCCGGCAACATCGACGCGATGTCCTTCACCGCCCCCTGTAGCTCCTTCAGCTCTTCCTTGTGACCGCTCTTCACCTTGGCAGGAACAGACTTCTGCGCTTTGCCATCGGCACGACTCCAATGGAGGTCGACGTCACGCCCGTCCACACGCAGGTCGGCAACGTATTCGCCATCTGCGAACGCCTCGCGGCGGACGCCGACAGAGTCGAGCCCGTACGATGGCACCGCCATCTCCTCGATCTGATCGCGCGGGAGCGACAGCGCCTCGGCAGCCGTGTTGAACGCTTTCTCGATCTCCTTCTGCGCCGTGCCGAACTTCACACGGACCTTCAGCATCGCGAGGTGGCCGACGGCTTCGGGCGTCCCTATCTCGGACAGAGCGTAGACCGCGGCGTTGCCAACCTTGATCGCGCGCGGCCCGATGCCTGGTACCTTGCGATACGCCGAGAGCGCGACGGCGGCGACGGCGCGCGTGAGATCATTGACTACGCCATCACCTCTGTCGCGGGAAAGCATCGGCGTGAGCCACACCAGGCCGCGGAGGCACGTGGCATTTTCCTCGTGCATCACGTCGGATGCCGATCGCGTGTCCCCGGGGAACGCACCGAGGCGAGTGATTGAACGGCCCTGAGTTACGCGCGGCAACCAGCGATTGAGCGCCGCGAGGACCTTGTCGTCTCCGATGGCGGCGCTGAGCTTCTCGCCCGCCTTGAGCCATTTCGCGGACGGGCGCGCAGCCGTCGCGCTCAGCGCGTGCTTGAGCAGGGCGATCCACGCCTCGCGCTCACGCCGCGGGAGCGCGGTCAGGTCATCGTTGAGCTCGTCGGTCCATGCCTCGCCCGGTACGAGAAAGAACGTGCGTGCGTCGCCCACGAGTTTCGTGAGCCGATTGATCTCCGTCGCAATGCCTAACGGTGGCCCGCCGATCCACGATGCACGCAAGAGGTAGAGGACGTAGCGCTCGCCGTCGGTCAGCGGAGCTCGCGCGACCTCCTGCTCGACCTGGCCGAGCAGCGTGCCGAAGGCAGCCTCGAACGGCCGGCGATCCCATGTCGCCGCGCGCACCGCGACGTAGAAGAGGAAGTCGAAGATCCCGGGTCGGTCGAGCGCAAATGGGCGCTGGGCCAGCACTTTCGTCAGCGCCGCAACGGCGTAACGCGACTGCCATCCGCCCGGCGCGGCCGTGTTGGTACCGGCAAGAAAACCCGCCGCGTCCCGCTCCGCCGCAGCGAGCAACAGCCGGCCAGTTGATGCCGGGTCCATGCGAAGAACGCGATCGCCACCGCGGAGCGTCTCGAGCGTTGGCTGCATGTACATCCGCGTGCCGACAACCGACGCGAGCATCTCGCTCACGAGGGCGTGCTCGCCACGGAGGGGCGAATCCGAGCGGAGGAGAAATTCATCCGGCTCGAGCGTCTCGGCGGCGACGTCCTCGCCTGCCATATCCAGCTGGCGCTTGACCGCGTCGAGGACCGCGGGATTCCCGGCCGGAGCCGGCGCAGGAGGTGGCAACGGGGCAGACGGGACATCCTCGTTAGGCTGAGCGCCGTCGCCAGGATCGGGAGCGCTGGCGGGACCGGCCAGGAGCTGCTCGACGGTGGTCCCATGTCGCGCGACGTCCTTGTCGTACGCCTCGCGAAGCCGGACGGCGAAGCGTGTGATGTGCTGTCTGAGCGAGTCACTTAGCGGACGCGCAGCGACGAAGCGCTGAAGCGCGCGCGTGATGTGCCCCACGGGCACGGTGTACGTCGAGAGCCGTTCGGTACCGCTGCAGGAGTCGAGAATGGCCACGAGGTCTCCCTCTTCGAACGGCAGTGCGCGGCGCATGAGCGTCGAGACGACCGTCGCGGCCCGGCGTCTCCGCACCCAGACATCGTTCCAGCCTGCACGGAGGTGCGCGTTCGCGCGCTCGAGGTCCGACTTCCCCTGGGAGCGGATCGCGTTTGCCAACCGATCCCAGTGTGCCGTCTGGACAGCGGCCGCGTGCACGTACCGCCGGGCGACCTCGGGTGTCGCGTCGAGCATGACGCGCCCGCTCGGCTGACTTTTCAGCTCGACGTCCTGATATGAGTGCCGCTCATCGAGCGCGGCGACCGCCTCCTCCACCCAGCGCGAGACGACGGCGTGTTCCGCGCCGAGCTCCGAGCCAGGTGGCGAAACGAACGCCGAGACCGACGAGGTTCGTTGCCATGGCCACTTCATTCAACCTCCCACGAGCGGCGTCAGCTTCACGAAGCTCACGTGGGTGCTGGAACTGATCTGGATCGTCTCGTCGAGCGCTTCCGCCTGACGATCGTTAACGAGAATGAAGAATCCATTCCGGCCGAAGGCATCGATGGCCTGCGCGAACTGGGCTTCCCAGTCGATGTCACGATTCTTCGGAACCTTGAAGCCGTTGAGCGTGCGCTCGGCATCGGTGGGCTGCACGAGACCACGGAACAACCCGCCCGCTCGTCGGCTGCGGAAGTTGTATTCGCTGACCTCCTGGTAGACCCGCTCTCGAATCAGGTCGCGGACCGTAATACGCTCGCTCTGAAACTCGAGGGGGAACTCGTGCACGGGTGTGCCCGTGGCGGTCTCGTCTCGGATCGTAAGGGTCGCGGGCATGGGAATGCCTCGTGGTGTCGGTGATGGCTGAGCCGCGGTGCTGCCGGTGCTGGCGGCGACCGTTTCGGCCGGATGTAGAGCTCCATCATTTATACGAACGACAGTCCACGAGGCAAATCGGCTCGCAATTGGCTTCAGCCAGGTTTCAACCCCGAGTCACCGCTCGCGCTCAACAGGTGAGCACGCCAGGTTGGCGGCAACGCCCTGCCCGTGCGCATCGTATGTGGAACGGATCGCAGTGTCCCGTAGTCGTTAGGCACGTGGCGTCAGCACCACGGAACGGAGCGGGTCATGGCCAAAGACTGGAACCAGCGGCTCACCGATACAATCGCGTTCATCAAGAAGACTGCCTCTCCGGGCTTCACGGGCGACCGTCACGTCGTGACGACGGCGCTCGACGACTGGAATCAGACGGCACCAGTGGATCAGCGGAAGCAACTGAGCGAGCTCATGTCGCAGGAGAAAGCGCCCAACCGCCCAGGCAAGGGACCAGACCGCGCTTACCGGCGGGCTGCCATCCTGCTGAAGTGCGCGGTGATCGATCCCGACCGGGCCAAGTGGCCGGGTGAGAGCAACGCCGTCAACAAGGACAAGGTCAGTCCCGCGGACCTGTACAAGTTGTCCTTCCCCACGGCGTACGATGCGGTCTGCAGTGGTGCGAAAGCCGGGCCGAATCGGGATTTTCTGTTGGCGAGTCCACGGGAGTTCCTGGAGAAGTACAAGGTCTCGGTGACCGGCAGGCCCAAAGCAGGTCCGTTCGAGTACGGGTTCGCGATGGATGGGGGCACGTACAAGATCACAGCCGGAAACCCTGGTCAAACGCCTACCAAGCTCAAAGCGATCAATGTCCCGGCCGTTCTATTCGACACGGTAGAGCGGTCGCTCGATTCGCTCACTGGCACCCGCTCGACCGACTACGACGACTGCAGTGTCATGCTCACCACGCAGTTCACCGGGTGTACCTATTGTTTCATGGTGAGCGCAGACCGTTCGAGCCTGGTGGCAGCACACATTGACCCGGGCGGCGGCGTCGGACGGACGTCGACGCACACGGGGGAGAGCGTCTCCAAGGCACTGAGGGACAATGGAGGGTTCCGGAACGGTAACGGTGGCGTCTTCCGTGCGTACGGGCGCGTAAGCGATAAGTCACAGTATGGGTACCCGCTAACGGCGACCCAGATGATCATCACGGCACTCAAGGGCAAGAACGGGTGGAAGGTCTTTGCCCAGATCGCCGAGGCGAACGGGTTCCGCGTGGAGCGCATCGACAAGCAGGCAGGCTAGTCACCCGCGTGTCAGGTGCGACGCCCAGAACGCGTCACCTAACGCGGATCCTCGCGCGCCTACTCCCGCGCGAACGCGGCATCGAACGCCACTCGCGATGGGGCAAAGTCCGTCGCCTTGATCTTCGCACACGCCTCGCGCGCACCGAACTCGCGGTCCATTCCACCATCCTCCCACTCGATCGACAGCGGTCCCGCATAGCCGATGCGGTTGAGCGCGCGGACGATCTCCTCGAAGTCGATCTTCCCGCGCCCGATGCTGCGGAAGTCCCAGAAGCGGTCGCGGTTGCCGAAGTCGAGGTGCCCGCCGAAGACGCCCGAGGGCTTCGGCACGTCTGACCACCAGACGTCCTTCATGTGCGCGTGGTAGATCCGGTCGCCGAACCGCTCGATGAAGCCGACGTAGTCCACGCCCTGATAGCCGAAATGGCTCGGGTCGTAGTTGAAGCCGAAGGCGGGTCGACGGTTCACGGCGTCGAGCGCGCGCTGTGCAGAGGAGACGTCGAAGGCGATCTCCGTCGGATGCACCTCGAGCGCGAAGCGCACGCCTGCGGCGTCGAACGCGTCGAGGATCGGGTTCCAGCGGTCCGCGAAGTCGCGGAAACCGGCGTCGATCATCGCCGGGGCCACGGGCGGGAAGCTGTAGAGCAGGTGCCAGATCGATGACCCAGTGAAGCCCGGCACGACGCCCACGCCTAACGCCTTCGCCGCCCGCGCGGTATTCATCATCTCCTCGGCCGCGCGACGCTGCACGCCATCGGGCTTCCCATCGCCCCACACGCGCGGCGGGAGGATGCTCTTATGCCGCTCATCGATCCGGTCGCACACGGCCTGGCCGACGAGGTGATTGCTGATCGCGAATACCTTCAACCCATGCTTGTCGAGGATGTCGCGACGCGAGCGCACGTAGCTGTCCTGGGCAAGCGCCTTGTCCACCTCGAAGTGATCGCCCCAGCAGGCGAGCTCCAGGCCGTCGAAGCCCCACGACGCCGCCATCCCGGCGAGCGTTTCGAGTGGAAGGTCGGCCCACTGGCCGGTGAACAGCGTGACGGGTCGCGCCATTTGTGAACCTCATTGAGCAAGTCGTACGTGCTTGTAAGCGCTGTTTGAAACTGATGACCGAAAACCAATGACCCACGACCGATCACTCATGACTCGCCAAGACATCACGAGATGTCATGGCGAGTTTTCAGTTTTGAGTCATGGGTCATTGGTCATCGGCCATCAGTCAACTGCCTTAGGGGGAGTACCGCGCATCGACCCATCCGCGGGCCTTCCCGCTTTCCACCGCCTTGTGGATGAAGTGGACGCCGCGCGCCCCATCCTGCACCGTCGGGAAGTCCGTGTCGAACTCGCCAGGCGAGCCGCCGGAGACTCGCGCGGCCATTGTCCGCGCTGCGTTCCGGTAGATGTTCGCGAACGCCTCGATGAATCCCTCCGGATGACCGGACGGGATGCGCGTGTTGTGCTTCGCGATCGGCGCCAGGTAGTCGTTGCCACGCTTGTAGACCTGCGCGGGCCCGTCGGCGGGGAGCATGTCGAGGTAGTTCGGGTTCTCCTGACACCAGCTCAGGCCCGCCTTCGTGCCGTACACGCGGATCCGAAGTCCGTTCTCCTCACCGGCCGAGATCTGCGACGCGTAGATGATCCCGCGCGCCCCGCCCGCGAAATGCACCAGGATGTTCGCGTCGTCCTCGAGCTCGTACCCCTTGCCGACCGTCGTGAGGTCCGCACACAACGCTTCGACCTCGAGCCCTGTGATGTATCGGGCGAGGTTGTGGGCGTGCGTCCCGATGTCTCCCACTGCCGATGAGATCCCCGCGTACTTCGGGTCGAGCCGCCAGATATTCATTCCCGCGCCGAGCAGCCATCCCTGGGGGTACTCGGCAACGATCTTCGTGACGGTTCCGAGCTTCCCCTGGCGCACGAGCTCGCGCGCCTGCTTTACCATCGGGTAGCCGGTGTAGTTGTGCGTGAGCGCGAAGACAGTCTGTTGCTTTGCGACGAGCCGGCACAGCGACTCGGCATCCTCGACGGTGGTCGTCATCGGCTTGTCGCAGACGACGTGGAAGCCGGCCTCGATGAAGGCGCGCGCGATCTCGAAGTGTGACGCGTTAGGCGTGACGATGCTGACGAAGTCGATGCGCTCCCCGGCCGGGAGGTTGATCTCCGCGTCGACCATTGCCCGCCATGATGGGTAGACGCGCCCCGGATCCAGAAACAGCTCCTCGCCCTGGCGCTTCGACTTCGCCGCGTCCGATGAGAACGCGCCGGCGACGATCTCGATCTCTCCGTCGAGGGCCGCAGCCTTGCGGTGTACCGCGCCGATGAACGCGCCCGGCCCTCCACCCACCATCCCGTACCGCACCTTCCGATTCAACGGCATGCCGTGCTCCGGTTCGTGTCGTGCCCGCTGTGAAGCGTTGGTGAAGCCTGATGAGGCAGGAATTGGCACCACGCTGGCGCCCTGGGGCAAGATCCGAAGTTTCAAGGTTTCAAGGGGTCAGAGCCCTTGAATCCTGAGAACTGGATTTCATGGAGCGCTCCCATTCAAGGGCTCTGACCCCTTGAAACTCAGCAGGTCTGCGCGGGGCGGCGTCCACGGCGGTACCGCGGAGGGACACGCGGCCGATCGGCGCGGGACGTGCACGTCGGCGAATCCACCTCCACCGCCACCATAGCGAACGTCGCCGAGCAACACGGTCGAGTCGCCGACGGCCTTCCACATGGGCACCCGGATGAAGCGCATGGCCGCGAGCGCGGGGCAGCTCTCTCGCGCCAGGGCTTCGAGCTCCTGGCGCGGGCCGGCCCACTCGCCGCCCCACTGCACGGCCCGCGTCGACGGACGGGGCGACGCGCCTAACGACGACCCGACGCTTGCCCGTTGACCACACCGGGCCGCGGCCACGAGCGATGGGGCGCTGCTCACCCGGGCTGTCGCCACACGATAGGTCGCACCGGATCGCTCGACGGTGATTGCCGACATGCACACTGCGTTCGCCGGCAGCGGCGACATGACCACGTCGAGCACCTCTACCGCCGGATCCAGCTCGCGCGTCGCGCGCAGCACGGCCGCTCGTGCCGTCGCAGAACCCGCCGCCATGACAAGCGTGACCGCCACCCAGCCCGCGATCGCGGCGACAATGCGACCGCCGGCACGCAGGACGCGCGCGAGCCCGACCGACAACGCTGCGCCGACCGTGAGCGCAATCGCGGCACCCGCGGATACGGCGTTGACGCGCCACGCGAGACCAAGCCCAGCGAGAAGCACGAGCGAGAGGAGTACGCGCGCGACACGACTCGTGCGGGCAAAGACGAGCGCCGGCACGGACACGATCCACAGCCACGGCTCGACGATGAACACGGCGTCGCCGTAGCGCCAACGATCGTCAAAGGGCCAGAAGGGATGCACGCCATAGCTGTTCGTCCAGTCGAGCACGAGGTGGCTCAGCGTGCCCGCGAGGAACAGCCCGGCGAGCCAGCGCGCGTCCCGTCGACCCGGCCACTCGCGCGCGCCCCATCGCCACAGGAGCGTGACGACCGCCCACACGAGGACCGCGCCGAGCACCGCGACCACCACCGTGTGGGTATAGCCGCGGTGGTGCAGCATGTAACGGAGTCGGTCGCCGCCGATCCCGGAGTAGAAGAGATCTGCGTCGGGCAGGTTGGCGGCGATCATCGATGCGATCGCGGCAGTCGCGCCGAGGCGCGCCGAAGGCTCCGGGTTCGCGCGCGTGGCGCGAACCCGGGCCATCGACTCGGCGAGCAGCAGGCCGGCAACCGAGTGGGTGACGTTGTCCATGGAGCAAATGAATCGTTAGGCGTGTCGTACCGCAAGCCCGCCGGGCCAACGACCGGTCGTGCGGGCAGAAAGCCCGGCAGTTGTCAGGAATCCCGCCTCCCCCGGCGTGACCGACTCTCGAGCCAGCGACGGCTTACCGTCCGGCGGGCGTCTTGTGGTCGTGCCCGTCCAGACCCCAATTACGGCAAGCAGCGCATCCCGCGTGCACGATCACTCTCGGCCACACATGCAAATCTCACCCAGCACTCGCTGCTTCCTCGGCGCGCTCGTCGTGCTCGCCGCCACTGACTCCTCGCTCGCTGCGCAGTCCGCCAAGCCGAGCGCAGCACGGCACTCCGACATTCCTGCCGCCTACTCGGCGATTCGCGAGGCCGACCTTCGAAACGACGTAGGCGAGATGGCGTCGCCTGGCATGCGCGGCCGCGAGGGCGGCACGATCGACGAGATGCGTGCCTCGATCTGGGTGGCCGAGCAGTATCGCAAGATCGGGCTCAAGCCGATGGGAGAGGACGGGACCTTCTTCCAGTGGTTCGACATGACGCGCACGCGCGTGTCCCTCACGACGAGCACGGCGAGCATCGCCGGCCAGGCGATGACGCTGTTCGTCGACTTCATCCCGTTAGGTGTTCTGCCGGCCGAGGCGTCCGGTCCGGTGCTCTGGGTCCCGGACGCCACCGATACGACGGCCGACGTTCGGGGACGGATCGTCGCGACTTCGCTTCTCGCACCAGCGCCGGGTTCCATCCGCCAGAACAGCTACACATTCGCTTCGCGGTACGCGGATGCCGCCGTGAACACGACGGTCGGGCGATTCGCGCGCCGTGGCGCCGCGGCGGTGATCCTCGTCGCCAACCCGGCGGTCGACAGCGCTTTCGAGGTTGTTTCGTCGGCGCGAAGTCGCGGCACGTACGACGTCGACAACGCCGTGCCGCGCGCCGCGAACGGTTCTTCGCGGATCGCGCCTCCTCCTGCGCTGGGAACCGGCCCGACGCCCGCCTATCTCGTCCGCGCGTCCATGAGCGAGACGCTCGAGCGCCAGCCGCAGGCAGAGCTCGCGATTCGGCTCGAGCGGTTCACGACGCCGTCCGTGAACGTTATCGGCGTCGTTCGAGGTTCCGACCCGAAACTTCGCGACGAGTACGTGGTGTTCAGCTCGCACCAGGATGCGAACGGCGTTCGCGTGACGCTCGAGGGCGACTCGGTGCACGCGGGTGCGGACGACAACGCCTCGGTGACCGCCGCGGACCTCGCAGCCGCGCGCGCGTTCGTCAGGCAGCCCGGCAAGCGCTCCGTGCTGTTCATCAACCACGGCTCCGAGGAGCGAGGACTGATCGGTTCGCGCTACCACGCCGCGCATCCGGTGGTTCCGCTCCAACAGCTCGTGGCGGTGCTCAACGGCGACATGATCGGGCGAAACCACCCGGACTCGGCCGCGTTGTTAGGCACGCAGCCGCCGCATCGGAACTCGAGCGACCTGGTGGCGATGGCACTCAAGGCGAACGCGCTGACGGGCAAGTTCAAACTCGACTCGATCTGGGATCGGCCGACGCATCCGGAGGGATGGTACTTCCGGAGCGATCACCTGCCCTATGCGCGTCTCAATGTGCCGGCACTGATGTACTCCACGAATCTGCACGACGACTACCACACGCCGCGCGACAACCCGGCACGCATCGACTACCCGAAGCTCACACGCATGGCACAGTGGATCTACCTGACAGGCTGGTTCGTCGCCAACTCGCCGGAGCGGCCAAAGCTCGATCCCGAATTCAAGCTGGAGCGCTAAACTAGGAGCGCAGGGCCCAAACGGCGCAGGGCCCAAACGGCGCAGGACAGGAACGGCGCCAATCCCGAACAGCGCCAATCCCGAACAGCGCCAATCCCGAACAGCGCCAATCCCGAACAGCGCCAATCCCGAACAGCGCCAATCCCGAACAGCGCCAATCCCGAACAGCGCCAATCCCGAAC
>Ga0307408_100004058_pt1 | contig 9984 bp, 7 predicted proteins | sample 322Cmetagenome_FD_202116 | JGI IMG/M metagenome (GOLD analysis project Ga0307408, IMG submission 202116) | Maize rhizosphere microbial communities from greenhouse at UC Davis, California, United States - 322HYB-C-3 | ecosystem: Host-associated > Plants > Roots > Rhizosphere > Soil | place: USA... | reverse complement strand
AACTTTGAAATTATTTGTGAAAATAACGTTATGTTTGACATGAAAGAGTGTTGTTTTTTTGTGCACCTCAAAGGTAACTTTGAGTTAAAAAACTCCTCTTTCTTTTTTTATTTAGGACGCTATTGATTATCAATATAAAAAAATTGAGTTATATGCTTTTAGGCCTAGCTTTCCTTACTAGTGTCGCAAAAGCTCAAAGCCCCCAAAAAATACGTATAATCCCTAAACAAGCTTACGGCGGCCCGGTATCCGAGTATTTTAATAAAATAGAATACATCCCATTAGAAACCAGTAAAGAGAGTTTATTTGGAGATATCAACAACCTTACTATCACTGATGACAGTTACATCATATCAGATAATTAAATTGTTATAATAAAATTAGTTAGACCAACCTACATCAACTCTTTGTAGTTATATCTCGAATGTTAAATCTATATTGCCTAATAATAACAAAATTTATGCTAAAAGTAACGTTCTTTGCATTACTCTTTTTTGTGTGCATAGCTCCATACGCTCAAATACCTACTAAACTTAAAATTAATTTAGATCAGACTTATGGGGGTACATTTTCAGATTTTTTAGATAGTGTTGAATATATTCCGCTTGAAACCTCGAAAGAATCTTTGTTTGGGCAAATAACAAATTTGATAGTTACCGACTCTAGTTTCGTAGTCACTGACAATGATACTAAAAGCGTATTGTTTTTTTCTAAAACGGGAAAATTCTTAAGAAGGATTTCAAAGAATGGTGTACTAACGCCATTTACCGCTAGCTTTAATCGTCAGCAAAATAGAATTGAAATTCCCTTCATAAATTATCAAGGGAGTAAGTTGGTTATAGATTGCTATACTTTATCGGGTGATATTGTTGACAGGGGCACAACGGTAAAGGCAAATGATCTAGATGCAATTAACAATATCTATAATAAGGTAAATAGTATAATAGTGAGTGAAAATTGTTATTGGGTAAGAAACAAAATTCCCGATTTTAAATCGTTTCAAGAGTTTTATTATTTTTCGCTTTATAAAAATAGCGTGAAGGTAAAATCCGCGATCCGATCGGACAGCCTAAATCGTTATAGTTTATATAGACTAACTAAAGAATGTGCTAGCTTCAAGTTACCCATATTGCATAGTGACTGTTTCTATTATTCTACTCCCCTTGAACATAAAGTTTATAAGGTGCCTTTGATTGATGGTGATCCAGAATTATGTTTTCAATTTATATTCCCTGCGAAGTTTGGTATTGATGGTAACCTTTTAACTATAGCTGACAAGAAACAACTAGATAATATACTTAGCAAAAAGTGGTATACTGAAAAAACCGTTTTGGGAGTAGAAAACATTCTTTATGCAAAAGACTATGTAATCTTTAAGACTATGACTGGACATTTAGGAACATACAGTACGAATGGTAGTATAACAGCTAGAAACTTCTTATACCAATTTGAAAATAATAAGCTCGTATCTTTTGAAAAAATATCGCCCGATGTGACTACTTACTTTTTACCCTTTTGTAGTCCTAATATAATTTCTAATGAAGGATTTAGTTTTGATCATGATTTTTTGTACACCCATATTTCGTCGTTAAATATGTTCGCATCTGATGCTGCAAATAGAGCGAAAAAGCCAGTCTATCCAGTTGCGTTAGAAAAATTTTTTAAAACTCAAAATAGTAGAAGTAACCCCGTCATTGTCCGTATGAAGTTGAGGAAATAACTTGAGCGGATCGACAAAAATAAGACAGGCAAATTTAATTCAACAGTTTAGTTTTTCACTACTTATATGCTGTCGCTTTTTAGATTTTTATGGCTAATAATACATTCCCTTTCGGCAATACTGCCGCTTTTAATTTTCGAGAGGTACCTAGATCACCAGCCCAGCTTAATTGAGGCTATCTGTTTCCGCTATCCCCTTAAATTGATTACATCTAGTTATAAATTATAATATAGGTCTTTTAATTATTTTAATAGGTTAATTTTTTTTATGCATCACAAATTACTACAGTTTTAGGAATGATTTTTTTACAATCTATAACAATTAATTTGGAAGAATTACCAAAATATTTAAGTTATATACTTTTTAGCTTTATTTTATTTACTAGTGCCGCAAAAGCTCAAAGCCCACAAAAAATACGTATAGTCCCTAAACAAGCTTACGGCGGCCCGGTATCCGAGTATTTTGATAAAATAGAATACATCCCATTAGAAACCAGTAAAGAAAGTTTATTTGGAGATATCAACAACCTTACTATCACTGATGACAGTTACATCATATCAGATAATGATACAAAATCTGTGTTGTTTTTTAAATCGGATGGAAAGTTTATAAGAAAAGTTAAATCTCCAAATGGTACTGTACCAAGAATTATTTATAATGGCTTTAACGACAAAGTACAGGTAAATTATCTAAGTTGGGAAAGCGGAGTCATCAAACAGAAAAAAAACTATACAATATATGGTGAAGAGACATTTGATTTGACTAGTTCAAAAGAAGAGCATGTAACGGGAGGTATTCCTCTGGAACCTGGTTATTCTATTAAGTTTAACAATAGCCATATAAACTCCTTAACAAACTTAAAAGATACCACAATATATTTAATTGATGTTTATAAAGGCGATAGTTTATACAATAAATTATTACCTGTAAATCCTTATAAAAACCCAGGGTTTTGCTATTTCGCAGGCAATCTAAATAGTAATCCTGCTTCTTATTATGTACAGAACAAATCGGTATTAATATCAATTCCAATAGATAAATCTATTTATAAAATTGATAAAGATAAAGCTGTCAAACTATTCGATGTTACTTTTCCCCTAGGCATCGAATATCCCAAGGATTGGCTAAAAATTACCGATTACCACGTTTTAGATAGTTTAAAAAAAGCCCCCCTAAGCCCTAATATAATACTCAACTTAGAGAATATTTTTTTTGATAAAAATAAACTGGTTTTCAAAGGGGAATCTGCAATGTACGTCTCAAATATGAATACAGGTGATCCAAATTATATTTTTAATTTCATATACGATACGAGATCTACTAAAGTAGTGGCATTGGAAAGATTAAATCCAGACCCTTCATCATACTATTTACCTGTTTTCAATCCGAGTGGATATTTAATGACCAGTGGAATTAGATACTACAAAGAAAGTTACTATTCGCACATATCATCATTAGATCTATTTTTCACTCGAGATGCAACCAAAAACAAAAACCCAAAATATCCTACGGTACTAAAAGATTATTTTAATACCCAAAGCCGCAAAAGCAATCCTGTTATTGTGCGCATGAAGTTAAAAGGGTAACAGAATCGAACTTAGGCACTCTGCGGTAGTAGTAATTTTTAATTTCTAAATTTCAACGAGCCGTATAATCGTAGTGGCGCAGAGTCCATAAATGAGAACTGCTGGGAAGCAAACAGCAGCAACTGATAAAGCTAAAAAACAAGCAGTAAATATACTTGCATGCCAGTGAAAATTCCTTCAGAGGAGGTATGTTACATAAAGTCTAAGGCTCTGCAAATTTACAGGCAGTTATCTACAAGCAATCGCTGTAATCATTAAACTAGATTAACAAAACCAAAACATAATTGATAATAAATACGATGAAAATAACTTTAATTTCATTATTACTATTAGGTATTTTATTACCCTATAGTGGTAATGCACAAGAAACTAAAATCATTGAAACTAATTCTCAAACTATTAGAATTGACCCTGCAGTAGCTAACGGTGGCAGTTCATCCCAGTTATTTACAGAGATTAATTATATTCCCTTAGAAACAACTAAAGAGAGTTTGTTTGGCAGCATTACTAAATTAGAGGTTGCCGGAGATAATTTTATTATATACGATGATGATACTGAATGCATATTGATTTTTGATAAAGCAGGTAAGTTTCAATCAAAAATTAGCGCTGCAAAAATGGCCGGTAAAGCCGAAAATAGTAAGATAGAACGTTTCGACGGCTTTAGGCTACTCAGAAACAAGGGAGAATACGTAATTCAAATATCTTTTAAAGGTAAGGCATATAATTATGACACTAAGGGCGCCTTGCTGAAGGTAAACAAAATAAAAGACAAAGCTCCGGCCTTTTTCGAGCAGTATGATTTTAATGATTCAATAAAAGTTGTTAGTTTTTATCAGGATAAAACATCTGAAGATAATTCTGAATACAGATATGCATTGTTAAAAAACGATCGCATACTCTCTAAGTACATGAAAATTAATAACGATAAAAATAGTAGCATGGGGAATTTTGCCGTTGGTGGGCCGAGTTTTATAGGTACTGATGATCCGAACGTAAGGAATACAACTACATATTACGAATATAAAATATATAAAATTACACCTGAAGGAATGTCTGTGGCATATGATATTGTATTTCCTTCTATTTATGCTTTGCCTGGTGATTTTAACACGAATCCTATTTATTCTGGAAAGCAAATGGACTACTTTTTTAGGAATGCTGGAAAAGTTTATGGCATTGGTTATACCTATCAGATTGGCAATTATCTCTATTTTAAATGCGGGTCGCTTGGTAGTAGCATCAGGAAAAATGGGTCGTTTGTATATAACTTAAAAGACCAAAATTTAATCTCATTAAATAGGCTAGATATAGATAGCTTATCTCATTTTTTACCCTTTATAAGTAAAAGATGGGAGATCGATCTTCAAAAATACAATAACGGATACTTCTATACATCTTTTTCCTCGCTGGAAATGTTCACATATTACGCAGCAGAGAAGAAAAGGAATCACAAGTATCCTGCTGTTATGGAAAGCTATTTCCGAACAGGTAATAAAAAAGATAATCCGGTAATTGTACAATTAAAACCAAAAACGAATTAAGAAGGTGCGCATTCTAGTTTTCTTTGTCACTGTTATCCTTTTCCACTGCCAGATTCAATTGTATGCTCAGGTAAAACCTGTAGAAAATGTTGGGTCAGTGAAAGGGATTGTTCGAGATAGTTTATATAATCACACCTTAAATGCGGCAACTGTGTCGATCTATACTTATCCTGAAGGAAAATTGTTAGCTTATCAGGTCACTAATAATTTCGGTGAATTTATAGTTAGGAATTTACCCCTAACAACAAGCTTAAACTTAATAGTAAGCAATGTTGGATATACCCAAGTAAGCAGGAAGTTTAATATAAGTAAGGAAACAAAGGTGGCCGATCTCAAAACAGTTTATACAACCGTAAAGACAATTGATCTGCGGGAGGTTAAGATTACTATTCCTCCTGTACAAATGAATGGAGATACACTGGAATTTAATGCTGTGGCGTTTAAGCTAGACACCAATGCAGTGGTTGAGGATTTAATGAAAAAAATACCAAACATAACATTATGGGGAGATGGGAAAATTACAGTGAATGGACGTGAAATAAAGCGTTTGTTAGTGAATGGAAAGGACTTCATGGGAGGAGACCCGGTGGTGGCAACCCAAAATATACCAAAGAATGCTATTGACAAGATACAAGTTTATAACACGGTAGATAACCCATTGAATCCATTAGATTCTATTTTGCATATGAACCTTAAATTAAAAAGGGGGAAGGATGTGGGTTACTTCGGAAAGATTGGCGGAGGATACGGCACGAGCAGCAGGTTCGAAACTGACGCAAGCTTTAATACGTTTTCACCTTCTCTTCAGTTAGCTATTGTAGGAGCTAGTAATAATATAAATAAGATTGCTCCGAATGTAAATACTTTACAGCGTAATAGCACTTTTAAAGGTGTTGGTGTACAAGTTGATTATATGTCTGATTTTAGGACAGCTGGTATAAATCAACCCAATACAGGAGGATATACTTTTAAATACGACTTTAGAAAAAAAGACCTTAATACACAGCATCAAAATATTATCACGAGTGATTATTTTTTGCAAAATAATGTTTCGAAGCAACTTAGCAATAGTCAGACGACCATGGCCTTAGCTAATAGTATAGATAGAGTCGAAAATAATAATTTCCAGAGCGAAAATAATTATACAAATCGCCGATTTAATGCAGGTTATCAATATTCCAAAGATAGATACGCGATTGGTATTTCACAAAATATAGATCTTGGCAACAATACTTTTGCTTCAAAGAACCAGAATACATCATCTGATGAAAAATTACAATTACTAAGTAGAAGCTATAGCGTTAACAAAAGTGAAGGACAAAGTAAGCTTTATGGATTAAAAGTCGATTTTAGTTTACAACCTAACTTTTTTGCCGTAAAGAGAAGGTTTTCGGGCCTAAATGCTGACTATAATATTGACGTGAGTGAAAGAGATGGCAGTAGTGCAACTCTAACAGAATTTGAATCAATTGCTGATTCTTCTAAAAATAAAAAGTATAATCGAGAGTATAATAACTCATCAAAAAGTATTAATCAAAGGATAAATTTTAATTTGCCAGGTATTCTAAGGTTGGTCTCTGGGCAAAACGGGTTTAAAGCGTTTGATATAGACTTCAAAAACTATTTGCAAATTAACAATAACAGAAGTAAGAACAATGTTTATGATTACGATGAAAATCTTAAGCAGCTTATTTTTAATAAATATTTGACCAACACTACCGAATATAATGTATCTGTTTATGAGCCCACATTAACGGTTTATAAAGGGATTCATAAAAGTCTGACGCACAGGTTCGATAGGAGCTGGAATTTTTCACTTGATTTAAAGGGCCAGCTGTTCTATCAAAACAATCAATCCGAAAAAAGCTTTCAAAACATAAATCGCGTATATAGAAACTTTTTGCCAGCAGCAAGTATAAGTTTTTCTGATAATCAGTATGGTGATTATAGAAGTGACTTATCAGTTATTTATGATCGTAATACTGATATTCCTGAGATTGGGCAACTAGCTCCCTTAACCGATAGCGCGAATGTTTACTATATACGGCCTGCAAACCTCACGTTGAAAGAGGCAAAAAGAGAAGCTTTAACCATTAAATTTAACCGTAGTAATGAAAAGAAAAATAATTTTAATTATAAATTGTCGGCTAGTATTAGCAGAAAGGATAATAATATAATAGACAGTCTTCTGGTAGATGAGCAAAATATCCGTACTGTTTATAAAATAAATAGTAACAGCGACAATAAGCATCTTAATTTTTCTGGTAGTTTTAATAAAGCTCTAAAGTTAAAAAATGGGGAATTGCAACTTACTTACAATACAAGATATACTTATGAGAAAAATCCCTACATTATAAATAGCGTAGAGAATTCCTTGATGTCCAACTCCTATAATAATAACCTTATTGTTAATTATACCCATAAGTCAGTTATAGCGGTAGAGGCCAAACAAAGTGTTTCCAATAATGATAGTAAAAGGTCGAATATCAACGGGTCTCAATTTAAAAGTAGAGATATATCTACTTCTTTAAGTGCGAGTTATAATGCTACTAAGAAACTAAAAATAAACAGTAATATATCTTTAGTCTCTAGTAGTTCTACTGGTTTAAAAGATATTCAATATAACATCTGGAACGCAAGTACAGTTTATAGATTTTTAAAAGGGAATAATCTGGAATTGAAGTTTTCTGCATTAGATCTTTTAAAACAGAATACTTCTGTAATTAATAGAAATACAGGAGGATCGATAACTTTGGGCTCAGTAAGTGTCTTGCAACAATATTTTATGTTTGGGTTGTCCTATTATCCTCGAAAATTCGGTAAAGATATCAAGAAGTAAGTTCAAAGATGTCGTGAAAATATATCTTACTGTCAAATAATATTCCCTCAAATACACAATCTCCGCCTAACTGAATTTTAGATTGAATTTTACTATCAACCTGAGTTCGATTAAAAATATGCGGCTTGCACGGGTGTGGGAGCCTTTCTCGCCCACTGGGAGAGATGCCGAAGGCAGAGAGGGTATAAGATTATGTCGGTTATCACCTCACCCTATCCCTCTCCTCAAGGAGCTACTGTGCGTACACATCTTCGGCAGATTCTGCTGATTTCCATTTGTACTTTTCTTCTTTTTCTTTTCCATTCGATGAAAAGAAACAAAAATCTTGTGCCTTGCGAGGTGCCTTTTTTCGCACATTCCTCTGCGCAAATTCACTTATCAGCCGCACGGTGCTGCGCCGGCCTTTCCCTTTCTCCACATTCCACCGCTTCAGAAAACCCGACAATGCACCTTCCTCATACGCAGCCCCGCTGATAAGTGAATTTTTACCCAGGCACTTCGCAAGCCACCGCCTCCGAATCATGGGTTCTGCCTATTTCAAATGCCCTCCTGCAAATCGCCTAAATACAAAAACTTGTGTACACACAGTAGCTCAAGGAGAGGGGAAAACAAAGCGCTTATTTTTAGATGCTTAACACATTGTTATAATCGAACTCAGGTTAACAGGAGATTTCCGCTTTCATCTAATCAATAGGTACTCAACAGGGACAAGATTTTTAAGGCAGTGAGCGAAGGGCTTACGCTGTAAGCTTTACATGAAGCCATTTTGTTATATTCTTGCTTTCCTTTTCATGTCATTCCAGGTACTCCACTTTCGTTAAACGATAAAAACGACCTAAGCCCCAATTAGTATCCCGGTCAATAATAACATCTATTAAAAGACGTATAGTTACCGTACTCTAACCGTACCAGCTCCGTGTAACCACCCTTTACCCACGGATGTTATACGAATCTGGTAGCAATCTGAACCTGGATAAATATTTAACCTTTATTTAATAGAATAGTTAAAAAGTTTTATCTTGCTTATACAAAATCTTATCACGTATGGCAACTTATAAAAATGGCATTAATGGCCCCTTCAAAGGAAAAGTTGGGTCGGTAGTTGGCAGTTCATGGAAAGGCATTGACTATTTAAAAGGACTTCCGAAGAAATCAACCAAACCGGTAACAGAAAAAACAAAGGCAACGCGGTCGTCCTTTGCGTTTGTGCATAAATGGCTAAACCCTATTCAGGAACTTGTAAAAATTGGCTTTGCCAATTATCATCCGCATATGAGTGGCCGGAACGCAGCACTGTCTTACAATTTAACAAAAGCACTTATCCGCAGGGGCGATGGCTTTGAAATTGATTACCCTGTTGCTCTTTTTAGCTATGGAAAGCTTCCGGGAGTCGCTGGCCTTAGCATCAATATGAAAGACGCCCAAACCCTTTTAATTAGCTGGGATCCAAAATCAACTGGTGGTGATACCAGTCCATCAGACGTATTAATGTCTTTTGTGTATTGCCCGGAATTATTCACTGCTGATGCCCGGGTTGGACAGGCCTCAAGAAATGCCGGGCAAGCAGAACTCTTATTGCCCGCGAAATTTACCAACAAGCGAATTGAGGTGCAAATTGCATTCAAATCTATCATAAATGATGGTGTTTCTACCAGTCAATATGCCGGATGTTTAAGGCTTGATTTAGCCCAGCCGGAAAATGGTACTTTGGATTCAGAAACCGCAGCTAATTATTGTGCTCCGGTAAGTATCGGCAATGGATTTCTATTAGGCCGATAATTTTAAAGGTTTTACACTATAATCCGCCAATGGGTATCATTCGGTATTCTTCCGTTAACGGCAACTTTTAGTACAGGAAATCGCGCTCTCTCATCAAATTTTTATTTTGCGAAATCAGGCTTTTTGAAAGTCAAATCTCCTTCTGGCGGAGTGGCCGAAGGAACATTCGAGTTTACAGCCGAAACTCATCCAATGACAGTAAAGCCATTACACAGGGTACATTTAAGGCTAAGATAGAAGAGGCTACAGATAACAACCGACATTCATGCACTGCGGATGCCATTATCCTATAAAACGCAGCCGGATATAGTTGATTTTAGTACCAGCTCCTCTTCTCAGTAGAGTGTCCGGAGGGCTCTCGCAGTGGCACAGAGTCCATAATAAATGAGACTCTGCTGGGAAGTAATTTTTTAAGGTTCAATACCTTAGCAATTAATTAGCGTTGCTAATAGTTTTCTTTACTCTTCTGCTTATAAGAAAAGTAAAGAAACAATTGACTAAGATATAACCAATGAC
>Ga0307408_100004057_pt1 | contig 9986 bp, 10 predicted proteins | sample 322Cmetagenome_FD_202116 | JGI IMG/M metagenome (GOLD analysis project Ga0307408, IMG submission 202116) | Maize rhizosphere microbial communities from greenhouse at UC Davis, California, United States - 322HYB-C-3 | ecosystem: Host-associated > Plants > Roots > Rhizosphere > Soil | place: USA... | reverse complement strand
GAACACCTCCGCCGCCGTCGCGCGATGGATGTCGCCGTCGTCGGCGAAGGCGCGCTTCAGGCCCTCGTCGCCCGACAGGTGCGCCATGATCCGCAGCTCGATCTGCGAATAGTCCGCCGAGAGCAGCGCCTGGCCGGGCGGCGCGACGAAAGCCTGGCGGATGCGCCGGCCCTCGGGCGTGCGGATCGGGATGTTCTGCAGGTTGGGGTCGCTCGACGAGAGGCGACCGGTGACGGCGACGGCCTGGTGGTACGAGGTGTGCACGCGCCCGGTCTTGGCGTCGATCTGCTCGGGCAGCTTCTCGGTGTAGGTCGAGCGCAGCTTCGCGAGGCCGCGGTATTCCAGGATGAGCCGCGGCAGCGGATACGTCTGCGCCAGCTCCTCGAGCACGTCCTCGGCAGTCGAGGGCTGCCCCGTGCGCGTCTTCTGCCGGACCGGCAGCCCCTGCTTGCTGAACAGGATCTCCTGAAGCTGCTTCGGCGAGTCGAGGTTGAACGGTTGGCCGGCACAGGCGTGAGCCTCGGCCTCCAGTTCGACCAGGCGCTTCGCGATCTCCGAGCTCTGGGCCTTGAGCCGCGCGCGGTCCACCAGCACGCCGTGGTGCTCCATCCGCAGCAGGACCGGCACGAGCGGCTGCTCGATCTCCTCGTAGACCTTGAGTAGCGCGGGCTCCTGGCCGAGCGCGGCATGCAGCACGCGATGCAGCTGCAGCGTGATGTCCGCGTCCTCTGCCGCGTACTCCGAGGCCTTGTCCACCGGCACCTGGTTGAAAGGGATCTGCTTCGCGCCGCGGCCGGCGACGTCCTCGTATTTGATCGTGTCGACGCCGAGGTAGAGCTTCGCGCAGGAGTCCATGTCGTGGCGGGTCGCCGTCGAGTTCAGCACGTAGGACTCGAGCATCGAGTCGTAGCGCATGCCGGCGAGCTCGATGTCGCAACCCTTGAGCACGTGCGCGTCGTATTTGAGGTGGTGGCCGACCTTCGGGTGCTTCGGATCCTCGAGGAGAGGCTTCAGCTTCGCGAGCGTCGACTTCGCGTCGAGCTGGTCCGGCGCACCGGCGTAGTCGTGCGCGAGCGGCAGGTACGCGGCCCTGCCGGGCTCGATGCAGAAGGAGAGGCCAACCACGCATGCCTGCATGTAATTGAGGCTCGTCGTTTCGGTGTCGAACGCGAAAAGCTCGGCCTTTTCGAGCGCTCCGATCCACTCATCGAGTTGCTGCGCCGTCGTGATCGTTGGGTACTCGGGCGCGGGGGCGGGGGGGCGGGACGTCGGCTCGCTCGCGCCGCCGGAACTTACGCGCTCGCTCGCCGCATCCCGCCCGCCCGCGGCCGGCGCGCCGGATGCGGTCAGCTGGCGAAGCAGCGAGTTCATCTCGAAGCGCTGGTAAAGAGCGGACAGCACGGCTGTGTCGGGAGCGTTCCGCCGCAATTCCGCGGGAGTGAGTGGAAGCTCCAGGTCGCGGCGGATGGTGGCGAGCTTGCGCGAGAGATCGAGCGTCGGGAGGTTGTCGCGCAGGCTCTCGCCGACCTTGCCGGAGATGTCCGCGGCGTGCGCGACGATGCCATCCGCGCTGCCGTACTCCGCGAGCCACTTCGCCGCGGTCTTCGGGCCGACCTTCGGCACGCCCGGGATGTTGTCCGAGCTGTCGCCGACGAGCGCCAGGTAGTCCACGATCTGCTCGGGCAGCACGTCGAACTTCGCCTTGACGCCGGCGCGGTCGAGTTTCGTGTCGAACATCGTGTTGACCAGCGTGATGCGGTCGTTCACGAGCTGCGCCATGTCCTTGTCGCCCGTCGAGATGACGACCTCGAATCCCGCGGCGCAGGCGCGGTCCGCAAGGGTACCGATCACGTCGTCGGCCTCGACGCCCTCGATGCGCAGCATCGGCAGCCCGAGCGCGGGAATCGCCTCGACGAGCGGCGCGATCTGCGCGCGAAGGTCGTCCGGCATGGGCGGGCGGTGCGCCTTGTAGGCCTCGAAGAGCTCGTCGCGGAAAGTCTTGCCCGGCGCGTCGAGCACGACGGCGATCAGCTCCGGCTGCTCTTCCTTCAACAGCTTGTTCAGCATGTTGAGGACGCCGAGCAGGGCGCCCGTCGGCTCGCCCTTCGAGCTCGTGAGCGGGGGCAGCGCGAAGAACGCGCGATACAGGTAGGACGAGCCGTCCACCAGCCAGAGCTTGCGTGTCGCGGCCATGTGCTCAGCGAGCCGGCGGCCCGGGGTCTTTCTCGTCCTTCTTGTCGTCGTCGGTCGAGGGAACCGTGGTGGACGCGGGCGGAGCCGGCGACGGCGGCTCGCCGGTGCGGATCTCGACCGGCGATTCGATGCTCTCGTCGGGCAGGTACAGCGAACCGGTCTGGCCACATGCCGCGACGGCAAGCGCGATCGCAACGGGAAGGAAGCGCATCGCCCGAGTATAGGCCCGCATCAGCGGCGCTCGCGCTCGATGACCGCGATCGTCAGGCGCGAGACGCAGACGAGTCGCTTGCGTTCGTCGCGGATCTCGATGGACCAGACCTGCGTCCGCCGGCCGAGATGTATCGGGCTCGCGCGGCCGGTGACATGACCGGTCATCGCCGGGCGCAGGTGGTTCGCGTTGATCTCGACGCCCACGATCTGGAAGCGCTCGCGGTCGATGCACATCGTGCCGCCGACGCTGCCGAGCGTCTCCGCGAGCGCGACCGAGGCGCCGCCATGCAGGATGCGGTCGGGCTGCACCGTGCGCCCATCCACCGGCATCCGCGCCTCGAGATAGTCGTCGCCGATGTCCGTCACCTCGATGGCGAGGTGCGCGCCCATCGTGTCGTGCTGGAACTTACCCAGCTCCTCGACCGTGAATTGCCGGAACCAGATACTCATGGCTGCCCTTCCCGATTTTGGGTTAGTGTACCCGCCGCGTGGCCGATCAACATGCCGTTACCGCCGCTGCCCGCCCGACCGTCGCGGTCGCGGGATCGGGGCTGCGCTTCCCGGTGCGGCGAATCTTCTGCGTCGGACGGAATTACCCCGAGCATGCGCGCGAGATGGGCGCGACAAACCTGCACGCCCCGCCGTTCTTCTTCTCGAAGCCCGCGGATGCCGTCGTCGCGAGCGGCTCCGTCGTGGCGTTCCCGTCGCGTACGTCCGACCTGCACCACGAGATCGAGCTCGTCGCCGCGCTCGGCGACGGCGGCGAAGTCTTCGGCTACGCCGTCGGCAACGACCTCACGCGGCGCGACCTGCAGGCGCTCGCAAAGAAGGAGGGCAAGCCCTGGGACACGGCCAAGGGCTTTGACCATTCGGCGCCGGTCACGCCCATCGTGCGCGCGGCCGAGGTCGGCCCGCTCTCGCGCGGACGCATCTGGCTAGAAGTGAACGGCGCATTGCGGCAGGAAGGCGACATCGGTGACATGATCTGGAGCGTGCCGGAGATATTGAAGGAGCTGTCGAGCTGGTTCGCGCTCCAGCCCGGGGACCTCGTATTCACCGGCACGCCCGCCGGCGTCGGCCGGCTCGAGCCCGGCGACCGGGTGCGCGGCGGCGTGGACGGCATCGCGATACTCGAACACACGATGGGTCCTGCATGAAGCTCTATTCCTACTGGCGCAGCTCCGCGGCCTGGCGTGTGCGCATCGCGCTCTCCTGGAAAGGCCTGCCGCACGGCACCGTGCCCGTGCACCTGCTGCGCGAAGGCGGCCAGCAGCACAGCGAGTCCTACCACGAGGTGAACCCGCAGGAGCGCGTGCCTGCGCTCGAGGACGAAGGCCGGATCCTCGCGCAGTCGCTCGCGATCATCGAGTACCTCGAGGAGAAGCACCCGGAGCCGCCGCTCCTGCCGGTGGACTTCGCCGGCCGCGCGATCGCCCGGCAGATGGCGCTCCTCGTCGCCTGCGAGATCCACCCGCTCCAGAACACCCGCGTGCTGGCTTACCTGCGCGGCCCGCTTTCGCAGGAGGACGGACCCGTCGCCGAATGGGTGCGCCACTGGATCGGCCAGGGCTTCACCGCGCTCGAGGAGCTCGCGCGCCGGCACGGTGACGGCAGGCGCTTCCTCCACGGCGGCGCGGTCTCGATGGCGGACCTCTGCCTCGTACCCATGATGTACAACGCGCGGCGCTATCATCTGGACCTGAAGCCGTATCCGGCGCTCCAGGCGATCGACGCGCACCTGATGACGCTGCCCGCATTCTCGACGACGCGGCCCGAGGCCCAACCGGACGCCGAATGAGCGACACCCGCGACAGGAAGCCCGACGACCCGATGGCCGGGATCGTCTGGGATCTCGACAAGTCGATCAGCTACGGCCAGTACCTCCAGCTCGACAAGGTGCTGGACGCGCAGAAGCCGCTCTCGGGGCAGCACGACGAGATGCTGTTCATCGTGATCCACCAGGCGAGCGAGCTGTGGATGAAGCTCTGCCTGCACGAGCTCGCGGCGACGCGCGCGCAGATCCGCTCCGACGACCTCGAGCCCGCCTTCAAGATGCTCTCGCGCGTCGCGCGCGCGCAGACGCAGCTGATCCAGTCCTGGGACGTGCTCTCGACGATGACGCCCTCGGACTACACCAAGTTCCGCGACTCCCTGGGGCAGAGCTCGGGCTTCCAGTCCTGGCAGTACCGCCTGCTGGAATTCGTGCTGGGCAACAAGGACGCGCGGCTGATCGAGGTGCACGCGCGCGACAAGCAGGCCTACCCGCTCCTGAAGCGCGAGCTCTCGACGCCGTCGCTGTACGACGAGTCCATCCGGCTGCTCGCGCGGCGCGGCTTCGACATCCCGGCCGAGTGCACCGACCGCGACTGGACGCAGCCCTACAAGGCGCATCCGGCGGTGGAGTCAGCCTGGCTCGCGGTCTATCGCGACGCGACGGGGCAATGGGACCTGTACGAGCTGGCGGAAAAACTCGTGGACCTGGAGTACCGCCTGCAGCAGTGGCGCTTCGCGCACCTGAAGACGGTCGAGCGGATCATCGGGTTCAAGCGCGGGACGGGCGGTTCGAGCGGCGTCGGCTACCTCGAGCACGTGCTGAAGCGCGGTTTCTTCCCGGAGCTGATCAGCCTGCGCACTGCCATCTAGTGCGGTTTAGCCACTCCGCGTCCGGGTAGTACGCGAACACGAACTGCCCGTGCTTCAGCACGTCGATCATGCCGCGCGCGACGGCCTCGCGGACCGCGGGGCAGCCGAAGCTGCGGCCGAGGCGGCCCTGCTTCTCGGCTGCGAGCGGGTTCACGTACGGTGCGCCGTGCATGACGATCGCGCGCTCCATCGCGGCGTCATTGACGCCGGGCTCGAGCCCGTCCATGCGCAGCGAGTAGCCGTTTCGCCCGTAGTAGGTATTGCGCGTCAGGAAGAGCCCGAGGCTGGAGGCGTGGCTGCCGCTCACGTTCGAGAAGACCTTCGCAAGGTTTTCGCCGGAGCCGCGGCCGTGCGCGACGACTTCCTCGTAGAGGAGCTTGCCGCGCGCGACGTCGAATACCCAGAGGCGCGGCTGCGTCGATGGGCGGCTGTAGTCGATGAACGCGAGTCGCGTGGCGCCGACACCGAGGCCGGAGCTCTGCGCGCAGCGCATCGCCGACATGGCGAGCGTGATCGCGTCCCGGTTCGCGGCGGGGGCGAGGCTGGCGATCGACGCCGCGGTCGCCGGCAGTGCCGGCGAGCTTGCCGCGAGGCTCGTGCCGAGTAGCCAGCCCAGGGTCGAGAGCATCGTCAAAGGCCCGGGAAACGAGGGGGCGCAATCTTAAAGGAAGGCCGGGCCCACGTGCTAGGAACGTGGTGTTTCCGTGAACAGACGCTCGTCCCAGCGCACGGGCTCGATGCCGGCGACGCGGAAACGCCGGAAATCGGGGTGTCCGGGGTTGATCAGGACGTTGCGCTCCACGTCGAACACGACGCTCGGCACGCGCAAGACCACGGTCCTCGCCGTCTCGAGCCAGGCGTCGCCCGCCTTGCGGCTCGCGGCCATGTCCGCGGCGGCCCAGCCCGGGATGTCCTTGGGTTCTAGCGAGGCGATCTTCACGGAATCCGGCGCCTCGAACACGACGCAGACCTGGTGCTTCGGCATGCGGCCGTTCGTGTGCACGAGTTTCTCGAGCATCGCGCCGGCTTGCGTCTCGCAGGCGTAGATGACCGCGCGGCCCGGCGAGTTCCAGCGGCCGCCGTGCAGGCGCGCGCCTTCGCCGCTCTCGGGCGCGTGGCGAGAGTCCGCGATGCGGTAGAAACGCATGGCGTTCCCGTCAGGCGGGGAGGCCGTACAGGGCGCGCATGACGACGTCTTCGACCTGGCGCGCGCCGAGCTCGGTGAGCGCGGCTTCGATGGGTTTCCTGCGGTTGAGCTCCGGGTGCGGCGTCGCGAGGAAGCGCTTCGCCTCGGCCTCGTCGTCCCAGAGCATCTCGGCGAGCGCGATCACGCGCGCGAGCCGCTCCGTGCGCTCGCTTTCGACGAGCTTGAGACGCTGGCGGCGCTTGTACGTCGCGGCGGGCACGACGCGATGCATCAGCTTGACGCGGGCGGGGCCCTCGATGCCGGCGCGCTCGACGACGCGCTCGAGGCTCTGCTTTGGCAGGCCCGATTCGACGGCTTCGGCGATGTCGGCGACGGAGCGGACGTTGGCGCGCAAGCCGAGGATTCGGGCGACGCGATCGGCAGGGACGGACATGGTGTCGGTGCCTCCTGCGACCATTATCGGCTCATATGATCCATCAAACAAGCTCATTTGAATGCTCCAGAAACACTTGTATTTTAGGGCCTATTTGCTAATGTACTGTATACAAATACAGGCTCATTGAGCGACCCCTGGACAGGGATTTTTCCGCGATTTCCACGCCCGATCTGGTGGCCGAGATCACGACGCTCGCCGGGCACCTCAATGCCGCGAACGCGCGTTTCCTGGCGCTGGTTGCGGAGCTCGATCGGCGCCGCGGCTGGGCCGAGTGGGGCGTCAAGTCGCTGGCGCACTGGCTCAACTGGAAGTGCGGGATCGGGCTGGGGGCGGCGAGGGAGAAGGTGCGGGTGGCGCGGGCGCTCGAGAAGCTGCCGCGGGTGGCGGCGGCGATGGCCGAGGGCCGGATCAGCTACTTCAAGGCGCGCGAGATGACCCGCGTCGCCGATGCCGACAACGAGGCCTATCTCCTCAACATCGCGCTCTGCGGCACGGCGAGCCACGTCGAACAGACGGTGCGCGGTTATCGGCGGGCTATGGATGCTGCGAAACTCGGCCGGGAAGCGGTCCAGCAGCGCGACCAGTGCTTGTGGCTGTTTACGGACGCCGATGGTTCGATGGTGATCCGCGGCCGGGTGCCGGCCGAGGTGGGCGCGCTGTTCAGGCGGGCGCTGGAGGCGGCCGAGAATTCACTGCCGATCCCGAAAAACGTTCCAGCCGGAACGTCTTTGGACGGGGATGAGCTGCATCGGTCCCGCAAGCGCCGGGTCGAGGCCTTGGCGGTCCTGGCCGAGACCTTCCTGGCGACGGGTCCGCGGGACCTGTCGGGGGCCGACCGTCAGCATGTCGTGGTGCATGTCGATGACTCGACGTTCCGGCATTCGCACCCCGGTCGCTGCGAAATCGAGCATGGCCTGTCTATCGCTGCCGAGACCGCCCGCCGGCTCGCCTGCGATGCGAGCATGGTGCGGGTCATCGAGAATGGGCAGGGCGAGCCGCTCGACGTCGGGCGCAGGACGCGGACTATCCCGCCCGGCATCCGCCGGGCCCTGAATGTCCGCGATAAGGGCTGCCGCTTCCCCGGTTGCGCGTTCAAGCGCTACGTGGACGGGCACCATGTGAAGCATTGGGCCGACGGCGGGGAAACGAAACTCTCGAACCTCATCACCCTGTGCCGGTTCCATCACCGCCTCGTGCACGAGGGCGGGGTACGGATCCAGTCACTCGATGACGGCGCGTTCCGGTTCCTGCGGCCCGATGGCCAGGCCTTCGACAGTCCGCTGCCGCCCGCAACCGACTGCCGCGCGATCGTCGTCGCTCACGAATTCGCCGACCTTCGCATCACCCCCGCGACCGCCGTCACGCGCTGGACGGGGGAGGCGCTCGATCTCGACGTGGCGATTGACTGGCTGATTGAAGGGAAACGCAGCGGTCAACGCGGAAGGCTTTGGGGCTAGCCGACAGATTCCAGCAATAGCCACGCAGCCGCCAAATCCTCCAGCGCCGTCCCCACCGACTTGAACAGCGTGATTTCCTCCACCGTCTGGCGGCCCGCGACCCGGCCGCGGACCAGGTCCGCCAGCTCCGCCTCGACGCGCTCCCGGCCGATGACACCCCGCGCGATCGGGTCGAGCAGGTCTCCCGCTTCCGCGAGCGCGCCCTCGAAGGTGTCCACGAAGATGCGCGCGCGTCGCACGGCCTCATCGTCCGCCTCGCGCGTCGAGGGCGTGAAGCTGCCGACGAGGTCGACGTGGGAACCCGGCTTTAGCCAGCGTCCTTCGACCAGCGGCGTCGGGCTGCTCGTGGCACAGGTGACGATGTCTGCCGCACGTACCGACTCATCGAGCGACGGCGCCGCGCGGACCTCGACCCGCGATTTGACGAGTTCCCGCACGGCTTCGACCGTCGCCGCGACGCGCTCGGCGCGCCGTCCCCAGACGTCGATGCGCTCGATCGGCCGCACGACGGCATGCGCGGCCGCCATCCACGGCGCCAGCGCGCCGGTCCCGGCGAGCGTCAGTCGCGAGCTGTCCGCGCGCGAGAGGTATTTCGACGCGAGCGCGGAAGCGGCGGCGGTGCGCAGCCGCGTCACCGTCGTGCCGTCCAGCACGGCGACCGGCGTGCCGCCCTCCGAGAACGCAACGATCGCCGCCTGAACCGTCGGCAGGCCACGACCGGCATTCCCGGGCAAGTAAGTCACGAGCTTGACCGCTGCCGACCCGTCCGGCGCGAACGCGGGCATGACGAGGAACTGGCCGTCGCCCGAGCCGCCGGGTATGTCGAGGATCGCCCGCGGCGGCACCGTGGCGCCGTCGCGGAAAGCCCGCTCGAGGCAGTCGATCAGTCCGGGCAGGTCCGCCCGCGTCCGGACTTGATCGGCATCGATGACCCGCATCAGGCGATGCGCACGGGGATCTTCTGCGCCCTGATCTTCTGTTCCCACTCCCGCGGCCCGGTGTCGTGCACGGACTCGCCCCGCGCATCGACTGCGACCGTCACCGGCATGTCCTCGACCACGAACTCGTGGACCGCTTCCATGCTGAGGTCGTCGAAAGCGAGCACGCGCGCCTTGCGGATGGCCTTCGACACGAGGTAGGCCGCGCCTCCCACCGCGATCAGGTACGCGGCGCCGTGCCTCCTGATCGAATCGATCGCGAGCGGGCCGCGCTCGGCTTTGCCGACCATTGCGAGGACGCCGGCGTCGAGGATCAGGTCGGTGTACTTGTCCATGCGCGTCGCCGTCGTCGGTCCCGCTGGGCCGACCACCTCGTCGCGCACCGGGTCCACGGGACCGACGTAATAAAGGACGCGGCCGTTGAGGTCGACGTTCGGCGGTAGCCCTTCACCCGAGCGGATCCGGTCCTCGAGCCGCTTGTGCGCCGCATCGCGACCCGTGAGCATGCGCCCCGACAGCAGCAGCGTCTGGCCGGGCTTCCAGCTTTGAACTTCCTCGCGCGTCAGCGAATCGAGGTTTACGCGCCGCGATTCGGCAGAGGGCTTCCAGTGCACGTCCGGCCACAGGTTGGGCGGCGGCGGGTCGAGCGCGACGGGCCCGCTGCCGTCGAGCACGAAATGCGCATGCCGCGTCGCCGCGCAGTTCGGAATCATGGCGACAGGCTTGGACGCGGCGTGGGTCGGAAAGGTCCGGATCTTGACGTCCAGCACCGTGGTCAGGCCGCCGAGACCCTGGGCGCCGATGCCGAGCGCATTGACCTTCTCGTAGAGCTCGATGCGCAGCTCCTCCAGCTTGTTCGCGGGCCCGCGGGCGAGCAGCTCGTGCATGTCGATCGGCTCCATCAGCGCTTCCTTCGCGAGCACCATCGCCTTGTCGGCCGTGCCCCCGACGCCGATGCC
>Ga0307408_100004056_pt1 | contig 9986 bp, 8 predicted proteins | sample 322Cmetagenome_FD_202116 | JGI IMG/M metagenome (GOLD analysis project Ga0307408, IMG submission 202116) | Maize rhizosphere microbial communities from greenhouse at UC Davis, California, United States - 322HYB-C-3 | ecosystem: Host-associated > Plants > Roots > Rhizosphere > Soil | place: USA... | reverse complement strand
TCGTCTGGATGACTTTTCTCGGCGCCATCGTCGCGGTGCGCGAGCACGGCCACCTGGGCACCGACATGCTGATCTCGAAGCTGCCCACCTGGGGCAAGAAGCTGTGCCTGTACCTGTCGCACGGGTTGATGCTGTTCGCCTCGTACCTGCTGCTCACGGGCAGCTGGCAGCAGACGCTGATCAACTGGGACGTGAGCGCGCCCACCACGGGCGCCTCGGTCGGCATCTTCTATTTCGTGGGCGTGGTGTTCGGCGTCTCGGCCATCGTGTTCCTGCTGTACGACCTGTGGCTGGCGCTGAGCGGAAAGCTCAGCGACGCCGAACTCGTGATGGTGCACGAGTCGGAAGAGCAGGGCGACATCGACCGCATCAACGCCGAACTGGCGCGCCGCGATGCGGAAGAAGAAGCACGCGCCCGCCAGGGCAGCGGCAACGGCACGCGGGGCCGCTGACATGACGATCGCCATCTTCCTCGGTGCCCTGCTGGGCGCCATGGCCATCGGCGTGCCGATCGCCTATTCGCTGCTGCTGTGCGGTGTCGCGCTGATGTGGCACCTCGACCTGTTCGACGCCCAGATCCTGGCGCAGAACGTGATCAACGGCGCCGACAGCTTTCCGCTGCTGGCCGTGCCCTTCTTCATGCTGGCCGGCGAGGCCATGAACCAGGGCGGGCTGTCGCGGCGCATCGTGAACCTGGCGCTGGCGGTGGTCGGCCACGTGCGCGGCGGCCTCGGCTATGTCGCGATCGTGGCGGCCTGCATCCTCTCGGCGCTGTCGGGTTCGGCGGTGGCCGACGCGGCCGCGCTGTCGGCGCTGCTGATTCCCATGATGGTGGCCGCCGGCCACGACAAGGCGCGCTCGGGCGGCCTGATCGCCGCCTCCGGCGTGATCGGGCCGATCATCCCGCCCTCGATCGGGTTCGTGATCTTCGGCGTTGCCGCCAACGTGTCGATCTCCAAGCTCTTTCTTGCGGGCATCTTTCCGGGCATCCTGATCGGCGCCTCGCTCTGGTTCACGTGGTGGTGGCTGGTGCGCAAGGAAAAGGTGCTGCCGCCGCCGCGCAAGTCCGGCGGCGAGATGCTCACCGCGCTGCGCGAAGCGACCTGGGCGCTGCTGCTGCCGCTGATCATCCTGGTGGGCCTGCGCTTCGGCATCTTCACGCCCACCGAGGCGGCCGTGGTGGCCGCGGTCTACGCGATCTTCGTGGCCACCGTCATCTACCGCGAGCTCAAGCCCTCGCAGTTCTACGCCATGTTCGTCTCGGCCGCCAAGACCAGCGCGATCGTGATGTTCCTGGTGGCGGCGGCCATGGTCTCGGCCTGGCTCATCACCGTGGCCGACCTGCCGGCCAAGCTGGTCGCGCTGCTCGAGCCGCTGATCGCGAGCCCGATGCTGCTGATGATCGTGATCATGGTGCTGGTGATGGCGGTCGGCACCGCGATGGACATGACGCCCACCATCCTGATCCTCACGCCGGTGCTGATGCCGGTCATCAAGGCCGCGGGCATCGACCCGGTCTACTTCGGCGTGCTCTTCATCATCAACAACTCGATCGGCCTCATCACGCCGCCGGTGGGCACGGTGCTCAACGTGGTGGCCGGCGTCGGCCGGATGAAGATGGACGAACTCACGCGCGGCGTGTGGCCCTTTGCCCTGGCGGAGTTCGCAATGATGTTCCTGATGGTCATGTTCCCCCAGCTCGTCATCTGGCCGGCCCGGCTGCTGAGCGGCTGACATCCGCCCGTTCTTTTTTTCCCTCTCAGATCAACCCAAGGAGACTTTCACCATGAACAGCTTTTTCAGGCGCACGCTGGTCGCCGTCGTCACGCTCGCGGCCATCGGCGGCGCCGCGGCCCAGGTGAAGGAACGCACGCTCAAGTTCGCGTTCCAGAACCAGACCGGCCATCCGCAGGCACAAGGTGCGCAGAAGTTCGCGGACCTGGTCGCCGAGAAGTCGGGCAAGAAGATCACCGTCAAGCTGTTCCCGGGCGGCACGCTCGGCGGCGACCTGCAGACGGTTTCGGCGCTGCAGGGCGGCACCGTCGAGATCACGGTGCTCAACGCCGGCATCCTGACCGCGCAGGTCAAGGAGTTTGCGGCCTACGACTTCCCGTTCCTGTTCAACAACGCGCAGGAAGCCGACGCCGTGACCGACGGCCCCTTCGGCCAGAAGCTGCTCGCCAAGCTCGACGAGAAGAACTTGCACGGCCTGGGCTACTGGGACCTGGGCTTTCGCAACCTGACCAACAGCAAGCGCCCGATCGCCAAGGCCGAGGACATTGCGGGCCTGAAGATCCGCGTGATCCAGTCGCCGATCTACATCGACCTGTTCAACACGCTGGGCGCCAATGCCACGCCGATGCCCTTCCCGGAGCTGTACTCGGCGCTGGACCAGAAGGCGGTCGATGGCCAGGAGAACCCCAACACCGTGATCGCATCGTCGAAGTTCGCCGAAGTGCAGAAGCACATCACGCAGACGCGCCACATCTACAACCCGCAGGCGCTGATCATCAGCAAGAAGGCCTGGGACGGCATGAGCGCCGAGGAGAAGAAGATCATCGACGACGCCGCCGCCGAAGCCACAAAGTTCCAGCGCCAGGCGTCCCGCGCCGCGGCCGACACCGCGCTCGACACGCTCAAGAAGGCCGGCATGACCGTGACCGAACTCCCGCCGGCCGAGATGGCCAAGCTGCGCGACAAGGTCAAGCCGGTGATCGACAAGTACACGGCCACGGTGGGCGAGGCGACCGTCAAGGAACTGATGGCTGAGATCGCCAAGGTCCGCAAGTAAGGACGGCCTACCGACATGATTTCCGGCAAGACCACCCTCGTCGCGCACCTGGGCTTTCCCACCGAGAGCTTCAAGGCGCCGATGATCTACAACCCCTGGTTCGAGAAGCAGGGCATCGACGCCGTCGTGGTGCCGATGGGCGTGAAGCCCGAGGACTATCCCGCGGCCTTCGCCGCGCTGTTCCGGCTCACCAACATCCGGGGCGCGCTGGTGACCATGCCGCACAAGATCACGACCATGGGCCTGGTCGACGAGGTCACGCCAACGGCAAAGATCGCCGGCGCCTGCAACGCCGTGCTCAAGCGCACCGACGGCACGCTGCTGGGCGACCAGTTCGACGGTGCCGGCTTCGTGCGCGGCGTGCTGCGCAAGGGCTGCGCGCTCGAGGGCGCGCGCGTGCTGGTCTCCGGCAGCGGCGGCGTGGGCTCGGCAATTGCGGCCTCGCTGGCGGCGGCTGGCGTTGCGGAAATTGCGCTCTTCGATGCCTACGCGGCTTCGGCCGAAGCGCTGGCCGCGCGCCTGCGCACGCACTATCCGGCGCTGGCCGTGTCCACCGGCTCGAACGACCCGGACGGCTACGACCTCGTCGTCAACGCCACGCCGCTGGGCATGAAGGAAGACGACCCGCTGCCTTTCGACGTGGACCGCATCGCGGCCTCGACCTTCGTCGGCGAAGTGGTCATGAAGTCCGAATACACGCCGCTGCTGCGTGCCGCTCGCGACAAGGGCTGCGCGGTGCAGGTGGGCACCGACATGCTGTTCGAGATGATTCCCGCGTACCTCGAGTTCTTCGGCTTCGGCACGGCGACGGCCGATGCGCTGCGCGCCGAGGCGAAGATCAGCTACTGAGCAGCGTGCACGCCGGCCCGGTGCCGTGCGGCGCGAGGGAAGACGCGGTGTAATGCTGTTGCGCTCACTCTATTTTTTTTGACGCAAGAAGACATTCACCATGAGTATTTTCGAAGGCTTCCTTTCCACGTCCGAGACGCTTTCCGCCTTCAGCGACCACAATTTCGTCGGCGCGATGCTGCGCTTCGAAGCCGCATTGACCCGCGCGCAGGCCGCGCTCGGGCTGGTGCCGGAGGCGGCCGCGCATTCGATCGTCGGCAGCTGCAAGGTCGAGCTGTTCGACGTGGCCAAGATCGTGCGCGACAGCGGCCGCGCGGGCAGCGTCGCGATTCCGCTGGTCAAGGCCTTGAAGGAAGCCGTGGGCCTGTTCAATCCGGCCGCCGTGCCCTTCGTGCATTTCGGCAGCACCAGCCAGGACGTGATCGACACCGCGATGGCGCTGGTCACGCGCGAGGGCATCGCGCTGATCGAAGCCGATGTCGACCGCGCCATCGAGGCGCTGCTGCAGCACGCCGCGCAGCATGCGGCCACGCCGATCCTTGCGCGCACGCTGATGCAGCCCGCGTCGGTCACGAGCTTCGGCCTCAAGTGCGCCGGCTGGGCCGCGCCGCTGGTGCGCAGCCGCGCCCGCCTGCGGGAGGTCGCGCGCCACGCGCTGAGCGTGCAGCTCGGCGGTGCCGTCGGCACGCTCTCGCAGATGAAGGGGCAGGGCGCGGCCGTCGTGCAGCGCGTGGCGGACGAGCTCGGGCTCGGCAATGCCGGCGCCACCTGGCACACGCAGCGCGACGAATGGGTCGCGCTCGGCTGCGAACTGGGGCTGCTCACGGGCAGCCTCGGCAAGATCGCGCGCGACATCGCGCTCATGGGCCAGTACGAGGTGGGCGAGGTGGCCGAGCCCACCGAGCCGGGCCGCGGCGGCTCCTCTGCGATGCCGCACAAGCGCAACCCGGTGGCGGCAATGGTTGCGCTGGCCGCCGCCCAGCGCGCGCCGCAGCGCGTGGCCGCGCTCCTGGCCGCGATGCCGCAGGAACACGAGCGCGCACTCGGCGGCTGGCAGGCCGAGCTGGCCGAATGGCCGCAGCTGCTGATGTCGGCGCACGGCAGCGCGCGGGCGCTGGCCAGCGCGCTGCCGGGCCTGCAGATCGACGCCGTGCGCATGCGTGCCAACATCGACGCGCTGCGCGCGGAGCTGCCGCGCGAGGCCGCGGACGAATGGTTCGACCCCGCCCTGGCCGGCCCCGCCGGCGAGACCGCGCTGCGGCAAGTCGCGGCACTGCGCGCCCAACTGACTGCGAAAGACACCCCCTGATGACCGACAAAGCAAGCACCACACCCCCGAACGACTACGAAGCCGGCCTCGTCAACCGCCGCCGCGTGCTCGGCGACGCCTGGGTCGACAAGTCGCTCGCCAACCGCAACGCGTTCAACGCCGAGTTCCAGGAACTCATCACCCGCCATGCCTGGAACGACATCTGGGGCCGGCCCGCGCTGGGCGACAAGACGCGCCGCTACATGGTGCTGTCGATGATGCTGGGCATCCACGCGTATGAAGAATTCGCGATGCACGTGCGCGCCGCGCTCGACGGCCCGCCCGAGTCGCGCCTCACGCCCGAGGACATCAAGGAAGTCATCATGATGGCGGCCATCTACTGCGGCGTTCCGGTGGCGAACCACGCCTTCGGCATCGCGACCGGCATCCTGCGCGAGAAGGGCTTGCTGGCCGCGGCTTCCCAGTGACCGGGCCGAGCCTGCGCAAGGCCCGGTTCGATCTCGGCTTCGGCCTGCTGCTGCCGCTGCTGCTGGCGGCGCAGCCCGTGGCCACCGACAGCTACCTGCCCGCGCTGCCCGCCATTGCGAAGGAGCTGGGCTCGGCCAGCACCAGCCTCACGCTGTTCGTGCTGGCCTTCGGCTTCGCGCAGTTGCTGTGCGGCCCGCTGGCCGACCGCTTCGGCCGCCGGCCGGTGCTGCTGGCGGGGCTCGGCTGCTATGCGATCGCGGCGCTGGGCGGCGCGTTTGCCGGCAGCGTCGCGGTGCTCGCGGGCTGGCGCACGCTGCAGGGCTTTTCGATGGCGGCCATCCTGGTGTGCGCACGCGCCGCGGTGCGCGACCTCTATCCCGCGCACGAAGGCCCGCACGTGATGGCGCGCGGGCTCACGGGCCTGGGCGTGGTGGGGCTGCTGGCGCCGCTCCTGGGCGCGTGGCTGGTGCAGGGCGCCGGCTGGCGCTGGGTGATGGCCTCGATGGCGCTCTACGCGCTGGTGCTGCTGGCGCTCTGCTGGCGTTCGTTCGCGGAGACGCGGCGGCCGCTGGCGGGCGAGCCCTCGGCGCCGCGCGGCAGCACCCGCGCCGTGTTCGCGAGCCGCAGCTTCCGGGCCTGGGCCTCGGTGGCCGCAACCACCTACGGCGGCCTTTTCTGCTTTCTGCTGCTGTCGCCGATGGTCTACATCGGCTACCTGGGCTGGTCGCCCGCGATGTACGGCTGGATCCCGGCCGGCGGTTCGCTGGTCTACATCTTCAGCACCACCCTGTGCCGGCGCCTGCTGCGCAGGTACGGCCCGGTGGGCACCGTGCAGCTGGGCGCCACGCTGAGCATGGCCGGCGCCGCGATCCAGGCGCTGGGCTGCTGGCTCGCGCCGCACAGCGCGCTGCCGCTGCTCGCGGGCCACGCGGTCTACTGCCTGGGCCACGGCATCCACCAGCCCTGCGGCCAGGCCGGTGCCGTGGGCGACCTGCCGCACCTCGCGGGACGGGCCGTGTCGTGGTCCGGTTTCGGCATGATGATGGTGGCGTTCGGCGTCGGGCAGATGGCCGCGCAGTTCGTCGACACCGATTTTTCCAACGGCGCCTGGCCGATGGTCGTTCCGATGCTGCTCGCAGGCTGCGGGTTGCTGGCCATCGCGTTCCTCTGGCTGCCGCGTCTTCAACATCCGATCAAGGAAAAGGAATCACCATGACCCGTTTGAACGTCGTCCGAGAAGGCAGCGGTCCTTTCGTCGTGCTGAGCCATGCGCTGGGCTGCGACCTGCACATGTGGGACGGCGTGGCCGAGCAGCTTGCGCGCGCCCACACCGTGATCCGCTACGACCACCGCAACCACGGGGGCTCGCAGGTGGTGCCGGGGGCGCTGCGCGTGGAGACGCTGGCGCAGGACGTGGCCGAGCTCATCCAGCGCGAGGCCGGCGGGGAGCCGGTGCACTTCGTCGGGCTGTCGATGGGCGGCATGACCGCGCAGGCACTGGCGGTGCGCCATCCCGAGCTGCTGCGCAGCGTGGTGATCGCGAATTCGTCGGCCCACTACCCCGACCAGTCGCCGTGGCGCGCACGCGCCGAGACGGTGGCCGCCAAGGGCGTGGCCGCCATTGCGCCAGGCGCGGTGGCGCGCTGGCTCACGCACGGCTACGTCACCACGCAGGAGGGCAAGGCCGCGGCCGAGGCGCTGCACGGCGTGCTGGTGCGCACCGACGCGCAGGGCTACATCGAAAGCTGCAATGCGGTGGCCGCCATCGATTTCCGCGAGAGCAACCGCCGCATCGCCGTGCCCACGCTGGTGATCGCGGGCCTGCAGGACGAGGCCACGCCGCTGGCGATGTCCGAAGCCGTTGCGGCCGCCATTCCCGGTGCGCGCCTGGCCACCATCGATGCGGCGCACCTCAGCGCGGTGGAGCGGCCGGTCGAGTTCACGCAGCTGCTGATCGATTACTGGCGCAGTCTTTGAGAAACGCGGCTTAGCACCCTGGAGGTTGGCCTAGGTCTAACCCCTATTTCGTTCGAACAATGCACGCATGCGTTCGATGATCGAACGCTGAGTGCGCGCAGAGCGTTGTGGGCGGCGGCGGGTGTTCCTACAGTCACCTCCCATGCACCGCTCCATTGCCACCGTCTCCCTCAGCGGCACGCTTCGCCAGAAGCTTGAAGCCGTTTCGGCCGCAGGCTTCGACGGCATCGAGCTGTTCGAGGCCGACTTCGTCAACTTCAAGGGCAGCGCCGCCGAACTGCGCCGCATTACCTCGGACCTCGGCCTCTCGATCGACCTGTACCAGCCGCTGCGCGACTTCGAGGGCATGCCCGAGGCGCAGTTCCGCCGCAGCCTGGAGCGCGCCGAGCGCAAGTTCGACCTGATGGAGGCCATGGGCGCGCCGCTGATGCTGTGCTGCTCCAACACCTCGCCGCTCTCGGTGAACGACCCCGCGCTGGCCGCCGCGCAGTTGCACGAACTCGCGGAGCGTGCCGCACGCCGCCATCTGCGCGTGGGCTTCGAGGCGCTGGCCTGGGGCCGCCACACTTCGCTGTACGGCCAGGCCTGGAACATCGTGAAGCAGGCCGACCACCCGCAGCTCGGCCTGATCCTCGACAGCTTCCACACGCTGTCGCTGAAGGACGATGCCGCGGGCATCGCCGCCATTCCGGGCGACAAGATCTTCTTCCTGCAGATGGCCGATGCGCCGCTGCTGTCGATGGACGTGCTGCAGTGGGCGCGCCACCACCGCTCGTTCCCGGGGCAGGGCGATTTCGACGTGATCGGCTTCTTCGAGCAGGTGCTGCGCGCGGGCTACACCGGCCCGCTGTCGCTGGAGATCTTCAACGACCTGTTCCGCGAAACGCCCAACCGCCGTACCGCCGTGGATGCGATGCGCTCGCTGCTGTACCTCGAAAGCGAGGCGCAGCGGCGGCTGGCTTCCTCTGCCGATGTGCCGGCGCTGAAGCCGAAGGTCGAGCTGTTCAGCCCGCCGCCCGTGCCGGTGCTTTCGGGCCTGTCGTTCATCGAGTTCGCGGCCGACGAGGCCTCGGCCGGCACGCTCGGCGCGTTCTTGGCGCAGCTCGGCTTCCGCCGCGTCGGCCGGCACCGCTCGAAGGCCGTGGCGCTGTACCGCCAGGGCGAGATCAACCTGATCGTCAATGCGCAGCCGGATTCGTTCGCGCGCAGCCGCTTCGAGGCGCACGGCACCTCGGTGTGCGCGCTGGGCGTGCGCTGCGCCGATCCACTGGCCGCCGTCGAGCGCGCCACGGCCATGCGCTCGCAGCGCCACGACAGCCCGGTCGGCCCGAACGAATTGCGCGTGCCGGCCATCGTGGCGCCGGGCGGCAACCTGATCCACTTCGTGCCCGAGGCCCTGGGCACCAATGGGCTGTACGAGGCCGACTTCATCCTCGAGGAAGACGCGGCCGCCGACGCCGGCGGCGCTGGCCTCGCGCAGGTCGACCACGTGGCGCTCGGGCTTGCGCTCGACCAGCTCGACACCTGGGTGCTGTTCACGCGCGCCGTGCTGGGACTGGAGCCGGGCGAAAGCCTGGAGCTGGCCGACCCCTTCGGCCTGATCCGCAGCCGCGGCGTGGCCAACGCCGATCGCAGCGTGCGGCTGGTGCTCAACGTGTCGCTGAGCCAGCGCACCCGCACCGCGCGCACGCTGAGCCTGACCGGCGGCGGCGCGGTGCACCACATCGCGCTGCGCTGCGACGACATCTTCGAGAGCGTGGCACGGCTGCGCGCCGCGGGCACGCGCTTCGTGCCCATTTCGGACAACTACTACGACGACCTGGCCACGCGCATCGACCTGGACCCGGCGCTGCTCGCACGGCTGCGCGCGGCGGGCGTGCTGTTCGACCGTTCGCCCGCGGGCGACTACCTGCACATCTACACCGAGAACATCGAAGGCGGGCTCTTCTTCGAACTGGCGCAGCGCACCGCGGGCTACGACGCCTACGGCGCGCTCAACGCACCCGCACGCATGGCATCGCAGGCGCAGCAATAAAGATTTCTTTCGTCAACCCGGAGACAAACCATGGCAACCATCACGGCCCACGAGCCGAAGGGCAAGCACCAGTCGAAGAAAGCCACCGCGAGCGGCTGGATCGGCTCGGCACTGGAGTACTACGACTTCTTCATCTACGCCACCGCGGCGGCGCTGATATTTCCGCAGATCTTCTTTCCCAAGGGCGACCCGCAGATCGCGATCATCGCGTCGCTCGCCACCTACGGCGTGGGCTACGTCGCACGGCCGATCGGCGCACTGCTGCTGGGCCACTGGGGCGACACGCACGGCCGCAAGACCGTGCTGATCCTGTGCATGTTCCTGATGGGCTTTTCCACCATCGCCGTCGGCCTGCTGCCGACCTATGACCAGGTCGGCCTGTGGGCACCCGCGCTGCTGGTGGTGCTGCGCCTGATCCAGGGCTTTGCCGTGGCCGGCGAGATTTCGGGCGCGAGCTCGATGATCCTGGAGCACGCGCCGTTCGGGCGCCGCGGCTTCTTCGCGAGCTTCACGCTGCAGGGCGTGCAGGCCGGCCAGATCATGGCGGCCGCCGTGTTCCTGCCGCTCGCGCACTACATGGACAAGGACGCCTTCAA
>Ga0307408_100004055_pt1 | contig 9989 bp, 5 predicted proteins | sample 322Cmetagenome_FD_202116 | JGI IMG/M metagenome (GOLD analysis project Ga0307408, IMG submission 202116) | Maize rhizosphere microbial communities from greenhouse at UC Davis, California, United States - 322HYB-C-3 | ecosystem: Host-associated > Plants > Roots > Rhizosphere > Soil | place: USA... | reverse complement strand
CGGTTCCTGCGGCTGCAGCCGCGTGCCCGCAAACGCTTCGTCGACATAGCGGGTGATCGCGCCGGTTTCGTAGAGCACGAAGCCGTCGTGCGCGAAGGCTGGAATGCGGCCGAACGGCTGCCGCGCCAGATGCTCGGCAGGCACGCCGGCGGGGGCGAAGATCTCGACTTCCTCGAGCGTATAACGCACGCCCTTCTCTTCGAGCGCGAGCCGCACGATGCGTGTGTACACGCTGCGGCTCAGGCCGTAGAGAACCGGATCGTTCACCGGCAGGTGACGGTCACGTCCGCGGCGTCGACCTTGTCGAGCACGCCGCGCCCGTTGCTGACGGTACAAACCTGATTCGCGGGCTGATTGCTGATCGTGAGGTCATACGGCGTACCGTCCGGCAGCGACGCCGGCAGCAGGAACTTGCCGTTCGCGGCGATCTGCAGCTTCTCGCCGTTGCTCTGCAGCTCCAGGCCCGGACCCTGCAGCCCCGAAACCGTGCCGCCGACGCCGAGGCCGATGGTGACGCAGCCGACCCTGACGCTCGTGATGTTGCTGTCGGTGACGGTGCCCGCGCCGTCGAACACGCGGCAGAGTTGCAACGGACGAGTTGGCAGGGCCTGAATCGTCACGTTGTAAGGCCGCCCGCTGAGTACGCCGGTCGGGAACGTGAACGGCCCGTTCGCCGTCAGCGTCAACTGATCGCTGCCATTGTTCGCGAGCACCAGGCCCGAGCCGACCATTCCAGTGAGCTCGCCACCGATCGTGAACTCCCGCAACGCGCACGTAATGACGATGTTGTCGACGTCGCGATCCTGGACGACGCCTGCAGCGTTCTGCAGCGAGCACACCTGCGCCGGATTCGCCGGCTGCGCCTTGACCGTGACGTCGTACGGCGAGCCGCTCGGGATCTTCGTGGCGAAGGCGAAGCCGCCGTCCGTCTGCACACCGACATCGTCGCCGCCGTTGTTCTGGAGCACGAGGCCGGAGCCCAGCAGGCCGCTGACCGTGCCGCGGATCGTGAAGGCATTGGTCGCGCAGCTCACTTTGACCGTGCGCACATCGCCGCCGCCGATCGTTCCGCTCGCGTCCGCGACAGTGCAGGTTTGCGAGGGACGATTCGGCTGAGTTGCGACCGTGACTTCGAACGTGCTGCCGTTGGCGAGCGGCGTGGCAAACGTGAAGCTGCCGTTCGACGCGATCGCGAGGTCGTCGGCGCCATTGTTGCGCAACACGAGGCCGCTGCCCCCGAGTCCCGACACCGTGCCACCGACGCTGAATGTGCCCGTGCCGCAGGTGACGCTTACGCTCGTGACATTCGTGGCCGGCGCGGTGCCGCTCGCATTGCCGACCGAGCACGTCTGGGGCGGGTTGCCCGGTTGCGTGAGAATCGTGATGCTGTACGGCGTGCCGGCGTCGACCGCGGTCTTGAAGCTGAAGGACCCGTTGGCGGAGACGGCGAGATCGTCGCCGCCGTTGTTCTGGAGAACCAGGCCCGCGCCCGACAGTCCGGCGACCGTGCCGCCGATCGTGACCTTTCCCGGTTGCTGCTGCTGACCGCCGTCCGAATCTTCCAGGCTGCCCCGGCCGTTGGAACACGCGACGAGCCCCAGTAGGCATACCGGGACACTCCAAGCACGCAAGCAGCGCCACACCCTCGTCATCGTTATCGTGTCCAGTTGGCCGTCCAGCCCACGTTGATACTGACGAGGCAGGTAAATTGTTCCCTGTAGAGAAGCGGTAGGTCGGGCTTCAGCCCGCCATTCCGCGCACGTTGTCATAAACCGCGTTGCGCAGCTCGATCGGGAGGCGGCCCATCATCCCCTCCAGCGCGGTATTCGTGAGCAGAGCGCAGCTGAGCTGCGCGATTGGATCGACGAACCACGAGTGGCCATACACGCCGCCCCACCGCCAGGTACCTGGTGATTGCGGCGTCTGGGCCGCCTGCGGATCGCGCAGCACAGCGCCGCCGAAGCCGAAACCGAAGCCGGGCAACGGGCCCTCGAACGCGCCGATCTGGTTGGTCATCGCAGCGCGCGTGAGCTCGACAGGGAGAATCGGCGCCCCGCCCTTGCGCATGCATTCGATGAAACGCAGCGTATCCGGCGCCGAGCCGACCATGCCAGCGCCGCCCGAAGCGTACGAGCGCTCGTCGAACGCGCGCGACGGCGAATAGGAAATCCCGGCACCGGTTCCATACGGCACGATCTGCGGATCGGTCATCAGCTGCGGCGGCGAGCCATCGACGTAAGGCGCAGCGAGGCGCGCGCGATCGACGACGCGGAACGCCGTATCGCGCATCGACAGCGGACCGGTGACGAGCTCCTCGACGATGGACGGCAACGTGCTTCCGGCGGCGCGCTCCATCACGGCGCCGAGCACATCGATCGCAAGCGAGTACTGCCACGCCGTGCCGGGCTTGCGCAGCAGCGGCACGCTCGCGAGACGCCGCAGATTCTCGGCGAGCGACAGGCCCGGCTGATCGATACCGTCGGAAACGTTCGCGCGGTGATAGGCACCGTCGGGCGGCTCCTGCAGACCGTAGCCGAGCCCCGCGGTGTGCGTCAGCAACTGCTGCACGGTGATCGGCGCCGCTGAGCCGTCGGCTAGGCGCGGCTGAAATTCCGGCAGCCACTTCTCGACCCGATCCTCGAGCGCCAGGCGGCCACGCGCGACCAGCGAGAGCGCAGCTATGGATACGTACGGCTTCGTAATCGACGACAGACGAAACAGCGTGTCGACGCGCATCGGCCGCTGCGTCTCGCGTTCAGCCTGACCGACAGCGCGCTCGCAAACCAGCGAGCCTTCATGGGCCACCAGGAACACTGCACCGACAATGCGTTGCTCCGTCAGCGCCGCGCCCAGGATGCCATCGATGCGCGCTGACAGCGCCGCGGAGAATTGCGTCGATTGCATGCCACCGTCCTTCCGTTAAATCAGACTCAGTCTCCCATAGGCCAAAGTCCCCGGGACACGCTCCGGGTTCATTCGCACTTCCCGCGACTGCCGCGGTTGCCTAGAATGCGCGCACAACTACAAGTACAGCGTGCAGGAAGCCGCCATGCGTCGCCTATTTCTCTCGTTCTGCCTGTTCGCCTGGGCCGGCGCGCTTGCGCAAACGCCTGCAGCAACGCCCCCTGCCGGGCCGATCCCGCTCGAGGCCTTCACGAAATTCGACGAGTTCGGCGGCGTGAAGATCTCGCCCGACGGCGGGTTCATCGCGGTGCTCACCGGCAAGCACGGGCGCTCGAAGATCCTGTTCATCGACCTGAAGAACAAGAAGACGCTGGCCGGCATCGAAGTGCCGCAGGATTGCGAGATCGACGAGTACCACTGGGTTTCGCCGACGCGGATCATCTACATGCTCTCGCAACGGCAGGGCGCAAACGTCGAGCCGACGCCGACCGGGGAGATCTTCGCGATCAATCGCGACGGCAGCTCGAGCCGCAAGATCTACGGCTATCGCGCCGAGGAAAGCTCGCTCGACACGCGGCTGGCGACCCGCAAGGCCAGCTTCGCAACGGCCGAATTGCTGAGCGATCTCAGAAAGGATTCCGACCACATTCTGATCGCGGAGTTTCCCTGGCGCCACCTCGGCAACGTCTGGGAGGCGAACCCCGACGTCAAGCCGCTGATCTCGCGTCTCGAGGTCTACAGCGGCAAGAAGCAGCAACTGGACATGGTGCCGCTGCGCGGCGCGAGCCTGCTGCTGGATCACGACGACAATGTGCGCTTCGCGTTCGGCCGGGACGAGCGCGCGAAGCTCGCGGTCAGCTGGAAGCCGCAGCCGGGGAGCGAATGGACCAGCTTCGAGCTCGAGGGCTTCGTCGACGAGAGCGTGGTGCCGCGGCGTTTCAGCAGCGATGACCGCTCGGTGTTCCTGACCGGCCTGCGCGAAGGCGAGACGTTCAACGGCCTGTACCGCCTGGATCTGCAGACGAAGCAGATCGAAAAGGTTTATGCGTTCGACGATTCCGACGTCCGCAGCGTCGTCGCGGATTTCGCGGATCGCGAAGTGATCGGCGTGCGAAGTTACTCGGACAAGCGGCGCGATTTCTGGCTGCGCAAGGACGATGCCGCTGCCAAGACGTATCAGTCGCTGCAACGCGCCTTCGGCAATCAGCGCGTCACCGTGACCAGCACGAGCGAGGACGGGCGGCTCGCGGTCGTGTTCGTCGATTCGGACGTCAACCCTGGCGACTACTATTTGTTCGACACCACCTCGATGCACGCAGATTTCCTGCGCGCCGGACGCATCTGGATCGAGCCCAAGCAGATGCTCCCGAAGGAGCCAATCGCGTTGAAGGCGCGCGACGGCCTGCAGCTGCACGGTTACGTCACGCGGGCTGCGGGAGACGGCCCGCATCCGATGGTGGTGCTGCCGCACGGCGGACCGCACGGCATCCGCGATTGGTGGGAGTTCGATCCGGAAGTGCAGCTGCTGGCCAACCGCGGCTACACGGTCCTGCAGGTGAACTTCCGCGGCAGCGGCGGCTATGGAGCCGAGTTCGAAAGAGCGGGCTACGGTGAGTGGGGCGCAAAGATGCAGGACGACCTCACCGACGCGACGCGCTGGGCGATCGAGCAGAAGATCGCGCCGGCAGACAGGATCTGCATCTACGGCGCCAGCTACGGCGGCTTTGCGGCGTTGATGGGAGCGGCGCGCGAGCCCGACCTGTACCGATGTGCGATCGGCTACAGCGGCGTGTACGACCTCGAGTTGCTGCACGAATCCGCCGACCCGGCCTCTCCTAACGACGTCGCATATCTTGACCGCGCGCTCGGCACCGATGTCGCGAAGCAGCGTGCGCAATCGCCTGTCTACAACGCTCAGAGCATCAAAGCGCCGGTGCTGTTGATCCACGGCAGCGCCGACCGTACGGCAGTGCTGGAGCACGCGAAACGCATGCGGGCGGCGTTGGAAGACAATCACAAGAAGGTCGAGTGGCTCGCACTGCGCGGCGAAGGGCACGGCACTTACGACGAGAACACGCGCCGTGAAGTGTCCGAGCGCATCCTGCAGTTCCTCGACGCGAACCTGATGCACGTCACGGCAGCGGTAAAGTAGCCGCGCCTGGCAATGTGCCGATCGATCCTGCTGCTCTGCCTGCTGCTGTGCACGAGCGCCGTTGCGCAGACAAAGCCTGCGCCGCTCGCCTCCAGCCAAATCCCTCTCGACTCCTTCACCCGCTTCGAGAGCTTCGGCGGATTGAAGGTCTCGCCGGACGGCAAGTTCCTGGCGATGCTGATGACCCAGGACGGCCGCAGCACGCTCGTGTTCCTCGACCTCGAAAACAACAAGGTCGACAACTCCATCTCTGCGCCAGAGAACCGGGTGATCGACGACTTTCGCTGGATCTCGCCGACGCGGCTGCTGATGACGTTCGCTCGGCGTTACAGCGAGCTCCTGGAGCCGAGCGCCACAAACCGGGCTTTCGCGATCGAGCGCGATGGCACGCGGAAGTTCAGCTTGTACTGTTGTAACGGAGTCGGCTTGTGGCAAATACCGGTGCTCCTGCCCGTCGCCGGGAACGAGTTGCTCGGCATCGGCGATGCCGGCCACATCATCGTTGCAGACCATGACCTGCGCGCGGGGGTTCTGGCCCGGCGAGACGACCCCTACATGAAGCCGAGGATCTACCGGCTCGACACGTACACCGGCAACTATGTGCAGCTCGACATCGCACCGCTGCGCGGTGCCGTGCTGCTGCTCGACAGCGCCCACAGGGTGCGCTTCGCGCTCGGAATGAACGAATTCGGGAAACTCGCGCTCAGCTGGAAAGCGCAGCCGGACAGCGAGTGGGCGTCGATCTTCCTGAAAGAGCTGCGCAACGACAGCGCGGTGCCGCTGCGCTTCAGCGCCGACGATCGCTCGGTCTTCCTCAGAGGAGTGCGCGAAGGGGAAACGCTCGCCTCGCTGTATCGCCTCGAGCTGCCGACGGGGCGCTACCAGAGGGTGCACGCCTTCGCGAACGCCGGGGTCGATGACGTGATCACGGATTTCACGGATCGGGAGATCGTCGGCGTGCGTGGTTACGCCGAGCGTACGGTCGAGCACTGGCTGCGGCCGCAAGATCCTGCCGCGCAGACGTACGAGGCCTTGCACCGCGCATTTCCAGGACAGCGCGTCCTGGTTACCAGCGCCACCAGTGACGGCAGGACCGCCATCGTGCGGGTGGACTCGGACACGAACCCCGGCGACTACTACCTGTTCGATACCGTGAACAAGAAAGCGCAGTTCCTGCGCGCAGGTCGCGCGTGGATCGATCCGAGGTCGATGCGCTCGAAGGAGCCGATCGCGCTCAAGGCGCGCGACGGCCTGGAGCTGCACGGTTACGTAACGCGGCCCGCGGGCGACGGTCCGCATCCGATGGTCGTGCTGCCGCACGACGAGCTGTTCGGCGAGCGGGACACGTGGGAGTTCGATTGGGAAGTGCAGTTGCTTGCGAGCCGCGGTTACGCCGTGCTGCAGATGAACTTCCGCGGCAGCGGCGGCTACGGCATCGATTTCGAGCGCGCCGGCTATGGCGAGTGGGGAGCCAAGGTCCAGGACGACGTCACGGATGCCACACGCTGGGCAATCGAGCAGCACATCGCGAGCTCCGACCGGATCTGCATCTATGGCAAGGTATACGGCGGTTACGTGGCGCTGATGCAGCTCGTGCGCGAGCCTGCCCTCTACCGCTGCGCCATCGGCTACGACGGTGTATACGATCTGGAGCTCGCTCGCGAGTTCGATGCCGGGTGGGGCGCGAGAGACGTCGAACGCGCGTTCGGCAGGGACGCTACGCAGCTACGCGCACGCTCGCTGACGCTCAATCCTCGCGCAGCCAGGCGTGTCGCTGTCAACGCGCAGAAGATCGGGGCGCCGGTACTGCTCATCTACGGCGAGCCGGGGTGGAACAGCGACTACGAGCATGCGCGCAACATGCGGACAGCCCTGGAGAAGAGCGGCAAACAATTCGAATTGCTGCCGGTCCTGCGCCACAACGCGCAGCTCAACGACGACACCACGCGCCGCGAGGTTTACGAGCGCATCCTGCAGTTCCTCGACGCGAACCTCAGCGCGCGCGCTGGAACTCCATGACGCCGTCGTCGACGCGTCCATAGCGCAGCATCATGATGTCGAACGCGTAGTTCTGATGCAGTTTCCACGGCAGGCGCGAGCCCTGCTTCGGCAGCTTGTGGAGCGAGCGCTGCACGTAACCGGACGAGAAATCGATCCACGGCTCCTCGGTCAGCGACGGATCGACATTGCGCGGCGTGCACTGCCGGTAGCCGTGCTTGTCCATGTGATTGAGCAGGCGGCAGACGTATTCGCACGTCAGGTCGCACTTCAGCGTCCATGACGCGTTCGTATAGCCGAACGACGAGGCCATGTTCGGCACGTCGCTGAACATCATCCCCTTGTAGTTGAGCGTCTTCGCGAGATCGACCTCGCGGCCGTCGACGCTCACCTGCATGCCGCCGAGCAGCTGCAGGTTGAGCCCGGTTGCGGTGACGATCAGGTCGGCTTCGAGCTCGCGGCCGGAGCGCAACGCCAGGCCCTTCTCGGTGAACGTCTCGATCTGGTCGGTGACGACGTCGACACGGCCCGCATTGATCGCCTCGAAGAGGTCGCCATTCGGCACGAGGCACAGCCGCTGGTCCCACGGGTTGTAGCGCGGCGTAAAGTGCGTGCCGATGTCGTAGTCGGGGCCGAGTGCCTTGCGCACGCCCTTGAAGATCAGCTTCTTGATCATCTCGGGCCGGCGCCGGCTCAGCTGGAAGAACAGCATGCCGAACAGTACGTTCTTCCATCGCGTCAGCAGGTACGCGAGCTTCACCGGCAGCACGCGCCGCAGGCCGTTCGCAATGGCGTCCTCGGCGGGCAACGAGATCACGTACGTCGGCGAGCGTTGCAGCATCGTCACGCGCGCGGCGGTCTTCGACATTTCCGGGACGATCGTCACCGCGGTCGCGCCGCTGCCGATCACGACCACGCGCTTGTTCGCGTAGTCGATGTCGGAGGTCCACTTCTGCGGATGCACGATGCGTCCCGCGAAGCGCTCGGCGCCCGCGAACTGCGGCGTATAGCCCTCGGCATAGTTGTAGTAGCCGCTGCACATGAACAGGAAATTGCACGTGAAGCGCACCGGCTCGCGATCGGGGCCGCGCTCGGCTTCGACCGTCCAGCGCGCATCCTGCGAGGACCACGTTGCTCGCTTCACCTTGTGATGGAAACGGATGTGCCGATCGACGCCGTAGGTGCGCGCCGTGTTGCGCAGGTAGTCGAGAATCGCCGGCCCGTCGGCGATCGCCTTCGCATGCGTCCACGGCCGGAACGAGTAGCCGAGCGTGTACATGTCCGAGTCCGAGCGGATGCCGGGATAGCGGAACAGGTCCCAGGTGCCGCCGATGTCGGCGCGCCCTTCGAGGATGGCGTAACGCTTGCCCGGGCACTCCATCTGCAGATGGCAGCCGGCGCCGATGCCGGAGATGCCGGCGCCGACGATCAGGACGTCGAGATGTTCGGGGGAGAGAGGTGACATGGGTGACAAGGTGACACAAGTGACACAGGCCGGACTAGGACGTTTCTGCCCTGTGTCGCCTGTGTCACTTACGTCACCTGTGTCACGTTGACAGTTCTTTACTCCAGCACCGGCAGCTCAATTGCGCTCGCCGTGCCCGGGGCATGCCACACCCGCTGCGTAGCCTTCACGTAGGTCCTGGGGTCCGCGAACATGATGTTCGGCACGAACGTCTGCGGATTGCGGTCGTACAGCGGGAACCAGCTGGACTGGATCTGCACCATGATGCGGTGGCCCGGCAGAAACGTGTGGCTCGCGTTCGGCAGGCGAATGCGGTACTCCAGCGCCTTGTTCGGCGTGAGCGGCTGCGGCTTGGCGAAGTCCGTGCGATAGCGGCCGCGGAAGATGTCCGCCGATAGCATCTGCTGGTAGCCGCCCATCGTCGGCCGCTCCTGCACCTCGTCGGGCCACACGTCGATGATCTTCACGACCCAGTCGGAGTCCGTGCCGCTGGTCGACGCGAACAGCTTCGCGAACGGCTCGCCGGCGAGACGCACCGCCTCCTTCAGCGGCTCGGTCTGGTACACCAGCACGTCGGTGCGCGAAGCCGCATAGCGCTGGTCGTCGACCAGCCACTCGCCCCAGCCAGAGTTCTCGGCGCCTTGCGCCAGCGTCGGGCGCTCGCGATACGTCACGGGTTTCGCCGGATCGGAGATGTATTCGTCGTAGCGCTCCGCGTTCGCCGCTGGCGCGTCGAAGCCGAGGCGGCCGCCGGGCAGCAGATACAGCGAGCGTGACTTTTGCGCGCAGCCGTCGCTGCACACCTGCGGCCAGTTATCGTATTTGCGCCACTCGTTCGCGCCGGTCTCGTACACGAGCACGCGCGGCGTCGCGGGCCGCGGCGCGTCCTTCAGGTAGTGATCGAGGAACGGCTGCATCACCGCGCGGCGGAACCAGCCCGCGGTATCGCCTTCGAACTGGATCGCGGCGATGCCGCGGCCCTCGCGCCGGCCCTGGCCGTGATTCCACGGACCGAGCACGAGATGGAGCTTCTCGCCGCGCGGATCCTTCGATGCGAGCGCCTTGAACAGCGCGGGACCGCCGTAGATGTCTTCCTGATCGAACAGACCCGAGACGATCATCATCGGCACGGTGAGCGGCTCCTTCGCCAGCACCTTGTCGACCGCCTGCGCCTGCCACCACCAGTCGTAGCTCGTGTGCTCGGCGAGCGCGCGCCAGAATCCGAGTTGGTCGAGGCCGCGGGCCTTGGCGAGCGCGCCGGCCGAGCCGGCCCGCAGGAAGGTGTCGTAGGCGTCGTACTCGCCGTACCACCACTTGGCGTCGCCTTTGCGCGTGGCCTCCTGATCGTACGTGTACTCGAGTGAGCCGAGCTGGCGGAACGCGCCATTGTGGAACCAGTCGTCGCCCATCCAGCCGTCGACCATCGGCGCGAACGGCACCGCGACTTTCAGCGCCGGGTGCGGCCGCACC
>Ga0307408_100004053_pt1 | contig 9991 bp, 4 predicted proteins | sample 322Cmetagenome_FD_202116 | JGI IMG/M metagenome (GOLD analysis project Ga0307408, IMG submission 202116) | Maize rhizosphere microbial communities from greenhouse at UC Davis, California, United States - 322HYB-C-3 | ecosystem: Host-associated > Plants > Roots > Rhizosphere > Soil | place: USA... | reverse complement strand
CACCACGATGCTGCGCTTGAGCTTGTAGCGCTGGTGCACCAGCGTCTGCAGCAGTTCGCCGGCCTTGTCGCTGATGCGGCGTGCCAGGAACAGATCGTCCAACACCAGCAGGTCGGCGTCGACCAGGCTGCGCAGCTGCTGTCGTTGTTCAGCATCACCACCCAGTGCATAGGCCGCGAAAGCGCCATCGGCCTCCAGGTAACGCACATTGTGCCCCTGCAGCGTGGCCTGGTAGGCCACTGCCTTGGCGATATGGCTCTTGCCTGTCCCCGGCCTGCCGATGATCAAGGCGTTCTGTCCCTCGGCGACGAATTTGAGGGTGTGCAGTTCAAAGCACGCGGCCCGTGGCAGCTTGGGGTTGAAACGCCAGTCGAAGTCAGCAAGTGACATGCGCTCATCGAGTCCGCTTTGCTTATAACGCCGCTCCATCAGCCGCGAACGGCGCCGGTCCAGTTCATCCTGCAGGATCAGCGCGAAGGTGTCGAGGAAGGGTTCCTGAGTGGCCTGGGCCTGCAGGACGCGGGTGTCGAGGGTGGCGCGGATGCCAGACAAGCGCAGCTCGCGCAGGGCGCGTTCGATTTCGTTCATGGTCATGCTCATGGGGTCTCCGTGGTCGGTGTAATGGCGGCGCTGGCGGTGGCCGCGCGCGTGAACAGGTCGGCATAGTCCTCGCTGTCGCGGATCAGTGGATGGTGCTGCTCCAGGTCCAGCTCGGCCTGGTGTGGCGCGTCGATTTCGGCCAGCGCCTGCACCAGCAAGCGTTCGACTAGGATCTTGATCGATTTGTAGTTACGCACATTCTCCTGCATGGCCTGGGCGCAGGCTTGGTCGATCAGGCGGCGTGGGAAGCGTTTGGCCAGGCCTACCACGCCGCGCAACTTGCGCTGGCCCACGCGCCCTTCATGTTGGAACCATTGCTGGCACAGGGCCAACGTCGCATCGCCGATGTCGCCTGCTTGGGCCAAGATGCGGCGCGTCTCGCGCGATGGGTTAAAGGGCCGCTCATCGTCGGGCAGTAGCACGCTGCCGGGTCGCTGGGCACGCGAATGCGTGCGCAATAGGGTCAGCGTGAGGCGGTCGCGGATCTCGACGTGGCGCTCGAACAGGCGCACCAGCACCCGGCTGCCGATCTTGGCGGGCCGCGCCGCGTAGCTGCTATGGTCGATGCGGATGCAGGTGGCGTCGTCGACCGTGCGCTCACACTCGGAGTAGTAGCCGAAGCCCTGGAGCGGCAGCGCGCCGAGGTGGGCGCGCTCTTCCTGAAACATGGCCTCCACTTGGCGCTTCGCGCTGCCGTGGATGCGCGGCGCCGCCCACTTGGTTTCCCACTGTTCGAGGAAGGCGTTCTGCTCCTCGATGGTCTCGAAGCGGCGGCCCTTCAGCGCGGTACTCTGGGTATGCTGGATCGCGTTCTCAACCGTACCCTTGCGGTTCGGATCACGCACCCTTGCCGGGTCGGCGACGACACCGTAGTAGGCCAGCACGTCCCTGTAGACGGGGTTCAGTTCCGGTTCGTACAGGTCGGGCTTGATGACGCCTTCCTTGAGGTTGTCGAGCACGACGTAGGCCGTGGTCCCGCCGAAGTACCGGAAGGCTTGCTCGTGCAGCTGGGCCCAGGTTTCCTTCGATGATTTCCAGACCACGCGCCGGAAGCAGCGCCGCGAGTAACGCAACGTCATGACGAACAGGCGCGGACGACGATAACGGTCACTTCCCGGAATCCGCGTCAGCGCGCCTTCACCGTAGTCGACCTGGGCCTCCTCTCCGGGCGCGAATTCAAGGCGGTCGAACTGCTCCGGCTCGCGCTGCACCAGACGGCCGGCGAAGCGTTTGACGCTGTTGTAGCGGCCCGTGAAACCGAACTGGTCGACCAGATCCTGATAGATCGCCGTGTAGTTGCGGCGCAAGCGCAATTGAGCCTCGATGAACGCGCGGTGCGGTTCGCACAAGGACTGTGGGCCCGTGTCATGAGCCGGTGGCCGGGGTGGGGGAATTTCAACGACGGTGCCGGTGGCCGGGGTGGAGGAATTTGCCGCTGTCGACCCGGTGGCCAGGGTGGGGGAATTTGGCTCCGGCCCGGTCGTGCCCAGCGCCAGGCGGCGGATGGTTTTGCGGTCCACCCCGGTCAGCCGCGCTATCTCGCGCTGGCTGGTGCCGGTCGCCAGCAGCGTGGCCACTGTGGTGCGTTTGTTTGGTTTCAAGACGTTCACCCTCCATGCTCCCCTTCGATGGTCGAAGGGGCAAGGTTACGTCCTGCCAGCGGGATTGCTCTCCATTGACCGGCTGCCTACGGCAGCACTAAACGGTCAGGAGGTGGGGGATTTTGACCCGGCCAGGGGTGGGGGATTTTGCCCGGCCAACGGGGGGTGTACCTTACCCGGACGTCTTGGCGAAGTACAGCGCTTGATCCAGGCGTATATGCTGTGGGTGCCTACACCAAGTCATTCCGCAACTTCGGCCGCCGCATGCATTACCTCGCTCGGTGACTTGCTTGACCGCTGCTATCTTGAACTCTTCCGTATTTCGATTTCCGCTCATGATCGCTCCTTTGCCTCAATTATGGCTCAGGAGTGTCTACAATACTGGCCCTGGAAGCAGCGAATTTGACCATACGTGCATGTATGTATGTGAAGATGGGACTTCTTCTACATCAATTTAAGCCCATGAAAATCGCCAACTTGCCCTGACTATTGGATAACTGGAATATGAGATCATTTTTCGAATTAACGCCAGTGGCTGCTGCTGTCCTGCGCAACGCTTTAAAGGGACTCCCAGAGATTGAATGCCCAATTTTTGCGCCGGTTCAAGACGCAAAGGACTCGGAGAAAAAAAAGTGGGGGATGGGCATTTATGACCGGAAAAATTTCTCGGCGAAGGATCCCGTCATTGTGTGTGTAGAAGGGTTTGAATTTTACATCGATCCATCGATGGCAAATGCGCTATCGGGGCAAACGCTTTCCTACGTCGACGGCGCCTTTGTGACCATGTGATGTAAGGGCTTTTTCTCGGTGGTCAGCTTGTAATTAAAGCAAATGGGGCGGTTGAAATTGGGGCGCTAATAGCCCACGAATTGACTCATTTTGATGACATTGGGTACTCAACTGATGGGTACAGCAGGGTAGATCGAGGTAGTGGAACAGTAAATAGTCCTGCCGAAATGGAAAAGATGAGGCGGGAGTTTCCTGAGCATACTCTGCAGCACGCATACTCGATCGAAAATTGCGCAAGGAAAACTGCAAAATGATCAAGGCAGCGTTGAGAATTTTTATGGTTGCAATGATTCCGGCTATCAGTTTGGCTGGGGCGCCACTACGATCTGAGCTCTCTATACACGTGAGAAATGGCTGCGTGTGGCTTCGCGTTACGGATACGAACATAAGTAAAAAGCTGGCTTACCTTCCACCGGGCAATCCACTTGTGGGTATTACGAATTCCAAAGGTGAGGAGATTAGGTTTAATGGAATTCAGCCAAATAGGCCACCACTCACGATTGGCGATTATGTGACTTTGCGTCCAGGTGACAGTCACTCAATGGAGTTTTTGTTGAATTCCTCGTATGCGATTGAAATCCCAGGGAATTATTATGTAACTTTAAGTGGAAACTATTTGGACCCGATTAAGGATAAAATATATGATTGGCCATCGGTCCAAACTGCCTTCTATTATGGGGGTGACTGCGATCTGCGGATAAAAAAAACCTAGGGAAATACGTTTATTCGATCTGCGGAGAAAGAATAGAAAGTGCCGGTGCTGCTATTGGCGCAGGACGCAGGGGACTCCGGCGTGTTCCAATGCTGGCTTTCTGTCGCTGGTCAAATGGAAATTTTCAACCGACGTTACTTTTGGCGAGATTCCAATAAAGACCGGAAGATATAATGGATCATTCCAAAATGTTCTGTTAATTTGGAAGCGAAACATCCCTTTGCACCTATTTGAGATCATTATGAAATTCAAGAATATATTTTTGTCCTTTGTGTTTCTCCTGTTGGCTCATGGCGTTGCAGCTGCAGGCGGCCCCAATCCCAATGTTAAATATTACGGCTACGACTGGCTGGACTTCTACCAGCCAACATATAACGTGGCCGATGCGTTCTATGTGATTTCCACGGCGGGGTTCAGTACGACGAACCTGAACGTTGTGCACACTATCGACAATTTGAACTCCAGCACCTGCGCCAACGGTAAATGCGCCGTTTCAATCATGGCGGGGAGTGGCACGCCAGGCGTCTCACCTTGGCTCGATATTTGCCCCGGCGCAGTCAACAACACTGAGTGCCAAAGCATGGGTTCCTGGGGCAAAATCTGGGAGATCGCATTCAATATTGGGAAATCTTCCAACACGCCGGCGGCAATTTACTTTATCGACGAGCCGTTTGATGTCCCGGCATTGCAGTCGAATAAAAGCTACGTGCCATATCAGTATGCCAGCTATGTATGTACGCTCAGGCAGGCAATGAAGGCATATGGCATGAACATCCCGATTTATACGATTTTGTCCTACGGCCAGTCACAGAACGCAAACCATGTGAGTGAAATCCAGAAGGGCGCACCTGTTTCGGCTTGCCCTGCCACGGATAAAAGCAGCCCTGATTGGATCGGGATCGATAACTACCATTGGTCAACTACAGACATTTGGGCTACCTATAATCGTGTAGCCCCGCCATCAAACCCAAGCAGCCCCAAATGGGTCTTGGTTCCACCGGCGGCTAAACTGGATATGAACGATCAGCAGCTGCATGATCAGATTCAACTCTATTGGGACTTCCTCAACCAGCACCCAAGTGCGCCGGTTGTGTATGTGATGAACTGGCGGTTCGATACTGATGTTCTGCTCAATCGTAGCAGCTATCCTAAGTCGGTTGCCTTGCTGTCCTTCATGGCAAATACCCTCACACCTCAATAAGCGGCTGCTATCAGCACTCCTCCCGGCATTGATGTGTCTGTGGGAGTGTTGTTGTCACCACCACCATGCATCTGCTGGTGATAGCGGAAATCTTCGCAGGCATTTTCGCATCGCGCTTAGTCGCTCGATGGCATGATATCGAAGCGATGGATTTCCCGACGGTTGATAGCGTTCAGCACTGTTTCACGCTCGGCTCAACCGGGCAGAAAGATACGCATGGTGCCGGAGTTCAGCTAGTGCACGCTGTGCAGGAATGAGGCGTACCGTTAAAATGGAGCGCTTTGCATGAGTGCTTAATGAACTGTAGGCGTGCGAAACTGCTGTGCGGTAGCCGGTTTATAGGTCGCAGAGCTGTAAGTGATTGATTCTAAAGATGGCGAAGGGGCTGCGAAGCCGATACGCCGGTTCGATTCCGGCCTCGCCTCCAAAAGATGAAAAATCCTCGCTTCGGCGGGGATTTTTCATTTGTGGCTTCGATTTTTGTGCAATTGGCACAGTTGGTGAAACTTTATGCAAAAGCCGATCAAGACTCTCCGGGAAGCGTTCAAGGTGACCGTCGCCCCCTGGCGCTTGGCCGCGCCATTTTTCGCCAGCATCGAAGTCTGGCTGATGGTTCTGGTGGCCGCAGCCACTGTTGGCGGAGTCTTCCTCGCTGCGATGGGGGATACCCGCGCGCTGCTGGCGATTGGCTTTGCTGTCGGATACCTGGTGCTGCGCCCCGTATTGCATGTCAAACGCATCCTCAGTTGGCTGTTTCTTTAAGGCAAATCCGCGCATTGCTTGCTCCGCAGCGGCCCGCTTGCTCGTGAAAATATTCTTCACGGCACCCTAAACTCACACAGAAATCTCTGGATACCTTGCAAGAGGGGTCACGACACGAATGAGCGTGTCCTGATCGAACGCATGGGTTACTAAGGCGCCCCGCGCGCCGAACATTCAGGGACGACAAATGGTAGCGATCGTTAGCGGTAATGGCGCAGGCATTCTGAACACCTCGGCCGGCACGCTCGGCCAGGGCGGTGTGTTTGGCAATGCGACGAACGGAAATTCAAAAGACTCCGTCTACATTAATATTGCCAACGGTAACCTTTTGATGCAAGACCAGGACGACTGCATCGACGCACGGGGCGTCGATACGGAAATCGTGCGTACCTACAATTCGCAGGGCGTGGTCAATAGCGGCGACGGAGTTGGCTGGCGACAGACCACGCGCAGGCAATTGACCGGCTTGACTGGTACCGTCAATACCGCAGGCAGTACCATCACCCGCACTGTCGGCGACGGCAGCGTAACGGTGTTCACATACGATGTCGCGCGCGCGGCATATGTCACCACCGAAGGCGGGGGCGCATACCAGACCATCACGTACAATGTCGCATACAACCAATGGATCTGGCAGTCGGACCACAATGATCAGTATGGGGAGCAAGAATTATACGTCGGCACCACGGGCCTGATTCACTCAGCGACGGACTTCCGGTATGGTGCGGTCTTTTACTTTACCTATGACGCTTCCAATCGACTGTCCAAGCTCACCAATGCACGCGGCGACACCACCTACTTCGATTTCGTAAATGGAAACGTGAGCAAGGTTCGTACGGTGATGGCTGGCGTGACCGGGGACTTCAGCCGTGTCAGCTATCAGTACGACGCCTTGAATCGCTTGACTGGCGTTGTCACCGACCTGACGCCGGAGAACAAGGCTGACGCCAAGACCTACACCGTCAACTACACCTACCTGTCGAACACCTCTCAGGTGGAAACGGTGACCCAAAGTGACGGCACGCGGCTGACCTTCACCTATGTGCTCCACGATGGAAAAAATAAAGTAGCCAGCGTCACCGACGCGCTTGGCCGAAGCACCTCGTTCGACTACACGCAGCCCGGCAAGACGATTGTCACCGACAGCCTTGGCTTTAAGACCGCCTATGCCTACGACACGAATGGCCAGCTGCTTAGCGTGACGGCGCCAGCGGTGGCAGGTGTATCGCAAATTACCCAGTTCGAATACGACGCTGCGGGAAATATCTCACGCACTATTGATGCGCGCGGCCTGGCGACGACTTATGGCTACGATGGCAACGGCAACCGCATCCTCGAGCGCGACTCCACCGGTGCGACGATTACGCGTATCTTTTCCAGCACCAACAAGGTGCTCAGCGAAACCCGTTATGTCGATCTCGATCCTGATGGCGCAGGCAGCCAGTTGCCGACCCAGAAGCTGACGACGCGGTACGTCTACGATAATTACAGTGTCTTACGCTTCATCATCAGCCCGGAAGGCCGGGTGCAGGAATACCGCTACAACGCCCAGCATCAGCTCTTGGTGGACCTCGCGTATATCGGCATCAAGTTTGCCGACAACAGTCCGGAATCGGCCTATGCGTACAACGCCATGGTGACGTGGTCGCAAAGCACCGCGGTCAAGGCCGCGGCGGCAACCCGAGTCGATTACGCGTACGATGGGCGAGGCCTGGTCATGCAAAGCACCTCGTACGCGGCGACCGCCGGTGCCTCAAATGCCGCGCCTGCAATTGGTCCGGACACGGCGATCGTGCAGTATGTGTACGATCATGCCGGCCAGTTGCTGCAATCGATCGACGGCAACGGCAACACGACCACCTATACCTACGATGGCCTCGGCCGCCAGCTCTCCGCTACAGACGCGGAACAGAACGTAGTGCTGCACACGTATGACGACGCAGGTAACCGTATCGTCACTCGCCGCACGGACGGCGTCACCAGCACTTCGACCTACGACAAGGCAGGCCAGCTGGTGGCTACGGTGCTGGCGGAGGCGAACGGCACGGTAGTGGGGACTACCAGCTATTTGTATGATAACGAGGGAAGACTGCGCACAGTCATTGATCCCAATGGCGGCCGTAGCCACATCCTGTATGACGAGGCAGGCCGCAAGACCGCAACGGTTACGGCGGCCGGTAGCCTGACTGAGTACCGCTATGATGCCAACAACCAGCTCGCGCTGACCATCGCCTACGCAACTACGGTCAGCCAGGCTTCGTTGGCCGCCCTGATCGGCGCGGACGGCAAGCCAGTGACTGCGACGCTGGAAACGGCAGGCCTGCGTCCGGCAGCTACAGCGGCAGACCAGCGCGCATGGCGCCTGTATGACAATGCCAATCGCCTGCTCAAAACGGTCGATGCACTTGGCTACGTGACCGATTACAGCTACGACGGTGCATCGCGCCTGCTTGATACAATCCGCCGCGCGACGGTGATCGATTTGACGGCGTTTGCCGCTAATCCGGCCGTCGCCAACGCCAGCCCCGCGCCACATGCCAACGACCGCATTGCGCGCAACAGCTACGACAAGGACGGCAAGCTGCGCTTCACGATGGACGGGGAGGGCTACCTTTCCGAACTCCAGTACGACCTGGCGGGACGCCATACCGGTACCGTGCGTTACGCCGCCGCAGTCGACCCAGCCGCCCGTTCGGGTGCCGGTTGGATGACGGTTGCGGCCGGTTCGGCTGGGATCACTACCAGCAGCTCTTATGATGGCCGGGGCCAGGTGGTATCGCAAACAGATGGCGCAGGCAATACGACCACATTCACCTACGATGGCCAGGGCAATGTCCTGACCTCGACCACGGCGGGAGTGGCAACGCGCTACGTCTACGACAAGCTTAACCGCCTGATCGAGACCCATGCGGACGCCAACGGCAGCAATGTCACCAGCAAAGTTGCCTACGATGCGCAAGGCAACAAGGTTGCGGTCACTGATGCGATGGGCAATACGACTCGTCTTGTTTATGACGCCAGCAACCGTCAGGTCTTCAGTATTGACCCGTTGGGTATCGTTACCGAGACCAGGTACAACGCCAACGGCAATGCCGTGGCGGCCATCCGCTATTCCAAAGCGATCAATGTAGACAGCGCTGAGCAGGTGCTGGGCGCTTCCGATGTACGAGCGGCGCTCAGCGCCGATATCGAATCGATCGTGCACCAGCGTTATGACCGTGATGGCCGCTTGACCTGGACTGTGGATGCGACGGGTGTCGCCACGCAGCTGGTCTACAATGCAAAGGGCAATGTGGTCAGGCGGATCGCCTACAAGAATGCGCTTGGCACTGTTGATTTGGCCAGCCTGGCGGCAAATCCCGATGCAGTGCCGATGCCTGCCAGTGAGTTCACTGCCACCAGTTACGTCTATGACGAAAATGACCGGCTGGTGTTCACGATCGACGCCCTGGGCGCGGTCGCGGAAAGTCGCTATGACGCCCAAGGCAACGTCGTCGAGGCGGTGCGTTATGCAACGCCTATCGATACCAGTAACACGCAAACGCCGGCAGTATTGGCGGTCAGGGCGCTGCTGCGCGTGGATGCCGCGAAGGACGTGCACGAATTCCGGCGCTATGACAAAGAAGGGCGCTTGACATGGAGCGTCGATGCAACCGGCGCTGCGACGCAGTTCATCTACGATGCTAATGGCAATGTCGTGAAGCGTTTGGCATATGCCGAGCCGCTGACAGCGGCTGCCCTGGCATCGCTGGCGGCTGATGCGAGCGCACTCCCCGCCTTGGCTGGACCATCGACCATGACCCAGTTCGCGTACGATGGCGACAACCGCCTGCTATTTACGGTCGACCCGCTGGGCATCGTGAGCGAAAACCGCTACGACGTGCGCGGCAACGTGGTCGAGACTGTGCGCTATGCCGTGCCTATTACGCTGGCGAATAACGTCCAATTGACCGCAGCGTCCATCAAGCCGCTGCTGCAGGCGGACGCGAAAGACGTACATCAATTCCAGCGTTATGACGCGCTGGGCCGCCTGGTATGGAACGTTGACGGCACGGGGGCCGCTACGCAGCTCTTCTACGACAACAGCGGCAATCTGATCAAGCGCCTGGCGTTCGCCGAGCGCCTGGCACCAGCGGCCATGGCATCGCTGGCGGGCAACGCGAGTGCGCTGCCGGCGCCGGCCGGCGCGTCGGCAATGACGCAGTACGCATACGATGCCGACAATCGCCTCGTCTTTACGGTTGATGCGCTGGGCATCGTCACCGAGAACCGCTACGACGCGAACGGCAAGGCCATTGAGACGGTGCGCTATGCGGCGCCAGTTGT
>Ga0307408_100004052_pt1 | contig 9993 bp, 6 predicted proteins | sample 322Cmetagenome_FD_202116 | JGI IMG/M metagenome (GOLD analysis project Ga0307408, IMG submission 202116) | Maize rhizosphere microbial communities from greenhouse at UC Davis, California, United States - 322HYB-C-3 | ecosystem: Host-associated > Plants > Roots > Rhizosphere > Soil | place: USA... | reverse complement strand
TCCACATTCAGTTAATAGGTTTACCGGTGGAATATTCCGTCCAACTGGAAGGCTGGTCACAATAGAGATTCCTGCTTCTTTTAAAATTCCTGCCATTTCAATTGCTTCTTCTTTCGAGACATCTCCTAATCCGAATGCATGACTGACTGCTACCCTTCCTTCCCAGCCTGCTTGTTTAGTTAAATAGGCAAGTCGTTTCATCGTGAAAGTTCCTAAATGGCCGGGGTCATGTAAATGCAAGTCGATATCAGCATTTCCTTCAACAGCCAAGTCCAGTAACTGTACTAATGAGGCTTCAATATTATTATCTACCGTTGCCGGGTCAACTGCCCCCACAATCCCTGCACCGTTTCTCAATGCTTCTCTAACCAATTGCACAGTACCAGGACGCAGCAAGCCATGCTGGGCAAAGGCAACTATTTCTGAACTTAACCTATTAGAATATGTTTCAAGTGCTAGACTTACCCCATCCAAATTGTGCAATCCTGCTTCCGGATAGATATCCACGTGGGTTCTTACATGGGTTGAACCATTGGACAATAATACTTCTAGCAAAGCTTCTGCGCGATGCTGTGTGCTGGCCGGTATAGATGCTAGAATACCTTTTTCTATGTTACACCGTTCAATAACCCCTGAAGCGGGAATACAAGCCCGCCAGTCCTCCCCCATATAAGTCTTATCTAAATGAACATGCTTTTCAATAAATGAAGGAAGCAGCAGCAAACCATTTGCATCCATTACAGGTATATCATTTCCTACAGACTCTGATTTTTTTATAATTTTTTCTATACTGCCATTTTCTATTAATAAGTGAAAAAGATCGGTTTTTGTTCCTATTACTCTATCATTTTCTTTTATATATCCCGTTTCTAGGCGGGCATTTGTTAACCAATAAGTACGGCTCATAATAAAACATCCTTTCTACTACTCTTACATGATAAAAGGGCGTATCCCACTTGGATATCCCTTTTACCATTTTACCTATTTAATTGATACATCATTGATTTCTAAATAACCTGAGGGACTAATTTCAAAACCATCCACATTTTTTGTTACAGCAGCTAAATTTTCAATCACTCTTACTGGAATATATATTGCATCTTCCATTTCTAGTTCTTGTGACTTCGCATACAGTTCAATCCGTTTATTTTGGTCTTTTTCTTTGCGCGCAGCATCGATTAAACGATCAACCTCTTGATTGCTATAAAAGAAAGTATTTCCAGCTGCTCCTTGAGAATTAGTATGGAAAAGATTGTATTGATTGTAATCGGCATCGCCAGTCGCGTTTCTCCAGCTAAGGATAAACATTTCAGAATCACCGTTGTTTGCTTGCTCAACAAACGTACCGTACTCTAAAACTTGTATATTTACTTTCACACCGATTCCTTTTAACTGAGACTGAATTACCTCTGCCATATTAATTCTTTCTTTACTATCCATTGTTTTTAATGTTGTTTCAAAACCATCTGGATATCCGGCTTCTGCTAGCAATTTCTTTGCTTCATTAAGGTTATATTCATAGGCTTCCATGTCAGCGTGATAGCCAAAAACCTTTGAGCCTAATAATGAATTCGCTTTTTTACCAACATTATTGTATACGCCCTTTATAATCGAATCCATTTCAACAGCATGTGAAATTGCTTTACGTACACGGATATCATTAAATGGTTCTTTTTGGACGTTAAAGCCAATATATTCCGTACCAAATCCTTCACTTCGGTAGACCTCTACTTTTGACGAAGCTTCTACAGTAGACATCATCGGTACTGAGAGTGGTTCAGCAATATGGGCCTCCCCAGTTTCGAGCATTGAGATTCTTGTCGTTTCTTCTGGTACAACTTTAAATACAACTTTATCTACATTAGCCTTTGTTCCCCAGTATTCATTGTTCTTAGTAAAGACAATTTCTTGTCCAGGGGTCCAAGATTCAAAAACAAAGGGACCCGTACCATTCGGTTCATTGATAATTTCTTTACCAAACTTTTCAATCGCTTTTGGACTGATAATACCGCCTTCATGGCTTGCTAGAATAGAAAGTAATGGTGAGAATGGCTCAGATAAAATAATTTGAACTGTAAATTCATCCACTGCCTTCACTTCTTTTACCATTTTAAATACAACTGCTCTTGGTGAACCAACATTTGGATCCAACAGACGATCAAATGTCGCTTTTACCGCTTCTGCATTAAAGGCTGTTCCATCATGGAACTTTACATCTTGTCTAAGTTTAAATTCCCATGTTAAATCATCAAGCTGTTTCCACTCTTCTGCAAGTAAAGGTTTAATTTCGGAATTTTTATCACGCCCTACAAGCCCCTCATATATTTTACTGTGGGTAACACTTGCTGCGTTAATCGTTGACATGAAATGATGATCTAAGTTCTCAGCATCCGATAAGCGGGCAATGACTAGTGTACCACCATCTTTTTTTGCGGTACCGCTGTTATTATCCTCTGTGCTGACATCCTTTTTTGTTGAACATCCAGTAATAACGATTGCTAATAGCATAACGAGTAAAAATCTTCCTAATCTCCATTTCATGGACCAAAACCCCCTGAATATTTTTATATGCATTTGTCTAATTATAAGAAATATTCAGACTACTTGTTTTTAAAATATTTACTTTATTTTTCATTATCTTTACTACTTGAAGAAATTAAATAAAGTCCACTATCTTAAAGGATGAAGGCAGCAGCTCATTCTCGGGAAGCTGTTGATAATCTCTTTCCAAATATCCCTTTTTCATTTTATTAAAATACTTTTGACCCTTGGATTTAATTTCTTCTAAATCCAGGTTAGGAATGACTCTATCCTTCATAACTATCCTGCCATTAATGATTGATAATTTCACATCTCTTCCTGACCCGCTAGCAATCATTGTACGAATCGGGTCATCTATCACTCCCATATGAAAGCCGTCCAAGTCTATTGCTATGATATCTGCCTTTGCGCCTGCTGTAAGTCTGCCTAGGTCTTCCCTTCCTAGAAAGTTGGCTCCTCCAATTGTTGCAGCTCGAAATAAATCAGCATAGGATGAATCCTCTACTTCTTTTTCAATCAGCCTGGATAGCATACTGCCTGTTCGGATATTTTGGAACATATCTGGTGGAAAGGTGTCTGTACCCAGTGCTAAATTAATTCCTGCCCTTTTGTATTTCGCAAATGATTCTAAAGCAGAGCTATGCCTTCCGATGATTAAAGGACAATGGATAACAGTTGTATTGGTTTCTGTCAGCAGCGCTATATCATCGCCCTCACCGCTTTGCGCTTCACTATAACCAGCAATAAAATGAGCGTGTGGAATTCCAGTTTTTGGTCCTAAAAAGCCGAGATCATACAAATAACGAATTGGTGTTACCCCATGTTCTTCTAAGATTGTGTGATATTCAAAACTCCCCTGTGCTGCATGCAGTTTAATTGGAACATTTAACTTTTCACTATAAGATTTAGTCAGTTTCAGGCTTTCTTCAGTTTGACTCTCAATTCGTTCAGGTGCCAACATTCCTTTAACCAAGCCATCATAGGCACCATCAAATTCTTCAATAAACTTTACAGCACGCTCGAGCCCTGCTCTCCCTGCATCTTCATCCCAATAAAGATTGATTGTTCCATCTGGCTCCACAACTCTAATTCCAGATTGATAACTTGGGCCTAAGTAAATCCTTAATCCTAATCCGCCGGCATGATTGGCTGCTGCAGCTAATTCCTCATATGTCTCTGCCCATTTTTTATAAAAAACAGATGTAATCGGCATCGCAGTAGTCACACCATGAAGAATCAACTGAGAATAGGCATACAATGATTTAAATGCTTCTTCTTCCGCTGTCATAACTTCATGATGACCGTTTTTAACATAACTCTTTGACCAGAGCAGGTTTTTCTGTTTGTCGCTAGCTGCTTCTAAATGCAGGATATCATGATCAATATCACCTAGTGCATTTAAATCGATAAATCCTGGACTAATGACTGCGTTCCCAGCATCAATAACTTCATCCACTTTTCCAGGGTAATTTTTACCTACATATATAATAGTCTCGTTTTTATACACAACCTCTGAATCCTCTAAAATTACATGATCATCCCCATCAAAACCAATCACATATTTTCCCTTAAGTTTTGTTACCATTTATTCTTCTCCTTTCAATCTAGCAAAACTATAATCTTCTTCGTTATATCTCATTTCATCAACATAGCCTCGTGCATGCCCCCAAAAATACTTGGAGGGTTCCATATACTTCTTAAGGCCAGCCCGCTCGATAGTTGAATTGGCCTCTTCATTAGCCTCATACAACACTGTTTTTTCATCAACGGTATGAACTTTTCGACCTTCCATAATTACCTTACCATTGACAATCACATGGTCAACATCATTTGCAACTGCTTGATATACCAAGCGATGGACATGCATAAATTCTGGAGTTAAGTGGGGCTGATTAAGGTTCACGGTAATGACGTCGGCTTTTTTACCAATTTCAAGAGAACCAAGTTCGTCATCCCAGCCTATGCATTTCGCTGCATCAATTGTTACCATTTCTAATAGTTTTCCAGGAGGCAAATAAAATTCATCTCTTAGAGCAGATTGGTGAACAAACTGCGTTTTTCTCATCGCTTGAAACATATCAAAGCTTGTACATGGTGATGTACCATCGGTAGAGATAGCCACCGTTGCACCCAATTCAATTAACTCAGGTACCGGAGTTCTCGCGCTAACCTGGGTTATGCCTGGGGAAGCACTCACATTCGTACCTGTATCCGCTAAAATTCGTGCCTCGTCGAATGAAATTCCACGGCAGTGCTGAAGGTGAACATCTGGTCCTAACAAGGCGTTTTCCCAATCCTTGACTGCCAGATGAATCATCCCGCCAAAGGCATCAGAATGGATCCGTGTTTGATACTTTCTAGCAATCTCACGTATTCTCTTTGCTTGATATAGGTCATGCTCTGTTAACCCATAAAGCCTCCCCGGTGATGTCGGACCTGACGGTTCGACTGAGGTAACGATGACAAAAGGGGTAATAAATGCACGTGTCCTGTCTTCATTCGCATGATTCAATGCTTCAATGACTGCTTCTGCACCTTGCAGCACTTCTTCGTACGTTACTTCCTTCGCAATCCGTTTACCATCCACCCAGCGGCTGAATAAGTGTGGCCATGGCGGATTACAAGGGCCTGTACAAACAACCTCCCTTACACCAACCTCTGCGTATGCTTTTGCATGATTGACCGCGAAGATCGGGTCATCAGACCGCGGCATCGACCCTAAAACAGAAACACCTGTTGTTATCCCAGCTTTTAAACGCTCTAGTGCGGAGAGTTTTCCTTCGTAATACCAAAAATCATCGGTTACAAAATGTTTATACGTATTGGTCATAATTTGCATCCAAAAGTCATTATCGATGGCAATAGTCTTAAACATAGAGTGTCCGCCATGTCCGTGAACATCGATTAATCCTGGTAAAATACACTGATGACTGCAATCAATCACTTTTTTTGCCTCATATTTTAATGCTAGAATTTCTGTTAAGCCAATATCTAAAAGTCTGCCATCATTAATAGCAACAGCACCATCTTGAAGAATCCGCCTCTTGGCATCCATTGTGATAACAGTACCGTGAATTAACAGCAAATCAATCATTTTTCTTCCTCCTTTTCTATCCATTCAGGTGTGTTTTACAATTTTGATTAATAGTTTAATTATAGGAAATGGTAAATGAAATTATTTTCGGAATTATTACTCTTTTTTAAACTTTTTCTACTTCTTTTCCACATCATATTTACTTAAAATATCCTTTTGTTTAAATTAAATGAAAGAACTGAATGGGAAACTTTACTGAGGGGCTGTATGAAAATGAATGTCTTATTACTTGATGATGAACCATTAGAGTTAGAACAACTAGAGTACTTGTTGCTATCTGAATTTCCTTCATGGAAGTTTTTCAAGGCTTCAGATGCGAGTCAAGCACATTCAATTAATCTAAATCATGAAATTGATTTGGCTTTTTTAGATATTAATCTTCCAGGAAAATCAGGCCTTGAATTTGGGGAGGAACTGCGGCAAAGCAATAAAGATGTGGAAATAATCATGGTTACTGCCTGCCAAGATTTCAGCTATGCTCAGCAATCAATTAGAATTGGGGTTGTTGACTACTTAACGAAGCCTGTTATCGAGAGGGAGTTATTAACAATTCTATCAAAGTATAAAGAAAATCAGTTTTCTCAAAGTTATTCCAGCTTAATCCAATGCTCTCTGAAAGCCATTCACGAAAAGTTTGCTGAAAAAATCTCACTTTCAGATATCGCAAATGAGGTTCATGCTAACCCTACCTACCTTAGTCGAAAATTTCATGAAGAGGTAGGTGTTGCTTTTTCGGAGTATTTAATTCGATATCGTATCCACGCGGCGAAACGGATTCTAATTGCTCACCCAAACTGGACTATATCTGATGTAGCAGAAAATTCAGGATTTAGCAGTCAAAACTATTTTAGTACATTATTTCGAAAAATAGAGGGGATATCACCAACAGAATTTCGTGAGAAAGAAAAAAGGTAAATACAATAAGAACAAAGTCCGGCACTGTTTTACTAAGTGCCGGACTTTTAATTTATTATTAATTATTTCATACAAGGAGTTGTATTTACTTGTTTAACAATGTGAGTACCTTGTTTTTCATTAATCGCATCTTGTAAACTTTCTGGGTTTGTAATAACTACTTTCTTTCCACCATTTTCTAAGAAGCTTAGGCTAGCCTCAATTTTTGGCAGCATACTGCCTGGTGCAAAGTGGTTTTCAAGAACATATTGTTTTGTTTCTTCAACTGTAATTTTTTCTAGGGCCAATTGATTTGGTTTTCCAAAATTAATACATACTCTTGGAACACCAGTTGTAATAATTAAAGTCTCAGCATTGACTTGTTCCGCTAAAAGGCTGGTAGCAAAATCCTTATCTATTACTGCATCGACACCCAAATACTCATTCTCTCTTGTCTTTATAACCGGAATTCCTCCGCCGCCAGCCGCAATCACAACGTATCCAGCATCTACCAATGATTTGATGGCTTCTTTTTCAACAATATCAATTGGTTTTGGTGATGGAACCACTCTACGATATCCACGTCCAGAATCTTCCATAAAAATCCACTCAGGATGTTCCAATTTCATTTCTTCTGCTTGTTCTAAAGTAAAGAATGAACCAACCGGTTTTGTTGGATTTTCAAAATTCGGATCATTAATGTCAACTTCAACTTGGGTAATGATCGTTGCAACTTTCTTATTTATGCCTCTTTTAGTAAATTCGTTTGTTAACGCTTGTTGAATTTGGTATCCAATACCGCCTTGTGTATCTGCCACACAATTGACGAGCGGCACATCCGGCATACCTGCAATTTCATTGGCAATTTCAGACCTTCTAAGTCCAAAACCAACCTGTGGACCATTTCCATGTGTCACAACTACATTGTAACCTTCTTGAACCATATCTGCGATATTCACGGCAGTTTCTTGAACAGCTTCATATTGATCTTGAACGGAATCGCGGCCATTGTCTCGAACTAGAGAGTTTCCACCAATAGCAACAATAACTAATTTACTCATCTGTTTACCTCCTGTGATTCTAGTTGTTTTTTTAATAATTCTAAGGATTGGTTCTTGTGCAATTGGTATAATGGATTGGCTGGATCGTTTGCAATTGCATTTTCAATTGCCTCAATCGCGGCTTCATGCCTGCCAAGTGATCTTAAACTGTTTGCCTTGTGGAAAGAAAAATCATATCTGTGTGGCTGAAGTGCTAAAAGCTTATCCATTTCGACTACAGCTTCCTCATGTCGGCCTAGTTCTCTTAGATAATTTGATTTATGGTAACGGTAAAAAGTTTCATTAGGGTCTAATTCGCATGCTTTGTCATATTCAGCAAGTGCTTCATCAGTTTTTTTCATTAACCTTAAACAAATAGCAGTATAGAAATAAAAATCAAGTTCATTAGGATTTAGCACTAACGCTTTTTTATATGCTTCGAGTGCTTCGTCATACCGTTTAAGTTCTTGCAAAGAATAGCCTTTGTAGAAATAATAATCTAAATTATTTGAATCTGTTTCGATAGCTTGATTCATTAATGAAATTACTTCTTCATACTTATCATCTAAGTAGAATGCTTTTGCACGATTTATATAATCATTCTGTTCAACATACTCATTCGTAAGAATCTTTACTACTTTTTGATGTTTTAATTCTTTGGCATGCTGAAGTGATGATTTCCCATCCCTATCTGGCAAATTTACATCTGCATCGGCTTTTACAAGTAATTCAATGATCATCGAGTATAAGCGGCCGCCATTACCCAAAATGACAGACTCTAATAGAGCTGACCAGCCTAAATTGTTGGCATGATTGACAGGGATACCAGCTTCCAAGCATCTTTGTACTGTTTTAAGATAGCCTTTTTCACTGGAAGGCAATAATGCAGTGCCGCCAAATCGGTTTACACTATTTAAATCTGCTCCATATTTCAGCATTTCGCTTAAAATTTCATGAAAACCATTTGCACCAGAACAAATAAACGGTGTTAATTGTGTAATATCTCTTGTGTTTACATCACTGCCAGCTTCTAATAGGAGTTTAACGATTGAAAGTTGATTTTTCTGTGTAGCAGCCATCAAAGCTGTTCGGCCATCTGCGTCCTTAAAAGACACGTCAGCCCCGTCTTCTAATAATTGCTTTACAGCCTTTAGTTCTCCACGTTCACTTGCAAGGATTAGCTCCATCATAAAATTCTCCCCTTTACCATTAATCTAAAATAAATTTCACCTTCGATAACTTTTCAATCCTCTATCGAAGGTGAATTTAACGTTCTTATTATGCAATTTTTTCTTCTGTTCCAGGTTTTGGCTGTGCTTTACTACGATCCATCAAAAATTTGATAACAAATATAGCTGCCATCATTAGATATCCAAAGAAAAATTCAACAGAAGCACCTTTAGCAAATGCGACTGTTGGAGAGTGGATAAATCCTACTATCGACAGTACGGCTGCTATTGCTGCTGCGGCAGCACCACGCAACGGTTTATCGTTGATAGCAAATATCGCTATACATCCCCATAACAGACTGGCAATCGGTGCACCATTTCCTAGATGAGACAATCCTTCATAATAAACCCCTTTACTAGCAAGCTTATCAAGTCCAACTGTACCTGCAGCAGTTCCAGCAGCACCTAATACATTATTAGCAAGTGTTAGAGCCCAGTTTGCAATCCATGGGAATAATGCAATAAAGATAACTGGAACTTCAATTTTCGGTGTTTCACGAACAACTTGGTTTGCCGTTACAACTCCGATATAAACTAAGATAGGAGCGATGGCATAAATCGGAATGATCGCTAACAAAAATGCTCCAATACCGAAAAGTGAAAGAATTAACATCGAAAAACCCGTTGCTACTGTATAGCCAATACCTGCACCCATTGATTTCCATCCTGGATGTCCTACATATACTGTTACTGGATATGGATTTCCAAATGCTGCCCCAAGCATAGAAGCAAGTCCATTTGTTAACATAACTTGTCTTGTTTGATAATCATCCCCTGCAGTAGAGGCACTCTCAATATTCTCCAAGTCAAACACATAGTTAGAAAGACCTAGTGGTATAGCTGATGCCAAATACGGAAGGGCATGTGGCAACCCTTGCATAAAACCATCTATATTTAAAGTAGGTGGATTGAACCCAAAAGATGATAAAGATTGTGAAATTGCACCAGGCTCCATTACACCCAATGCCCAGGCAACCCCTGTACCCACTGCTAACAATAAAAACCCTGTTGGAATTTTTGCAAAGACCGGTGATTTACCAAACCAGTTAATGAAAATAATGATTAACACAGAGAAAGCAATCATCGGTGCTTCAAATGCTTGTAACATTGGATTCATGGCTAATAGCAATAGGCCAAGACCAGCTAAACAAGATAATAATACTGTTCTAGGAATAATTTTTCTTATGGTATCGCC
>Ga0307408_100004051_pt1 | contig 9994 bp, 6 predicted proteins | sample 322Cmetagenome_FD_202116 | JGI IMG/M metagenome (GOLD analysis project Ga0307408, IMG submission 202116) | Maize rhizosphere microbial communities from greenhouse at UC Davis, California, United States - 322HYB-C-3 | ecosystem: Host-associated > Plants > Roots > Rhizosphere > Soil | place: USA... | reverse complement strand
AGTTCATACCTGTTGCGCTGACGGGGTTGCGCCAAAATGAAAATTTATTTTTATCTGAAAATGGGTGGGATGCGCAATACATTCCCGCATCTGTTAAAAGACGCCCATTTTTAATTGGTGTTCAACCACCCAAGCAAGGCGAGAGAAGTCAGCCAAGCAGTTTGGTTTACGTTGATCTGGATAGCCCGCGCGTCAATGAAATTGCGGGTGATCCGGTATTTTTGCCACATGGTGGGTATTCACCCTATTTGGAATCAATGGTGGATTTACTGGAATACATCCAATATGGCACGGAGCTGAACGATCATTTTGTTGATGTTCTGTTGGCAAATGAATTGTTGGAGGTAGTTACATTAGAGATCACATTGAAAAATGGGGAGCGCAACAATCTTGCAGGGCTCTATACCATCAATGAAGAGAAATTAAATGGTTTGGCGGGTAGTGTAGCTGCAGAATTGCATACAAAAGGCTTTTTGGAATGCATTTATATGGTGTTGGCTTCTCATGCCAATGTCCTCAAATTAATTGCCCGTGTTGAGGCAAAATTATCCGCTCAGTAACTTGGGTGGTCGTGCGGTTTTATGATTAGTATCGATAAAAAAGTAAAGGTTATTGAAGGCTGTTCCCCGGATAACATTCCCGATGAGGTATTGTCTTCATCGGAGCCTTTAATTTTAAAGGGCTTGGCATCCTCATGGCCAATTGTTAAAGCTGGCCTTTCTTCTCGCGCTGATGTTGAAAAATACTTGCTGCAATTTTACCAAGGGCAGCAGGTAGCCGCTTTTTTGGGAAAGCAAGAAAATGGTGGGCGTATTTTTTACAATGAAGATTTGACGGGATTTAATTACGATACTGTTAGTACAAAACTGGATTTTGCATTGCAACAGATGTCTTTTCATGCGGACAATCCCGCATCGCCAACAATTTATATTGGTTCTACCTCTGTTGATCAATATCTACCAGGTTTTCGCGCGGAGAATGACATAGCTCTGGGGGAGCATAATCCGTTAGTGAGTATTTGGGTATCGAATAAATGCCGTATTGCGGCGCACTGGGATAGTCCGTTGAATATTGCTTGTTCGGTTGTTGGGCATCGTCGTTTTACCTTGTTTCCATTCGAGCAAATGGAAAATTTGTATGTAGGGCCTTTGGATAAAACACCCGCTGGGCAGGCCATCAGTTTGGTGGATTTTTATAATCCCGACTTCGAAAAATTCCCCAAATTTAAACATGCATTGCCTCATGCGCAAGTCGCTGATTTGGAGCCTGGTGATGGATTATTCATCCCCAGTATGTGGTGGCATCATGTTGAAAGTTTGGATTCATTGAATGTGTTAGTTAACTATTGGTTTAAGGGGACTCCCGCTTTTTTCGGAAAACCCGTAAACGCGCTTTTTAATGCAGTGTTATCTGTTCGCGATCTTCCCCCTGAGCTGCGCGCTGCATGGAAAATGATATTTGACTACTACATATTCGATTACAAAAAAGAAAACTTTGCTCATATACCTGAGCAGGCCCAAGGTGCGATTGGTGATTTGACCGATGATAATGCGCGGAAAATTCGTGCGCGCCTTTTGAACGAACTAAATAGATGAACCAATTGAACCGATAAATCAATAAAACGGCTACAGCAATTAAATCAATAATATTTTGGTAATCCTATGATCGGCAATCGCGCAGTAAGAAACGTGGTAATCGTTGGCGGTGGGACTGCCGGTTGGATGGCGGCGGCCTCTTTTTCCAAATTATTGGGAAAAAACGTTTCTGTTACCTTAATAGAGTCAGATGAAATTGCCACCGTTGGTGTGGGTGAGGCCACAGTGCCCCCACTCATACAATTGCATTGCTATCTTGAAATAAATGAACAGGAGTTTCTTGCGTTTGTTAAAGGCAGTATCAAACTAGGAATTTCGTTTGAAAATTGGAAAAATATCCACGAAAACTATGGCCATATGTTTGGCAAGCCAGGAAAAAGTACATGGGCAGCCGGTTTCCAGCATTTTTGGTTGCGGGGCAAAGAGCTCGGCGTTCATAACCCTTTGAGCGATTATTCGCTCGAAAGCAAAGCCGCACAACATAATAAATTCATGCATATGCCGAACGCATCGCTCAACTACGCCTATCACCTTGATGCGGGTTTATATGCAAAATTTTTGCGCAACATAGCAGAGAAGGCCGGTGCGAACCGTATTGAGGGAACCGTTGTCAATGTTGCTCTCGATGAAGATGACTATATTAAATCTGTTGAATTGGCCTCAGGCCAGATTATAAAGGGCGACTTATTTATCGATTGCTCTGGTTTCCGTGGGTTGCTTATCGAACAGGCACTCCATACAGGTTATGAAGATTGGTCGCACTGGTTGCCATGCGATAGTGCGGTAGCGGTGCAAACGGAATCAGTCCGTGATCCTGTGCCTTTCACTCGCGCAATTGCGCACCCGGCTGGTTGGCAATGGCAAATTCCATTGCAACACAGGGTGGGGAATGGCCTGGTCTATTGCAGCCGTTATATTTCTGATGATGATGCTAAAAAACTATTATTGGAAAATATAAAAGGGCGTTTGATCACTGAGCCTAAAATTATCAAATATCGTACAGGGCAACGGCTTAAACATTGGAATAAAAATTGTGTCGCTTTGGGATTGGCAAGTGGATTTATCGAACCTTTGGAATCTACCAGCATCCACTTAATTTTCCGGGGCATTCTTCGCCTGATCCAAATGTTTCCATCTGCGGGCGTTCGCGCTCGTGATGTTGATGAATATAACGAGCAGATGAAAGTAGAAATCCTGAATGTGCGGGATTTTATTATCCTGCACTACCATCTAACCGATAGAACTGATAGCCCGTTCTGGCAATACTGCAAAAACATGGAAATCCCTGAATCACTTGAGCAGCGAATAAGAATGTTTCGTGAAACAGGCAAGGTATTTGTTAAATCTTACGAGTTGTTTTCAGAATCGTCCTGGGTGCAGGTGATGCTAGGACAGGGATTGATCCCTGAGAATTACCACCCTGTTGCGAATGAAATGCCAGCAGATGACTTGATGAAATTTCTTGCCGATATTCGCGCGCAGGTGAATCAAACGCTCCAGAAAATGCCTACACACAAAGATTATTTGGATTTTTACTGTAAAGCGAGTGATTGGAGCTAGCCACTTCGATCATTTTAAAAAAATAAAACTATTCAACGTTAGGCGGCCAACAATCGGATTAGGGCGGAACTGGAAGTTGTCTGGAATGGAAGCGGAATGCAGTATGTCGCTGGGGTACATAATTAAACGGTTGAAATTGGCTTCATAGCGGGCGATTTCTTCGTAATATTGGTTAGAACCATTAATATATTTTTTATGCCAGCTTGTATTCTGAGCCTCTATTGCAAGGTGCTCCCCATAAACATCCATCCGCTCTTGTGAGAGCTGCTCAAAGCCTGTCGCCCTGTGTCGGTACATAGATGTGCCTCCCTTATCGGGTGTGCAAAGATAATGTACACAGGCCAACTTTTCTTTATGGATTGTGTCAACATGCGGACGTGATTGTGGAAGCGCCAAACGAGCCGGTGGTGTCAGAATTAGAGAATAAGTAGATAGTGAATAATTGATATTTTCACGTGTTAAATCGAACGCTTCACAAATAATATCCGGTAAATAAGTTTGTAATGCCTGGCTATAAAATTCCGGTGCATTGGACTGTATCCCAGGGTAAAACTCTGTTCCGTCACGAAAGTCCCCAAATTTCACTGCAAAACCCAATAACGCCTCCGCCTCATGTAAAAAATTATCGATCACCAATATCGGCGTTTTTTCATTGCCGACAATGTCAATGCGGTAGCTGAATTGTGGGTGTAAAGGCGGTAAAAAATTGTTGTTGGACATGTTGTTGAACTCATCGTTTTTATATCGCCTATTATCACTTATTCAGAAAAAACCTTCCATGTTGATGCTGTTAATCAGTAAAGGGGGCGCATGTTATTTGGTAAGCATTATTTGAATCACTAATCTTCCTCGCTGTATCATCCCCACCCAGTTACCGGCACCCTTAATCCTTATGGTGCCCATGCAGCAAGCCGGGTTGATATGTCAAATATGTGGTTAAGTTATAAACAATCCATCGTCAATGTAATGGGGCAGGATCGACACAATCTCACGCGCCGATTGGGTGAGATAGAAAAGCTTGCACGCGCGGAAAAGCCCTATGATCAAGCCTTGGAGAAATGGCATAGCCAATTGGCTCGCTCACAGGCCTCTGTGGCGCGCCGTCAGCAGCTGGTTCCGGACGATATTGAGTTCCCCAACTTGCCCGTCTGCGAAAAGCGGGAAGAGATTGCGCAGATTATTGCCAACAACCAGGTAGTGGTATTGGCAGGTGAAACTGGCTCGGGCAAGACTACCCAAATCCCCAAGATTTGTTTAACTATCGGGCGCGGGGTGAGCGGTTTGATTGGCCACACCCAGCCGCGCCGTATTGCTGCCAATACCGTTGCCAATCGCATCGCCGAAGAATTAAAAACCACGCTTGGTGAAAAAGTTGGCTATCAAGTTCGCTTTAGCGATCAGTCTAACGAAAATACCCTGATCAAAGTAATGACCGACGGTATTCTGCTGGCAGAAATTCAGCACGATCCTTACCTGAATAAATACGATACGCTCATTATCGACGAAGCCCATGAGCGCAGTTTGAATATCGACTTTTTGCTCGGTTATTTAAAACAACTCTTACCAAAACGTCCTGATTTAAAATTAATTATTACGTCAGCGACTATCGACCTCGAACGTTTTTCGCAACATTTTAATAATGCGCCGATTATTGAAGTCTCTGGTCGTACCTATCCCGTTGAAGTCTGGTATCGCCCGCTCTATGAATTTGAAGGCAGCGACGAAAGTGAAAATGAGCCGGATCAGTACGCGGCGATTGTCGATGCGGTACATGAAATTGAATTGCACGAAAAAACCGGCTCAGGTGCACGCGGCGGCGACATATTGATATTTTTGAGTGGTGAGCGTGAAATTCGCGAGGCCGCTGAAGCGCTGCGCAAAGCACAATTTGCACATATGGAAGTGATTCCATTCTATGCCCGCTTGAGTTTGGCTGAGCAGCAAAAAGTATTCGCGCCCCATACCGGCCGCCGTATTGTATTGGCGACTAATGTGGCAGAAACCTCTATTACTGTACCGGGAATTCGCTATGTAATTGATCCGGGGTTTGCGCGTATTAGCCGCTATTCCTATCGCACAAAAGTGCAGCGCTTGCCGATTGAGCCTGTTTCCCAGGCCAGCGCCAACCAACGCAAAGGCCGCTGTGGTCGTGTTGCCGAAGGTATTTGTATTCGCTTATATAGCGAAGAAGATTTTAATTCGCGCCCTGCATTTACTGATGCTGAAATCCTGCGCACCAACCTTGCTGCGGTTATTTTACAAATGCTGCAATTACGCATGGGCGATATCCATAAATTTCCGTTTATCGATGCGCCTGATCATCGCCTGATTAGCGATGGGTTTAAATTGTTGGAAGAGCTGCATGCAGTCAATGCTAAAAATCAGTTGACCCCAGTTGGTCAGCAACTCAGTAAATTGCCATTGGATCCGCGCTTAGCGCGTATGTTGCTTTCTGCACAAGAGCAATCTTGCGTGCGTGAACTGTTAATTATCTCCAGTGCGCTGTCAGTGCAAGACCCGCGTGAACGCCCCGCTGAAAAACAGCAGGCAGCCGATCAAAGCCATCGCCGCTTTTGGGCAGAGCACACTGACTTTGCCGGTTTTGTAAACCTGTGGGATTATTTTGAAACCCAGCGGCAAGAGCTCACGCAAAACCAATTGCGCAAACTGTGCAAAAAAGAATTCCTGTCGTATTTGCGTTTGCGTGAGTGGCGCGATGTACACCATCAATTGTGTGTTGCGGTGAAGGATCTTGGCATTCGTGTTAATTCTGAACCGGCCAATTATGAATCGGTACACAAGGCATTGTTAACCGGCTTGCTTGGCAATTTGGGTTTTAATCACGAAGAGCGTGAATATCTGGGCGCACGCAACCGAAAGTTTTCGATATTTCCAGGTTCATCACTCGCCAAAAAAACACCCAAATGGATTATGGCAGCGGAGCTGATTGAAACCTCCAAATTATTTGCACACACCGTTGCCAAAATTGAACCTGAGTGGGTGATTGCTGCGGCAGAACATTTGATCAAACGCCAGCATTTTGAACCCCATTACGATAGCCGCAGCGGGCAGGTAATGGTGTTTGAAAAAATTACGCTCTATGGTTTGACCATTGTTGAGAAAAAATCAGTCAGCTATAGCCATATAGATCCGGCGCAATGCCGCGAGGTATTTATTCGCGCCGCGTTGGTGGAAGGTCAGTATGACCAACATCCCAAACGGAAAAGTTTGCAAAATAAAAATCCTGACACGGATTTTTTTGCGCATCAGCAACAGCTATTAAAAGAGTTGGAAGATCTGGAATCCAAAGCTCGTCGTCGCGATATTGTGGTGGATGAGCAAGTAATCTTTGATTTCTACAACGAGCGCATCCCTGAATCAGTGGTAAATCTTGCCGGGTTTGATGCTTGGCGCAAAAAAGCGGAACAGCAAAATCCAAAACTATTATTCCTGACTCGTGAGATTTTGATGCGTCACGGCGCGGGTGATATCACCCAGGCGCAGTTCCCCAATGAATTGGAATGGCGCGGCATGGTGTTTCCGCTAAGTTACCATTTTGAACCCAACCATGCATTTGACGGCGTGAGTATCCATGTGCCCATGAGTGTATTGCATCAGGTACCGGAGCAGCGCCTGGAGTGGTTAGTGCCGGGCATGTTGCGTGAAAAATGTATTGGCTTGATCAAATCCCTGCCTAAAAATTTGCGCAAACATTTTGTACCTGTGCCCGATGTGGTGGATAAAATCCTGGCTACTTTATCGCCCGATAATAAGCCGTTGACCGAAGCATTAGGGCTACAGTTAAAACGCCTGACCGGTGTTGATGTATCCAAAGAAGCATGGCTTGAAACCAGTGTAGATGATTATTATCGCTTTAATATCCATGTGGTGGATGATAAAGGTAAGGTCATCGCCAGTGGCCGTGAATTGGCACCACTGCGCGATAAATATCGCGAGCGTGTGCAACAAAATATTCAATCTGCTGCGACCAATATTGAGCGCGATGGCATAGTCGCCTGGGATTTTGTTGAATTGCCGCAGGCGATTCAGTTGCCACGTGGTGGCATCAGTATTCGCGCTTATCCTGCATTGGTAGACAAACAATCATCGGTTGCAATACAGGTTTTGGATAATCCATTGCTAGCCTTGGACTTGACCCAGCGAGGGCTTACACGGTTAGTGTATTTATCGGTGGCGCAAACGGTTAAATATTTGCAGAAAGAATTATTGAAAGGGCAGGAAGTTGCATTGACGTTGGCGGGCATTGGTAACCGCGAGCAAGTGGCCGATGATTTAATTATGGCGGCGGTCAAACAACTTACTGTATCTGACCAGCAACATTTACCGCGCACTAAAGCAGCATTTGACGAGCGCGTTAATCTTATTAAAGATAAATTAATTGCCCATGCGCAAGATTTGGCGAACCATCTGGTCAGTAGTCTGAAATTATTGGTGGATATCAAAAAACAACTCAAACAGCAAAAAAATATGTTGATGCTGGCGTTTACTATTAGCGATATCAACCAGCAATTAGCGCAATTGTTTTATCCAGGGTTGGTATACAAAACCCCCGCACAATGGTTGCAGCAATACCCGAAATACATGCGTGGTATCCAACAGCGTTTGGAAAAAGCGGCATTAAATCCGCAAAAAGATAAACTTCAATTAGCGGAAATTGCGCCGCATTGGCAGCGGCTGGTGGATTATTTGGCGAAAGAGGGTGATTATCGGTTGGCACAGAATACAGCGCTGATGGATTATCGTTGGTGGATAGAGGAACTGCGCATTTCGCTCTTCGCGCAGACCCTCAAAACCCAGGTGCCGGTATCCGATAAGCGGATGGATAAACAGTGGGAACAGGCAATGTTAGAGGCCCAGGGTTAAGAAATGTTGGGCCGCTGTAACAAATCCGGTGGTGCTGAGTCTATCCGGTACCATATGGCGTTTAGCTGTTAGGGTGTCCATAAAACCGGATACATCTGCTAGCTCTGCTGCCTTGGCTATGATAGTTTCTTACGGCTTTAACAGCCCCTAACGACACATAACACGCTGGAGTTTCTTATGAATAACAAAATTGCTTCTATGTCTGCTTTGATTGGCGCTGCTTTTGTAGCATCGGCGGCGTTGGCTCCCATGGCGTCAGCGGCGGATGCCACCTTTGCGGCCAACTCGCTGAGCGCAGGTTATACCTTGGCGGATAATAGCTCGGCCAAAGCCGAGGGTGAACACAAGTGCGGTGAAGCCAAATGCGGCGCGGATAAAAAAGCCGAAGGCGAGCATAAATGTGGCGAAGGCAAATGCGCTGCTGAACATAAAAAAGCGGAAGGCGAAGGTAAATGCGGTGAAGGCAAATGCGGCGAAGGAAAATGTGGTGCCGATAAAGCCGAGAAAAAAGCAGAAACTAAAGAAGAGAAAAAAGCTGAGTAATGCCAGCGAATTCTTTAGTGGATTATTCTGCTGCAATTGCCGGTGCAGGTTTAGGCCTGCGCCGGACGATGCTAAATACCCTTGAGGAATCCACACCTGACGATATCCATTTTATGGAAGTAGCACCGGAAAATTGGATCAATGTCGGTGGCCGTCTCGGTAAAAAGTTCCGCGCTTACACTGAGCGTTTCCCGTTTGTCTGCCATGGGTTGTCTCTCTCAATTGGTTCGCCTGCGCCCCTGAATACCGATTTATTACATGCAATAAAAAGGCTGATGCAAGAACATGGCATTCGCTATTACAGCGAACATCTAAGTTATTGCAGCGACGAAGGGCAGCTCTACGATTTATTACCTATCCCTTTTACGGAAGAAGCGGTTGATTATGTCGCGGCACGCATTCAGCAGGCACAGGATATTCTCGGTCAGCGTATTGCGATTGAAAATTCTTCTTACTATTGCGCCCCACAGCAGGAGATGACTGAAAGCGAATTTATCAACGCCGTTATAAAAAAAGCCGATTGCGCGCTTTTGCTCGATGTGAATAACATTTACGTCAATAGCATTAATCACAATTACGACCCCTACGAATTTCTAGCAAGCTTGCCCGGTGAGCGCACTGCTTATATTCATATTGCTGGCCACTACAAAGAGGCTGAGGATTTACGGGTGGATACCCATGGTACACCGGTCATTGCATCGGTATGGGATCTGCTGGATAAAACTTATGAGCTGTTTGGTGTAAAACCGACGCTGTTGGAGCGGGATTTTAATATTCCACCGCTGCCGGAATTAATGGCGGAGTTGGATGAAATTAAAAAACGCCAGCGCTTGTTTTCGTCAATCAATGTTCGTGCTGGTCGATAGCATAATGAAATCGTTTCAGGAAACCCAACTGGCATTTGCCCACCATTTACGCGCGCCTGATCTCTATCCCGCACCGCTGGAAATGGATGATCGACGCATGGGCATTTATCGCGAATTGATTTACAACAATATAGAAAGTTTTATTGCCAATGTATTTCCTGTTTTGCGCTCGCTGCTCAGTGACGGGCACTGGCATTCGATGGTGCGCGATTTTATTCATCGCCATCGCTGCCAAACCCCGTATTTTTTGGAAATCAGTGAAGAGTTTTTGCAGTATTTAATGCAAGAGCGGGGGCTGTGCGAAGGCGACCCGGTATTTTTGCTTGAGCTTGCGCACTATGAGTGGATTGAATTAGCGCTGGATGTTAGTGAGGCTAGTATTCCTGCTGCTTCTGCCTACCCTGAAATGCCGCTGTTATCCAAACCGCGTGTGTCGCCTTTGGCAATGTGTTTAAGCTATCAATATCCCGTTCATAAAATCTCTCCCCGTCATCAACCTCTAGCACCAGAGCTGACACAGTTAGTGGTGTACCGCAACCGCGAGGA
>Ga0307408_100004048_pt1 | contig 9997 bp, 6 predicted proteins | sample 322Cmetagenome_FD_202116 | JGI IMG/M metagenome (GOLD analysis project Ga0307408, IMG submission 202116) | Maize rhizosphere microbial communities from greenhouse at UC Davis, California, United States - 322HYB-C-3 | ecosystem: Host-associated > Plants > Roots > Rhizosphere > Soil | place: USA... | reverse complement strand
ACCAACAAAACTCGCCGACGAATCGATTCGGGCTCTCGGCGGCCGACTATCTCGCGCTGGCCGCTCAGCAGCGGAGCTTCCTCGCGGTGGGTGCGCAACGTGGTCGAGAGGCGACGCTCGCGGTAGGCGGGCGCGTCAGGCGCTCCAACATCGCGGCCGCCGACGCCGGGTTCTTCTCGGCTCTCGGCATCCGAGTGGCTCGCGGGCGGCTCGTCACCGCAAGCGATATCACGTCGAACGCGTTCGTAGCGGTTGCGACCCACGCTTTCGCCGTGCGCGAGTTCGGCGGCGACGGGTCGAGCGCGGTCGGCAAGGCCGTGACGATCGATGGCATTGCGTATTCGATCGTCGGCGTCCTCGATGAAAGCGCGCGAGACCTCGCCGGCATTCGTGCCGAGCTGTGGACGGCTCTGAAGGTTCCGACACCCGAGCGCCGTGGTCCGTTCAACATGCGCGTCATCGCGCGGCTCAAGGACGGTGTCACGCTGGAGTTGGCGGCACGGGATCTGGCCGTGATCAGCGAGCGCATCTTCCCGCAGTGGGCCTCGAGCTTCCAGGACCGCACGGCGCGGATGACCCCGTACTCGCTGCGCGAGACCATGCTCGGCAAAGCCGGTCAGACCCTCGGGCTTTTCGCGGCCGCGGTCGCACTCGTCCTGCTCATCGCGATCGCGAACGTCGCGAGCCTGACACTCGTTCGTGTCGCCGGCCGGTCGCGCGAGGCGGTACTCCGTACGGTACTCGGCGCGTCGTCAGCCCGGGTGGCGCGAATGCTCGTGACGGAGAGCCTCGTCCTCTCGGCGTTAGGTGCGACTACTGGCGCGCTGTTGGCGCCGTTGCTGCTCCGGGGACTCGTCGCAGTCGGACCGCCGGTGCCCCGGTTGAGCGAGGCGGGCATCGACGCGCGGGCGGTTGCCTTTGCGGCGTCGCTGGCGCTCATCGCCGGCGTCATTGTCGGGGTGTATCCGGCGCTGGCGCTCTTCCGGCGCGACTTCTCGAATGCGGTTCGCAGCGGCGACCGCGAGGTTGGCGTCGGTCGATCGACGCAGGTGCTCCGCGGCGCGCTCGTGACGGCGCAGTTCGCGCTTGCGCTTCCGGTGCTGGTGACGGCAGCGCTGTTGATCAACAGCTTCGTCCGGTTGCAGGCCGTCGATGTCGGCTTCGACCCTCGCAGCGTCACCTATGTGCGCGTGTCGCTGCCGCTGGCGCGGTACCCGTCGCCTAACGAGGCAGCCATCTTCTGGCGGCGAGCCCTCGCCCGGCTGGCGGAGCAACCCGGCGTCATCGCGGCCGGCGTCAACGAGTCGATGCCGCCCGACGAGCCTGCCGACATCAACAACTTCGATCTCGTGGACCGACCCGTTCAGCCGGGCGATGCGCAGCCGACTGCGCCGTACATGTCCGTCAATCCGACGTTCTTTGCGGCAGTCGGCGTTCCGGTGCTCGAGGGGCGGGTCTTCGCCGAGACGGACACGGGCAGCGGCCCGCCGGTGATGATCGTGAGCCGCTCATGGGTGCGACACTATTCAGCCGATCGCCCGGCGGTCGGGCGCCAGCTCCAGGGAGGCGGCTGCACCACATGCCCACCGTTTACCATCATCGGCGTGGTGGGCGACGTGAAGTTTCAAGGACTCGGCGGCAATGGCGAGGCGATGTATGTGCCGGCGGAGCAGAACATGTCAGCCAACTACTACCTGTTCGTTCGAACCTCCGCGTCCGGCGTCAACGCGGTCGATCGCGCACGTGAGGTACTGGGCGGGATCGATCCGGGGCTCGCGCTCGACGATGCCGGACGATTCGAGGAGCGCATCTACTCCGCGGTCGCTCCGCAGCGACATTGGGCCACGCTGCTCGGAGGCTTCGCCACGGTGGCGCTGTCGCTCGCTGCGATCGGCATTTTCGGGATGCTGTCGTATCTCGTCGCCGCGCGGCGTCGCGAGATCGGCGTTCGAGTGGCGCTCGGCGCGAGTCGCGGTGGCGTCATCGCGATGGTGATCGGTCGAGGGATGGCCTATGCGATTCCGGGCGCGCTGATCGGGCTGGTCGTGTCGTTCATCGTCAGGCGGCGCCTCGAGTCGGTGCTGTTCGACGTGAGCGGCGCCGACACGCGCACGTTGGCCGCTGCGACGGCCGTGTTCCTCGTCGTCGCGCTCGTTGCGTCGTTCCTGCCGGCGCAACGAGCGGCGAACGTGTCACCCATGGAGGCGATGCGCGAGAGCTGACCGAGGGCAGCTCACTGCGCGTGCGACATGCGCTGTGAAGCGGAGACCGCATCGCAATTCACGGTCGGGTTCCAGCTCGCGAACATGCCTGATGGGTTGTTCTTCCAAATCCAGGCGTGGAGCATCCAGATCTGAAAGTCGTCATTGTGGAGGAAGTCCTGGTCGAACAGCCTGGGTGCTGGTCCTTCGCGCGGGGCGATGCTGTATGGGACAATGAACTCGACCGCGACCAATCTGAGCCGGCCGTTGGAGTCGGGTTCGTAGAGCAGCGCCTTCGGGTCGACCGGGTCGATGACCCCATCAAATGCGTTCGACTTGGCGTAGTGAAAGCCCATTCCGCCGGCGCCTCCAGGATCGACCATGCAGCCGGTGAGCTGGGAGTAGCGTGCCTGTATGGCAGCATCGATGTTATGGAACTGCGCCACCGCGCCTCGCAAGCGGCCCAGGTCGTCGCCGACCGACGCGATCGCGGCCGGCGTCTCGGGAATCGTCACCGTGCGCGGAGCGCTCGGCGAAGGCGGTTCGGCACAGCCGGCTGCGACCAGTAAGGAAAGTGAGCCTACGAGGCTTGCAAGTGCGCGTGTGCGCATCGAGAGGTCCTTCATTGAGATACATGCTCCGCGTCTGGAGTTCAGCCGGCCGATGGCCGGCGTAGGGAGCGGGAAGTCGTAATCCCGGTCAAGGCGCGCCGATAATGACGAATGGGGCTCGCCCGACGATCGTCCGTTCGTCGTCAACACGATGTTTCGCCATTCAGAAGGACATCTCGCGGGCCCGCTCGTACCGCGCCGGTCCCGGAAGTCCCGACGTTGTTGGAGCCCGGGCAGCCCTGACCGAGATTGATCCCGGGTCCGGACTTTCGATTCTCGGGGTAGTCTCATGCGAAATACGTCGATCGTTCTGCGCGAGGTCACGCGAGTCGTCGGCGCGATGGCCGTCGCCGCATCAACGGCCTCGCCCGCAAGGGGACAAGCGGGGCGCGCGCCATCCACTGTTGATGGCGAATGGCGCGCGTACGGCCGGGATGCGCTTGGGAGCCGCTGGTCGCCACTCGTGGAGATCACGCGCGAGAATGTCTCCCGACTCGAGCCGGCGTGGACGTATCATACGGGCGAGACCGCGCCGGAGTTTGCGGGGCGGCGGCGACAGCGCTCGCTGGAGGTAACGCCACTCGTTGCGGATGGGCGGATGTTCATCAGCACGCCACTCGGCCGCGTGATGGCGCTCGATCCCGAGACCGGGCGTGAGCTCTGGAAGTTCGACCCCAAGGTCGATCGCACGATCACGTTCGGGGACTTCACGAGCCGCGGTGTGTCGTACTGGGTCGACTCGCGCCGGTCGGCGCAGTCCAGCGGCGAGTGCGTTAGGCGGGTGATCGTCGCGACGATCGATGGTCGGCTCATAGCCCTCGACGCGGGTCGCGGAACGCCCTGCTCGGCGTTTGGAGTCCGGGGCACGATCGACCTTCGGGCGTCGTTGCGCAACAAGCCGGACGAGTCCTCGGAGTACGAGGTGACGTCACCGCCCGCCATCATCAACGACATCATCGTCGTGGGCAGCGCCGTTGCCGACAACAGCCGCACGGACGCGGCGAGCGGTGAAGTGCGAGCCTTCGATGCACGCACCGGTGCGCAGCGCTGGACGTGGGACCCGATTCCGCAGGATTCGACGGACGCCGCCTGGCATACGTGGGTCGGCCCGCGGGCGCACGCTACCGGCGCGGCCAACGCGTGGAGCGTAATCGCCGCCGACCCGGCACGAGACCTCGTGTTCGTGCCCACCGGCAGCGCGAGCCCGGACTACTTCGGTGGCGAGCGACTCGGCGACAATCGTTATGCGAACTCGCTCGTTGCGTTGCGGGCATCGACTGGGCGCGTCGTTTGGCACTTCCAGGTCGTTCATCACGATCTCTGGGACTACGACATCGCGTCCCCGCCGGCGCTCGTTACGCTGCGCAAGGACGGAAGGAGCATCCCCGTCGTGTTGCAGTCGACCAAGACCGGCCAGCTGTTCGTTCTCAACCGGGATACGGGAGCTCCGGTGTTCCCGGTCGAGGAGCGGCCGGTTCCGGCGAGCGATGTGGCGGGCGAGCGCGCGAGCCCGACGCAGCCGTTCAATACCGCTCTGCCGCCCCTCAGTCCGCAGCGCCTAACGCCTGCCGATGCCTTCGGCGCGACCGACAGTGATCGCGCGGCGTGTCGGGCCCGGATCGAGGGACTCCGAAACGAGGGGCCGTTCACCCCGCCAAGCGAGCGAGGAACCCTGGTGTATCCGTCGAGCATTGGTGGTGCGCACTGGGGCGGCGTGACGTACGATCCGGCACGACAGATCGTGGTAGTACCGGTGAACCGCATCCCGATCGAGGTGAAGCTCATCCCGCGCAAGTCGTACGACCGGAGCGCAGTCACCGACGCCGCGGAAACGCGAGGCCCTGGGGCGCAGTACACCGACATGCAGGGCACCCCGTACGTGATGCGACGCCAGTTCATGTTCGGACCGGGCGGCGCGCCGTGCTCACCGCCACCATTCGGGTCACTGGTCGCGATCGACCTCAACACCGGTACGAAGAAGTGGGACGTGCCACTCGGGTCGTTAGGCCCACTGCTGCCACCGAGGGTCGATTCCGTGCAGGCCGCGGCACTCGGGTCGGTCAATCTGGGTGGCGCAATCACGACCGCCGGCGGCATCGTCTTCATTGGCGCGGCGCTCGATCGTTCGCTGCACGCGTTCGACATCGAGACCGGCCGAGAGCTCTGGCGCGGATCGCTTCCTGCGGGGGCGAAGGCCACGCCAATGACGTTCCGAGGGCCGCGTGACGGGCGCCAATACGTGGCGGTCGCGGCTGGCGGCGACGGGGAGCTCTGGGGATGGTCCGACGCGATCGTGGCGTTTCGGCTGAAGCGATAGGGGAAGGTCGACGTTCCGCGCAAGGATCACTATCACCGGCGGGATCGCTAACCTTCACGCTGCCTTGTCGCTGGTGAGTCGTCTCGATAGCATTGGCGCGACGACTCACCATGCCGACGAGGAGCGTGTGTCCGAGCAACCACCGACGCAACAAACCGGAGAGCGAACCGTCTGGCGGGGATCGCCGTCACAGGCGGTCAACCTGCCCGTCTACCTGTTGCTGGGGATCGGCGTCATCGTATCGACGGTCGGGTTGCTGTTCCTCCGCAATGGAACGGCGCCGAGCGCGACGACCGATCTCAATGCGCGCTCGGTCTACCCGTGGATCATCGTGGGGATCTGGGTCCTGTGCGGCATCGCGGCGCTGGTATCCTACCTCAAGGTGAGCACAACGAAGTACATCCTCACGACCGAGCGCCTGCGAGTCACCACCGGGGTTCTCTCGACTAGGACGGAGGACCTCGAGCTTCGGCGCGTGCGCGACTCGGTCATTCTGCGTCCGCTGTGGGCGCGCCTGGCGGGACTCGGTGATGTGCAGATCCTGAGCGCCGATGCGAGCACGCCACGCGTGGTCCTCCACGCGATCCGTGATCCCGACAGCGTGCAGACGCTGATCCGCTCCAATGTGCAGACACAGTGGTCGCGGTTCGGCGTCCGGCAGATGGAGCTCGACTAGAGTGGATTGCGTTTGCACGTGTTGACCGGGATCGCGAAGTCGGAGATGAACACGACGCTCGGGTGCGGAGATTGCGGGGGCCGCCACTGATGATCGCCAGGCTGCCCGTCGCCGCTGCTGCCGCAGCGTTGGTGCTGCTCGCGACTCGGATTGGGTACGTCCCACTCTGGGATGGCCGGATTTACGCGGACTGTATCGTCGACGCGGCAGCCGGTCGGCTTGCCCTGTCGACGCTCCGCTGCGCCGACCACATCTCGCACGCGTACATGCTGTACGCAGGCGCGATTCAGTGGCTGCGGCCCGGCAGTTTTCCGGCGATCCTCCTCGCGAACGCTCTCCTGTACCTGCTCGCGTGCATTGCGTTCGTCCGGCTCACGCGTCTCGCGTTTCCGGACGACGCCCACCGCGTCGGAAGAGCGTTCCTGGGCGCGGCCTTCGCGCTGCAGCCCTCGATCCTCGCGTCGGTGGTTCAGCCGACCATCGATCTGCCTCTGCTCCCGGGATTCCTGTGGGGAGCGTTGTTCGTGCTGCGCCGCCAGTGGGTGCGACTCGTCACTGTGGGAGTCGCCATGGTGTTCTCGAAGGAGACCGGCGTGATCTTCTACGCGGCGCTGGTCGGCGTTTACGCGCTGCTCAGTCTCATCTCGCACCGGCGCTCTGCGAGCGAGATTCGACGGGTTCTCGTCCACCTCGTTCCACTGGCGATCCCGCTCGTCGTGTTCGCGATCTACCTCGCGTATCGGGCGACGCTGCCCAAAACGGGCACGCTGGTGTGGGCGGCAGGGACGAGCGAGATGTCGCTGCTAAAGCGATTCGTTCTGCCGCGATTCGATCGGCCGCTCCTGAGCTTTCTCGTAATGCTCTTTGTGCTGAACTTCTCGTGGATCCCGAGTGCGATCATCGGCGTGGACGCGGCGGTGGGACTCAGGCGCCTCGCGGCGCGGATTCCGGCACGCCCGCTGGCAGGCGCCGACGCGAGTGCCGTCAAGTACCTCGTCGTGCTGTGCACGGCCGTGCTCTATATCGTCACACGCTTCACGATGTACACGAACACGCGGTATGCCCTCATCGCGTTCGCGCTGTTGCCACTCGCGATGTACGCATCGATGGTCCGCCTGCGCCTCCCGCGCCCCGCGCGTGATTCCCTCGCTGCCGCGCTCGCCGTGGTGTTCGCCGCCTCGACGATCGTCACGGCGGACCCGGTCTCACGCGCGGTGTACGGCACGTTCTCGCTTGGCGACCGATCGTTGCTGCGCATGACGCGGTTCACGAACGAGTGCTGCGGCGCGGGTCGCGATCAACTGGTGTACAACCTACAGTTCACCAAGTTCGCCGACCTAACGAGCGACGCCACCGCCTTCGCCCACGCTGACGCCTCCACCGCCGTGTTTGTTCCGAAGAACATGTTGTGGGGGGCGCTCGGTCCCGTCGACGCGAGGACCGGTCGGCGCACGCTGGAGCGAAGCCACGCGGTTTTACCTCGCCTGCTCGAACCGGATTCGCTCGCTGCGACCCCCGTACCGACCCGCGCCGTCCTTCTGGCGATTCCAAACGGCGACGTACCGGGCGCTCTGCGCGCCCTCTCGTCGTATTACCTCATCGGACGCCCGCAGCGCTTCTCACGCGGTGCGTACTGGCTGGAGCTCTACTCGTTGACGCCGCGGCCCGCCGCGACGCTCTAGCTGCCCACGATGTCATTCACCGCCGAGATGGCCGCGGCCAGCCGCTCGATCCATGATCCGCCAATGACGACGTAGCTGGCGCCTAACGCTTCAAGCGCCGCGACGAAAAGCGCGTGCATGTGATCCCGCAGATGAGGCAGGTCGCGCGCGGGGTCGGAGACCCACGGCGCATCGACGTCACACAGGAGGTAGAGGTCCGCGCGTCGGTCCCGCGCCGCCTGCTCGATCCACCGCGGACAGCTCCCGTAGTAGTGCCGCGCGTACACCGTCGTGCTCAGGAGGTCGGTGTCCAGCACGAGCAGGCGCGTAGCCGTCGCCAACCCGCGCTCTTCGGCCTCGATCTGCCGACGCGCGATTGGCTCGACGTCGTCGGCGGTGAGCGGCGCTCCCGTGCGGGCGAGCTTCTCCTCGAGATGCGTGCGGGCGCGCTCCGGCACCCACACCGTTTCGAAGTGGTGCGCGAGATCGCGCGCAAGTATCGTCTTGCCAGTCGATTCGGAGCCGGTGACCGTGACGACGCGTACGCTCGCACGCCGTGCGTCACCGGGTGCCCCATTGGCTCGCGCTGCCGGCTCCGCAGCCGCCGAACGAGGGGGGTGAGGTGTCACCTCGTCGCTCAAGCGGGTTCGACGCTCGGTTCGCGGTTTGGCGTCCCGTGTCCCCGCACCATCCACGAGCGCCGCCACTGGACGTACCCCATGATCGCGAGCCCGAGGAACACCGTGTACAGCCCGGCCGTCAGGTACAACCGCTTGAAAACGAACATGCCCACGTAGACGACGTCGACCACCACCCACACCGCCCAGCTCTCGATGAGCTTCCGCGTCATCATCCACTGGGCAACGAGACTCGTGCTCGTCGTGATGGAGTCGACGTAGGGGAGGGCGGCGTCGGTGAAGCGGGCGAGGAGCGTGCCGAGCGCGGCGGCGGTGGCGGCGCCGATCAGCACGAGTCGCACGCCTAACGATCTGGACGTCCGCGACACGTGGAGCTCCGTCCGGTTTGCGCCGCCGTAGAGCCACTCGTACCACCCGTACAGCGACAGCGCGAAGTACACGACCTGGAGGCCCATGTCGGCGTACAGCTTCGCCTCGTAGAACACGACAAAGTAGAGCGACACGTTCACGAGCGCGGTGGGCCAGCTCCAAATGTTCTCGCGCGTGCTGAGGTAAACGCTAATGATGCCCGTGACGACGGCGATCACCTCCCATCGGTTCGCGACCGCGAGGGCGAGGAGTTGCTCGAGTCCCATGAGGCGAATGCTAACACGTGAGGGACCCGCGTCGCTCGTCGTGGTGGCCGCATCGAGTGGCCCTTCGGCGTCGACCCCTGGGACTACTGCGACCCGCTATAAAAGATCAGGGCAGGCCTGGGAGGCCCGGCAGCCGGCAGTCGCTCCCACCCGTCCGTGCTCACGCCAGCAGCCGGTGCTTCGGCGATAACGGCCGCGGCGCCCTGCCGTTTCATCCGCTCGAGGACTGCCGCACGAGCGTTGGTATCCAGCGACCAGAACGCGCCGGCCTCCGCGCTCGGGACGAGCGAAACGATTCGCAGGCGAGCCGCTCGTGCCCAATACGCTTCGTACGACTCGCCGATGAAACCGATGCGCGAGCCCGGATTGATTCCGCGTGCCTCAAGGGCTGCCTTGACCATCTGGCGATTGCGTTCCGCTCCGCGCCAATACGAGCGGTCGACACGCACCTCGTGCACAGCGAGAGGAAGGAGCGCCGCCGAGCCGACGGCGAAGCCGACGCGCAGGCGCCGGGACAGATCCTCGGTATCCCACGGTGGTACGAGCCCGGCCATTAGCAGCAGCACGAACGCCGCCACATACCGGGGGAACACCAGCACGAGGGCGTACATCCCGATGGCCGCCAACGAGGGGATGACGAGGAGCGCGACCGGACGCAGTCGTCGCACGTCGTCGCGTGAGATCCGGCTCGCCGCCGCGGCGGCCCCGCCCCCCACCAGGAGGATGCCGAAGACCTCGAAGTAGATGCGCACATGCCTAACGACCGTTCGGAGGATGGCGCGCGGGCGCAACGGCGTCGTGACGCCACGGTACCAATACCCGGCGTCATACCAGATGGGAAGCGTCCCGGGAATGGGCGCGTCGATTGCAAAGACGGCCGGGTGGGCATCGCGCGCCGGGTCCAACGGCACGACCGTCTGCCTCGTTCCCGTGGGAGACGGAAGGCGCGCCGGCAGCGCGAGCTCCGACGACAACGGCCCGGGAACGCCCGCGGTGAACCAGAGGTAATCGAGCCGGCCGACATCCCCGAACGTGGGGGCGCCCTTCAATCGCGTCACATACGCGATCTGCGGTAAGGCGATCGCGAGAAACAGAGCACCCGCGAGGATGCCCTCGCGCATCCCGCCCTCGCGGCGACGGGTGAGCATGAGCGTCCCCAGGACGACGATCGCCACCGGAAACATCGCGGTCTTGGCCAGGTAGCCGAGTCCGAGGAGAACGCCTAACGCTGCTGGCGATAACCAGCCGGTGCGGCCGC
>Ga0307408_100004045_pt1 | contig 9999 bp, 6 predicted proteins | sample 322Cmetagenome_FD_202116 | JGI IMG/M metagenome (GOLD analysis project Ga0307408, IMG submission 202116) | Maize rhizosphere microbial communities from greenhouse at UC Davis, California, United States - 322HYB-C-3 | ecosystem: Host-associated > Plants > Roots > Rhizosphere > Soil | place: USA... | reverse complement strand
CAGTCGGTGCTGGTGATCAATCAACTGGCCAGCGACAGCCAGTCGATCAGCCGTGTGCTTGAGGTGATCAAGAGCATCGCCGAACAGACCAACCTGCTGGCGCTCAACGCCGCTATCGAAGCCGCGCGGGCCGGCGAGCAGGGGCGCGGTTTTGCCGTGGTCGCAGATGAAGTGCGCACGTTGGCCAAGCGTACCCAGCAATCGACCGAAGAAATCGAGCAGATGATCGCCAAACTGCATGGTGGCGTCGGCGCGGCGGTGAAGGCCATGGGCGTCAGCCATCAGATGGCCAATGGCACGGTGGGCCAGACGGAGAAGGTCCAGCAGGCGCTGGAAAATATTCTTGGCGCGGTGGGCATGATCGTCGATCAGAACCAGCAGATCGCCGCTGCCGTGGAACAGCAGACCGTCGTGGCCCATGACATCGACCAGAACATCGTCGAAATCAACCGCGCCGGCGAACGCACAGCACAAGGTGCACACCAGACCGAAGATGCCAGCCGTGCGCTGTCGGCGCAGGTGGTTGAGCTCAAACAACTGATCAGCGCGTTTCGCGTCTGAGCCTGACACCGTCCCCCCGTAGGAGCTGACGAGTGCAACGAGGCTGCGATCTTTTGACTTTGCCTTTGAAGATCAAAAGATCGCAGCCTCGTTGCACTCGTCAGCTCCTACCCGGGTACGTGTTACCAGCCGAAGACTTCGCAGCAGTTGGCGGTGCTGGCGTTGGCCAGTTGTTCAGGCGTGATATTCATCAGCTCGGCCAACGCCGCACAAATCGCCGGCAGATGCGCCGGGCTGTTGCGCTGGCCGGGGAACATGGCGGGGGCCATGTCCGGTGAGTCGGTTTCCAGTACCACCGATTGCAGCGGCAGTTCCGGCAGGTCGTTGCACAGCCGAGACCCAGTTTGAGTCCCGCTTGATGTATTACCCTGCCTCCTCGCTCGCTATCTAGAAACCCATCGCAGTTTTCCGTTTTCGCGTTCAGCGCAAGCATCTCCGTAGATTCTTGATTTCGGCACGGCTGAGTGAAGCCGCTCGTCGGGACTGTCAGGTTTTACAGTAGGACGAGTTGGGTCAATCGGATTTACTAAATTGGCCTGAACGACCCGACCTATTTTCATCTTGTCTTTACTATGTTTTAAGGAGCGATCATGAAAGCAAGTAACAGATTTTCCGGTGGCAGACCTGCGCCTGGTGTAGAGAACGTTTCTAAAAAAAATACTATCACCAAAGAGAATTTTGAAAGGCTTAGCAAGAACGCGACTTTATATGACGGGGAGCTTCATGCGGTCAGGGGAGCTTACCGGGGACAAATAAGATACAGATATTGGTGGAGTAGCGATGGAAGTATTTTTTACTGTTATTCCACAGAGTACACAATTAATGATCCAGATTATTTTGGAAGGCATAAGGCCAACATACATTTCAGTTTTGATGATGTTCAATGGTGGGGTATTGATTCTCCAGACAGTATGCGACAGGACGATAAGTGGAACGAGTGGGCTGTCGGAGGGTATGTAGGGGCAAATAAAAAAGCTCGAGTGTATGTCAGGTATGATTTTGACCTTCCTTTCTTTGATGAGAGCGGGGAGAATTCCGTCTACTATACTTTTCCTGGAAAGTGACTTGCTGTTTAAAAGTAGACAGGTTAAATCAAACTTTGGTCGTGGTATGTGCTGTTCTGTGCCTTCCGCTTTTTGGTCTTGGTCAAATTCCTTGAACTTATTGGATTATCGAAGATTTCGCAGTAGTGGGCTGAAAGCACTAAGTGATTACATCATTTAGCACAATCTAGAATGTAGGGGTGAGCCTGTTCGTAATAGCGGTCTGTCTGAAAAATAGCTGTAACTGACACACCGCTTTCGCGAGCAGGCTCGCTCCCACAGGGGATTGCGGTGCTACCAGCCGAAGACTTCGCAGCAGTTTGCCGTGCTGGCAGCGGCGAGTTGTTCAGCAGTGATATTCATCAGCTCGGCCAACGCCGCACAAATCGCCGGCAGATGCGCCGGGCTGTTGCGCTGGCCGGGGAACATGGCGGGGGCCATGTCTGGTGAGTCGGTTTCCAGTACCACCGATTGCAGCGGCAGTTCCGGCAGCACCCGATGCATGCGCAGCGCCTGGGGCCAGGTCGGTGCGCCGCCGAGGCCCAGTTTGAAACCAAGCTTGATGTATTCCCGCGCTTCTTCGCGGCTGCCGGCGAAGGCGTGGATGATGCCGGCGCGTTTGAGCTTGAAGCGCTTGAGCGTGGCGATCACCGCTGCGTGGCTGCGGCGTACGTGGATCAGCGCCGGCAACTCGAAGTCCGCGGCCAGTTGCAGCTGCGCTTCGAACAACGCCTGTTGCCGTTCGCGATCGAGGTTTTCGATGAAGTAATCCAGGCCGATCTCGCCCACCGCACACAGCTGCCGATGCCCGTGCAAGCGCGTCAGCCAGTCCCCCAGCGCATGCAAATCCTCGGGCCGATGCTGATCGAGAAACACCGGATGCAATCCGAACGCCGCGTACAGGTGGGCATCGCTCTGCACCAGATCCCACACCCGTTGCCAGTTGCCCTGATGCACGCCCAGCACGACGATGCGCCGCACGCCGAGGGCACGGCTTTCTGCCAGCAGCGCCGCGCGATCGGCGTCGAAGTCGGGGAAGTCGAGGTGGGTGTGGCTGTCGATCAGCTCCACGATTCAGTCCCGATGAATACGCTGCTTGAAGGTCCGCGCAATGGCTTGCACGCCCGGTTGGTAGTCGTCCTGCTCCACGGCGGCCAGCGCCAGTTCCAGGGCCTTGTCGGCGATCAACTGGTGTTGCTGGGACATGGCATTGACCGGCAGCGGCAGGAAATCCAGCAACTGCGTGTCGCCGAACGTGCCGAGGCGCAGCGGCCGCGATTTCAGCGGGAAATCATGCAGGGCATCGAACACGCCTTGCAGCAGCACGTAGGAGGTGGTCACCAGCGCGTCAGGCAAATGCCCCAGACGCTGCAGGAGTTCTTCCATCAATTGCCTGCCGCACTCACGGCTGAACGACTCGGCGTGCTCGATCAGCACCTCACCTTTGAAGTCTTTGAGCGCTGCGCGGAAACCGGCGGCACGCTCCTGGCTGATGCTCAGCTCCGGGCGTGCGCCGAGCAGCACGATCTGCTTTGGCTGCGGATCGAGCAGGCTCTGGGTCAGATGCAGGCTGGCCTCGCGGTCGTCGCTGATCACCGAGCAGAAATGCTCCGGCTCCATGACCCGGTCGATGGCGATGATCGGCAGCCCCTTGGCCTGCAACTGGCGATAGCTGTCATCACCGGCCGGCAGGCAACTGGCGACGATCAGCGCATCGCAGCGCCGCGCGCGGAACAGTTGCAGCAACTGGCGCTCGCTGTCCGGCGCGTCGTCGGAGCTGGCGATCAGCAATTGATAACCGCGAGCTCGCGCGCCTTGTTCGAGCAACTTGGCGATCCGCGCGTAACTGGGGTTTTCCAGATCCGGCAGGATAAAGCCCAGGGTGCGCGTGTGCCGACTGCGCAGGCCGGCCGCTTGCGGATTGGGCGTGAAGCCGTGCAGATCGACCACCGCGCGCACGCGCTCGACGGTCGCGTTGCTGATGCGTTGCTGTTCGGCCTTGCCGTTGATGACGTAGCTGGCGGTGGTGACGGAGACGCCGGCCAACCGCGCGATATCACTGAGTTTCAACCCGGTATTTCCTTGTTTTTTCGAGCATGCCGCGACATTTTCGCCAATCCTACCCGATAAGGGCAGCCGACTTATTGCCTGGGCAGATCCGACCAGTTGGACTTCAAGGATGAGACATTATCGAGTAACGTGCCGATCAATCTAGATTAAACGTTTCAGCAAGCGTATTTTCTACGTTTTAGACGCCTTTGGCCGGTCCTGCCGTGAAACCGCCAAAACTGCCGCTGAAAAGCGCGGCAGAGCGCCTAAGCTGTGAACCATTCAAAACAATACCTGGCGTTGAACTGCGCCAAAAAGGAGATCGCATGCTCGAGCTCACTATAGAGCAGATATCCATGGGCCAGTCGGCCGTGGATAAACCCGCTGCCCTGCAATTGCTGGCCAGTCATCTGGTCGCCGACGGTCTGGTTGCCGACGGCTACCTCGCCGGCCTGCAGGCCCGGGAAGCCCAGGGCTCGACCTTTCTCGGTCAAGGCATCGCCATTCCCCACGGTACGCCGGAAACCCGCGATCAGGTATTCGCCACCGGCGTGCGCCTGATGCAGTTTCCCGAAGGCGTCGACTGGGGCGATGGCCAGATCGTTTATCTGGCGATCGGCATCGCGGCGAAATCCGACGAACACCTGCGCCTGCTGCAACTGCTGACCCGCGCCCTCGGCGAGACCGATCTGGGCCAGGCCCTGCGTCGCGCCAGCTCCCCCGAAGCGCTGCTGAAACTGTTGCAAGGCGCGCCGCAGGAACTGGCGCTGGATGCGCAGATGATCGGCCTCGGCGTGTCGGCCGACGATTTCGAAGAACTGGTCTGGCGCGGCGCACGTCTGCTGCGTCAGGCCGATTGTGTGAGCAACGGCTTTGCCGGCGTGTTGCAGCAAGTCGAAGCGCTGCCACTGGGCGATGGCCTGTGGTGGCTGCACAGCGAGCAGACCGTGAAGCGTCCGGGACTGGCGTTCGTCACCCCGGACAAACCGATGCGCTACCTCGGCCAGCCGCTCAGCGGACTGTTCTGCCTCGCCAGTCTGGGCGAAGCGCATCAGGCGTTGCTCGAGCGTTTGTGCGCGTTGCTGATCGAAGGTCGCGGCCACGAACTGGGCCGCGCCACCAGCAGCCGCAAAGTCCTCGAAGTGCTGGGCGGTGAACTGCCTGCCGATTGGCCGAGTGCACGTATTGCCCTGGCCAATGCCCACGGTCTGCACGCACGGCCGGCGAAGATCCTCGCGCAACTGGCGAAGAGTTTTGATGGCGAAATCCGCGTGCGCATCGTCGACAGCCAGGACAGCGCCGTATCGGTGAAGAGCCTGAGCAAACTGCTCAGCCTCGGCGCCCGGCGCGGTCAGGTGCTGGAGCTGATCGCCGAACCGAGCATCGCCAGCGATGCCTTGCCGGCCTTGCTCGCGGCGATTGAAGAAGGCCTCGGTGAGGAAGTCGAGCCGCTGCCGGCCGTGAGTCAGCAGCGCGAAGTGATCGCCGACATCGCCGAAGTGCTGATCGCCCCGGCCTCCGGCAGCCTGTTGCAGGCGATTCCTGCCGCACCGGGCATCGCCATCGGCCCTGCGCACATTCAGGTGCTGCAAGCCATCGATTACCCGTTGCGCGGCGAGTCGGCGGCAATCGAGCGCGAGCGCCTCAAGCAAGCGCTGAGCGACGTGCGCCGCGACATCCAAGGCTTGATCGAACGCAGCAAGGCCAAGGCGATCCGCGAGATTTTCATCACTCACCAGGAAATGCTCGACGACCCGGATCTGACCGACGAAGTCGACACCCGCCTCAAGCAAGGCGAAAGCGCCGAAGCGGCGTGGATGGCAGTGATCGAAGCGGCCGCCAAACAGCAGGAGTCGCTGCAGGACGCTTTGCTCGCCGAGCGTGCCGCCGATCTGCGTGACATCGGTCGTCGCGTGCTGGCGCAATTGTGTGGCGTGCAGACCGCGAACGAACCTGAGCAACCGTACATTCTGGTGATGGACGAAGTCGGCCCGTCCGATGTCGCGCGCCTGGATCCTGCGCGAGTGGCGGGGATTCTCACCGCGCGCGGCGGTGCTACCGCGCACAGCGCCATCGTCGCCCGCGCGCTCGGTATTCCAGCACTGGTCGGCGCGGGTGCAGCGGTGCTGTTGCTCGAGCCGGGCACGCCGCTATTGCTCGACGGTCAGCGTGGCCGTCTGCATGTCGACGCCGATGCCGCGACCCTCAAGCGTGCCGCTGAAGAGCGCGACACCCGCGAGCAACGCCTGAAGATCGCCGCCGAACAACGCCATCAACCGGCACACACCACCGACGGCCACGCCGTCGAAGTGTTCGCCAACATCGGCGAAAGCGCAGGCGTGACCAGCGCGGTGGAGCAGGGCGCCGAAGGCATTGGTCTGCTGCGCACCGAACTGATTTTCATGGCCCACCCACAGGCGCCGGATGAGGCGACCCAGGAAGCCGAATACCGTCGCGTCCTCGATGGACTGGCCGGGCGGCCGCTGGTGGTGCGTACGCTCGATGTCGGCGGCGACAAACCGCTGCCGTATTGGCCGATTGCCAAGGAAGAAAACCCGTTCCTCGGCGTACGCGGCATCCGCCTGACCCTGCAGCGGCCGCAGATCATGGAAGCGCAACTGCGCGCCTTGCTGCGCTCGGCTGACAACCGTCCGCTGCGGATCATGTTCCCGATGGTCGGCAGCGTCGAAGAGTGGCGCCAGGCCCGTGACATGACCGAACGCCTGCGTCTGGAAATTCCAGTCGCCGACCTGCAACTGGGGATCATGATCGAGGTGCCGTCCGCCGCACTGCTCGCGCCGGTTCTGGCCAAGGAAGTCGACTTCTTCAGCGTCGGCACCAACGACTTGACCCAATACACCCTGGCCATCGACCGTGGTCACCCGACCCTGTCTGCGCAAGCGGATGGCTTGCACCCGGCGGTCCTGCAACTGATCGACATCACCGTGCGTGCCGCCCATGCCCATGGCAAATGGGTGGGCGTCTGCGGCGAACTGGCGGCAGATCCGCTGGCGGTGCCGGTGCTGGTCGGCCTCGGTGTCGACGAACTCAGCGTGTCCGGGCGCAGCATTGCCGAAGTCAAGGCGCGCATCCGTGAACTCAGCCTGCCCCAGGCGCAAACCCTCGCTCAACAGGCCCTGGCCGTGGGCAGCGCGAATGAAGTACGCGCATTAGTGGAGGCCCTGTAATGGCCAAGATTCTCACCCTGACCCTCAACCCTGCACTCGACCTCACCGTTGAGATGTCACGGCTCGATGCCGGTCAGGTCAATCGCAGCGAGGAGATGCACACCCACGCTGCGGGCAAAGGCGTCAACGTCGCCCAGGTGCTGGCGGATCTCGGCCATCAGGTCACCGTCAGCGGCTTTCTCGGCGAAGACAATCAGCAAGCGTTCGAAACCCTGTTCGCCAAGCGTGGTTTTGTCGACGCGTTCATCCGCGTGCCGGGCGAGACGCGCAGCAACATCAAAGTCGCCGAACAGGACGGGCGCATCACCGACATCAACGGGCCTGGCCCGGTGGTCGATGCAACGGCGCAGCAAGCCTTGCTTGATCGCTTGCAGCAGATCGCACCGGGGCACGATGCGGTGGTGGTCGCCGGCAGTCTGCCGCGTGGCGTCACCGCGCAATGGTTGCGCGAGCTGATTGAAAGGTTGAACGCGCTCGGCTTGAAAGTCGCCCTCGATTCCAGTGGTGAAGCCTTGCGCGCTGCGTTGCAGGCCAGCCCCTGGCTGATCAAACCGAACACCGAAGAATTGGCCCACGCACTTGGCTGCGAAGTGGTGTCGCCGATCGCCGAAGCACAAGCCGCCGCACGTTTGCACGGCCAAGGCATCGAGCACGTGGTGATCTCCCACGGCGCTGACGGGGTCAACTGGTTCAGTGTCGGCTCGGCCCTGCATGCCTCGCCGCCGAAAGTCAGCGTGGCCAGCACGGTCGGTGCCGGCGATTCATTGCTGGCTGGCATGCTCCACGGTCTGCTCAGCGCCGACACCCCCGAGCAAACCCTGCGCACCGCCACCGCGATTGCGGCAATGGCGGTGACCCAGATCGGTTTTGGCATCAACGACGCAGCGCAACTGGCGCAGCTCGAACAGGGCGTGCGCGTGCGCCCCCTGACAGAACAATAAGAGGGTTTGTCATGAAGTTAGCCATTGTTACGGCTTGCCCGAACGGCATGGTCACCAGTGTGCTGTGCGCGCGTCTGCTCGATGCAGCGGCGCAGCGTCAGGGCTGGAGCACCAGCGTTGAAGTGGTCGATCCGGCGCACCCGGAACGCGAATTGTCGGCGGCGACCATCGAAGCCGCCGAGTGGGTGTTGCTGGTCACCACTGGCGCGGTGGACATGAGCCGGTTTGTCGGCAAGCGCGTGTTCCAGATCGCTCCGGCGCAGGCGCTGCAGGATGTCGAAGCGGTACTGCGTCGCGGTGCTGAAGAAGCCGAAGTCTACGTGGCCAGCGCAGTCGAAGCGGCGATTGACGCGCCACGTGCGCCACGCATCGTCGCCATCACGGCCTGCCCGACCGGCGTTGCCCACACCTTCATGGCCGCCGAAGCGTTGCAGCAGACCGCCAAGCGCCTGGGTTATGAATTGCAGGTCGAAACCCAAGGCTCGGTCGGCGCGAAAACCCCGCTCAGCGCAACGGCTATCGCCGAGGCTGACGTGGTGCTGCTGGCGGCGGATATCGACGTCGCTACCGAGCGTTTCGCCGGCAAGAAAATCTATCGCTGCGGCACGGGCGTTGCCCTGAAGCAATCCGAAGCGACCCTGAAAAAAGCCCTGGCCGAAGGCGCAGTGGAAAGTGCGGCAAGCGACGGCAAGGCTGCGGCCAAGTCGGAAAAAACCGGCGTCTACAAACACCTGCTCACGGGGGTGTCGTACATGCTGCCAATGGTGGTGGCGGGTGGTTTGCTGATCGCGTTGTCCTTCGTGTTCGGCATCACCGCTTACAAGGAAGAAGGCACGCTGGCGGCGGCGCTGATGCAGATCGGCGGCGAAACCGCGTTCAAGCTGATGGTGCCGCTGCTCGCCGGGTACATCGCCTACTCGATCGCCGACCGCCCGGGCCTGGCGCCGGGGATGATCGGCGGCTTGCTCGCAGGCACTCTGGGCGCCGGATTCATTGGCGGGATCATTGCTGGTTTCATTGCCGGTTACGCCGCCAAAGCCATCGCCCGCTATGTGAAATTGCCGCAGAGCCTGGAAGCGCTGAAGCCGATTCTGATCATCCCGTTGCTGGCCAGTCTGGTCACCGGCCTGGTGATGATTTACGTGGTCGGCAAACCGGTCGCCGGCATGCTCGCCGCGCTTACGCAGTTCCTCGACAGCATGGGCACGACCAACGCGATTCTGCTCGGCGTATTGCTCGGCGGCATGATGTGCGTCGACCTCGGTGGGCCGATCAACAAGGCTGCCTATGCGTTTTCGGTTGGGCTGCTGGCCTCGCAGAGTTACGCACCGATGGCCGCGACCATGGCCGCCGGCATGGTGCCGCCGATTGGCCTGGGTATTGCCACCTTCATTGCCCGGCGCAAGTTCGCCCAGACTGAACGCGAGGCCGGCAAAGCGGCCTTCGTGCTGGGCCTGTGCTTTATCTCGGAAGGGGCGATTCCTTTCGCTGCGAAAGATCCGCTGCGGGTGATTCCGGCGAGCATCGCTGGCGGTGCGCTGACCGGCGCCTTGTCGATGTACTTCGGCTGCAAACTGATGGCGCCGCACGGCGGCTTGTTTGTGCTGGCGATCCCGAATGCGATCAACCATGCGCTGCTGTATCTGCTGGCGATCGTCGCGGGGAGTCTGGTCACGGCGGTGGTGTATGCGCTGCTCAAACGGCCTGAGGCTGTCGAGTTAGCGCTGGAACCGGCCAAGGCTTAGCTGACGTCGCAAAACCTGTGGGAGCGAGCTTGCTCGCGAAAGCGGTGTGTCAGCGAAAAAAATTTCGACTGATAGGTACCCTTCGCGAGCAAGCTCGCTCCCACATGGTTAAGGGTGTCATGGCGAGTTCATATAGGCATGCTTAAGTTTTCCCTTTTGCAGGGAGAACACCATGAGCGATTTCAACCTCGGCCGGCGTCGCGTCATGCAAGCGGTCGGCGCCGGGCTGTTGCTGCCGGGGCTGGCGCCGGCGGTGATTGCCTCGGTCAAGGATCGTCCGCAGCTCACCGACGGCGTGCAGTCCGGCGACCTGCTCGGCGACCGCGCGATGATCTGGAGCCGCAACGATCGCCCGGCGCGCATGGTGGTGGAGTGGGACACCGGCAGCCTGTTCGGCAACCCGCGCAAATTCGTCTCGCCACTGGCCGATGCGCGCAGCGATTTCACCGCCCGCGTCGAACTCACCGGCCTG
>Ga0307408_100004044_pt1 | contig 10000 bp, 8 predicted proteins | sample 322Cmetagenome_FD_202116 | JGI IMG/M metagenome (GOLD analysis project Ga0307408, IMG submission 202116) | Maize rhizosphere microbial communities from greenhouse at UC Davis, California, United States - 322HYB-C-3 | ecosystem: Host-associated > Plants > Roots > Rhizosphere > Soil | place: USA... | reverse complement strand
ACCGAGCGAAGCAAAGCCGATATCGCCGACCAGATATCGACCGATTACATCGAGCTTGAATTGAGTTGTGTATTTCGCCAATGAAAAACCCCGAAAGTTGGTGTCCAACTTTCGGGGTTCAGTTCAAAAATCGGGGCTTTTTCTTTTTGCTCGTCCAAATTCCAGCGCTATCCACCTTCCTGCTCGGCGCAGTTCGCACCCAACTTTCTGCAATATCCGACGCTTTGTGCGCGAGACGGCATGCAACGCCGCTTGCAGCATTTTCTCCCTTTGTCAAAATTCATATTGACTCCATCGTCAAACTGACGATAATGTCAGTCAAGGAGCCGGGACGGCTCCATAGAAAATGCAACGGAGACCACATGCCATCACCTGACGCCGTCCTGCGGCAGAGCCAGGCCTATCCAGAAAGCGCACTTCCTGCCGGGATCCAAAAGCTTGTTCGACCCGCAGCGCTAGCTAAAGCGCAAGCCCTGGCCTTCCTGATGTTCGAGAAGCCAGACCTTGCGGAGACAGAACGCTTCCTGACCGACTTCGGGATGTGCCTGGTGTCGAGGACCCCAGAGCGTCTGATCATGCGTGGCGCCGGCAGTTCACCATGTATCTTCATTGCCAATCGTGGCCGCCGTTCGCGATATGTCGGCGCAGCGTTTACTGTTGCCGATCCGGGTGAATTGGCCAGGCTGGAAACCCAGGCGGGTGCTCAAAGGTTGGCGAATTGCGTGATTCCGGGAGGAGGTGAGGGTGTTGCGCTTACTGATCCGGCCGGCAATCTTGTTTGGATGATCTCTGGGCAGGATGAAGTTGCTCCTTTGCCGATGCGGCAGCCGACCCACATCACGAGCAATGGTCCCGGCCTGGCGCCAAGGTTGAACGCCATCGTAAGGCCGCCCATTGAACCTTCGCTGATTGCGCGCATTGGCCACGTGGTCCTGCAGACTGTGGATTTTGCCGGAATGGCGAAGTGGTACATGCGCCACCTGGGGGTAATTCCCACCGATGTCCAATACCTGGCGGACGGTTCGCCAAACCTGACTTTCTTCCGTCTTGATCTCGGTGCCCAGCCCACAGACCACCACACCTTGGTGCTGGCAGGCGGCATCGAAGACAAATATGAGCACAGCGCTTATGAGGTGCTCGACGTGGATGCATTGGGCCATGGCCAGAATGTTTTGCGCGCCAATGGGCACCGGCATATGTGGGGCATTGGCCGCCACACGTTGGGAAGCCAGTTATTTGACTACTGGTACGACCCGGACGGCATAGAGTTCGAGCACTACACCGACGGCGACGTTTTCACGTCCGATTACGAAACGCACTACCTGCCGCTCGATCTGGCGGGCATCTGGGCTTGGGGCGCCGACGTTCCTGCTTCGATGGTGCCGAGGCCAAGTCTCAAGACCATTTACCAGTTGGCGCGCCTGATTCACTCCGGCCGCATTTCAGTGGACCGTGTGCGCCTGTTGATGCAGGCCACCGGCGCGAAGAGTCGTCCGTGGCTCTGATCAATTCAAAGGGAAAATCAACATGGCAGTGAAGGTAGTGCGTTACCAATATGGCGGTCAGGTGGCATGGGGTGTGGTCCACGACCGCAGCATTGCTCCGCTGGCGGCCCGGTTTAACAGCACCGGCGATTTCATTCGCGACGGAATGGAAGAGGCACGGGCAAGCCAGCCTGCCCAGGCAACGATTGCGCTGGACAGTGTCCGGCTCCTGTCGCCAATCACGGAAGATCGCCAGTTCCTGTGCCAGGGCATTAATTATGCGAGCCACGTGCGCGAGTCTGGCATGGACCCCGACAAGATTGGCTTCAATACGATCTTTACAAAGGCATCGTCCTGCCTTGCGTCCGCATTTGATGACGTGGTGCGACCCGCACATGTCCGTCTGCTGGACTATGAAATCGAACTGGGCCTGGTCCTGAAAAAGCCAATCACCCAGCCGGTTGAAGTTTCGTCTGGCAATCTGCATGAGTGGCTGGCCGGCGTCACCATCATCAATGATGTGTCGGCGCGCGATGTGCAACTGCCGCAGGCGCAATTCTATAAAGGGAAGAGTTACCGCACCTTTGGTCCGGCGGGGCCATACCTGGTCCTTCTGGATGCATCCGAATGGCTGCGCTGGCCGGAATTGCATATGCGGCTTGTTGTGAACGGCCAGCCGCGCCAGGACGCATATTGCGGCGACATGATCTTCAAGCCGCACCAGACGCTGACCGAGCTGTCCGGGCTCCATAACCTGTACACCGGCGACCTGATTGCGACGGGAACGCCGGCGGGCTGTGCCGCGCGCGCGCCGGGCAAGTTGCAGATGTGGCTTGTGCGGCACCTCTTGTCGGACCAGGCGAAATGGCGCCTGTTTATCGAGAAGGGTTTGCGCAATCCGGCCTATTTGCAGCCAGGCGATGTGATGCGGAGCTCCATCCGTACCGATGATGGCGCCATTGACCTGGGCGAACAACAGAACAGGATCGTATTGCCATGAGTGCGAGCTATCTGGCGGCAGTGATCGGGAAGTTCGACGCCGCGGCCCGGCCTGTGCTGCGCGAGTTTCCTCGGCGAGCGCCTGGCGCGGGAGAAATCGAAGTCGCGGTGGAAGCGGCATCGGTCAATCCAATCGACGTGCGGCGGAGTTCCGGGTATGGCAAGTCGTTGTTTTCCTTGATGGGGGCGGCCAGCTTGCCGCTGACCTTGGGTAACGATTTTGCAGGCCGCGTAATTCGCGTCGGGAGACGCGTTTCACACTTGCGTGAAGGCGATGCCGTCTTCGGAGCCGCTCCGCCCTCAAGCCGGGGTACGCATGCCAACTGTGTTGTCATGCGCGCTTCGCATGCGGTGTTGCAGCCAATGGGTATGTCGAGTCCCGAACTGGCGGCCGTCCCGTATAACTTCCTGACCGTCGCGAAGGCACTGCAGGCTGCAGGCCTCGGCGATGAAAACCTTGAAGGCATCGATGTATTGGTCCATGGCGGTACGGGTGGCTTGGGGATGATTGCGGTGCAGTTGCTGAAGCGTCGCGGTGCGAATGTTGCCGCAACTGGAAGCGGTGATCGCCTCCCCAAGTGCCGCAGTGCCGGAGCTTCTCTGTTGATCGATCGCGAGCGCGACGACTTGCGTGCCTTGCCTTATCGATTTGCGGCAACCCTGAATTTTGCCAATTGGGACGACGAAGGTGCGTTGCTGCACTTGCTTGCCCCCAATGCTATCGGCCACGCCACGACAGTCCATCCAATGCTCGGCAATTTCGACCGGCTTGGCCTGTTAAGGGGCGGTGTGGCATCGCTCAATCAAAAGCGCCGACTGCGTGCGCTGGCACCGCGCGGAGCACGTTACGCCTGGAGCGTATTCAGCGCAAACCGTGCTGTGCTCGAAGAACTGGCTGCGACTGTTGGCGCGATGTTGCTGCCGAGAGTCTGCAGCTACACGCTGGCCGATGCCGCTGGCGCATACATGCATAACGAAAAAAGACTGCCAGGACGCCCGGTGTTAGTGCCGAGTGCAACTGAGCGCGCATACATCATCTAGGAGACAGTAATGATCGAGATTCGCACAGCCGCCGACGTGCAGGAATTTGAACGTACAAGCTGGCCGCAGCATAAGCCGGCACAGAGTACTTATGAGCTCATATGCCAGGCGAGCGAACGGCATCCCGACAAGGCAGCGTTGCGCTTCATTATGAGCGGAAATCCTGGCGATAAAGTGTTCACGTTTGACTACCTGACGCTGAAGGAGCGAGTGACCCAAGCAGCAAATGCATTCCATTGCGTTGGCATCGCACCGGGAAAGGCTGTCACGCTGCTGGTTCCGAATTTTCCACAAACGCATTTTGCGCTACTTGGCGCACAGGCCGCGGGGATTGCGAGCCCAGTCAATCCCATGCTGGATGTTGAGCACATTGCGAGCATCGTCAATGAGACCGGCGCGGAAGCCATGGTCACACTTGGCCCCCTGCCAGGCGTCGACATCTGGGAAAAGGCTGTTGAAGTAGTGGATCGCTGCCCGTCTATTCGTACGCTCTATGTCGTCAATGCCGCGCAATATCTTGGCACCTTGAAGGCAGGCGTAGTGCGGACAATTGCACTGATGGCAAAACGGCCACAACGCAGCACGGTGACGGTTTTGGATTTTGACGCCGCGTTGCAGCGACAACCGGCAGGCCATCTTCTTTCGGAAAGGCATTTTGCGGAGAGCGACATTTGCGCCTATTTCCATACAGGCGGAACCACTGGCTTGCCGAAGATTGCCGTGCACCGTCACGCCAATGAGGTCTACGTTGCGTCCATGTTGTGCGCCATGGAGCCGAGGCCGGGAGTCGTGATGTGCGGACTGCCGCTATTCCATGTCAACGGTGCGATGGTGACAGGCCTGGCCGCCTTCCACGGCGGGTCAGAAGTGGTGATGTTGACGCCATCCGGCTACCGGGGCGAAAACGTCATGGCCAATTTCTGGCAATTGATTGAAAGATTCCGGGCAACCAGTTTCAGCGGCGTGCCGACGATTTACGCCAATCTCTCGGCATTGCCACTGAACGGCGCCGACATCTCCTCTGTTCGTTACGCCGCGTGTGGCGCAGCACCGTTGCCTGGCGAGGTTGCGCGCCGTTTTGAGTCGGCGACCGGCATTCGCCTCACCGAAGGCTACGGTCTTACAGAGGGCGCGTGCGTGACCACGTTAAATCCGCCGCTCGGAGAGAGCAGGGCGGGGACTGTCGGCATCCGTCTGCCTTACCAGCAGGTGAAGGCATGGAAGGTGGATTCGGCAGGCAATGCGGTCGCTGAATGCATCCCCGGGGAGGCAGGCGTTATCGGTATTTGCGGGCCGAATGTCTTCCCTGGCTATCTTCGCAATGACGACAACAAAGGTATTTGGCTGGCGCCTGGCTGGCTCAACACGGGCGACCTGGGCTTTGTGGACGAATCGGGATACCTGCACCTCACCGGCCGTGCGAAGGAATTGATCATCAGGGGCGGCCACAACATCGACCCGGCGATGATCGAGGACGCACTCCTGCGCCATCCTGCAGTTGCAATGGTGGCTGCCGTTGGCCAGCCCGACGCGCATGCCGGGGAATTGCCGATGGCATTTGTGACCTTGAAGCCCGGCGCCACTGCAACAGCGGAGGAGATTACCGCCGCTGCCAGGGACCTGGTGCCGGAACGCGCAGCAGTGCCGGTGCGTGTCGAAATCCTGCAGCAGATGGCGCTGACGACCATCGGAAAGGTGGCCAAAGCGGTGCTGCGCATGCGGGCAGCCGAGCATGTGCTGCGCGGCCAGCTGGCGAGCAATGACATCCCCGCGCAACTGCATGTGCGCGCAGATATGCAACGAGGTTCGGTGGCTGTCGTCACCTGCGCACCTGCACACGCTGAAAAAGCCCTTCAACTCCTCGGCCACTTTGCCATACCGGTTGAGCTGGCAGCTTGAGCGTTTAACGAATTCGGATCAAATCATGGAATCTCAAACTCCCGAAGCAGTGGATGTTTTGCTGGTCGGCCTCGGACCGGTGGGGGCTGCCGCAGCCAATATGTTGGGCCGCTTTGGCGTGCGTACGCGGGTCATTGAAAAGTCGCTGGAAATCTTCAAGGCGCCGCGTGCGATTGCGCTCGACAACGAGGCGCTGCGCATCTTGCAAATGGCAGGACTTGAAGATGGCGCCTTCGCTACGCATCCCATTTCGCAGGTTCAGATGCGTTCTCCTGTTTTCGGTGATTATGCCCGTGCCAATACAACAGGCGTACTGGATGGCCACCCCCGGCTTGTGACGTTCTATCAGCCGGAGCTGGAGAAAGTCCTGCGCGAACGACTGGCTGCCTACCCCAAAGTGCAGGTCACGCTAGGGGCTGAACTCCTGGGATTTAGCGATGGTCCGCAAGGCGTCACTGCGGAAATCCGCAATGCCAGCGGCGAGCGCGAAGTCGTGCGGGCACGCTTCCTCGTTGGCGCCGACGGTGCCAATTCTTTCGTGCGGCGCCATATGGGCATGGAATTCGAAGGGCGAACCTTCACCCAGGACTGGCTGGTGGTTGATGCGCAAGACGTGCCGAATCCGATCGACAACGTGGAATTCATATGCGATCCGCGCCGCCCAACGCCGCACATGGTTGCCCCGGGCAACCGCCAGCGCTGGGAATTCATGCTGCAGCCCGGCGAAACGCGCGAAGAGATGGAGTCGCCGGAAAAATTGAAGGAATTACTGGCGCCCTGGTGCAAACCCGAGGATATTTCGATCGAACGGACGGCGGTCTACCGCTTCCATGCCCGCATTGTGAACCGCTTCTCGAAAGGCAACGTGTTCCTGGCCGGAGATGCGGCGCATATCACACCGCCATTTGTCGGCCAGGGACTGGTGGCAGGATTGCGCGATGTGGCCAACCTTTCATGGAAGCTTGCCTGGGTCTGCAAGGAGCGCGCCTCTTCCAGCATCCTCGACAGCTACGACTGTGAGCGCCGTCCGCACGCCCGCTCGATCATCAACCTCGCGCTGATGATGGGCAAGCTGGTTATGCCGCGCAACCGCGTGGTCGCGGCGGCTGTGCATGGATTTGTGAGCCTGTTGCGGGCGTTCCCATTGACCCGGCCATTGTTCGAGGACTTGAAGATCAAACCAATCAACCGCTTCAAGCGGGGGCTCTTCATGCGCGGCAAGTCCGGCTCGCGCCTGGTGCGCGGAGGCTTGTTGCCGCAAGGCCTGGTACGCCAGGGTGCCGACGGGAAGGTACAAGCAAGCGACAACATGCTGGGGCAGGAACTGACGCTGCTGGCCTTTGGATGCGATCCATCGCGCCACCTCGATGCACGCTGGCAGACCGAATGGCAGCGCGTTGGCGGTCGCGTAGTGCAACTGCATCCGCGTGGCACCCACCTGGCCGGGCCTCACATCTGGGAGGAGATGACCGACGTGCTGGTCCCAGGAGCGGCGCTGGTTGGCTGGGTTGCCGTCGTTCGGCCCGACCGCACCATCCTGCACGACGGCCCGGTAGCGGAAGTGCAGCAAATCCTGTTGCGCACGCTCGGCATGTTGCAGTCGATGCCCCTGCATGAACTCAAGCTTGAAACCTGCACACCAACCTGACATACATTAAATAAAGGAGACGCAATGAAGCAGTGGGAAATTAAGACAGTGGCGCTTGCCGGCGCGATGGCGTTGGCGAATGTTCCGGCACTGGCAGCAGAAGGTTTTGAAATCCGCTATAACCTGACAGGATCCCTGGGCGGCGAGATCTTCGCACCGCCCAACCAGACGGGATGGGCGTTTGGCGCAGCGGCGACTGCAGTGCGCATCGATAAAGTGACTGGTGGGGATGGACGAAACATCACGCGTACAGTGCCGGGCGGGACGGTGCCCTTGCCCGCGCCTGTTCCGGCGGCACTTTATCCGACTTATTCTGAAAATGTTGCGACTCTTGACGCGACTGGACCAATGGACTTGGTCAATTTCGGGGTCGGGTATGTGACATCGGATCAATATGGCGGTGGCCGCCTTGCATTTGGCATCAACCTCCCATACGGCCATAAACAGCAGACCATCGTGGCTAACGCCGCAACGCCAGGTTTGCAATGGAGCCCGGCGATACCGGCCGCGACGCAGGCTGCGGTTGCCGCCCAATTCTCAAACCAGTACCAGGCCGGGATTGCCGCGCAAGGCTCGGCCGAAACCGGGAGCGTGAAGGGTTTTGGCGACACGGAATTGCAGGGCGGCTGGCTGTATGCCGACAGCAAGCTTCGCGTCGTTGGCGGCGCATCGCTCATTCTCCCGACCGGCAAGTACAGTTCCAGCCCTGGCCCCGATATCGGAACCGGCAACTTCTTTACGTTCCGCCCAGCGATCCAGGTCGCTTACCTGCTGACGCCGGAAATCGGCCTGGCGGCCAAGGTCACCCTCGGGCTGAACACGCGCAATAGCGATAACGAACTACGTAGCGGCAATTGGGCAGGGCTGGAACTCGCCGCTGCCTGCAAGACCGCGATCGGGGTGTTTGGCGTGCATGCAATCCATGCGCAGCAATACCAGGATGACCGCAATAACGTATGGGGTGCGAGCCGTTTCCGCTCAACTAACGCCGGGGCATTCTTTACTACCCTGGTGCCCGGCCTGAATGTCCCGTTCACGGTGCAGTATATGCGGACGGTATCTTCGCGTTATGCGAAGCATGGTGACTTCTTCCAGGTTCGCCTGATCAAGTTTTTCTGACAAGGGCTCCCAAGAGAATCGAGTTTTCTTCGAGCGTCACATCGGGCAGGGGAGCTGCGACTGCCTTCACAGCAGCCTGCTCCTTGACTCCTAATCCTTTGAGTAACGCTTTTACCATTGCTTCCGGATACACGTCCGGGAGCGGTTCAAACGCCAGCGAGCTCGCCGCACTGAACATCGTACCCATTACCAGGTCGATGCCAATCCGGATTTCGCAATCAAATTGACCTTGTTCGATTCCCGCTTGGAGGTCGCGCCCCAAAAACTGAATGCCCTGAAGGTGCGGAGCCGCAGCCGGCCAAGCCAGTCGTGCCAGGAAAGTTCCCAGCAAAGGATACTTACGCGCCGTATGCAGCAATAGCCTTGTGCCGCAGGCCATCCGCGCAACCATATCCTCACGCTGCTGTACCACAGGGTCAATGATGCGTAACAGCTCATTGCCAATTTCAGTGGAAACCGCCTGCAGTAATTCTTCGTTGGTACGGAAATAGTTATAGAACGAGCCGCGCGACATACCGGCCAGCGCAATCACGTCGTCAATGACCGCAGCCCCGGGGCCCTTTTCAGAGAACACCTGCAGCGCGCCTTGAAGCAGTCGCGCGCGCGTACGTTCGCGCCGTTCGGCCGCAACACGGGTTCGGTGATTTTCGGTCGGTACGCTATTCATTAACTGTCGTTCGTTTGCCAGGGGGAGGGTATGAACCAATCCCCATATTTTACAGTATTGTCAGTGTGACGGGATCGTCAACTTTTGTGGGCTCAATTCAGCTTGTCGCTGTAATGGCCGAGGACTTCGCTGCCGAGCTGCATAATGCGTTGCATCATGTTGCGCTCCCGCTCCACATCGATTTTCCCCTGGTCTAAAGCCGTACTGCACCTGTCCTTCATCTTCTCGATGTACTCATGTAATGCGACGGCAGGATTGGGGCAATTGTCGGTGGCCAGGCAAGCGGGAGGAATGTCGCCTGCAACGACCCAGAGGAATTTGTCCTGCGCATCTTCAGGTGACATCAACTCGAACAGGAAGATGCCAATGAAATCTGAAATGCCCAGCCCAAAGTAAGCTTTCTTTACGCCCTCGCACCAACCGAAAGAGGCCAGGTACAACTCCGCCTCTTCGCATAATGCGGCGAGTTGCTGGGCTTCTTCGAAATTCTCGCCGAACATCAGTTCGATGGGCGTCAATTTTGAGAAATCGATTGCTTGGGCCGGGGCCGTCATGAGCACATCCTTCCGCGGAGAACAAAATCACAACGAACCGAGGCTTCAAGCGTTGCGGATACGAAATCCGTTGTCAAGCGGATCGTGCCCTGGCGAACATATACGCCACACATCAGGGGTAGTGCTGCAGTGATTACCTGGCAGTGCGCCGACAACTTGCGTCGCTGCGAAGCACGCGCTCGACGACGGACGCAGGAACTCCCGCGTTGATCAGGTAGCGCTGTGCCTCATTAACACCGGCGATGAACTGCAGGGATACACCACAATCCGTGCGTTCAGCCGTCCGCCAATCGTTGCGGCGGCTTTGTTTGGGAACGTCACTCATGGCGACTTTCGGGACATGGCGCGAATTGGTTACTAGCATGTAGTCATTTAGATTAGCACATGAAAAATGAGGGAGTAACAAAGTTCACAGCCTTGGATGGATGTGTTGTGGCGAGGGCACAGCCGGCGCCGCCGGCCACGAGCCTGTCAGAATTTTCGTGTGAAGCCGGGGTCATGAAATAATACCGAAAGGGATTGTCCATGACCGATGCAATGACCACGAAGAAGCCAAAAACCAAGAAGCAGTACCCGTTTCCTGTTGAAC
>Ga0307408_100004041_pt1 | contig 10002 bp, 9 predicted proteins | sample 322Cmetagenome_FD_202116 | JGI IMG/M metagenome (GOLD analysis project Ga0307408, IMG submission 202116) | Maize rhizosphere microbial communities from greenhouse at UC Davis, California, United States - 322HYB-C-3 | ecosystem: Host-associated > Plants > Roots > Rhizosphere > Soil | place: USA... | reverse complement strand
TGTGCGAAACGCCATTGTTAAACAAATTTCCTGTTATTTTAAAGCTCAGCTTGAGAAGCCCCCCTCGAAGATCGCTCACTTTTGATTTTCTGTCGGTGCTGCATACCCCATTCAGTTAAAGATGAAACTACTTTTTCAAGTGTATGACTGTAAGGCGTCAGTTGATATTCAATTATTACCGGATATCCTACCGAAACCTTTTTTACAATAAAGCCGTTCAGCTCTAGCTCTTTAAGTTCACTGGAGAGCACCCTTGCAGAAATACCCTTAACCTGTCTTTGAAGTTCGGTAAATCTATTGTTGCCTCTAGCCATGGCAATAATTATCATAAGTTTCCATTTGCCCCCGATAGCATATAAAGCATCTCCCACGGCCGAGATAACCATTGTACATTCCTCTGTAAAGGCCTTATCTACTGCTTCATTTTCGTTTCCTTCCATAAACCTTATCTAATTATTAGCTGCTAACCTTTAGGTAACGACTAATAAATTGTTAGTAAATATACTCTAATTTCGGATTTACAAAAACGAACGTAATCATTCACGGCAAAGCGAATTTTTTTTGAAACTGATATACAGGCTATAGAAAGACAAGTCTCTTTTCGCTCACAAGGGCAGATCCACCGGCTGATTTTCTCTTCTAATCAGTAATTAATTTTTAAATACTTAAATAAGAAAATATGACAGCAGAAATTTTGAGAACCAAAGAAGAATTAAGGGATTTAATAGATGCTTATGCCTATTTAGGCGACGAAAAAAGGATTTCGGAACAAATGGGTTTATTTACACCAGATGCTATATACCAGGTTTATATGGGCGACTTTTTAGCAGCGAATGTTTCCGGAACGGAAAACCTGGAAAAGGAATTTAATGGGCATGCTGCCCTGGTAAAAACTTATTTTACAATGAATGGGCAGCATACCGTAAACATAGATGGCGATACTGCGACTGGCGTTTCTTTTTCTCAGATCAAAATGATAAGAGAGTCTGATGGGAAGAATATTATTTCAGATTATAGTGTTAAATATGATGACAAATATGTGTGTCAAAATGGAAAATGGTTAATAAAAGAGCGTACTGGCTACTTTAAAATTGTAGAGGCAAGACCGCTGGACAATTAGGAAAGAAAGAACGGCTGCCGCATGGTGTGCCGGGAGAAATGTTGCACAATAAAAAAGGAAGCTTTTCTCTCGACACACCTGCGTTAGAGATGGGTGCTATGCGCTGATGTCTTTAATGTCGCCCTATACCGTCAATTCAAAAAGACTTTTAAAATGCCAATTCACATAGCCGTATTTAATTAAAAGCAATCCTAGTCCTAAGCAGATATTTACTATTATTTGAATAATTAGTCCGGCTCTTTTGAACTCAACACTTTGACTGTGAACTGAAAGAATAGCAATTGCAATAAAAGTCAGGAGCAATGCAGATAAGTTAATGCGATGAGGAATATTTGGACCTGCGGCAATTGCGATGAAAAACGCAAGAATCATCGCAGCTATCGAAATTCGAATAAATAACGCAGGATGTTAGCTGTAATACATGTTTAGCACATATTGATCAATACTCCGTGGTCGTTTGTTATTTCGCGGAGCACTATTTGAAGGTTTCTGAAATTTTCCTTTAGAGTTGATTCATTGTATTCATAATACTCACCGTTAAGCTTCTTTGCAAAACCTTCGAATGTTTGAAAAAAGGCCTCTTCTGAAATAACATTCAGCAAAAAATCCCGGTCTTCGGGAAGGAGCAAAGTCACGAAAGAATTTCTATTGTTTGCTATTACAGAAGTGTATTCGCTTAATACTTCTTTATATTTTAACTCATCGATAATGTAAACAAAAAAGTCAGCAATCAAGTGAGCGTTTAAGTCAGCTTCAATTGAGTCAAAATTATTTTTAAGAAACTCCCAATAAGTATCGGTCTTTTTACCCCACCAGTTCTTTTTCACTTGCGATGAATTGACCAAGTCATTCATTAGGTTGTCTAAGTGATATTTTCTTATGTCTACGATAAGGCTCATTTCCCTGGATTATAGCTCACTAGAATATACACGCTACAGTAATGCTCATAATTAATAGGTAAGCAATTTACACTTAGAGTTCAAATATTCAAACTAAGCAGCGGGCTTTTAAGCCTCTGAGCTCGAAACCTATTTGACAACTGAAGAAATGATTAGCACACGCGGCACGCGTGCGCTAGCCAGGAGGAGCAATGCTGTGGTAATGTTAGACTGCCTTGCTTTACTATTTGAAACACTTAATCCCATTTGATCCAATATTATCCGTTACCTGCAAGTCAGTCTAAACAACCTGTTCACCACAGCTCTCGCTACTACCACTATCTACTAGCTTCCAGTTTACTAAAATCAACCAGTTCATCCAAAGAAACGGAAAGTGCTTTCGCTAGCTGTACCAGTACATAGGCAGTAGGATTGGCACCCTGATTTTCATACCGGTTAATGAATTGTTTATCCTTTCCATCCAAAATAGCTGCTAATTCAATTTGGTCAAGCTTTTTCTGCTTTCTCAACTGTGCTATCCGTTTCCCTAAATTCTTCCTAAAGATCACTACTTCTTCGTCCATACCCGCAAACTCAAGAAATAATAAAAAAAGATGGTCAACATATTTGTTTACTTTACATTCCGTTATTATATTTGAATGTGGTTATCAACTCTAAAAAATTACGTATTTATCAATAACTATTAATTAAACCTTATCCGCTTTGAATTCACCCTTAAATGCTCCGATAGAAATTCTGGCTCCGAGTCAGATTATTGAATATTTCCTTACGGATTATCCGGCTGAAAAGGCACAGGCCCTTTTATGGCGTTGGTTTGAATTAGCGTCCAATCATAAAATAGGAATACTACACCCTAAGGAATTACAGGAGTTCACGGATTTTTTTGAACGTCTGGATGTAGTGGTTTTAGCTCTGGCACTAGTAAAGGAGGAAGAACGTTTGAAGGCGAGTGGGTTGCTGAACGATGTCTGGTCTAAGGTATAATAATGAGACTTACTTTAATGGCTGAATAACATATGTTTCAAGAAATTAAACCTGAAAAAACGCGGGAAGCTGTTCTCTTTGAAAGATTTCTGCTTATAGCTGGGGGCGTTTTTGTGATTGGGGGTATTATTTTGGCTGCTATTTGGCTGAGTATCGGATAGAGTTTGTTGAATGAAGTAAGTGCCCGCATGGAGTTTTATTGAAACGAATTGGCGTTTAATCAGTATTCCCCAAAGTAAATAAAGCATAGTCGATTTTTTAGTGGTTAAGCTTGCATCGAAGGTAGAATATACCCGTTACAGTGGCGCATATATTCCATAGGCGAGCAATTTACACTCAGAACTTAAGAATTCAAATTATCCAGCTGGCTTAATTGGGCTGATATGTTCCTACTACATAAATGCAAAGAAGACATTTCTGCGAAAACAAAAAAGGTGTTTAAATATGGAACTAAACAACTCTTTCCATATTTAAACACCTTACCCACAGAACAAGACCGGCGCTTTCTACCGAACCCCCATTATTTCTGTTCCTTCTCCTTCTCGTCGTAATAACTCTTCAGGATGTAAAATGCTTTCTTTTTGTTTCCCTGGTGATCAAGCAAACCTTTATTATTCCAACCTTCCTGATATTGCGGGTTGTTTCTCTTCGGTGAGCGGAAATCTGTCAATATCCATGGCGACAAACCAACGTAGTTATCCGGCATACGCTTCATTAATGCAACCTGCTCTTTATAAAACCATTCCTGAAATTCTTCACTCCATCTGGTCTTTTCATCCGCATGAAAACCACCCAGCGCTTCTGCTCCTGTTTCGCTAAAAAACAGTGGCTTATCAAATTTTATTTCCCATTTTGATGTGCGGGGATCTCCTCCATACCATCCAAGGTATTCATTTACTGAAACCAGGTCGACATATTTTCCCAGGGCATCGTCAACAGTGGTTATTCCATTAACATTATGAACTTCCAGGGCAGCAGAAATCAAACGCGTGCCGTCCAGGTTTTTGGCAGCAAGGGTTAAATTACTCATGAAGTTTGTTCTGGCCTCGCTAACCGGAGTTTCGTTTCCAACCGACCAAACTATGATGCTGGCGCGGTTGCGGTCGCGGGTAATCATCTCATTTAATTGCTGTTTTGCCTTTGCCAGCACTTGCGGATTTGTGAATTCGATGGTCCAGTATACCGGTATTTCAGACCACACTAAAATTCCCAGGGAATCTGCTGCCCTTGTCATATTTTCGCTATGAGGGTAATGAGCGAGCCTTACCATATTTGCATTTAGCTGTTTGGCCTCGTTAAGCAAAAGATTTGCATCCTCCCGCGTAAATGCACGGCGGCCTTCCTGGGCTATCTCCTCGTGAACACAAATGCCGCGGAGAAATATAGGTTTGCCATTAAGAAGAACCTGTTTCCCTTTCGCCTCTATGGTACGGAAACCGATCTTATCCGTAATCTTGTCGGTTTTCGTGCTAATCTTAACCTCGTAAAGTCGTGGGCTTTCTGGCGACCAGAGCTGCACTTTCGGTAACTTTAGACTAAGTGCTATACTGTCTCCATTTACGGTGAGTTGTTTCTTAATCTTTAGCTCCGGAATTTCAACTGTTATTGTACCGGTTTGCGGGCTGTTAAGTTTTACCCATCCTTCAGCCATTTTGTCCTTAGCCGTTTCGCTGCCTTTTTTCAGAGAAATTGAATAGTCGAGGATAAAGTTTTCAGACAATTCAACCAGTTTAACATCCCTGGTAATGCCACCGTAGTTCCACCAATCGGTATTTAAGGTTGGAACTTCATCCCGATAGCGTCTGTTATCCACTCTCACTACCAGAAAATTACCTTTCGGCTTAAGTAAACCCTCCGGAATTTGAAAGTTAAATGGTGTAAAGCCGCCAATGTGCGATCCAAGCTTCTTTCCATTCAGGTAAACGTCGGCCTTGTAATTAACCGCCCCGAAATAGAGGAACAGCTTATTGGAAGCTTCGCTTTTCTGGTAATCGAATGATTTTTTATACCAGACATTCCCTTCGTAATAGAAAAGTTGGGAGACCTGGGTGTTCCAGTCGCCCGGAACGTTTATCGAGTATTTGTCAGAATATCCATGCTCTTTGCGGTCGCTTTTATTTTCAGGAACATCACTGTTCCAGTAGGCGTCGCGGTCGTTTTCCTTACGTTCCTTCCAACGGTAGTCGTAAGAGCCGGTTTCGTATGGATCCACGATATATTGCCATTTACCATTTAAACTGAGGGACTTCCTTGCGGGAATATCGGTTATCAGGGGAGTTTGTGCACTTGCTACGCTGCAAAATGAAGACAAATAAATTATGGCCTGAGATATATTGATCAAAAAGTTTTTTTTCATCTGTGGTTAGTTGTGTTTGCGTTTAAAATGGCTGAATTTGCAAAGGAAGCAATTTATTCCATCGTCCTCGCTTGCAATGGGGATTTTTCATCGTCCTCGTTTGCAACGAGGATGTAATGAGAATTGCGTTTATAACGCGAGAATACAATACCTTAAGAATCCATATCGGGTATTGTTCATAAAACGCGATCCGATCGCGGCTCTCGCTGCATCCGCGTTGCAAACGCGGACGATAACGAGTTGACAATTTCAAAGGAAGCTGTTTATTCCATCGTTTTCATCGTCCTCGTTTGCAATGGGGATGTAATGAGAATTGCGTTTATAACGCGAGAATATAATATCTTAAGAATACTATATCGGGTATTGTTCATAAAACGCGATCCAATCCGACTCTCGCTGCATCCACGCTGCAACGCGAACGATAAGGGTACACCAACCACGGCAAACGCCGGTGCTGGTGTACCTGTTTTATAAATTAATCAGCTTTCAATTGCATGGTATAACTAAAGTTAGCATTGTCAGACCATACCAAATATTTCTCTAAAGGCCTTGGACCGCAACCGTTAGAACCAACGCCCAATGTTTGTGTTGAAAGGCAGAATACCGTAGCTGTGCTGGCTGGCAAATCTATCTTATATTCTACAGGAAACATCTGTTCGTCGGTATGTGGAAGTGCCGAAACCTGCATCAGGTTTTCATCTGATTTTATTAATAAAGAAGGAGCATCCTTACCACTCAGTTTTGCCCATCTTACCTCTTCGTGATTACCGCGTTCCATCGGTTTTTCATATTCGTATTGATCATTCACTCCCAATTCAAAAATTCCCACATCAGCTCCCGTTTTACGGTCCGAATAATTTTCCAGAGGTCCGCGTCCGAAGTAAGCCATACGATCCAGTTTCTTGTCGAGTAGCATACGTACCCCAATGCGGGCCAGATTAATACGTAAACCAGCAAACTGCAATTGATTGTCCACTTTCACAGAACCATCACCTTTAATAAGGTAAGTTGCTGTATGGAGTGCACCGAAGCCTTCTTTTCCATCAGCTTTTACGGTAGAGATGATTTTTACAGAATACTTATCAGGCTGCTCAACTTTCAGGTTTACCAAAGAATAGTTCAGCTCATTCAGGCCAAATTGTTGCCAGTATCTGTATCCCCACATATCATCATTGCGGTGTGAAGCACGCCATAAGATAAGTTTAGGCGAGCCTTCTGAAGTTAGAAGATTTACGCCGCCTTTATCTAACTGAGTCAGTAAGCCTGTCTTTTTATCAAAACCTACCGCAAAGCCATCGCCTTCAACTTTTACCGAAGCTAAGTCTTGTTTTACTTTGATAGCTTGTGTTACAATTACCTCTTCTGCAGGAGGCGTATTGACAGGTAGTTTAAATTGAGCCGAAGCTACCTCAAACCCTTTGTCGGCCCATAAGGTTTTTTCTTTTTGTGTATAGGAAATGCGTAAGAAATATTCCGCGCCAGCTTTCGGTTGCTTTATTTTATAAGGAACTGAAATTCTGCCTTCTTTGAGAGCAGCAACGGCCGGTAAGTTCAGTGTTCCCTTATCTATTTCTTTCCCATTTTCAGTAAGGCTCCATGAAGCATTGAATCCCGCTAAGGAAATAAACTGGAACTTATTTTTGATTTTGATTGAGCCTGATGCAGGTTCAGCCAGTTCTGTTCCTATCCACTGAAAAGCTTTTTGCATTTCAGGATAATGTGGTTTTACCGTTTTGCGGTCCCAGGCTACTACGCCTTTATGGATGAAATAATGATCATTCGGAAACTCGCCAAAACCACCCCCATAAGCTAATATGGTGTGATTAGGGTTCCGTCTGTTCCACAAGGCCTGATCCTGGTATTCCCAGATTGCTCCTCCAAGAATTTCAGGATTTTTATCAAAAACCTCTGAATATTCTGATAAAGAACCCATTGAATTAAACATCGCATGAGCAAATTCACAGATATAAAAAGGCTTTGTTAACTCTTTGTTTTGAGCAATACTCGCAAACTCTTCGGGTGTTCCGTACATTTTTCCATCAAAATCTGAAGGATTCTTTGGTCCGATTCCGAAACGCTCATAATGCACCGGGCGACTCAAGTCAATTGCTTTTACCGCTTTCTGAGCTGCCGGCATATTCGTACCGATATGGCCTGTTTCATTACCCAGCGACCATATAATTACCGAAGGATGGTTCTTGAAATTCTCTACGTTAGCCACATTCCGGTCGATCATAGCAGCTTTCATCGTAGGCTCCTCATCAAACCTTTCACCATAACCATGTGCTTCTATATTTGCCTCGGCAACCAGCCAGATTCCCCACTCATCGCATAATTCATACCAACGTGGATCGTCGGAATAGTGACAGGTACGAACGTGGTTGCAATTACCTTGTTTAATTACTTCAAGGTCATTTATCATCTGTTCCTCTGTAATGGCATGGCCAACATCCGACCAATGCTCATGGCGGTTAACGCCTTTTAGCTTGATAGGAACGCCATTCACAGTAAAGATCCGGCCTTTAATTTCAATCTCCCTGAAACCAACCTTTGATGATAGAATTTCACCCTCAGATCCTGTTACAACTACGGTATATAAATTGGGAGTTTCTGCCGTCCATTTAGCCGGATTTACAACCGGAAACTTAATAGTAAGCTGCTGTTCTTGTTTAGCATTAAGCTGGCTTCCGGCAATGCTTCCGCTAGTGATTTTCTTGCCCGATGGGTCGTATAAGGTGGCGGTAAATGTTTGAGCTTTGCTTGTTTTATCGCCGTAGTTTTTAACTTTTGTAAGTACTTCAACCGAGGCATCTTTATAGTCTTTATCCAGATCTTGCTTCACAAAAAAATCACGGATATGCACTTGTGGAGCACTCCAAAGCGTAACGTTGCGGAAAATACCGTGCAAACGCCACATGTCCTGATCTTCCAGCCAGGTGCCCGAACTATATTGATACACCTCAACTGCCAGTGTGTTTTTTCCGGCTTTTAAATATTTAGTAAGGTCGAATTCGGCAGCGTTACGGCTGTTTACGCTAAAACCAACTTTTTCTCCGTTTACCCAAATGAAAAAAGCGCAGTCAACTCCATCAAATGTAATAAACGTCCGGCGGCCTGCCCATTGTGCCGGAACTTCAAAATCTCTTCTATAACTGCCGACTGGATTTCGCTCCTTAAAAGCGGTATATTTTTCTTCCGGCTCGCTCATTACACGAGGGAAATCTTTCTTAATAGTGTACCCCAAATTCCTGTAAAAAGGCGTTCCGTAACCTTGTACTTCCCAATTGGATGGAACAGGAATGTCCTTCCAGCCCGAAACATCGTAAGTGGTTTTGTAAAAATCAACGGGGCGTTTCTCCGGACTCGGTACCCAGTTAAATTTCCATTGTCCATTCAGGCTTAATGCAAAAGATGAAGCATGGCGGTTGGCTTTTAATGCTTCAGGCAAATTTGCATAAGGCATCAATGTAGCATGGTAAGGCTCCTTATTAATGCCCAGGCATTCGGGATTTTCGATTTCTGCAGGGTAATCAATTCCTGCCTTAAGCTGGGCGTTTGATGGAATTGAATTCAGCATTAATCCTCCCATAATAATGGATAATAAGCGAGTAGTGGTTTTTTTCATATAAGTGTGTTTAGTTTTAAAGGGTATGGTAACAGGCATGTGTTATAATTGGTTGATTGGCGATGGCCAATATTATGAACTTTCCTGCTAATGAGGCAAAAGTAAAAAAAATAACCAAAATCGATTTAGTTAGCTAAGATGATTTAGTGAGATCATTGATACTTTTCTTTGAAAGCCAATTTTTTTTGAATAATCAAAGGGGCTTTTGTGAAGCATTGCATGTTTAATTGAATGAATTGAAATCGCCTGGAAGTCATTTAACAGTCCTGATAGGATTTTAGGGGGAGTTACCTATCACATAAATTTCAGGGAGTTGCTTGCTGTCGAGGTTTCGGCTTTGATAACTTAATGAGCTGTCTCTAATCTGCTTTCTTTTACTTTTTTCTTGAAAAAAAAGTAACAAAAATTCAAGAAAAGAAATATGCTTCCACACACATGGCTCACCCGGGCCCGCATTTTTTCGTGGGTTGTTTGTTTTATTAAGGCACTCAAGAGGCTTCGCGTTCTTTTCAACCCACCGCTCAGCTCTTCGCAACAACGGGTGTGCTTAATCAAAAAGAAGTAGCTCCGATAAAATGTCATTTCTGCTTTCGGTGTTTTGAAAAAAAATGGAAAACTACCTATGACATAAAAAAAGTTTAAGGGACAATCCGTTGGGATTATGCACCCAAAGCAGCGTCATGGTGAGCTCCGTCGAACCATAAAGCGGGTTCAGAGCATAGATGACGTTACCCACCGTACGCCCTTCGACAAGCTCAGGGTGACACCTACGCCCTTCGATGTCATCTCCGCTTTCGGTGTTTTGAAAAAAAATGGAAAACTACCTATGACATAAAAAATGTTCAAGGGTAATCCGTTGGGATTATCCACCCAAAGCAGCGTCATGGTGAGCTCCGTCGAACCATAAAGCGGGTTCATCACCGTTACCCATCGCACGCCCTTCGACAAGCTCAGGGTGACGCTTATGCACTTCGATGTCATTTCCGCTTTTAGTGTTTGAAAAAAATACAAAACTACC
>Ga0307408_100004039_pt1 | contig 10006 bp, 27 predicted proteins | sample 322Cmetagenome_FD_202116 | JGI IMG/M metagenome (GOLD analysis project Ga0307408, IMG submission 202116) | Maize rhizosphere microbial communities from greenhouse at UC Davis, California, United States - 322HYB-C-3 | ecosystem: Host-associated > Plants > Roots > Rhizosphere > Soil | place... | reverse complement strand
ATCTTGATTTTATTATCAATGAATTGATAATGCATTTTTGTGTGATTCCTTTCTTAAAAAATCTTGCAACGTTTTCCCAAAAGAAAACTTCAGATTTTCCTTATTCAGTCATACCAATTATTTATTAACTGATATGACTTGGTAAAGAAAAGATTTAATAATAATTAAATAGTTTTTGTGTTAATTTAAGCCATTCAACTAATTTTTGTTCATCTTCAACACTAATATGACGATTTCCAAGTTCTTCGGGAGCAACAAAAAAATCTGTCATAAAGACACTCTTAGTTTCTTCGTCTGTTTCTTCTTTTGGGATTTGTTGAATAACATATTGAAGAGATTCGGGAAGATTGTATTTCTTCAACCAATCAACAATTTGTTTTCTTTGAACTGAATTATACATTTTATTCTTCTTTCTCCTTTTCTTCTTCTTTAACAATTAAATCCAATGAAATCAAACAATTTTTCATTTCTTCTTTGGTTGGATATCCTCCATTTCCATCTTTATTTTCGATTGCTGATTGGTTGTTTTCCCAAAACCAAGACCAGCATTGTTCAGGCCAATCATTTGGCAAATTATCTTTCAATTCAAATTGATTTGCACAATCCTTGATATTCTCAACTGTTGCTTCATATTCACGCTTTGAATAATCGTTTTCATCTGCAACAGGATAATCAGCAAGTTCATTATTGAATTGTTTTAGCAATTTAAATACTTTTGATGGCTGTTTTGTCTCAATATCATCAAAAATTTTAAATGCCAAATGTTCAACCCAACCACATGCCCAATGATCACACTCAACAATCATCCAATCCTTTCTAATGTCTTTATGCTCTTCAAGCATTTTGATTAAAGCATCTGCATTGGATAATTCCAACAAATTGCTGTCTCTGTGTCTAAAGATTGCACCAAGAGACCATGTCTTTTCGTAGATAATTTCTTTATATCGTTCATGAGATGAACTTAATCCAAAATCATTAGGAACTTTTTGTGCATCTTCAATCTTTTTCTGTAATTTCAACTCTATCCAAGTCACTATTGTTAATCATTTTATCCTCCAATAAATTCCACCACACAAAGATATTTTGTGATGGACTTTGTAAGAGGAAAAATATTATTCAATTAATTGCGTTGAAAATATTTGGATATTCTCATGATTTGCTCTCCATACAATAATTGCATTTTCATATTCTGTCTTTTGAATTAAATTCAGAATATTATTAGCAATATACGGTGGAACACAATCAATATTTTCTTCAATATATTCAATTGCTTCCTTTTCTGCTTTTGAACGGTTTTTATAAACACTAACCATGTCTGTTCCAATAACAAGAACAAATGCATCCATTTTTAATACCTCCACAAAACCCAACTGAATATATTATGATTATTTCAATTGGGTTTAATTGAGATATTACTTGAATACTGCGCTTTCAAGCAATAATTGGTTTAACCTTTGCATTGCAGCTTTAAATGAAACAACGATTTCATCAGGGTATGAACTATATTCATTTTTATCATTTATTTTGCTTATGCCAAAATCATCTGACTTTTTTGTATTCCATTGCACAACGATTCTTTCATTATTCAAATCAATATCAAGCCACCAAACTCCCTCTTCAAATAATGGCTTGTCAATCCTTGTTTGTGCTTGTGGATACCAATTTTTTACTTCTTGCTCTAGTTTTTGTATTGGATTGAGTTCTTCCATATAATACCTCCATCGAAACACACTGAATTATTTTGTATCCAATGTGTTTCAGTTGAAGTATTTATTTAAACTTCAATTTCTCTTGTTAAATCATTATAAAACATATCCCTCAGATGGTCTTTAATATCATTTCTGTTTGGACCTGAAACAATGATAGTTATTTCAGATAAGAGAGATGGTTTGATTTTAATTACATGCTCAGTCCAACCATCATAAGTACCAGTTTCATCCATATGATGAAAATCTGTATTAATTACAATAAGATTTTCATTTGATTTATCAATATCAATTTCACAACCATTATCTATTCCAGAACCATGAGGCAAATGATTATTTACCAAATTTTTCAGAGTATCTGTATGTCTCTTTTCCCATTCTTCATTATTATTTTGTTTACAAGTTTGAATTGCAACAACTAAACTAGCAATATGTGCATAAACAGGTCTTTTCATTTTATTCTTATTCCTTTCTTTTCCAGAACCAACCAATTCATAAAACTGATTGGTTCCAAAAATTAAAGAACAGATTACTTTCCTTCTTTTACTATTCCTTGATTATCAACATGAAACCATTCTTTTGATGAAATCAAAAAGCCTTTAGAATCTTTTACAATAAGAATTTTACTATTTTTGTTTTTAAGCTTCCATAAAGAAATAGCACTGGCACAAACATCATCAAAATTTCTTAACCCTTCAAGCCATAGTTCATTTTCAACATAAATATTAAAAGTTCCATTGGATGAATCCATTAAATTATTATTCCTTTCTTTGTTAAATTATATCAACCATTTTTATTGATTAATATAGTTTGACAATCAAAAGAATTCTATATTTGCCTTTTCAGTTGCAATAGTAAAATATCCAAGAATTTCTTTTGCAATCGGTGATGCACAAGCACCGTTTGAATAATATTCTAATGCATTTTTAATTGCAAATAACCAACCAAGTGTTCCAATAATCTCAATCTTATATTCATTTGCCTTTTCAGTGTTCTTTGTGATTTTGATTTGCATTATTTGATTCCTTCCCTTTCTCGGTTGCACCACAAATTAATGCTATGCAACCTGGAAAAATTAGGAATTACTATTCTTCTTCTGTACACTCTTCATCATCTTCACATACGCATTCATCTTCATCTTCATCACAATTTTCACATGTATATGGTTCAAGTGTTTTAATTGTATCTTCCATTGATTCAGGACAAAGACAACTTGTTGTTAAAGCATTGCTAATTTGGTTTATCCAATAAGATTTTGCTAGATCATAAACACCAGGAGTTCCATTCCTCCGAACAATTTGCTTAGCTTCTTCAAGTAAAGCAATCATTTCCTCATGGATTTCAACAATTCTATCATAATCTTTATTCATTTTCTATTTCCTTTCCTTTCTCGCCAACACTGTTTGTTATCCAATGTTGGCTGGAAAATAAAGAAAACTATTTATTTTCTTTTATCTCATCTATTTCTTCTTGTGCTTCCTTTTTTATTCTTTCAAGTTCTTTTTCAATTTCTTCTTTTGTTAAGCCTTCCAAGGCTAACTTTTTTCGTTTAAGCTCTTCCCATTTCATATTTTTAATCTCCATTTTCCCTTAGTTTCTTAAATAATGGTGCATATTCTTTCATAATTTGTTTATGTATTTTCCGTATCTTGGATTCCCTTTCAGTTGTGGTGTTAATCTTATTCTCCTTGGCAAACCATCCTGGGTCTTGTATCTTTATTCCAATGCATTTGGCCCAGCAAAGCTCTTCTGCTTCTCTGAGCATCTCACCAACACTCCGATGCTCACAAGCTACAGAACCGTCTGTTTCGTCGCATTGAGAGCATGCTTTCCATCCAATGAAGTATCTTGCAACTGAACAATATTCCTGTTCAGTTATTGGATAGAAATCATCATTGCTGTCGTTGAATAAGAACAATTTATTCTCACTTGCCTCAAGAAATACATGGATTGGTTGTTTGTTGTTCATTTTATTCTATTTCCTTTCTTTCTTTTCTTTCTCGGTTGCATAACAAATTAATGCTATGCAACCTGAAAATTAAAGAAGTAATTATTTAATTTATTATTCTTGCACAAAAGAAACTTTAAATTGAAGATTTCCAATTTTAATCCTAAAACTATTTTGGTTTGCAATGCTATGCAAAATTGAAAACTTTAATGATTCTCCAGTATCTTGTTTATGCTTATCACTTGCTTCTTCAAGAGAGCCAAGTAAACTTTCAACCATAAAAAATTTGAATAAACTTACTGGGTTGTCCATTTGTTTATGGATTCCTTTCTTTTGGTTGTAATTATTTCATGCACATTACTTAATGCATAGCCTGAAATAATCATTATGGGCACCCAAGAAATTAATGCATCACTATTTTGCCATATTTCAATGATAATATCTGCCATTTTTTTTGTTTATTTCATACTGTTGATAAAAATAAACCCTTGTAGAAACGCTTCTTCAATTCCCATGAGTGAATAATTGTTACAAACAGGACATTCATAATCCTCTACATCAGGTTCTACACCATCTTCAGTCGTGATGTCATCACAATGCTTGCAATAACCAGCATAGTTATTGCATAATTCCCTGTACTCTTCCCCAGTTAGATGAATTGACATAGTTTTCTTCCTTTCTTTCCTTTCTCGGTTGCACCACAAATTAATGCGATGCAACCTGGAAAAGTTAAGAACTTTTCTTAGAAAACAAAGAAATCTTTCTTAATCAATTAACAATTTTCCTTTCTACGTTCTCTCATTCTTTCAAATTGATGTAGTTCGGTGATAAAACCGAGCAACAATAAACTATTTCCAATTCTCTTTTCAAGGTATTCTAATACAATTTTTTCTATTTCAATTGCATCATCCAATTGTTGGTCTTCAATAATACCTTTCTTCTCAAGGCTATTGATACCAGCAATTGCACTTTCAATCTTTGCCTTTGTTGTTGCATCCATTTTTCAATTCCTCCAGAGTTGATTGATTCACCAGAAACATATTTTGGAATATTTCCATTGAAACCCACCAATTTGTTTAATTTTGATGAGTTTCAATTGAGATACCATTAAATTTTAGTTTTAACTCCAAGCATTCCCAAATATGTAATAGCTTCATCGATAGCAATTTGTTTTATCTTTGTATAATATTCCTTATCGTTATATTCAATACAAAAATCAATCCCCCAGTAATTTGGTAGATTTTCAATTGAAACACCTTGCAAAACTAAACTATATTTACTGCCAAACAAAATAGAATCATTATATTCTGATTTAAATCTAACTGTTGTTACAGTCTTTTCTTTTATAACCTTTATTTCAGTTAGGATTTCTACTATCTCATACATTTTTTATGCCTCCATAAAAGCCAACTGAAATAATAACAATACATTCAGTTGGCTTTGATTGAAACACTTTAACTGTCAACTTCTTCTAACAGTTTATCTAATTCATTTTCTGACAAACCCATGACGCTTTTTATAAAGTTTTTTGCAGTACTAGTTCTTATTCCCATAGCAATTAAAGAGTATGCTATAGAAATTTCCCAATAATATGTTGTTACTCCTTTTATATGACCTTCTTTACAATCTGGATTTTTACAAATTTGTGCAGGAAGCATCATACTAAAAGTATGATTTTCAATTATTCTGGTTTGTTTAAATAATTCTTCCTTAATTGTATTTTGTTCACAATGTGTACAATATTTCATTCGAGTTCTCCATATCACTTCTTTTTTATTCTCCTAACCAAACCATATTTTTATCAGCAAACATATAAATTTTTTCAATAATTTCGTGCAAGTTTTCTCTGTCACTATCAAAAGAATTTAATCTTTCAACTGTAGAACATTGTTGCATGATTGGTGAATCTTTAATAGATTCATATAATTCTTTTGCTAACTCTTGCATAAAATATTGTGTCTTACTTGAATGATTTTCAACTATTTTTATTGTGTATTTATCAATAATAGATGAAAATTTCAATTTTTCTTTATGATTATCATTTTTGTCCATTTCATTTACCCTTGTTTTTGGTTTCTCTCGCCAACACTGTTTATTGTTCAATGTTGGCTGGAAAAGTCAAAATATCACTATTCGTATCTTGGTCTTTCAGTTGATTCGTTTTCTCCAGGAATCATTTCAATTATAACAACCAAATCAGGTTCTCCTCTATTGGCACAAGAAAACCTATCGTATCGTGGTTGGTGTTCATGCAACAGTTGTTTTAAAGTATCAACTGTTTTCTGTATTTTCTCTGCACCTCGCCTTAAGTAAGTTTGTCCAGTGAATTGACGCCAATCATACCACCAACCACCTTCTTCAGGCCCACCATAATGCCTGGATACTTCATATACAGAAACAAATCTTGAATCATATTTTCCAATATCATATTTGTTTGGAGTTCTTATTGGGTCTGGTAGATATTCTCCTTTCGTTTTTATTGTTTCTATTGTTTTTTGAACAAGTTTCCTAATTCCAATGAAAGCTTCATGTTCTGTTTTGGCAGAAAAATAAAGGCTAGGAAATTCATTACACAATCCATAATAAACAATATCCCCTTCAATCATCATTTCTCTTTTAACTCTATACGTATATTTTCTATATTCATCTGACATTTGTTATTATTTCCTTTCTTTCTCGGGAATACCATTCTTATGATATTCCTTGGAAAATAAAGAAATAATTAATCAGTGTTTTCTTCACTGTCTTCTTTTTCTTCAGTCAATTCTTCAAATGGAGGCATTAGCTGTTGCAAATCAAGAAGCATTGCAGAGTATGCTAATACTTCCCAATTAATTTCTCCATCTTTTATAAATCCTTCACTTCCAAATTCTTCAAGATATGTATTTGAATTTTCTGAGGCTAACAAAACGGCTTGGGCTTGCCAGGTGTACATAATATATTCATGACCATCAACAGTTTGTTCAAGCCATTCTATTAATTCATCTTCACTTATAATCCTTCCTAATTTAACTTCTCTCTTTGCTTCTTTAATAATTGTCCTTAGTTCATTATTATATGCATCTTTGATTAGATCAAAACCCATTTCCATTTTGTCTTTTGTCATTTGTTTTTATTCCTTTCCTTTGTCGGGGATACCAAATATTTCATTGATATCCCCTGGAAAAGTTAAGAATCTTTTCTTGGAAAAATCAGGAACTTTTCTACTTCAATTCTTTTATAACTTCGTTTTTGATATCACAATCACCAGCATCTTGAATAACTTTATCAAATTCTTCATTACCCATGTCATGTAACTTATCCGATGCTTCATGTTTTGTTTCAGCTTCAATTTCAACTTCACAATTCCTATAAAGAACATCAAACGTGATTCTGAACTTATTCATTTGAATACTTCCATAAAAACCAACTGAATATCATTATGATTATTTCAGTTGGCTTCAATTGAAGTATTAGCTGTTGCTAAGTCTATCCACCAGTTCATAAAACTGCTTGCCACGACCAATATAATTAGTATGAATATCAATGTCTAAAACATAACAAATATATTTAAGAATATCCAATCCATCAATAACTTGCTGCTTTTCATATTGATATGTTTTAACAACTATTTTATTTTCAAAAATCAATTCACCAGATTTAACATTATAATTAATCCCAAATTCACTTAGGGAACTTAGTAGAGATGCTTTATAAATCCCATGTGAATCAATATTATCATTAATCCACTTAACAAGTGCTTGCTTATTCATTTCTTTATCCTTTCTTTTCCAGAACCAACCAAACACTGATTGGTTCTAAAAATTAAAAGATATAATTTTTAATAATCTTTACCACATCTTCTTGCGTTTGGAAATATTTCAGACAACTTCCTTTTAAATTCATTTTCTAAGTCAAAAAGCATATCTTGCATTTTAGACTGGAATTCAGAGTGTTTGGTTTCTAGCAATTCTTTTGCTCTTGTTTCCAGATGTTCATCTTCAATCTTAAATAAACTTTCAATTAATTCAAACAAAGGAAATTCAATTCCATTTATTGTTAAATTTACTTCAAAAGTACCTTTCCCATCAATTCCTGCATGAAAATCTTTTGGTAATTTATTAGCATTTAGTTGTGAAAGAACCATCAAAAAAATATCTTTAACTTCTTTGCGACTATCAATAAAATTTATTCTTTCCATTTTATTCACATCCCTTTCTTCAATGAAACCAACCACATTATTATTGTTGATTGGCTTCGCAAAAGATTAGAATTTATTTTATCTTTTCTTCTTGATATAACAAACAACTCATATCAACTATTTCATCAATTTCCTTTATTCCAAGGAGTTCACAAAAACATTCTATGATATGCAAACCACTAACTACATTTTTTCCATTGTATTCATTTACAGGTATTAAAACTGCTTTATCTAAATACTTTAATATTTTGGTTCTTGAATCAAAGGTAATACCGAATTGTTTAAACGAATATAAAACTTCTTGGTCATAAAGAGCATAAACATTTATTACTTGAGATAAACTCTTAATCAATTCTTCCTCTGTCATCATTTTTATTTTCTCCAGACCTTTCTTCAATAGAAAATACCAAGATGTGCAGTCTTGATATTCTCTGCAAAAGAAAAACTTATGGTGTCCCGGTCTAGAATTGAACTAGACATTGTCAGAAAAGTATAAACCTCTATCAAATTTATACTCTTCAAGGTTAGGTTATGAACCTTCCTTTGACCGTTTTTCCGTTAAACTACGGGACATAATTATTTGCTTATCTGTCTCTATTTACCCATTCTTTTGCGACAGTGTTCAATACACATTCACCACTACATTTACTACAAACATGTCCACTAACTTTATTAACTCCTTTCCCTTGACATCGTTTGCATAATGCTAGCACGATATAACTCATATTATTTAAACTCTGATACTTACCCAGTGCTCGCTTACACTCATTCCTACCAATTTCCATTGCTTCATCAATTGAACTGGCATACAATACCTTCCAATTATCATGAACATTTATACTTCCATTCTTTCCAGGCAATAAAATAATTACCTGAAACCTGTTCACTACCAACAATTCATTATCAGCATTCTTATTCAAACTCATTCCAGAACGAATGAAATTTGAAACCCCTTCAATTACACGAAAAGTTCCACTCAACATTATACATACCCTCCATTCAAACAAAAAACCACTATGAAAGCTCTTGAATGATTGGATGTAACAAGACTGCATCTTATCAATCCAAGGGCCTTCGTGACAGCTTTTTGTGGCAGCAAACGATATCTAGATATTACTGGCACAAACAATCAATAAAAGAGACTTGCATAAAGTTTCTTTCTTTAATTTCGTATCCACATTTCAGGCATGAGATTCCGCAATCATTATTTTCTATTTCTTTTGTTTCAATCCATTCATTTTGGTTGATTGCATAAGAAGTTTTATGCAACAGATTTACATCTGTTTCGAGGCAACAAATTCCCATTTCAGGAAATGCTGATACATCACATTCTTTTATGAATATTTGTGGAGAATCAGGGTTTAGTCCATCCCACAGGAATTTGCTACCCATTCTCAAATCTTTAAATTGTTTAATTGCCATGATAATGACTATTCCTTTCCTTTCTCGCAGAAACCAATTGATTTAAACTGATTTCTGCTGGAAAAGATAGAAATTTTAAAAAAATTGAACTGAAATTTCTTCTTCTTGTTCTTTAATTAATTCTTTTTCTTCTGCTTTAATAACCTCAATCTCATCATTTCCAAGAGTTTCTTTTAGCAATTCTTCATTGCTTTTATCATAAACCAAACCTTTTGCGTGTTCTTCATCTTGTGCTTCGACTTCAATAGAACCATGGAAGCTCAAAACAAAATGGACATTATATCGTTTCATTGTTTCTTTCCCTTCTTTAAAGTTTATATTGCCCACCAAAGAATTATTATCATTCTCTCTGATGAGCAATCAAAACTGAAAGAAATTAAATATTATACATACCATTCTTTTCAAAAGAAATTATGGATGCTTCCAATAATTCCATTGAAGAATGAGCATCAAGGATGTTATAAATATACATTTCAACCAATACCTTTTGAATTGCAACAAACTCCTTTGTCGTCTTAATTCCAGAATCAATTTGATTCCTGATTTCATTTAGCGTTGGATATTCCATTTGATTATTATTCCTTTCTTTTCTCGGTTGCACAACAAATTAATGTCATGCAACCTGGAAAAGATAGAAATCTTTTCTACTTCAATTTTTCTACATGTTCATTCTTGATGGTACAATCATCAGTATTTTGAAGAATTCTATTAAATTCTTCATTATCCATTTCATGTAACTTGTCCAAAGCC
>Ga0307408_100004038_pt1 | contig 10008 bp, 10 predicted proteins | sample 322Cmetagenome_FD_202116 | JGI IMG/M metagenome (GOLD analysis project Ga0307408, IMG submission 202116) | Maize rhizosphere microbial communities from greenhouse at UC Davis, California, United States - 322HYB-C-3 | ecosystem: Host-associated > Plants > Roots > Rhizosphere > Soil | place... | reverse complement strand
TGGCACATGCATTTACCGTTATACTCTGGATGGTGCCGACAGTAATAAACTTCTGTAAGATGAATACCATGTGCGGCATATTGTTCGCGAAGGTGTTGATGCATTTTGCCCAATGTTTCCTCGCTATACCAACCTTTAGCAACACCGCCCTGGTTAGTCACAACGATCAGCAAATAACCTCTGTCCTGAAGTTCTTTAAGTGGTTTAAAATTATGCTCCAGAACGTGAAAATCTTCCAGGTTGCAAACGTAGTCACCTAATTCTTTATTGAGAACGCCATCCCGGTCTAAGAAAACTGCTTTATTCTTATTCATCGCCGCAAAACTACAATTTTTGAGTGAAGGATGAAGATGTTGAATAGATAATGCGTATTTTTCAAATTCCAATTCATGAATCCCCCCAATTAGTGTTAAAAAAGCCCCTTAAAGACTAAAAATATTAGCAATAATCATATCTTTGAAATATGAGCTTATATCTTACTGCCGTTCTTCCACCAGCCTCATTATCCGAAGAAATTGATGATATCAGAAAAGAGATCTCGATGAAATACAACGTGTTCGCAGCCCTTAAACCGCCTGTACACATCACATTGTACCGTCCGGTAAATATGCCATCCAAGCTGGAAGAACACCTTATAAAACTATTAAAACCACTTTCTTACCAGCACGAACCATTCGCTCAGCAATTAGAAAACTTTGATTCGTTCAACAATAAAACCCTTTTCGTGCACTGCGAAAAACAGCCTTTACTTAACACCCTGCAAAAAGATGTAGCCACGGTTTTTAATAAGAATAATATTGACCCGCCTGATGTAAAAAGCAATTCGCGCTTTCATCCACACGTAACAATCGCTTATCGCGATGTTTCCCCCGAAATATTTATTCAACTTTGGGGCGAGTTTAAGAACCGAAAATTTAAAAGAAGCTTTACTGTAGACCGCTTTACTTTATTGAAGCACGATGGCCAGAGGTGGCAACCGATAGAAGAATTTTTTCTGAACAAGCCAAAGGAACTCAGTCTGTTTTAAACTGGCCTTAAAAACAAAGCGCAAAGCCTTGGTATAAGAGCCTTGCGTTTGTACCTTTATAAATTATGTTTGTATTATCTATAAGCGATTGCGTTGCAACTATGAAACAGCCTCTTCACCCTGATTAAGAATTAGTTGCTTGTGGTAAATAATCAAACCGTCAATTGGCGACTTAAGAATGTTACCCGTTTTCATACCATACTTTTCAGCAACTTTAGTCAGGATATCTTTGAAGTAAAAGCCAACTGATCCAACCGAATTAAATTCGTATTTCTGATAGTCGGGGTAAAGACTCACCAAATTGCTAAAGAAGTCATTAAAAGCATTTTCAACCAGTTTATAGATATGCTCATTGTCGAGATTCTTAGCAATGAACTCACAAAAACTTGCACAAAATCTGCTCACTAATGGTTTGGTGTACACCCGGTCTAATATCTCATCCGTGGTATAAGTGAATGTTGCTGCAAAGTTATTCTTAACTGATTGCGGCAAAGTTCCTCTTAACAGATCTGTAAGGAACTTCTTTCCAATATAGCATCCGCTACCCTCGTCGCCAAGGATATATGCAGCAGAATCTACATGATGAAAGATATCATTGCCATCGTAAAGGGCTGTATTGGTTCCTGTGCCAAGAATAGCGGCAAAACCAGTTTCTTTACCAAGCAATGCACGACAAGCGGCAAGTAAATCATGCCCAATAAAAATCTCTGCTTTACCAAATATCTGACCGAAAGCCCTTGAAAGCACAGCAGCCTTTTCCTCATTATGGACACCAGCACCGTAGAAATATATCTTTTCTACTTTATCGGTAATCAAATCCTCAGGAAGAACTCCATTTAAAGAAGCTACAATATACTCTTCATCAACAAAGTAGGGGTTAAATCCTTCTGAATAAAAATCCTTTGTATTCAGGTCTTTGCTAATTAAACTCCAATGTGTTTTGGTCGAGCCGCCGTCTGCAATTAAAATCATGTCAGAAAATTTTTCTAAAAATAATAAAACTTAGTGTAATCCATACACTAAGTTTTATTATTTTTAGAAATACCTATAACTTATAAACGCTAGCTTCAAAAGGACGTAGCAGCGATTTCGATGACTGAGTGGGTGGGTAGTTTGATATAACAGGCCGGAATTTTGTCTCATCAATATCGTCTATATTTACTCTCGCCTCGTGCGACTTGAAGTTCAGAAGCACCGCGAACTCCACATCTCCTAATACCCTTTTATAAGCGTAAGTATCAGGGTTATCTCTGTCGAGCAGGATGTATTTACCGTAAATAAGCGTCGGCTCCTGTTTTCGTAGAGCAATTAATTTCCGAAAATGATTGAGAATGGATGATGGATCCGCCTCCTGTACGGCAACATTCACATCCATATAATTGGGATTTACATTTAACCATGGTTTTACAATGCTGAAGCCGGAGTTTTCGGTTTTATCCCATTGAAACGGCGTACGGGCATTATCTCGAGCCGTAATCTTCTGGTTTTCGAGGAAACGCTGCAAATCTCCTCCCGCCGCCGCAATTTGGGCATACATATTAATCGTCTCTATATCTCTGTAATCCTCAATATTATCGAACTTAATATTGCTCATCCCGATTTCATCGCCAGCATAATAATAGGGTGTGGCCCGCATGGTAAGCAGGAAGGTAGTTAACATTTTAGAAGCCGCATCCCGAAATTCCAAACCATCACTTGCCCATCGGCTAAGCATTCGGGGATAATCATGATTTCCCAAATAAACCGTTCCCCAACCCTTTTCTGCATAAATGTTATCCCATCGGGTAAAAACGTCCTTAAATTCTATCAAACTAAAACCATTGGGATCGGGAGCTTTAAATTCATAAGGAGAAAGCCCAATCGAATTAGTGTCGAAATGGTACAACATATTGAGTTTTCCCAAATCCGGATCCACAAAATTTAACGCTTCTTCCGAGGTTACCCCTACCCCTTCGGCAACACTCATAATATCGTACTTAGAAAGCACCTCAGAGTTCATCTCCTGAAGGTATTTGTGCAGGTTGGGACCTTCTGCGTAATATCTTACATAATTACCATAATATCTTTCGGGCAGATCTGGAAAAGTTGTGTCCTTTGAGATAAAGGGAATTACATCCATTCGAAAACCATCAATGCCTTTATCAAGCCAAAACTTCATCATGGTATAGATCTCCTCACGGACTTGCGGATTCTCCCAGTTTAAATCTGGCTGCTTTACCGAGAAATAATGCAAATAGTAAGCATGGGTTGTTTCATCATACTTCCAGGCATCACTGTTTACATCGAAAAAACTATAACGATACGAGGGCTTTCCATTTTCAGCCGGCCACCAATGATAGAAGTTTCGGTAGGGATTATCACGACTGCTTTTGGATTCGATAAACCATTTATGCTCATCACTACTGTGATTTACAACCAGATCGAGCAATAGTTTAATACCGCGTTGATGCAAACCCCGAAGTAAGTTATCGAAGTCCTCCATCGTCCCAAACTCCTTCATGATGTCACAATAATCGCTAATGTCGTAGCCATTATCGTCATTCGGGGAGCTAAAAATCGGCCCCAGCCAAACAACATCGATACCTAAACTTTTTATATAATCAAGCCGTGAAGTGATACCGTTCAGGTCGCCGATGCCATCTCCATTGCTATCTTGAAAACTTCTCGGGTATATTTGATAAACTACCGCTTCTTTCCACCATTTACGATCTGCAGCGATATTTTCATTGCCAATAATTTCATTCATAGATATTCAGCTATCAGAAAACTGAACAGTAAAGGCGAGGCTTGGTTTGAATGTAAAAAGGACAAGAATAAAAAACACGAATTTAACGAATTACACTAATCATAGTTTAAGAGCTCATAAAAGAGATTCGTGTAACTCGTACTTTTTTTTACTCAGCGATCAACAAGAAATATTCCCTTTTTCCTTTTTGAGCAAAAGATATTTTCCCTTTACTAATGCACCGTGAGGACAAGAATAAAAACACGAATTTAACGAATTACACTAATCATTAGTTTAAGAGAGCTCCTAAAAGAGATTCGTGTAATTCGTACTATTTTTTACTCAGCAATTAATAAGAAATAATTCTTCTTACCCTTCTGAGCAATAATATATTTCCCTTTTACAAGAGATTCTGTTGATATAATCTGAACTGCGTCTGCAATCTTCTGTCGGTTTAATGACACCCCGCCACCTGTTATCATCTTTTTAGCTTCTCCTTTTGATGGAAAAACTTTCGACTTTTCGGCGAGCAAGTCTGTTGCTGAGATACCTGCTTTAAGTTCATCCTTAGCAATATTAAACTGCTGAATACCTTCGAATACTTCCAACACTTCTGCATCCGACAATCCCTCAAGGAAATCAACAGATCCGTTTCCAAACAAAAAGTCGGAAGTTTTCAGGGCTGTTTGCAAAGCCTCCTCCGAGTGTGTACGAATAGTAATTTCAGTTGCAAGGGCCTTTTGCAACGCTCTTAGATGAGGAGCCTGATTATGTTCAGCCTCTATTGCTTCGATCTCTTCTTTGCTTTTCAGAGAAAATATTCTGATCCAATTTTTCGCATCATCATCTGCCGCATTTAGCCAGAACTGGTAAAATTTATATGGTGATGTTTTCTTAGCATCAAGCCAAACTGCACCGCTTTCGGTTTTGCCAAACTTAGTTCCGTCAGCCTTTTTAATCAACTGAGTAGTGATTGCGAAAGCCGTACCTGCGTCCTTGCGACGAATAAGCTCGGTACCGGTTACAATATTTCCCCACTGGTCCGAACCTCCCATTTGCACAATACACTTCTTATTTTTCCAAAGCCAGTAAAAATCGTATCCCTGAACCAATTGGTAAGTAAATTCGGTGAACGACATTCCGGTTTCGCCTTCCAGGCGCTTACGTACCGAATCTTTAGCCATCATGTAATTTACTGTAATGTGTTTACCCACATCACGAATAAAATCAAGGAAAGTAAAGCTTTTAAACCAATCGTAATTATTTACCATCTCGGCACTATTAGCTGCCGGACTATCAAAATCTAAAAACTTACTTAACTGAGATTTAAGTGCATCAACATTTCTGGTAAGAACATCTTCTGAAAGCAAATTACGCTCAGCCGACTTTCCTGACGGATCGCCTACCATGCCGGTAGCTCCACCAACCAGCGCAACCGGTTTATGGCCAGCCCTCTGAAAATGGATAAGGGTCATGATTTGTGTAAGATGCCCCACATGAAGAGAATCGGCAGTTGGATCGAAACCAATATAGCCCGAAACCATACCTTTATTTAATTCTTCTTCCGTGCCGGGCATAATGTCGTGCAACATGCCCCTCCAGCGTAATTCTTCTACAAAATTCATCTTTAGGGATATTTATAAGGACTGCAAAGATAGAAGAATTGAGAAATTAAAAACCCACTTATGTTTCCCTACGTTATTTCAATATGCCAGACATCAACATCCTTGAAAGACGGACTTTATCAGACCACAAAGCAAAACTTGAATCTATCCGGTTTGAAAACACTCAAAACGGCGAAACTACGGTTCAGGAGAAGGTTTTATTTCATCGGCCTCCGGCTGCATCTATTTTGCTTTACGACCCGGAAAGAAAAACCGCTATTCTTACCCGGCAATTTAGGCTACCCGTCTATTTAAATCAGAAAGACCATATTCTGGAAGCTTGCGCAGGCTTGCTTGAGGAAGGCGAATTGCCCGAACATGCGATTATCAGGGAGGTTGAAGAAGAAACCGGTTTCAGGATTTCTGAGATCGAAAAAGTGGCAGAAGGCTATTCATCCCCTTCTACCTTTACTGAATATGTTCACTTTTTTGTAGGAAAATACTCCCCTGATTTAAGAATAAGTAAGGGAGGCGGCCTAAAGGAAGAGGGTGAAAATATAGATGTAATTGAATTAAGCGCTGCTGAAATCCGACAAAAAATCAACAGGAAAGAGATTAAAGACATCAAAACTTTGGTATTGCTGCAACATGCCTTACTGAACGACCTGTTATAATCGGAGAATTTTTCGTATATTGTAAAACCTGCTGGCGCAGATTAAATGACATCTTATGAACTTCTTATCGCATTTTTATTTTGACCGGAATACACGCGATCCCGAAAGGGTAATTGGAGTGGTATTGCCTGATCTTGTCAAAAATGCAAGAAAGGAATGGAGCCTGCGACCGGAAAAGCAGGAGGCATTTTACGATGATAACAATCTGAGCAATATTTTTGAAGGCTGGAAGCGTCACATCGAAGTGGATAACTACTTTCATTCTTCCGATTTCTTCTGCCGTCACACACACAATCTTCGTAATCTTATAGCTCCAATTCTCACCAATTCGCCGGTTCGCCCTTCGTTTTTGGCACATATTGCATTAGAATTGATGCTGGATGCGCTATTATTGAAAGAAGCTAAGGTAGAGGCTGATAGTTTTTATTCGATCATTGCCGAGGTAGACCGTGAATCACTTGAATGTTTTCTTGAGTTAAACTCGGTACATGAAACAGAGCAATTCTTTAAATTTCTGGATGAGTTTATCGAAGCATCCTATTTAAACAGCTACCGCGATGCAAAAAGCGTGGTTTATGCCTTAAACAGAATATGTATGCGTATTTGGGATAATCCATTTAACGAAACCCAGGAGCTTCAGCTTATGGCGATTTTAATCGATTATCAGCAAGAACTTCAACGGGATTTTATGCTTATCTTTGAAGAGATTGAAAGTATTCTGAAACGATGATATTCCGATTTAAGCCAGCTCTTTTAGCCATCTTCTTACCCGCATTAGCATTCTCCCAACAAAAATACAGCAATGAATTTCTGAACATCGGTGTCGGATCGCGTGCATTCGGAATGTCGCAGTCAGTTATTGCGTCGAGTAATGATGTAACTTCGGCTTATTGGAATCCGGCAGGCTTAACCCGTTTAGAAGGACCTGTTCAGGCAAGTGTAATGCACTCTGAATACTTTGCCGGATTAGCCCGGTACGATTATGCAGGAATGGCTGCTGCAGTTGCAGACAATACGGCTGTTGTTGGCTTCTCAATTGTACGTTTTGCGGTTGATGACATTCCGGATACATCTGAGCTTATTGATGCAGATGGAAATATCAATTACGATCGGGTAAAATCCTTCTCAGCCGCAGATTATGCCTTTATTTTGTCTTATGCAAGTAATGCTAAAAAGAAAAAAGTAGGCTTGCATCTTGCTGAAGATAAATTGAACGTGAACGGCGAATTACAAGGTCTTCGCTACGGCGGGAATGCTAAAATCATCCATCGCAAAGTGGGTGAATACGGAAAATCATTCGGTTTTGGTTTAGATTTCGGCATTCAATATCTTACCAAAAACTGGACATTCGGCGCTATGGGCAGAGATATCACTACCACATACAATTCCTGGAGCTACAACGCCGATAAGCTAAGCACAGTGTATGCTTCTACCGGAAACGATATCCCCAAAAACTCCACAGAAATCACTTATCCGAGAATTGTATTGGGTGCAGCGTACTCAACTCCTTTAAGCAAGAACTTCGACCTTACTGCTGAAACAAATATCAACCTTACTACTGACGGCAAAAGAAACACATTAGTTTCTGCCGATCCCGTTAGTGCCGATCCAACGATAGGTATTGAAGCTAGCTTCAAAAAAATTGCATTTGTTAGAACAGGTGTAGGTAATATCCAGAAGTCGAAAAATTTTGAAGGGAAAGAAAGCTATCAGTTTCAACCAAACGCAGGCATCGGTATCAGAATCAAAGATTTCAGTATAGATTATGCATTAACCGATCTTGGCAACTCGTCTGATGCTTTGTACAGCAACGTTTTTTCGGTCCGATTAATCTTCAATAATCAAAAATGACAGGCTTTAAATCGCCAAACTTTAACGGAAAAATTTTCTTAAACCCTCTACCTACAGTGGTTACCAAGCAGGGAGCCTTTCTTAAAATATTAAGAGAAAACTTTCTTGATAAAAAGAAGCATTTGCGGGAGCCTAAAAAGCCGCTGGGGCCATTTAATGCCAGACCGGGAATACTAAATAACCTTCCATCTGATACACTACGGGTTACGTGGCTAGGGCATTCGACGTTAATTTTTGAGATTGATGGCAAGCGTTTTTTAACCGACCCAGTGTGGTCTAATGTAGTTTCACCATTTAGTTTTATAGGTCCGAAGCGTTTTTTTGCACCTCCGCTTAAACTGGACGAACTTCCCTCCTTGGATGGTATAATTATCTCACATGATCATTACGACCATCTGGATGAAAAAACCATCCGTATACTATCTAAAAATAAAGATTTGCGTTATTTCTGCGCGTTAGGTGTAAGCAAATGGTTAACAGCTTTTGGCATTTCAAGAGATAAAATCCACGAATTTGACTGGTGGGATGAACTGGACCTGGGCGATGGTTTTAAGATAGCGGCTACTCCTGCACGCCATTTCTCTGGCCGCTGGATTGGCGATAGATTTAAAACATTATGGGCTTCATGGGTAATCAAAAGCTCCAGACATACTATTTATTTTGGTGCAGATTCAGGCTTGTTTCCAGGCTTTACTGAAATTGGGAAAAAGTACGGTCCTTTCGATCTCACAGCATTAGAAATAGGTGCAGCTCACGAAGATTGGGAAGACATCCACATGGGACCTCATAAAGCCACCCAAGCGCATTTAATGCTACAAGGTAAACTAATGGTGCCCATCCATTGGGCTACATTTAATTTAGCCATGCATCCCTGGGAAGAACCGATTGAAGAATTATTGATTTGCGCTAAAGAGAAAGGGATAAAATTGCTGCTTCCCGAACCGGGCGAAACTGTTGAAGTACAAGAATATGAGAATTTGTGGTGGAAAAAGTATGAGTAAATAAGTATGCTTACTCTTCATTCAATCTGTTTTTCAAGTCCATCTGCTCATGAAGTATACGAATTATTTGGATATTACCGCCTTCAATTTGCCTAAAGAACACAATATGTCTTCCAACCTTAAAACCTCGAAGACCATCTATTACTTTAAAATAGGTGTTTCCACATTCGGGACTTTCGGCTATTGCAGCAAAACTTCTCGATAGCACTTTATAGTATTTATCTGCTTGTTTTTCTGACCAATTGCGACAAGTAAACTTCCAGATTGATGAGAGATCATCAACTGCTTTCTTAGTTAATACAAACTTAGCCACCAAAGTCGGCTTTTAGTTTTTTGAGATGATCTTCTACATCAAAATCAGCTGCGTTCCCACTCTGCATTCCTTCTTCAATAGCATTTCTTAGCATAAGAATCCTATTTTCCTCATCTTCCAAAAGCCTTAATCCGGCCCGAACTACCTCATTAGCATCCTTATATCTGCCTTCAGATATTCGATCGCGGATAAAATCTTCGAAATATGTTCCTAAAGACAATGACCTGTTCTTTCCCATAACCGATTTTTATAAAAATACGAATTTTACATCATCAAACTTACTCATACTCTTTTTTATCAATAAAGCATTTGCTTACGGTCATTAGCGTAAAGACGCTCAAGTTTCACATTTCCAAAAAACATTAAAAAGGCGGATTCAGTACCGCCTTCAATGTCAATTATATCTCTCTACTCCGTATATCTCACTTTTATAACTATTTTCTTTATTGGCTTTCCATCCACATCGATACTTGGTCTGTGGGCATCATTCGGATAAAAAATATACATAGTACCTGGTTCTGCAATGTAAAACTTACCTTCCGCACTAAAATTGGCTACGTCTTTTTTCTCATCGTAAGGCTTGGTCACCGTCGCTTTCGATAATGGCGACATTCCAATCTTTTCCTTTCCGCGAACGATGTATTGAATATCAATCATCTTCTTATGAGCTTCCCAGTTTGAGTTTTCGAAAGTTTTGCCAGGTCCATCGGTTACCGAAACATATACATTATCACCATCCAAAGGATATTTTCCAGGAGCTACAGTTTCAAGATTGGTTTCCTTGAGATACTTAAAGGCCAGGTCCCACCAGGC
>Ga0307408_100004037_pt1 | contig 10008 bp, 8 predicted proteins | sample 322Cmetagenome_FD_202116 | JGI IMG/M metagenome (GOLD analysis project Ga0307408, IMG submission 202116) | Maize rhizosphere microbial communities from greenhouse at UC Davis, California, United States - 322HYB-C-3 | ecosystem: Host-associated > Plants > Roots > Rhizosphere > Soil | place: USA... | reverse complement strand
GGATCGCAGTCGAGGCAACCAGCAATCGGGCATCTAAAACCTACAAGCTCGCGCAGCATTGACATCCACTTTGATACGACGCTTTGATTACAAACACTGAACATCAGCGGAGTGACCATCATGGAATACGACATGAAACTGATCGACGACGCCGTCCTTGCTCTCCTGGCAGCCTATAGCTCCGACGACGGCAATGCGTGGAAGGGCTATGACTTCGAGATCATGAACCGCTTGCACGCGCAGGGTTTGATCAGTAATCCGGTGAACAGGAACAAGTCGATATGGTTGACGAAGGAAGGGTTGGAGCGGGGGCGGGAGATTGCTGGGCGGATGTTTGCAGTCAAGGAGTAGGGAGGAGCCGCGTCCCATTCTGAAACTTGAGTTGATGGCAAGGTAGAAAACGCCAGCGAAGTATCAACCGCGTTAACCGAAGCAACAGGTAGCGCGGTCTGGTGATCGAGCACTTTTTTGAATGATCGGATGCGGCCGTCCAGGCTGAATTTCGTGATAGGTTTATCTTTCGAAAAGGATTTTTTTGACAGGAGTCATCCATGGCTAACCCAGCCGCTCGTAAAAGCGATCCCTCCAGCTGTCCTGTTCCAGGGCACGGAACGAACCCCATCGCGACAGGTTCGCCCGACGTGTTCTTCGATGGTTTGCCCGCAGCTCGCCAAGGTGATGCATGTACCTGCGGCAGTGCGCTCTCTTCGGGGCTTTCCTCGACAGTTTTCATAAATGGCAAAAATGCTGCCACGATCAATACTGGCGGCACGCACGGCAGCATCGTGATAGGTGGGTCGAGCACAATCATCATTGGCGATACGCACACCCCTTGCGACTTTACTCCACCGGAACCTCTGATCGGACAAGCCAGATGGATTGGCTTCAGAATTCCTGCCGAGGAAAGTTATGAGGGACTTTCCTGTATCGCCCACTTTGATGATGGTTCATCACTCCTGGGCGTCTTTAACAAGGACAATGCGGTCAAATTCGCCAATCCATCGGGCAAGACGTGCTTGATGCTCAAATTCGAGGAAGAACAGCCTGCAGAAGGCTCGTCTCTTACTGAAAGCCTTTTGAGCAAAATATTGGGATAAGGACCGTCCTATGACCGAACCGTACATTGTGACTGGCAGCTACGTAGTCCAGCGCGAGCACGCCCTTCAGGACTCGCCACTCGACAGGGCGCTAGAGCTGATGGAGGGCAGTGCGCTGAGATTTTCACTGGATGCGATCTCTGATGAAAAGATCAGGGCAAGCTATCTCAAAAATATCAAACGCATGTCTCTACAAACGATAGAGGATGTGAAAGCGGGAAAGATTACCGCCCAAGAAGGGGTGGCGTTCAGTCATGAGATGCGAAACAAAATCCTGATGGAACATCGCAAGTTGACGTCTGCGCAGGGCTTGGCGGTGGTTCAAAGGAAGAAGCAAGATGGCAGGACGCTGAAGTGGCTACTGGATCGCTACTCAAATGATCTCTTCAAAAAAAGTTACGAGACCCTTTCAGCGGCAGAGCAGCAAAAGGTTCATTACACCATTCTGGAAGCTGCCGGTCGGGATGATGCGAAATTCACCAAGGGCACCAAAAAAATGGTGATTATGGGCAAGCTCGGCGTTCTCGTGACCGCCGCCTTGGCGACGTATCAAATCCTGGAAGCTGATAACAAACCTAAAGAAGCGGCTCGGCAAGGGATCATCGTGGGTGGCGGCGCCGCAGGCGGACTCCTCGCTGGCGCAGGAGTCATCGCATTGTGTGGTCCCGGCGCTCCTATATGCGCAATCGCGGTGGTCTTGGTCGGATCTCTTGCCGGCGGAGTTGCTGGAGGACTGGTCGCGGACTCGCTAGATGAAGAACTGGAGGAGTTTTCTCATTGGGACATCTTCTGAATGAACCACAACTGACAAACGTCAGAGCCGCACTTTCTGAGCCGTTCAACCATTTTCCTACTGATTACGACTATGTCGCTCGTCAGCTCAAAGGCGTTGATCCAGCGGTGCTCTACAAGATTTTTTATTCAGAAGTAGCGCCAGTGTGCTTCACAAACATTGCGGCAGTCCTGCCCACTGTGTGGACTGGATTCGACCCGAATTGGCTCAGGGCCGAAATAGAGAAAAGGCTCGCAGCGCGACGGCGCAATTGGTTTCGCAGGCAGTACGACAGATTGTTGGTGCGTTGGTTGGAGTACAACTATGACTACATGTGGAAGGAGATAGCCTCTAGGCTATGAGGACGGTTTCACGCGGTTTGGTATTCCGCGATGGTGAAAGCCACCTTTTGTTTCAGCGATGCGGTGATTCAGGTCGCTTCAAGCTCAATCGTCGTGCGGGGCTTTAGTGCTCGGCATTGCACCAATCACTTTCCTCCAGACGAAAAAAAGGTCCTGCTTTCGCAATACCTTTTTCTCTGTGTTGGTGCCCGAGGGAGACAGGTATGTTTCAAGCCATTCATGCTCTGCAGCGGTTTTTAAGGGTTAGGGATACAAGGAGGGATACAAGGATCCGTTGCTTAGCGCCTTATCTAGCTCCACCTGTGATTTTTTTCTGAACAGTCGCTGGGGTTTGGGTATAGCCTGAAATGCTTGGACTATACCCTCTGCCAGCATTTTCAATGTAAACCTAGGATGTCGGTAAAGGAGTCATGTTTGATTTTTTCGTTTGCAAGGTACTTTTTAGTAATTTCGAGATTTCGCGAAGCGTCGAGCTCGTAATCATTTAAACAGTCTCTCACTGTCTCAGTCCCAAAAACTCTCAAAATTGCCGATATATTTACATTCCCGTTTCCTAAGTTGTCAGTGTCGAGCGCCTCTGTAAGTGCGATAGCGCGATCAACTTCTTCTTCGTTGAAAGCGTCATCAATAATCTCCAGACATTTATCAGCTACAGATTCAACCAATGCTCCGTAAAAGTCTGCGCTTGTATAAAGCAAGGGTCCAGCTTCTATTGCCCTGTACGATTCAACCTTTATGATGAAGCTAGGCATTATGCTGTCTAAGTATTCATAAAGATCCTCGTCGCTGCCGAAGTTTGCTACCTCTTTTAGCTCGCTTATTAAATCTGGAATAAATTCTATGATGTAGTCGCGGGCATATCGTAAAGGGTCGATTGATCTTAAAAATTCAAGTACGTGCCCCCATTGTGCGCTACGATCAAACGCCGACATATAAAAAGCTTTAGCTTGAGCGTCAGGAAGGTCCTTCACAAACGCCGCTGCATGGTAATCTAATATGCTCTTATGCAGAAATGTTACGGTGTCGAATCCCTCTTCTACCATCAGGCATGCAACGTTCACAATGTCCTTTCGGAAGCCTAACAGTTCGCATTGATGGTCCTTCAAGTATGTGAGTGCGCTTTTAAAAGCTGACTCAAACGCTTGAGAACTAAGTGAGCGTCCTCCTTGTTGATGTATAACCATGAAGCAAAATGCATCGAATACTTGTTTAAGCTTTTGTTCAGGTAGTCCGCTATGGTGCTGTCTATTAAATCCAGCTTTGAGTCTGTCATGTTTGCTAAAAACTGTGCCAAATAGCTTCTCAAAAAACTCAGAAAGAGTTGCAGGTATCTGTTTTTCGGTTTGATAAACCATGACCACAAGTGTAAGCATTAATGGTGTGCGGATTATGCCTTTTATATTTTCAGGTGAGCTGTTTAATGCTGTAACTATGTCGAAGCGTTTAGTGATGTCGCTCACGAGTCTAAATATAAATTTGTCATAATCTTGGGGTTTTATTTGGACAAGCTTGAGTACCTTATAACCTGCTACGTTCTGGATGTGGCTTCGCGGTCGGCTCGAAATGATTGTGCGAAGCCCTGGATGCCTAAAGTTTAGATGCTCCAGTTCAACAATTGTTTCGCTTATACATTCGCCGGGAATTTCGTCAAAGCCATCTAGTAATAAAATTATTTTTCCAGTAGATGCAAGGTATTCAAATGTTTCGCTATCGGGCGATAAAGAGAGAGCGTGTAGTGCTGAATATACCGCCGTCTCAAGGGTTCTTTTGGGAGAGAGGGTTCTGAGTTCGATAAGAAGAGGTATATATTTTATCGAGGTAGTGTCAATTAGAGTTGAGGCAAGATGCCTCATGAATATTGATTTTCCTTGGCCTACTATGCCTTCGATAACAATATTTCCCGAAGGAAGGGAGTCAATATTATCAATGGCTTCCGATTTTCCACTAATAGATATGTTTGACGGGTAGTAGAATTTTTTCAGTGAAATTTCCACTTCTGGCGACCAGACCGTTTTGACCTTGTCTAGGCGCAGTAGTCCTGTGGCTGCTTTCTTTACACCCTGATCAGTAGACCATTTTTTTAAACCCTCTTTCGCTTTTCCCTTGGCTCCGTTGTAAAGGTCAACTAGAACCGGTTTAAGGAGAGACGCGAGAGTCACTGATGAGTAGGTGGCAACCACTTTACTATTCCTTTTTAATTTTTATACTAAACCGCAGGCTGTTATAGAACGGACTGTGCGTCGATCTTTGCGTTTTGATTTGTAACGGTGCCGGTTGATTTTCACGACATAGCCTAACCCCTATCGTATAACCGTTTCACTCCTACAAGAAGCGCATTTACTAACGACTGATCGCAGTCGTCGTATTTTAACTGTCGAACCAAATAGCCATAAGCGACAGCGGAACGCTCACGACGGCCTACGGCCGTGCTCTCAGCCCACTCATGGCAGCTTTTGAGGAATTCGGGCGCAGGGCATGCATCGTCAATAAACTCGTCTTGGCCCCAAGCATTAGCCGTAGTTGTGCTTGGCCATCCTTGTCCTTTCATCGGTGAGTTGAGGTGGAATAGCGAGCTGAGTTCGAGCGTTATCGGATCTACACTGCAAGCGTTCTCGGACACGTCTCCGTAATCTATCAGTATTGGTATTAATGCGTCTGTAACAAGTATGTTAAATCCATGTAGGTCGCCATGAGTGCACCCCCAGTTAACTTGAATCGGGCTCGCCTCAAAGTTGTCGATCCAGTTGTGAGATATGAGATGTTTAATTTCTTCAAATTTGTTGTCGTCAATAAATTGTTGGCGTATGAATTTGATCGTTGTTCGCTTTTGATAGGCCGCCTCACGCCATTTTTTCATAAGCTGTGCAATGGAGGGGACTAATTGTGGAGGGCAGCTGGAGATAAATGTGAAAGCATTTTTTGTATATGTGTCGGCAAGACTGTAGAAAACGCCAGAAATATCACGCGCACCGTGACTCAACACAAGAAGTTTTCTTGGGGTTGCGCCTGCATCTAATCGTAAAATAAAGTGGTCGTATCGTTCTACTTCATTTGCTATAACTGATGCCTTTGAAAGTTTGGCTATCGCGTTATGAATTTTTGCTCCTTGTTCGTCCGTTACTAACAGGCTATAGACGTGAGCGCCAGACATGCCTCCAGGGATGAGATCAACCTTGCAAAAACATCCGCCGACAGTCCTGGTAAATATTTTAATTAATCTTGAGTCTGCAATGGGAAGGGTTTCCGCAGTATCTATTTCTACGTCGCATGCATTGATGCAGCCGTGAATGTATGGAGCGATTTTTTTGTCTAACTGGGCAATTCTATGTTTCTGCTGGAACCCTATGACCTGTAGGGGAGGTCCTTGTCCCCAGATATTTACACTATGATTTAATTCCCAGATGTCTGGTAAAAACTCTTCGGAAGGCGAACCGGTGAGAATAAAGATAGGCGTTCCTGGAGCCATTGTGAGCGAGTAATCCAACACCGCTCTGCCATTTTCAGGAGTACTATCCATTGCACCATCATGGGTGGGGATTCTTAAGTCTAAGAAAATAATGTCAAAGAATTCATTTCGTATTGTTTCTATTGCTGAATCGCGGGACATTACTGTTGTAAAGACTGGGTCGCGACAAATTGATGAGATTCGTTTGGTTATGTCCTCTACAAAATCCGCATCATCCTCCACTATCAGAATGTTCATCAAACAAAGCTCCATCTGAGTTCGTAAACCGTTCCAATGCCACCGGAGTTTTTCAGGGAGACCTCTCCGTGCATTGATTCCATTGCTTGTTTAGCGATACCTAATCCGAATCCTAAATGTCCAGCTTTTGATGATTCTCCTAATTTGAACGCAGTTGGTGTTTCTAATACCCCAGGACCTGTGTCGGTCACAGTAACCCAATAATCTCTATCCGTAGCGCCCCAGCTTACTGTAATTAATGGGTGGTGATATTCCGCTACAGAAATGGACGCTTCGATGGCATTTTTAACGCCGTTGCAAAGTGCTAACGTTAAAAGGCTTCTGTCTGTAAAAATAATCATCGGTTTACGGCCGACCAAGTAATGGTCAATATTGCTGTTTTCAACTTCAAGTGATACAAGCTCTTCGATAAATTTTGCTAAATCCATTTCAAGTGGGCGAGGAGCTAAGGTCGCCCTTTTAAGCTGTTCAATACCATCGAACGTGTCTTGAAGGCTTTCAACTCTGCGCTTGGCAACCGAGGATGAGTAGTCGGGTAGTTCCGATTCTATTGCGCTTTCAAGCAGTCCTAATCTAGAGCCGATTTCGTGAAGTAGCAGGCCCGCTACCCATTCAATGGCTTCACCTTTTATTTTTCGCTGAACTTCTAGAGGGATTAATGCTCCTGCTTCCTCCGGGTTTTCCAAAAGCGAATTATGGCTGATTTTTTCAATCAACATCTGTAGGCGTTTTTTTACATAAAAATCAGATTCCTTTGATTTTGCCTTCAATAGTTCACTTATATCGCTAGCGTCGGCAAATGACTCTATAGCTCTTACAGCCTCAAATCTTGTATGCGCTGAAGCTTCAGACAGTTGTTCGAAAGCTTCCTTGCGAGTCATTTAATCATGGCCCCGTAAAATGTAGCCCTCGTATTGAATGCTTCTGCTCCGCCTTCCATAACTGTACTTATCGCCTCAACTATGGGGTGCTCATGCAGGCTTCCTGCAGAAAGTTTGAAACCTCTTCTGCCGTCTGAACCTAGATGGACCACGGTTTCAGCCTCGCCGAGAACCGGTATGTTAGGGTTGTGAGTGGACAGTATTATTTGTCCCTGCGCGCCTCGCGCCAATATAACCCTTATCAAAGTTCCGGCGATAAAAGCATTATCGATATGGTCTTCTGGCTGATCTACGATTAACATTCTGTTCATGTGAGCGAGTACTAGTGGCAACACCACAGTGCAACGTTGGCCGGTGGAAAGCTCACTCACATCTTTGTAGTAACCCCCATCTAGCAAATGTAGTGAGACCTCGTCTTCAATGTTTGTGGTACAAAGTGCGCCCATGTCTATAGTTTTCAAATGGGAGAGTATTCTCGTGGCTCGGTCAGCGGAAATTCCTGTAGACGTGACTATCAAATCGACGTCGAACGAATCTACGGCATCAAGCAGCGCGCGTGGACTAATGTTCTTTGCAAGCGAGTCCGCAATTTCCGCGTATCGCAAGCCGCTTCCTCGCAACGTTTCACTAATGGCATTCGAAAAAGTCTTGTATTGGCCGCTTTTCAGAAGTGATATGGTAATGTTAGGGCTCACTAACGTATTCAAGCTCTTGGCCGCTTGCTGGCGTGCTTCGAAACGCTTGGAGCGTATTTCGTCAATTGCGTCTAACGCAATAGTTCGCTTGGCGGTGAGGTCATTAAGAACCTTTTTCTTCTCGCTCAAATAAACTTCGGTCGACTGCAAGCGTGCAATTGTTTCCTTTAGCTCTTGACCCTTTCTCAAAATAGTTCCGGAGCCTGTCTGTATTGCTTCAACCTCTTGACGCAGTTGCCTCGAGCTTTCTTCAAGTTTTATCTTTTCTGTAGAGGACGCTTCAAGCGAAGCCGCTAATGAGTGATATATAGAAATCACTTCACTTAAATCCTGCTCAAGTCGTTTCTTTACTTCCTCTATGCGAAGTAATAACGGATTTATTTCTGGTGCTTTTGTAGGGTCAATCTGTACCAGGTTTACTGGCGATTTATCGATGGCGTTTTTTATGTCATGTGACCAGGTCGCAACTTGATCTCTTAGTCTCTCGACTTGGGCTGCGTGAACTCCTACCAATGAAATGGCATTTGCGTGTGCGTTCAAAAGATCAGTTTTGGTGTTTAGTGTAGTGGAGGTTTTTGCGACTTCCTGCTCAGCGATTTGAAACTCGCTTAGCTCTCTCAATAAGGTTGGTAGGTTGGTTAGACCTTGCTCCATATCGTCGATTTCACGTTTTAGCAAATCTATTTGTTGGTTGTGAAATCTGCAGTTTGCGATTAAATCTCTTTCTTCAGCGTCCGCAGTCGGTGCCTTTCGAACAAACCCATCTACTAGTCTAAGTCTTCCAGCGGACTCCAGTCCGACAGTCTCAATTTCGGTTTGGGAAAAAATCACCGGTTTCATAAAAGGGGCGGTAGATCTTGGAGCTTGATCATTTGCGGATCGGGTAACAGTAATTCTGTTCTCTCCGTCAAATAACGTTACCGTTATTTGTCCTGAACCGAGTACTGATAGTGCATGCTCTTTGCTTCTTTTGTTTGTGTCGGAGGTGTTGTTCTCAACTCCTAGGCAGAATCTGATTAGTTCTATTAACGATGTTTTCCCAGTTCCGCGGGCTCCAATTATTACATTTAGTCCCGACGTTAATTGTATGTCTGCGCCGTCTAAGAATCCTTCCTCTATTTGCACTCTCTCAATGAACATACTTTATGGCTCCTGGTGCGCGCATTTTCATTCTCTTCATTGGTGGGGTGAGTGGCGCTCAACTGTCATTTGCGGGATTCGGCCAATGCAAATAACCTGATCCAAATTTAGTTCAGATTCTGATTTTTGCTTGGCTGATTCCAAAAGCATTTTTCATGCGAGGTTCGCCGCTAGGCCGTGTGTGAGACGGGGAGGAACGCGTGGGTTAACAACAAAGACGGACATCCTTGGAATCATTTCAGCTAGAGGAAACCTGCGAGTCTGATAACCCGTGTAAGGGGCCCCCCTTCAGGAGGACCCGTAAAATCTGCCGCTACGGCTCCTCGCCTGGGATTATTCGCACACAGCAATCGGCAGATCCGGAGCTATCCGTCGCGTCCATTCGCGCTGAAGGTTCACGCCGTGAAGAGGGGCGAGGGGAAAGCTAATCCGTAGGTAGCGAAATGGCAGTGTTCCACGTGTTCCATGTGTTCCAGAAAGCTCGGAGGCCACGGAATACGTGGCTTTCAAAGGCGGAACACCAAATGCGAATAACCGGAACACCTGTTACGCGGAACACGTTTGGTGATCCGGTTAAGGGTGAAAAGCAACACCGTAGTTATCGGCGATGCGGTGAGTCATGCGGCTAGCAACTGCTCCATGGACAGTGCATAGGCTTTATCTCTGATTGTCTTCTCGCTGATGCACGAAGCCCCATGCGGGGTTTGCAAGGGCACATAGAGCTCACTCAACGAGGTTGTCCATCCCAAGGCTTTCTCGGTGGCTTCCAAGTGTGCCGCGACGGTGGCGAATTCCTGAGCGGCCTTGTCCATGCGGTCAGCGCACATGATCCGCGCTACGCGTAGCTGGCGCTGACGAAGATCTTTCAAAACTTCTCTGATCTCTGCAATTTCCACATCGAGCTTCTCGACTTCGTTTTTCAAGGCCTGTGCGGTCGCTGCCAATCCTCGCTTGCCACGTGTCACCATTGCCAGTGCTTCGGAGGCGAGACGCAGCGCATTCTCCGCACGCTGCTCATCTGCGTCGTCTCCGTCACTGAGAGCTACCGCATAACTCGCCGCGGCTTGTTTCTCCGCATATTGGGCCTTCTCGACTTCGGCTCGTTTTATTTGCCGATAATGCCGACGGTCTGAATCATTTGGCGACTGAATAACATGAATCTGAGAGGTGATAGCGGCCGGCATTGCACCAACCACTTTCCACCAGACGAAAAAAAAAGGCCCTGCTTTCGCAAGACCTTTTTCTCTGTGTTGGTGCCCCGAGGGAGACTCGAACTCCCACTCCTTTCGAAAACGGATTTTGAATCCGCCGCGTCTACCAATTCCGCCATCAGGGCTCAATGGCGGCGAAGTATAGAG
>Ga0307408_100004036_pt1 | contig 10009 bp, 7 predicted proteins | sample 322Cmetagenome_FD_202116 | JGI IMG/M metagenome (GOLD analysis project Ga0307408, IMG submission 202116) | Maize rhizosphere microbial communities from greenhouse at UC Davis, California, United States - 322HYB-C-3 | ecosystem: Host-associated > Plants > Roots > Rhizosphere > Soil | place: USA... | reverse complement strand
AGACGCGCGACACCCGGCTGGTCGTCGGCGGCGACCAGGCCGACGGCGGCCAGCTGGCCGCGCCGGACGACGGTCACCTCCCGGCCGTCGCGATGGGGACGGGCGAGCACGATCTCGTCGGCTCCGGCCAGGGCGGCCGCCCGGCGAGCCTCGGCCAGGGCGCGGGTCAGCGCCTCGAGCCGGTCCCGGGCGCCCGCCGCCTGCTCATAGCGCTGCTCGGCCGCGTAGGCGGCCATGCGCCGGCGCAGCGGGCCGAGCACGGGCTCGGGGTCGCCGTCGAGCGCCGCCTCGAGGGTGGCCACCAGGGCGGCGTAGCGCTCCTGCCCGACCGCGCCGGTGCAGGGGCCGAGGCAGCGGCCCAGCTCCAGCAGGGCGCAGGCCGACCCACCCCCGCGCGCCCCGATCCGCATGGTGCAGCGGCGCAGCGGCAGGGCGTCCTCGATCGCCGCCTTGACCAGCTCGGCCTGCGCGGCCGAGCCGAACGGCCCCAGGTAGCGGGCGCCGTCGGGCTGGACCCGGCGGACCAACGACAGGCGCGGGAACCGCTCGCGGGTCAGCTTGAGGTAGCAGTAGCGCTCGGGGTTGCGGCTGCGGCGGTTGTAGCGAGGGCGGTGGTGCTGGATCAGCCGGACCTCGCGGACGCTGGCCTCCAGCTCGGTCGCGCACGGCTGGTGGTCGATGGCCGCCAGCTCCCGGAGGAGGTCGGCGATCTTGACCCGCCCGTCGCCCGAGAAGTAGCTGCGGACCCGCGTGCGGAGGTCCTTGGCCTTGCCCACGTACAGGACCCGGCCGGCGGCGTCCCGGAATAGGTAGACCCCGGGGCAGCGGGGGAGGTGGTCGGCCAGGTGCACCTTCTTGAAGCTGGCCCCGGCCCTGGCCGAGGGGAACTCGATCAGGTCCTCGAGGGCGAGCACGCCGTAGGAGCCGGCCCGCTCCAGCAGGCTGTGGAACACGTCGACGGTGGCCCTGGCGTCGGTCATGGCCCGGTGGCAGGGGATGACGGTGGCCCCGAGGTAGGCGGCCAGGGTGGCCAGGCGGACGTTGGGGATCTCGTCGCGGGGGAGCAGCTTGCGGGCCAGCCGGGCGGTGCACACGACCCGGTTGGCGATGCGCTGGTAGCCGTGCCGTTCCAGGTTGGCCTGGATGAAGCGCCGGTCGAAGGAGGCGTTGTGGGCGACCAGCACGGCGCTGCCGAGGAACTCGAGCAGGCAGGGGAGCACGACCTCGATCGGCTCGGCGTCGGCCACCATCCCGTTCGTGATGCCGGTCAGGGCGCTGATCAGCGGCGGGATGTCGACCTCGGGGTTGACGAGGGTGTGGAAGGTGCCGAGGACCTCGCCACCGCGGATCTTGACGGCCCCGACCTCGGTGATCCGGTCGTGGGCGGGGGACCCGCCGGTGGTCTCGAGGTCGAGCACGACGAACTCGGCGTCGAGCAGCGGGGTCCCGAGGTCGTCGAGGCGACCCTGGACGGCGACAGATGCGGCGGGCATCCCGGCGGTTCCTTTCGTCCGCTCTGGGCTGTCGAGGCCAGACGCTAGACGAACAGGTGTTCGAGGTCAAGCACCAAGCGCGTACTCGGGGACAAGGGCGCCGGGCGGCTCAGCCGCGCCGAGCGAGCACGGCCATGCCCAGGCCGAAGGCCAGGAACCCGAGAGCGAGCACCGAGGCCAGTCGTTCGGGCACCGCGACCGACAGCACGGTGGCGGCGGCCAGGCTGGCGAAGAACAGCGGCCCGACCGCGGCCCGGACCAGCACGGTGGGCACGGCCGGGGCCGGGAGCCCGCCGCGTCGCTTGGCCCGGCGGACGGCGATGGCGACGCCCACTCGGCCGGCCGCCGACGCCTCGACCAGCAGGCGGCGCCAGAACACGACCGGGCCCGAGGCCTGCTCCAGTCCGCCCAGCAGGGCCCGGACCCCGGCCAGGTCGCCGAGGCGCAGCAGGGCGGTGGCCCGGATGGCCAGGGCCTCGCCGCCACCGGCCCGGCCGGCCCGGCCGGCCAGCTCCTCGGCCAGTGACGGGTCGCCGGCGGTCAGGGCCACGGCGGCACAGCGGGCCAGGTGCTCGCCTCCGGCGGCCGGGTGGCTGGCCGCGCGGTGAGCGTGGGCAAGTGCCAGCTCGGGGGCGAGCGACCCGGGGAGCAGGTAGGCGGCGGCGAGCAGGCTCAGGGCTTCGGCACCACGCTCGGGGTCGTCGGCGGCGCGCTTGAAGCAGGCCATCGCCTCACGGATCCTGCCGGTGGCCACGTGCTGGCGACCGGCTTCAACCAGCTCGTGCGCTCGCACCGCGCACCTCCTACCTGTCGGCCCACCGCGGGGGCCGCGGCAATCGCAATCGTAAGCGAAAGGGGGGCCACCGCGGCAGGGGGACAAACGGGATGCTTAGGCGGTTCGGCTCGACTTCTAGCTGAACCGGGCCGCCGGGGGGCGGACGCCCGGCGGGCTCTGCGCGTTTGGGCGACGCGGAGGCGCGGGGGGTTGGGTGGGGGCCGGCGGGGTGGGGACTGTGGATGGCCGGGCGCCATCATCGCCGCGCTGGGGTGTCCCCCGGATGGGGCCCCCGTGACCGGGCTGAGGGTCAGGCTCGGGCGGACTCGGCGAGGGCGCGAACCTCGTCCGGCGTGGCCGCGATCGCGACCACGGCGCGGGGGTCGATGCGGCGGATGAGGCCCTCGAGGACCTTGCCTGGGCCGAGCTCGACGTAGGTGGTGGTGCCGAGCTCGCGGAGGCGCTCGACGCAGCTGGTCCAGTGGACCGGGTTGGTGAGCTGGCGGGCCAGGAGCCGGCCGGCCTGGCGGCCGCTGCGGACCACTCTGGCCTTGGCGTTGGAGACCAGGGGGACCTCGAGCCGGGTCAGGTCGATGCGGTCCAGGGCCTCCTTGAAGGGGCGCTTGGCCGCGTTCATCAGTGGTGTGTGGAAGCCGCCGCCGATCGGGAGGGTCAGGACCCGCTTGGCCCCGGCGGCCAGGGCGCGTCTGGCCGTCTCCTCGACCGCCTCCGACTCGCCCGAGATGACCACCTGGCCGGGGGCGTTGGAGTTGGCCAGGAAGACCTTGCCGACCTGGCGCCGCACGGCGCGGCAGAGCTGGCCCACGGTCTTGTCGGGCAGCCCGAGGACGACCCGCATCACCCCGGCGCCGCCGGCCTCGTGGGCCAGCTCGGCCCGGCGCACGACCAGCTCGAGGCCCTGCTCGAAGCTGACTCCGCCGGCCGCGAACAGCGCGGCGTACTCGCCGAGGGAGTGGCCGGCGACCAGGTCGGGCCGCAGCCCCTCCTCGCGGGCCAGGATGTGACAGGCGGCCGAGTGGACGTAGATGGACGGCTGGGCCTTGCGGGTGTCGGACAGGGCCGCGTCGCCGGCCTCCAGGACCTCGATCACGTCCCAGCCGAGGATCTCGGAGGCCTGGACGAACGGCCACCCGGCGGGGTCGTCGGCCCACGGGGCGCCGCTGTTCTTGGCGATCCGGCCCTGGCCCGGGAAGGTGAAGGCAATCTTTTCCACAGGGCAAGCATCCTACCTGCGAGGGGTCGCAAACAAATAACCGATCAATACGACCCTTCGTGCCCCGTCCCAGTTACCCTTGACGCCAACCTTGTTCAGGCTGGCCCAGGAGGACGCGTGCTCGACCACCTTCCCGGCCCAGGCGAACGCCTGCGCTGCGCCGCCTGCGGCAACCTGACCCGCTTCGACGTGGTCACCAGCCGGCGCACGACCGGCTTCTGGCACTACACCGTGGGCGGCGAGCTGACCGTGGAGGACGAGCGCGACCTGGCCGTCCAGGCCGAGGAGGTCCGTTGCCGCTGGTGCGGGTCGGCCGGCGACATCGAGGTCGTCCCGGTGATCGGCGAGCCCACCTCGGCGGAGCCGTGAGCGGGTCCCTGCATCCGGAGGGCCGGCGCCCGCGACCGGCGCCGGCGGCCGAGGCTGAGCTGACGGCGGGTCCGGCAGCCACGGCCAGGCGGGCGGGGGAGGGCAACGGGTCGGGAGAGCCGAATCCGCTGCCTGAGCTGCCCGAGGCGCTCCTGTCCGGGTACCTGGACGCGGCCCTGGCCACCCTGCGGGCCGCCGACCAGGGGGAGCTGCCTGGGCCGCTGCGCCAGTACCAGACCTGGACGCCCAAGCGGCTGCGGCACCAGCGGGTGCTCGGCCTCGTCCGAAGGACCCTCGACCTCGACCAGAGCTTTAGGAAGGCCGTGGACGAGCGGGTGCTCCAGGAGGAGGAGGCGCTGGCCCGGCTGGTCCGGGCCGGGCGCCACGCGGAGGCGCTCGCCAGTGGGGAGACCCCAGAGGCGGTGGCCCGGGTCGGGCTGGCCCTCGGCCCCGACGGCGAGGCGGCCGTGCAGGCGGCGGTGGCCGCGGCCGCGACCAGCCAGGCCAGGGCGGAGGCGGCGGCGGTGCGGTCGGCCCTGGCCGGGGCCGAGGATGAGCTGGACGCGGCCAGGGCGCGGGCCGAGGCCGAGGCCGCCGCGGCCAGGGCGGCGCGCGAGGAGCTGCGGGCGGCGAGGGAGGAGCTGCGGCGGGTCGAGCGCGAGCGGCGAAGCCTGGCCGACCGGGTCGAGGGGCTGGAGCGGGAGCTCGCCCAGTCGGCGGCGGCGCTGCGGGCGAGCCGGGACGAGGCCGCGGCCGACCAGCGCCGGCTGAACGGCCGCGTCGCCGAGCTGCAGGCGCGGCTGGCCGAGTCGCAGCGGAAGTACCGGGCCCTGCGCCGCTCCTCAGGGCAGGTCGACCCGGTGGTGGCCGAGGCGGTCGGTGCCCTGGAGCGCGACCTCGACACGCTGCGCCGGGTCACCGGCCTTGCCGAGGAGGGCGGCCGGGACCGGGGAGGCGGGAGCGGCGGCGCCGCCCCGGCCCGGCGGCCGGACCGGCGCCGCCCGCTGCTGGTTCCCGGGGGCCGGAGCGCCGACGACCCGGAGACGCTGGCCGCGTGGATGGGCACGGACGGGGTCCTGGTGCTGGTCGACGGCTACAACGTCACCAAGCACCCGCGGGGGTTCGCGGACCGGGACCTCGAAGATCAGCGCACCCTGCTCCTCGACCTCTGCCGCCGCCTCGCCCGGCGCTTCGGCGCCGAGGTCACCGTCGTCTTCGACGGCGGCACGGTCGGTCCCATCCCAACCCGCCTGCCCCTCGGCCCGGTCGAGGTTGTCTTCACCGACCCCGGCCGCACCGCCGACGACGAGATCGTGGTCCGAACCAACGCCGCCCCACCCGACCGCCCCGTCGTCGTCGTCACCTCCGACAACGAGCTCCGCACCCGAGTCACCGCCCTCGGCGCCACCGTCACGCGGTCCCCCGCCCTCCTCGGCCTCGCCACCGCGCGCTAGCCACCTGGTTCGGGCGCTCTACCGTAGTGCCGTGTGACGGGACCCACCGCCATCCCATCCCTTCAGGATGCGCGAGCGTTGCCGTTGTTGGTGCGGTGGGCGATGACCTGGGGAGTGAGGCCATGGGCGGTCAGGGTGTCGAAGGCGGCTTGAAGGTCGGCGTCGAGGTTGGTGACGGCGGCGGGGACGGGGTCGTTGCCCAGGCGGACGATGCGGGCGTTGCGCTCGGCCAGGAAGAACTCGACCAGGCAGTCCCGGCACTCGGTGCCGCCAGGGCAGTCGTCGCAGCTGATCCGCAGAGGCTCCTCACGTCCCATGTCTGTGTTCCCTCTCTGGTTGCCGTCGGGGTCCGGCCACGTCGGGAGCACCCTATCGGGGGGGTGTGACAAACGGTCGTCCGGGCAGTTTGGCCGGTATGCAGAAGTTGCACGCGTGATTCCACTTCGCTACGGTGCGGCGGCCGCGTCCTCTGCTGCCAGGGCAATCGCTGACCCGTTGCCGGAACGACCGGAGCGACCCCGCGGGGGCCGGCCGCCCCTCGGTTGCTCCGGCCGAAGGCTACGGCCCCCGCTTCCCCCGGGTGGGGGCCGTAGCCGCCCTCCACGGCGATCGCGGGCACCCAAGGCCAAGCCCGCCAGATACCATGACAATTCATGGATCCCACCGACCAAGACGGGCAGCCGCCCGGGCCTGAACGACCCACGGCGCCCCGGCCCGCCTGGCCGCCGCCGCCGGCCGCGCCCTGGCCCGGCCAGCCGCCCGGGTCGGCGCCTCCCGCCCCGGCCGGTTGGGGATCGCCGCCCCCGCCCCAGGGCCAGGGCACACCGCCTGGGGGGCAGGGCCCGCCGGCGTGGGGGACGCCGCTGCCGCCGGGGACCCGCTGGCCACCGGTCTGGGGGGCGCCTCCCTCCCCTCCGCTCTGGGGGGCGCCTCCCTCCCCTCCGCCGAGGCGGCGGGCCGGATGGATCGTGGCCGCGCTGGCCGGGATGCTCGTGCTCGTCCTCATTGCCACCGTCTTCGTGGTGCGCTCTGGCGACCTGCCCGAGGAGGCGCGGCAGGCGGTGGGGCAGCGGCCGGCGGCCAAGCTCCCGCCCGACCCGGCCACCGACCTGCCGAAGCTGCTGGCCAAGCGGGCCAGGGCGGTCGTCGACCGCGACCGCGCGGCCTTCCTGGCCACCGTCGACAGGCGCCAGAAGACCTACTACCGGCGGCAGGCCACCCTGTTCGCCCGAATGCGGACGGTGCCGTTCTCGGGCTTCGACTACCGCCTCAACCCCAGAGATCTGGAGTCGGCGGGCAGGCTACGGCGCCACTACCGGGCCGAGCAGGTGCAGCTGGCGTCGGTCCAGGTCAGGTACAAGTTCACGGGCCAGGACGCCAGCCCGGTGCTGGCCCGTGAATCCTTCACCTTCGTCCTGACCGGCTCCGGCTGGCGCATCGCCGGCCCCGGGGACAGCCAGATGCGGCGCCGCGACGACGCCGAGATCTGGGACAGCGGCCAGGTGCGGACCGCCCGCAGCGCCCGCACCCTGATCGTCCACCACCCGGGCGACCAGGACCTGGCCCAGCGGCTGCTGCAGGTCGCCGACCGCGCCTACGCCCAGGTCGACGCCGCCTGGACAGGCCGCTGGGAGCGCAAGGCTGTGATCCTGATCCCTCACGACCAGGACGAGGCCGAGCGGCTGGTCGGGGCCCGCAACCTGTCTCGAGTGGCCGCCGTCGCGTCCTCCTCGGTCGAGTCGGGAGCGGCCGAGCGGGTGCTCGGGAACCGGATCGTGGTCAACACCGACAACGTGGTCCGCTACAACGACCTCAACCTCCAGATCCTGGTCACCCACGAGATGACCCACGTCGCCACCCGCACCCTGGGCGACGCCGTGCCCCTGCTGCTGGTCGAGGGATTCGCCGACTGGGCCGCCCTCAAGCCGGTCGGCCTCCCGTTCGAGGCCACCCGCCCGGCCCTCGACGCGGCGGTCGACAACCGCCGCTTCGACGGCGACCTGCCGACCGACCTCGATTTCCGGGGCCCGGAGGCGGCGGTCGCCTACGACAAGGGCTCGGCGTTCTGCCTGTGGGTGGTGAACACCTACGGCGCCGGCAAGCTCCAGGCTCTCTACCGGAAGTTCCGCGGGTCGGGCGAGACCGGCGACGACGAGCTGGACCGGGGCTTCAGGAGCGTCCTCGGCGTCTCCCGCGAGACGGCCGAGCGCCGCTGGGCGGCCTGGGTCAGCGACCAGCTCCGCGGTCCTTGATCGCCGTGCCCCGGCCCCCGGCGGCCGACCCGCTGGAGGCCTTCACCGAGGACGAGGTCAGGGCCTGCGTCGACTACGCCAAGCCTCGCCAGCGCTGGGGGCTGGCCGCCTACGCCACCGACCTGCTCGTGCTCGCCGCCCTCGCCCTCACCGGTCCCGGCCGGGCCCTGGTCAGGGGGGTGGCCGGGCTCGCCGGAGGCTGGGCTCCAGGGCGGGTGGTGCTGGCCATCGTGGCCGTGCTGGCCGTGCGGGCCGCGGTCGGGCTGCCGTTCTCGATCCGGGCCTTCCGGCAGGACACCAGGGCCGGGCTGGCCACCCAGGGCCTTGGCGGCTTCCTGCGTGACTGGGCCAAGGGCCGGGCGGTCGGCCTGGTCCTGACCGTGGTCGCGCTCTCCGCCCTGGTCCTGGGGGCTCGCTGGGAGCCGCCCGGCTGGCCCGTGGTCGCGGCCGTCGCCGCCGTCCTGCTGGTCCTCGCCCTGGCCATGGCCGGGCCGGTGCTCATCGAGCCGCTGTTCAACCGGTTCCGTCCCCTCGGGCCGGGGCCGCTGCGGACCCGGCTGCTGGAGCTGGCCGCGACCATGCGGGTGCCGGTGAGCGACGTGCTCGTGGCCGACGCGAGCCGCCGCACGACCAGGGTCAATGCCTACGTGTCGGGGCTCGGGCGGACCCGCCGTGTGGTCGTCTACGACACCCTGCTGGCCGCTGCCGGCCCCGAGGCGCCGGACGGGTCCGGCCCGCCGGCTAGTTCCGAGGCCCCCCACGGCCCCAGGACCCGGGACGGGACCCCCGGCGGGGCCGACGAGGTCGCCCTCGTCGTCGCCCACGAGCTGGCCCATGTCCGTCACCGTGACGTGCTCTGGGGGACGATCGGGGCCGCCGCCCTGGCCGCGGTGTCGATGCTGGTCGCCGTCGCCCTGTTCGACCTTGGCCAGGTCCAGCGGGCGTTCGGGGTGACCGAGCTGGGCGACCCGCTGGTCGCGCCCGGCCTGCTGCTGCTGGCCGCCCTGGGCGGTCTGGCGGCGGCGCCGGTGGCCAGCGCGATCAGCCGCTGGGCGGAGGCCAGGGCCGACTGGGTGTCGCTCGAGGTGACCCGCGACCCGGTGACCGCGGTGGCCGTCGAGCGGCGTCTCGCGCTGGAGAACCGGGCCGACCTCCGGCCGAACAAGCTGCTGCTACTGCTGTTCGCCAGCCACCCGCAAACGATGGCGCGGATCGCGCAGGCGTGGCTGTGGCAAGAACGGAACGGTCGTCCCTGATCCAAGAGCGCCTGTGCCGAGCGGCCGGGCGGCGTCTCGCCGTGGTCGCCACTAGAATGCCCGGGCCGTGAACCTGCTGCTTGTCACCAACGACTTCCCGCCCCGGTCCGGGGGAATCCAGCAGTACTGCCACAACCTCGTGCGCCGGCTGCCACCCGACCGGGTGGTGGTGTACGCGCCCGCCTGGCCGGGCGCCGCCGCCTTCGACGCCGCCCAGCCGTTCCGGGTCGTCCGCCACCCCGGCCGGACGATGCTGCCGACCCCCGACGTCCTGCGCCGCACGGTCGCCCTGGCCACGGAGGTCCGGCCCGACCTGATCTGCTTCGGGGCCGCCTTCCCGCTCGGGCTGCTGGCCGGGCGGCTCACCCGGGCCACCGGCGTGCCCTGCCTCGGCTTCACCCACGGGGTCGAGGTCGCCGTCGGGCGGGTGCCGCTGGTCCGCCGGCTGCTGGTCCGGGTGGCCGCCGACCTGCGGCTGCTCACCGCCGTCAGCCACTGGTCGGCCGCCCGGGTGCGGCGGGCGGTGCGGGGCCGCTGCCCGGTCGAGCTGCTCCCGGCCGGGGTCGACGCCAGCGCCTACCACCCGGCGGTCGACGGGCGCGAGGTGCGCGAGCGTCACCGGCTGGGCACCGACCCGGTCTGTGTCTGCATCTCCCGGCTGGTGCCCCGCAAGGGCCAGGACCGGCTGATCCAGGCCTGGCCGCAGGTTGTGGCCAGGGTTCCGGCGGCGCGGCTGCTGCTGGTCGGCGGCGGGCCCTACGAGCGGCGGCTCCGCAAGCTGGCCGAGGCCAGCCCGGTGGCCGACCGCGTCCACCTGGCCGGCGAGGTCGCCTGGGAGGACCTGCCGGCCCACTACGCCGCCGGGGACGTGTTCGCCATGCCGTGCCGGACCCGCTGGCTGGGGCTGGACCTGGAGGCCCTCGGGGTGGTGTTCCTGGAGGCGGCCGCGACCGGGCTGCCGGTGGTGGCCGGCCGCTCGGGCGGCGCCCCCGAGACGGTCGTCGAAGGCGAGACCGGCACGGTGGTCGACGGGCGCCGCCCGGGGCCGGTGGCCGACGCCGTCGCCGGGCTGCTGGCCGACCCGGCCCGGAGCCGGGCCATGGGCGCGGCCGGGCGGCGCCGGGTCGAGGCCGAGTTCGCCTGGAAGGCCGTCGTCGACCGCCTGGAGCAGCTCCT
>Ga0307408_100004034_pt1 | contig 10011 bp, 10 predicted proteins | sample 322Cmetagenome_FD_202116 | JGI IMG/M metagenome (GOLD analysis project Ga0307408, IMG submission 202116) | Maize rhizosphere microbial communities from greenhouse at UC Davis, California, United States - 322HYB-C-3 | ecosystem: Host-associated > Plants > Roots > Rhizosphere > Soil | place... | reverse complement strand
GGGCATCCAGCTCGGTCCGAGCGGGGCCGTCGCCGTCAACGCGCGCATGCAGACCGCCCACGACGGGGTCTGGGCGGCCGGGGACTGCGCCGAGACCCGCCACATCGTCTCCGGCGAGCGGGTCAGCTTCCACCTGGGCACCATCGCCAACAAGCAGGGCCGCGTCTGCGGGATCAACATCGGCGGCGGCTACGCCACCTTCCCCGGGGTCCTGGGCACGGCCGTCTCCAAGGTCTGCGAGGTCGAGGTCGCCCGCACCGGGCTGTCCGAGGCCGAGCTGCGCGAGCTCGGCCTGGAGTGGGAGCAGACGGCGGTCGACTCGACCACCCGGGCCGGCTACTTCCCGGGGGCGGATCCGATCCGGACCAAGGTGCTGGCCGAGCGGCGCACGGGCCGCCTCCTCGGGGGCCAGATTGTCGGCAGGGAGGGCGCGGCCAAGCGCATCGACGTGCTCGCCACCGCCATCTGGAACGGCATGGCCGTCGACGAGATGGTCAACCTGGACCTGTCGTACGCGCCGCCGTTCTCGCCGGTCTGGGACCCGGTGCTGATCGCCGTGCGCAAGCTCGCCGAGCAGGTCGAGCGGTCCCTGCCCGCCTGCCAGTAGTGGTCGCTCGGGCCGCCCGCGGGCCCTGACCGTCCCGTCGGGCATGTGCACGTCGGCCCAGCACGCGTCCTCGGCCTGCGGGGCTCGGAACAGCGCCCGGGCCGCGGCCAGCGAGAGCGGGTGCCGGTGAAGCTCCGGTGCTTGGTCCGCCGACCGATTAGGATGAGACGGTCACCTTTCCCGCTCCCGCGGCCGGAACAGCAATGCCATTCGACCTGCAGCCGATCGACGTCCTCCTGCTCGTGCTCCTGGCCCTGGCCGCCCTGAGCGGCTGGCGGCGCGGGTTCGCGATGGTGCTGCTGGGCTACCTGGGGCTGCTGGCCGGGCTGGCCCTTGGGGCGTGGGCGGCCACCAGGGCGGGCCTGCTCGTCTCGGCCGACAGCTCCACCAGCCGGCTGCTGACCGCGGTGGTGGTGTTCTTCCTGGTCGCCGCCGCCTGCCACGCCGTCGGCAACCTGATCGGCATCCGGGTCCGGTCGATGCTGGGTGGGCGCTGGACGAGCCGGGCCGACGCCATCGGGGGAGCGGTCGTGGCCACCGTGGTCGCGGCCGTGGCCATGTGGTTCGTCGCCCTGACCCTGAGCAACGTGCCCTTCTCGACGTTCTCCCGGGCGGTCAACTCCTCGAGTGTGCTGCGGACGATCGACAACTACGCCCCGCGGCCGCCGGCGGCCCTGGCCCAGCTGCGGGGCCTGCTCGACCGCTCGGGGTTCCCGGACGCGTTCGCCACCCTGCACCCGCCGGAGGTCTCGGGTCCCCCGCCCGAGGCGAAGGAGAGCCCGGCGGTGCTGCGGGCCGCCAACGCCACCGTCCAGATCGAGAGCTGGGGCTGCGGCGGGGTGCTGTTCGGCAGCGGCTTCCCGGTCGCCGACCGCCTGGTCATCACCAACGCCCACGTGGTCGCCGGGTCGCGCCGCCACGAGGTGGTGACCAACAGGGGCGAGCGCGCCCGGGCCAGCGTCGTCTACTTCGACCCGGCCCACGACCTGGCCCTGCTGTCGGTCCCCGACCTCTCGGTGCGGCCGCTGCGGCTGGCCACGGCGGCGGCCCGGCGGGACCAGGAGGCGGTGGTGATCGGCTACCCCAGCGGTGGACCCCAGAAGGTCATCGGGGCCCGGATCGTGCTCCGGACCCGGCCGGCGGCGCCGGACATCTACTCCCAGAACCAGGGGAACCGCCGCGACATCTACATCCTGCACTCCGCCATCCGCAAGGGCGTCAGCGGCGGCCCGGTGGTCGACCTGCGGGGCCGGCCGCTCGGGGTGGTGTTCGCCGCCTCCACGGCCGACCACACCGAGGGCTACGCCCTGACCAACGCCGAGGTCCGCCGGGCCCTCGACCGCAACGGCGGGAACCGCCAGCCGGTCTCGGTCGGTGGCTGCGCGGTCTAGCCGGCTCCAGGCCCCCCCGAACCCTGCGCTTCGAGGGCCGCCCGGCACGCCTCCTCGAAGGTGGCCAGGTCGCGGGGCATGAGGCGCCGGGCGGCGCCGTTGCTGACCACCACCCGGTTGCGCAGGCCCTCGGCCAGGGGCCGGGCCACGGCCGCGGGGACGTCGGTGACCAGCCCGATCCAGTGGGACGAGAGCCCAGGGGTGAACAGGGGGACGCTGACGATCAGGCGCCGGCGGCCCTCCAGCCGGGCGAACCGGAGCATCATCTCCCGGTAGCTCAGCACCTCCGGCCCGCCGATCTCCAGCCGCTGGCCGCGGGTCGCCTGCGTCTCGGCGGCGTCGGCCAGGTAGCCGACGGTGTCGCCGAGGGCGATGGGCTGGCTGGCCGTCTCCACCCAGCGGGGGCAGACCATCACCGGCAGCCGTCGGACCAGCTGGACCAGCATCTCGAAGCTGGCCCCGCCCCGGCCGACCACCATCGCCGCCCGGAGCACGGTCAGCTCGGGGCCGGTCGCGGCGAGCGCGTCCTCGACCGCCCGGCGGCTGGCCAGATGGTCGCTGAGCCCCTCGCGCTCGTCGCCCAGCCCCGACAGGTAGACCACCCGGTCCACCCCGGCCGCCCTGGCCGCACGCCCGAACGCCCGCGCGTGCTGGAGGTCGCGGCGGACGAACCCGCCCTTCTGGGCCATGGAGTGGACCAGGTAGTAGGCGAGCTCGACCCCCTCGAGGGCCGGGCCCAGGCTGGCCTCGTCGTCCAGGTTGAGGCGGTGGGGCACGACCCCGTCCGGCCGGCGGTACCGGCCCGGGTCGCGGGTCGCCGCCCGGACCGCGTGGCCCCGCCCCACGAGCTCGGGGGCGAGGGCCCCGCCAACGAACCCGCCGGCCCCGGTGACCAGGATCTCCATGCCGGCCATCTTCTCCCGCACCCCCATACACCGCACCTCGGCCCCAGGGGGTTCTCGACAACGCCCGGAAACCGGCTGGTGCATGTGCTGCACATGCACCTATGCCTACGACGCGATCTACGTGGCCATGGCCGAGGTCACCGGGCGACGCTCATCACCCGTGACCCCCGGCTGGCCCGGGCCACGGGGGACCCGGCGTGGATTGACGTGGTCTAGGGGCGGCTAGGACCCGGGCGCCTGGTCGGCGAAGCCGTTGCCTCGGGCGACGGCGCGGAGGTCGAGGGCCTTGTCGAGGACGTCGGGGGCGACGCCGTGGTCGAGGGCGACCTCGCGCAGGGAGCGGCCGGTGGCGGCGGCCTCCTTGGAGATGGCGGCCGCCTCGTCGTAGCCGACGATCGGGTTGAGGGCGGTGACCAGGACCAGGGTCGACTCGGCGAGGGAGCGGGCCCGCTCGGTGTTGGCGGTGATGCCGTCGACGCAGCGGGCGGCGAAGTTGCGGCAGGCGGCGGCCAGGTAGGTGATCGACTGGAGCAGGTTGCGGGCCATCAGCGGGATGTAGACGTTCAGCTCGAACGCGCCCGAGAGGCCGCCGACGGTGATGGCGGTGTCGTTGCCGATGACCTGGGCCGACACCTGGGTGAGGACCTCGGCCATGACCGGGTTGACCTTGCCGGGCATGATCGAGGAGCCCTTCAGGAGCTCGGGCAGGTACAGCTCGCCCAGCCCGGCCCGGGGGCCCGACCCCATCCAGCGAATGTCGTTGGCGACCTTGGTGCAGCTCACGGCCACCGTCTTCAGGGCCCCGGACAGCTCGACGAGGGCGTCGCGGGCCCCCTGGGCCTCGAACGGGTGGGCCGGCGGCGCCACGTCGAGGCCGTGCTCGCGGATGAGCCGCTCGCGCACCCGGGCGGCGAACTCCGGGTGGGCGTTGAGGCCGGTCCCGACCGCGGTGCCGCCCAGGGGGAGCTTGCGGACCCGCTGGAGGGCGTCGAGCACCCGCTGGGCCCCCTCGCGGATCTGGGCCGCGTAGCCGGCGAACTCCTGGCCGAGGGTCACCGGGACGGCGTCCATCAGGTGGGTCCGCCCCGGCTTGACCGCGTCGCGGAACTCGGCCGCCTTGGCCTCCAGCGACCCGGCCAGGGCGTCCAGCGCCGGCAGCAGGTCGTTGCTGGCCGCGTCCAGGGCGGCCAGGTGGACGGCCGTCGGGAAGGTGTCGTTGGAGGACTGGCCCATGTTGACGTGGTCGTTGGGGTGGACGCCCTCGCCGGCCAGGGTGGAGACGACCTCGTTGACGTTGGTGTTGGTGTTGGTCCCGGACCCGGTCTGGAACACGTCGATGGGGAACTGGTCGTCGTGCTCCCCGGCCGCGACCGCCTCGGCGGCGGCCGCGATCCGCTCCGCCCGGTCGGAGTCCAGCAGGCCGAGCTCGGCGTTGACCCGGGCCGCCTCGGCCTTGACCCGGGCCAGCATCCGCACCACCTCGGCCGGCATCCGCTCGCCGGAGATGGGGAAGTGCTGGATCGCCTTCTCGGTCTCGCCCTGCCACAGCCGCGTCATCGCGCTCGCTCCTTCTCGGTCCTGATGATGGATGCTACCGGCTGATGGAGATGGCGCCGATGTGGACCTGCCCACGCTGCGGGCGGTCGTTCGCCAACCGCAACCAGCCGCACACCTGCGGGCCGCTGGACCTGGACCGGCACCTGGCCGGTAAGGACCCGGAGGTGGTGGCCATCTTCCGGCGCCTGGTCGAGCTGGCCGAGCGCAACGGCCCGGTCACCGTCCTGCCCGAGAAGACCCGCATCGCCTTCCAGGTGCGGATGAGCTTCGCCGCCTTCACCCTGCGGCGGCACTGGGTGGACGGGCACGTGGTCCTGGCCCGCCGGCTCGAGCACCCCCGGTTCCGGCGGGTGGAGACCTTCTCGCCCCGCAACCACCTGCACCAGTTCCGGCTGGAGCGCCTGGCGGAGGTGGACGAGGAGGTGGCCGCCTGGCTGGCCGAGGCCTACCAGGTCGGCGAGCAGCGGCACCTGCGCCCCTAGCCGAGGGCCTCGGGGTTGAGGAGGTTCGGGGGGCGGCGGCCGTCCAGGGCGGCGAGCAGGTTGGCGGCGGCGGTCATGCCCATGGCCACCCGGGTCTCGTGGGTGGAGGTGCCGAGGTGGGGGACGATGGTGACGTTGTCCAGGTTCAGGAGGCCGGGATGGACCTCGGGCTCGCGCTCGAACACGTCCAGCCCGGCCGCGCCCAGCTCGCCGGCGGCCAGGGCCGCGGCCAGGGCGGCCTCGTCCACGATCGGGCCCCTGGCCGTGTTGACCAGGACGGCCGTCGGCTTCATCCGGGCCAGCCGCTCGGCCCCGATCAGGTGGCGGGTGGCCGGGGACAGGCCGGTGTGGATGGACACGAAGTCGGCCTCGGCCAGCAGCTGGTCCAGCTCGCGCCAGGCGACGCCGAGGGCGGCCTCCTCGTCGGCGGGCAGCCGGTGGCGGGCGGTGTACAGCACCGGCATCCCGAACCCGGCGGCCCGCCTGGCCACCGCCCGCCCGATCCGGCCGAGGCCGATCACCCCCAGGGTCTTGCCGTGGACCTCGAACCCCAGGAAGAACCGCGGCCCCCAGATCCAGGGCCGCCGGGCCCGCAGGAACCGGTCGCCCTCGGCGACCCGCCGGGCCGCGGCCAGCAGCAGCGCCCAGGCCAGGTCGGCGGTGGCCTCGGTGACCACGTCGGGGGTGTTGGTGGCCAGCACGCCCCTGGCCGTGCAGGCGTCCAGGTCGAGGTTGTCGAAGCCGACGGCGAAGTTGGCCACCACCCGCAGCTCCGGGCCGGCCCGGTCCAGCAGCTCGCCGTCGACCCGGTCGGTCAGCATCGACAGGAGGCCGGCCTTGCCCGCGACCCGCTCCAGCAGCTCGGCCCGGGGCATGACCCCGTCGCCGTCCCAGACCTCCAGCCGACAGCGGCCGGCCAGGTGCTCGCGGACCGGTTCCGGCACCCCGCGAGTGACCAGCACAGCGGGCATGCCGGGATTCTAACGGCGCTACAGCGGCGTGCGGAGCACGGCCACGCGGCCGAGGAGGCCGATTGCATTCGGGGAAGTGGGACCGTGGTGACGCGGGGCGCATCCTAGAACGCGCTCCTTGAGGACTTCCCGCGATTCAAGAACTTGTGACCGATCGAGACGGTCGACAGGCTCAGCCGCGGAGGAAGCTGAGGCGGACCAGCCGGCGGGGATTGTCGTCGTTCAGGTCCACCAGGCAGATGCGCTGCCAGGTTCCCAGGAGAAGGCGGCCGGCCTGGACCGGGACGGTCAGCGAGGGGCCGGCGAACACGGGGAGCAGGTGGTCGGCGCCGTGGCCGCGGCTGCCGTGGCGGTGGGCCCAGCGGTCGTCGCGGGGCAGCAGTCGGGCCAGCACCTCCTCGAGGTCCTCCTCGGACCCCGACCCGGTCTCCATCACGGCCAGCCCGGCGGTGGCGTGGGGCACGAACACGGACAGCAGGCCGTCTCCACCGGCCTCGGCGGCGAAGGCGGCCGCCCGGCCGGTCAGGTCGAGCACGTGCCTGCCGCCGGTGTCGATCGAGAGCTCGGTGGTCTCCACGGGGGCCACCCTACCCGGTGGCCGCCTCGGCCGCCTCGGCCCGGGCGATGGCCTCCTCGGTGACGAAGCGGAACCCGGCCAGGGTGGCCAGCATGAGCAGGGCGGCGACCAGGAACGCGCCCCGCAGCCCCAGGAGCTCGGCCAGGGCGCCGCCGAGGAGCGCCCCGAGCGGCATGGTGCCCCAGCCGACCAGCCGGTAGCTGGCGTTCATCCGGCCGAGCAGCCGGTCGGGCGTGATCCGCTGGCGCAGCGAGACCGTGACCACGTTCCAGAGCACGATCGCCACGCCGCCGGCCACCATCGAGACCCCGATCGGGACCGGCAGGTCGGTGGCCACCCAGACGACCATGCTGACCGCGTTGAGGACGACGCTGAGGACCAGGATGCGGACCCGGCCCAGGCGCCGCTCGGCCGGGACGGCCAGCCAGCTGCCGAGCAGCGACCCGATCCCGAGGGCGGCGGTCAGCACGCCGTAGCCGGCCTCGGACAGCCCCATCGGTCCCGGGGCCACCGCGTACAGCACGAACACCGAGAAGGCGGCGCTCCAGGCCATGTTCTGGGCACCGAGCATGATGGCCAGGGGCCGCAGCACCGGATGGCGCCAGACGAACCGGGTGCCCTCGGCGACGTCGTCCCGGAGCCTGGTCGACCCGGCCGGCCCGGCCCCGGCCGCCCGGAAGCTGCCGACGATCAGGGCCAGGAAGCCCGTCCCGACCAGGTAGGCGGCCGCGGGCACGCCGAGGGCGACGGCCAGGCCGGCCGCGGCCAGCAGCCCGCCCAGGGGCGGGCCGATGAAGGTGTTGGCCACCAGCTCGACCGCGAACAGCCTGCTGTTGGCCCGGGTCAGGTCGTCGCGGTCCACCACCGCCGGCAGCAGCGACTGGGCCGAGGTGTCGAACAGGGTCTCCCCCACGCCGAGCAGCACGGCCACGGCGTACAGCATGGGCAGGCTGGCCAGGTCGGCCGCGACGGCCAGGGCCAGGCCGCCGAGCAGCACGGTCCGGACGAGGTTGACCCGGACCATCGACTGGCGCCGGTCCAGCCGGTCGGCGAAGGCCCCGGCCACCGGCGCCAGCAGCCACGGGAGCCGGGCGGCCACGGTGACCCCGGCGATCAGCAGCGGGGACCGGGTGAGCTGGACGGCCAGCAGGGGCAGGGCGACCCAGAGGACCCCGTCGGCCAGGTTGGCGAACCCGGAGGCGACCATGGCCTTGGTGAAGTTCCGTCCGAGAGGCATGAATGGACCGTAACCCATTGATTTGGAATAGTCAATCGATAGAATGGATCCCATGGAACCGATGCTCAGCGGGCCGGTGGTACGCCGGCCGGCCACGGCGGCCGAGGCCAAGGCCCTGGCCCACCCGCTGCGCATGCGCATCCTGCGGCTCTGCCTCGACCAGGCGCTGACCAACAAGCAGCTGGCCGACTGGCTGGGCAAGGATCCGGGCACGATCCTGCACCATGTCCGCACCCTCGTGAGCAGCGGCTTCCTGGTCCCCGGCGAGGTTCGCCAGGGGCAGAAGGGGGCGCTCGAGAAGCCCTACCGGGCCACCGGCAAGTCCTGGACCCTCAGCCTCGAGGAGAGTCCGGTCCCCGAAGGCGTCGACGCCCGGGCGATGCTGGAGGCGTTCCAGGCCGAGCTGGCCGAGGCCGGGCCCGGCGCCGCCGCCGGCTTCAACCGCCTCGCCCTCACCCTCAACAAGGCGTCGCGCGAGGAGCTCGAGTCCAGGGTGCTGGCGATCCTGGACGAGTTCCTGACCCGGCCCCCCGACCCCGACGGCGAGCCCTACGGCCTGCTGTTCGCCATGCACCGCCGGTCGCCGGGGCCGGGTCAGGACCCGGGGAGCGGCGGGGTCGACCCGACGTCGTAGGCCAGCAGGTCCCCGTCGCGGCGGACGCCGTCGGTCGGGCGGTGCCGCTCCAGCCGGCCCCGGTGGTCCAGGTGCAGGACCTCGGCCCCGCGGACGAGCTCGGCCGCGTCGGCGAGGAGCCGGCGGTGGCAGCGCCACCACAGCGTCTCCGAGCACATGGCCACCGTCGGCCGCTCCGCCGCCTCGGCCAGCAGCCGGTCCAGGGCCGCCCAGAACGGCGGAGTGCGCATGTAGTCGGCGTAGCCGCGGAAGGCGGGATGGCGCAGGGCGGTGTTGACCGACCCGGGGTCGGGCCGCCGGAACCCGCCCAGCTCCGGCTCCCAGCGGTAGGCGACCCCGGCCGCGCCCAGCCAGCCGGCCATGGCCTCACGACGGACATGGGGGTGGCGGCGGCTGCCGGGGGCGGTGCGCACGTCGACCAGCCGCTCGACTCCGGCCCCCTCCAGCAGGGCCACCAGCGCCTCGGCCGAGGCCGTGCCGTGGCCGAGGGTCAGCAGCCGGGTCATGCCAGCAGCTTGTCCACCAGGAGCAGGGCGAAGTAGGAGAGCGGGAAGGCCATCAGCAGGGAGTCCACCCGGTTCAGGACCCCGCCGTAGCCGAGGAGGACGGTGCTGCGGACCTCGGTCCGGAAGGCCCGCTGGATGAAGCTGCCGGTGAGGTCGGCCCAGACGCTCCCGGCGGCGATCACCAGCACCAGCACGACCACGGCGGCCAGCGACCACTCGGGCGGCACGGCCACCCACAGCCAGCCGACCCCGACCGCCGCCCCGACCAGGTTGCCAAGCACCCCGCCCCAGGTCTTGGCCGGGTCGACCCGTGGCATCAGCTTGCGGCCCCCCAGCGCCGACCCGGCGGCGTAGGCGGCGATGTCGGACAGGGCCACCGAGACGGTCACGATCAGCAGGAAGTTGAGCCCCCAGGGCTCGGCCGACTTGACCAGCACGATGTAGGCCATGGGCAGGGCCACGAACACGTACCCGACCAGGGTGTCGGCCACTTGGCGGTGGGCGTCGGTGATCTGGCCGGACAGGATCGGCACCAGGGTGAGGGCGACGAAGAAGCCGAACGCTAGAAAGTCGAAGAAGTCCCTGGCCAGGGCGGCCACCAGCAGGCCGAGCTCACCCCAGAGAATCAGGAGATAGGCGTAGCGGCGCTCGATGCCGGCGATGCGGGCGAACTCCGAGCAGCCCTGCACGACCACGAAGGTGGCCAGCAGGAAGGCCACGAACCCGCCGACGAACACGGCCACGACGAACAGCGGCCCGATGACGAACCAGGTGCGGGCACGCAGGAACAGGGTCGAGCGGCGCCACACCTCGAGCGAGCGCCGCTGGGACAGCAGGACGGCGGCCAGGCCGACCAGGATCAGCAGCATCACCCGCAGGAACACGGGGACGAAGAGGGGGTTGGCGAAGGGGTTGCGGGGCACGGGCCGGCTATGCCCCTTCCCAGCCCTTGACCATCGTCCGCGCCTCGGCCACCCCGGCCTCGGCCTTGGCCACCAGGGCGTTGTAGTCGTCGCCGGGGGGGATGGGCTCGCCGATGCCGACCACCACCCCGCCGGGCAGGGGCACGAACGAGCCCTTGGGCATCACCTGGTCGAGCCCGTGCAGGTACATGGGGACGACCGGCACCTGGGCGTCGACGGCG
>Ga0307408_100004032_pt1 | contig 10014 bp, 7 predicted proteins | sample 322Cmetagenome_FD_202116 | JGI IMG/M metagenome (GOLD analysis project Ga0307408, IMG submission 202116) | Maize rhizosphere microbial communities from greenhouse at UC Davis, California, United States - 322HYB-C-3 | ecosystem: Host-associated > Plants > Roots > Rhizosphere > Soil | place: USA... | reverse complement strand
GCCGTTGAACAGCTGCCAGTAGCTTTGCTGCGTATAGCCGAACCACACCGAATCATGGTCGTCGTCATCCTCGGGGCCGTTCTTCAGCAGGCCTTTGGCGATCTTGGTGCGCACGGAAAGCTGGATCTTGTTCTCGGTGCGCATATAGGGCTGTGACGTCAGCGCGGTGTGGCCCAGCGAGGGCGACGAGGGCTGCTTGTTCACGCTGTCGGAGGTGGAGACGGCCAGCGTGATGGGCCGGTAGCCGCGCAGCGCGAAGGTGTCGCAATCGGTGCCGCGCTGCAGCTCCCAGAAGCGCGAGAGTTCGGAGTATTTGGTGTTCTTGCAGCCAATCGGCTTGCCGTCGGGCGCTTCGGTGTTCAGCGAGGGCAGCAGCAGCACCGGCGTGGCCGGCTGGCCGGTTGCCGGATTGGCCGGCGCGGTGGTCAGGCTGGGCGCGGGCATGTTGGGCGGCGTCTGCGCGTCGGCCCATTGCTGGAAGCAGGCCAGCTGCGCGGCGGGGTCGGCCTTCATGGCCTGGCAGGCCTGCCAGCCCAGGGGATTGGGGCGAGGCGCCGGCGCGGGGCTTTGCGCCTGCGCAGTGGCAACCAGCCCCAGCAGGCTGGTCCACAGCAGGGGCGCGGCAAATGTGCGGGGTTTCAGTCGCATGGTGGCAATAGGTCCGGTGGTGTTATGCGGATTCAAGCGGTGAGGCCGGTTCAAGGCAGCCGCGTCAGCGTGAAGGGCACTTCGGGCGCGTTCTCGGGCGCGCTGCTGCTGGTGTCTTTCCAGCTGCCCTTGAAAGCCTTGCCGCAGGAGCCCTCGACCATCTCGCCGTTCCAGGTGCCTGTGATGCTGACGTTGTCGGAGGACTCATCGAGCAGCAGCATGCCGCTCTCGAGGTCGCCGGCCAGCGCGGCCTTGGCGCCATGGCCGGCAATCGCCTTGGAGCCGGCGGCAGCGCCCAGGTCGCGGCTCACGATGCCGGCCAGGCTTTCGGCGAATTCGGCGTGCCTCTCCAGCAGCATGGTGGCGCGTTCCGGCAGGCCGGCGGGCGGGTTGGTAAAGCGCACGGCCCACAAGCCGTAAAGCTGTGAGGCCTTCATGTCCGCAGCCGCGGGGCATGCGGTGTCGGCTTTGGTTTGGGCGCCAAGCCCGGTGGATATTGCGCAGGACGCGGCCAGTAAAAGAGCAACTCGGACGGTATTCGAAATCATGAAAAAACAGGTGGGCGCCGGCTCGGGGCCGTTCAGCGTTCAGAACGGGATGCGGCGCAGCGGTGGAATTGAAAACTCAGGGCGGCAAAGGTGCGGGGTTTAAGCAACGCAAAACCCCGAAGCTTGCGCACTATCTCACGAATACATCTTCTATGACGCGCAACTCAGGCAAACCCGCGACTTGAAACTATTTGTAACTGAGACACTGGATATGTTTTCTTATCCATCCAAGAGGTGTCCACCATGAAAATCCGTCAATATGTGAGTGTGCTGATGCTGGCCTTGCTGGCCGGCCAGGCCTGGGCCCAGGGGGCTCCGCTGGTGTTCGCCGTGAACGAGGGTGTCACGTACCGCGTCAACCCGGGCGCCACCGTCGAGCGTTTTCGCGACCTGTCCGAGGACTTGGGCAAGCTGCTCAAGCGGCCCGTCAAGATACAACCAGTAACAGACTACAAGGAGCTCGCGACGGGCCTGGCCGAGCAGCGCTACGACCTTGCTTACGTTCATCCGGCCCATCACTCCATCCGTGCCATGACCAAAAGCGGCTACCGCCTGGTCGCGCTGACCAAGGGCTTCACCGAGTACCGCGCCTCCTTCATGGTGCGCAGCGATTCCCAGCTCAAAGCGCTGGCCGACCTCAAGGGCCAGAAACTCGGCGCGCCCGATGAAGACTCCATCACCTCGGTGATCATGCGCGCCACCTTGCGTGATGCCGTGGGGCCGCAACCGCTGGAAACCAATTACGTGAAGCTGCAGGAAGCCGTGCCTTTCATGGTCGAGCACGGCATGGTGTCCGCCGGGGTGACCGCCTCGCGCTCGGTGCTCAAAGACTGGCAGGACAAGGGCGGCAAGGTGCTGGGCGCCAGCAAGCCGGTGCCCATCAAGCACCTGATCGCCAGCGGGAAAATCCCGGATGCGCAACGCGCCCAGCTGACCGCCTACTTCGCGGGACTGGACCAGTCACCCGACGGCAAGAAGCGGCTCGAGGCCCTCAATGTGCCGGGCTTTGTGGAATTCGACGAAGCCGCCTTGACAGGGATCGGCAAATGGCTGGGACTTTGAAGTCCCGCGGCTAACGAAGCTCCGATGCAGCCGCCGCAGCCGCGGCCGCATCGGCGGACTTTTTCGCGAACTCCGCGCGCAGGGCTTTGAGCTTTTCGCGCGGGTCTTCCTTCACGGTGGCTTTGTCCAGCGCCATCTCGGCGATGAAGCGGCTGGGCGCGCCGGGAATCATGTCGCGGCCCTTCTTGCGCTTGCGCAGCCAGTTCACGGCCAGCGTACGCTGCGCGCGGGTGATGCCCACGTACATCAGGCGGCGCTCTTCCTGCAGCCGCAGCGCGATGTCGTCGGTGTTGCTGCCGTCGTCGTCTTCTAGCTTGAAGGGCAGCAGGCCTTCGTTCACGCCGGCCAGCACCACGTGCGGCCACTCCAGGCCCTTGGCGGCGTGCAGGGTGGACAGCGTCACCACGTTCTGGTCGCCTTCGCGTTCGCTGATGGTGGAAAGCAGCGCGATGGTCTGCACCACTTCCAGCATGGTCTTGGTTTCGGCGGCCACCACCGCGCCTGAGGCGTCGTCGATCTGCCCTCCGCAGCGCTGGGCCACCCAGTCGCAGAAGTCCATCACATTGGTCCAGCGCGCGGCCGCCAGCTTTTCGCTGTCCTCGCCGTCGTAGAGGTGTTTCTCGTAGTCGATTTCCTTGAGCCAGTCGTTCAGGAAGGCGCGTGCGTCCTCGGCGCCCACGGTGCGCCTGGCGCGGTACTCCAGGTCGTTGAGGTAGCGGCCGAACTCATGCAGCGAGCCCACCGCCTTGGCCGGCAGCACCGAGCCCAGCGAGTTGCTGAACAGCGCCTCGAACAGGCTTTGTTTGGTCTGGCTGGCGAAGGTGCCTAAAGCGCCCAGCGTGGTGTGGCCTATGCCGCGCTTGGGCGTGGTCACGGCGCGCATGAATGCCGGGTCGTCGTTGTTGTTGACCAGCAGGCGCATCCAGCAGCACAGGTCCTTGATCTCGGCCCTATCGAAAAAGCTTTGCCCGCCCGAGACCTTGTAGGGAATGTTGGCGCGGCGAAAGGCTTTCTCGAACGGCTTGGCCAGGTGGTTGGCGCGGTAGAGCACACAGAAGTCTTTCCACTCCTTGAACTGCCCGCCCTCGGCCTGCAGGCTGCCTTCGGCGCGCAGGCTCTGGATGCGCGCCACCACGCGCTCCGCCTCGTGCTCCTCGCTGTCGCAGTCCACCACGCGCACCGGTTCGCCTTCGCCGAGTTCGCTGAACAGCGTCTTGGGAAAGAGCTTGGGGTTGGGACCGATCACGTTGTTGGCCGCGCGCAGGATGGCGCTGGTGGAGCGGTAGTTCTGCTCCAGCTTCACCACCTTGAGGTTGGGATAGTCCTGCGGCAGCTTGCGCAGGTTGTCCAGCGTGGCGCCGCGCCAGCCGTAGATCGACTGGTCGTCGTCGCCCACCGCCGTGAAGCGGCCGCGCGCGCCCACCAGCAGCTTGAGCATTTCGTACTGCGTGGCGTTGGTGTCCTGGTATTCGTCGACCAGCACATGGCCCAGGGATTCCTGCCATTTGCGGCGCACGCTCTCATGCTCGCGCAGCAGCTTGAGCGGCAGGCCCACCAGGTCGTCGAAGTCCACGCTCTGGTAGGCGGCCAGGCGCTCCTCATAGTGCGCCATCACGCGGGCGATGTGCTGCTCCTCGCTGCCACTGGCCTGCGCCATGGCCCCGGCCGCGTTCAGGCCCATGTTCTTCCACAGGCTGATGGTCCATTGCCACTGCCGCGCGGTGGCGGCATCGGTGCTGCCGCCGGCGTCTTTCAGGATGCTGGTCACGTCGTCGCTGTCGAGGATGGAAAACTGGGGCTTCAGTCCCAGCGCCTCGCCGTCCTGGCGCAGCATGCGCACGCCCAGCGCGTGGAAGGTGCAGATCAGCACGCCCTTGGCGCTTTTGCCGATCAGCGCCTTGGCCCGCTCGCGCATTTCGGCGGCGGCCTTGTTGGTGAACGTGATCGCCGCGACCTGCTCGGGCTTGAGCCCCGACTGGATCAACTGGCCTATCTTGTGCGTGATCACCCGCGTCTTGCCGGATCCGGCGCCGGCCAGAACCAGGCAGGGCCCATGCAGGTAGTTCACGGCTTCGAGTTGTGCGGGATTCAGGCCGTGGCTCATGAAAGATGAATCGATTCCAAGGGGAAAAAAGCGCGTGCCGGCCCGGTGAGGGCGGCGGGTGAACGGCAGATCATAGCGGCTGCTATTTGCGCATCCGCAACAGGGCTTGGCCCCTAGCGCTGGCGCAGTCGAGCCGCTATCGAATCAGTAGCGTATGCCGTGGGGCTCAGGGGTTCCGGCTCGCCGGGGCGAAACCGCCCTGCGACAGGGAGAGGGCCTGGGCTGCCTGCTGCAGCAGCAGCCGCACGGTTTTCTGGTCCGGGCCGACGTGGCGGTCTATGCGCCGCACGTAGGGGCATGTCAGCGCGGCCAGTGCGCTGTTGTCGGGCCCGAAGATGGGACAGGAAATATCGGCCACGCCGAAAGACTGCAGGCTGTCCCGCTCGAAATAGCCTTGCTCACGGATGGAACGCAAGGTGGCATTCAAGGCCTCGGGCTCGATGGGCACTTCTCCCTCGAGCGCGATGTGCTGGTTCAGCATCTGCTGGGCCCGGCTGGCATCCGAGAAAGCCAGCAACACCTGGCCCGACGCGGTATCAATCAGCCCGACGTGCACGCCCACGCGCAGCGTCATGCTCCAGGTGCCGGGGCCGTTGACCTGCGCGGTGATCAGCACATTGCCCTGGTCGTAAATACCCATGTGGCAGGCCTGCTCCGCCTTGCGCGCAAACGTCTCCATGATGGGAATGGCCTGGCTCACCAGCCGGTTCAGCGGCGGGTGTATGTGCGCCAGCGCGAAGAGCTTCAGGCTCAGCGAATAGCGGTCGCCCGAGAGCGAACGCATCACATATTGCCGCGCCACCAGCCGCTCCAGCATGCGGTAGATCTCGCTCGCGTTGCGATCCATCTCCTTGACGATCTCCGCGCGCGTCAGGCCCTGCGGCTGGCGGGCCAGCAACTCCAGGATGTCCAGGCCCTTGTCGAGCGCCGGTGCGCGGTAGCGGTCATCGGCCAGCGGCGGCGACGCCGCGGCGTCAGCTTCATTCGGGCCTTGGTCGGCTGTCGGGGGCACAGAAGATTTTTTTGTTTTCATGGCAGCAGGGTAAATGAAGCTTAAATGAAGCTGGAGCTATTGCAATTTTGATATCAACACTCGGGTCTTTGATATGTCATTCGGCAGTCGCGGCGATTTTCGCTGTTTCCGGCCTTTTCCTGTTTACTTTTGGATGAAATGTTCACCAATAAATTAAATCTTGGACTAGGGAAAGTACGGGGCTTCAAAAGAGGGGGTGATTTCTATCATTCAATCCATAAGTGAATAGTTTGTTCATCAATGAACTATTTGTAACAACAGGTTTCGGAAATGTTGGGGTGCTCTCTGCCGCTTTTGCCGCGATGCGAGGGGTCGAAAAAAGGTTTTTGTTATGTATAAAGGCGATTTCAGTAAAAAACAGATATTGGTCTTTGCCGCCTCTGGCGAGGGCTTGTGCGCGAGCGTGTCGAACACCCGGCCGGCGGAGCGCCAGCCGACCCGGACGCCATCGCGCGCCAACTGACGGGCCACCATGACGCCTCTCGTGACCATCCACAAGCTCTGCAAGTCCTTCCCGGGCGTGCGGGCGTTGCACAATGCGCAGCTTGAGCTGGTGGCGGGCGAGGTGCATGCCCTGATGGGCGAGAACGGCGCCGGCAAATCAACCCTGATGAAGATACTGGCCGGGGTCTACCAGAAGGATTCCGGCGAGATCCGCATGGACGGCCAGGCCGTCGAGATCGCCAGTCCGCGCGCCGCGCAGGCGCTGGGCATAGGCATCATCCACCAGGAACTCAACCTGATGAGCCACCTGAGCGTGGCGCAGAACATCTTCATCGGACGCGAGCCGCGCGGACGGCTGGGCCTGTTCATAGACACCGGAAAGATGGCCCGCGACACCCGGGCGATCTTTGACCGCCTGCATCTGGACCTGGACCCCCACACCCTGGTGTGCGACCTCACGGTGGCGCGCCAGCAAATGGTCGAGATCGCCAAGGCGCTGTCCTTCGACTCGCGCGTGCTGATCCTGGACGAGCCCACCGCCGCGCTGAACAACGCCGAGGTCGACGACCTGTTCCGCATCATCGGCGAGCTCAAGCGCCAGGGCGTGGGCATGGTCTACATCTCGCACAAGATGGATGAGCTCAAGCGCATCTCCGACCGTGTGACGGTGATGCGCGACGGACAGTACATAGGCACGGTGCCCACCGCCACCACCAGCGTGGACACCATCATCAACATGATGGTCGGCCGCGCGCTGCTGGAGGGCGAGGGGCCTTCGCCGGCCGGGCAGGCCGGTGAGACCCTGCTGGAGGTGCGCGGGCTGAACCGCGGCCGCACCATCAAGGACGTCAGCTTCACCGTGCGCAAGGGCGAGATCCTGGGCTTCGCCGGCCTCATGGGCGCCGGCCGGACCGAAGTCGCGCGCGCGGTGTTTGGCGCCGACAAAAAGGACGCGGGAGAAATCCGGGTCAGGGGCCGCAAGGTCGCGGTGCGCAGCCCGGCCGATGCGGTGCGGCACGGCATCGGCTACCTCTCGGAAGACCGCAAGCACTTTGGCCTGGCCACCGGCATGGATGTGCAGACCAATATCGCCCTGGCGAGCCTGCGGCGCTTCCTCAGCTTCGGCTTCTTCCTCAAGCCCGCCGCCATCCAGGAAACCGCCGCCAGGCTGATCAGGCAACTGGGCATCAGGACGCCAGGCGCGCTGCAGAAAGTGGCGCTGCTGTCCGGCGGCAACCAGCAAAAAATCGTGATCGCCAAGTGGCTGGTGCGCGACTGCGAGATCCTTTTCTTTGACGAACCCACGCGCGGCATCGACGTGGGCGCCAAGAGCGAAATCTACAAGCTGCTCAACGAGCTGGCGGCGCAGGGCCGCGCCATCGTGATGATTTCTTCGGAACTGCCCGAGGTGCTACGCCTGAGCCACCGCATCGTGGTGATGTGCGAGGGCCGCATCACCGGCGAGCTGTCGGCCCGCGAGGCGACCCAGGAAAAGATCATGCAACTGGCCACCCGGCGCGAAGTTCGGGCTCCAGCCTTCAACGCAGCCGCCCTTGCCGGCTCCTTCTGAACATGCAAGCCTCATCCATGACCATCTCCAAGTCGCTGCAGGGTTTCAAGACTGCGGCTTTCAGCAGCAACACCCGTCAGAAGCTGCTGGCGTTTGCCAGCTTGCTGGGGTTGCTGATTTTCTTCAGCATGGCCTCGCCCAGCTTCATGCAGACCGACAACATGGTCGGCATCCTGCAGGCGACGGCCGTCAATGGTGTGCTGGCCATCGCCTGCACCTTTGTCATCATCACCTCCGGCATAGACCTGTCCGTCGGCACCTTGATGACCTTCTGCGCCGTCATGGCCGGCGTGCTGTTGACCTACTGGGGCCTGCCCTTCTACCTGGGCGTGCTGGCGGCCATTCTCGTCGGCGCGTTTTCGGGTTTCATCTCGGGTGTGCTGATCGCCAAGCTGAAGATCCCGCCCTTCATCGCCACGCTGGGCATGATGCTCATGCTCAAGGGCCTGTCGCTGGTCATCACGCATTCGAAGCCCATCTACTTCAACGACACGCCGGAGTTCCCGCTGATCGCGCAGGAGTCGCTGATCGGCTATTTCCTGCCCGAGCTGCCGATTCCCAATGCGGTGCTGATCCTGTTCGTGCTGGCGGTGGTGTCCAGCCTGATCCTGAACAAGACGGTGCTGGGCACCTACACCTTCGCGCTGGGCAGCAACGAGGAGGCGGTGCGCCTGTCGGGCGTGAACGTGGACCGCTGGAAGATCATCGTCTACACGCTCAGCGGTGCGATCTGCGGCATTGCCGGGCTGCTCATCGCCTCGCGCCTGAACTCCGCGCAGCCCGCGCTGGGGCAGGGCTATGAACTGGACGCGATCGCCGCCGTCGTGATCGGAGGCACCTCGCTCAGCGGCGGGGCCGGCACCATCCTCGGCACCATCATCGGCGCCTTCATCATGAGCGTGCTCACCAACGGCCTTCGCATCATGTCCGTGGCCCAGGAGTGGCAGACCGTGGTGACGGGCCTGATCATCATCGCGGCGGTCTACGCCGACATCCTGCGAAAGCGCAAATAAGCACGGGCGAGCGATCCCCACCCCTCAACGAACACAACAAACGGAGACAACATGATTTTGAAGAGAACTTTTTTGAGCCTCGCGCTGGGCCTCGGCCTGGCGTCCACCTTGAGCACCTCAGCGCTGGCCGCCGACGAGGTCTACATCCCGCTGGTGTCCAAGGGCTTCCAGCACCAGTTCTGGCAGGCCGTCAGATCCGGCGCCGAGCAGGCGGGCAAGGACTACAAGGTCAAGGTGACCTTCGAAGGCCCCGAGAGCGAGAGCATGGTGGACAAGCAGATCGACATGTTCGCCGCGGCGCTGGCCAAAAAGCCCGCGGCCATCGGCTTTGCCGCGCTGGACAGCAAGGCGTCCATCCCGCTGCTGAAAAAAGCCCAGGCCGCCAAGATCCCGGTCATCGCCTTTGACTCGGGCGTGGACAGCGACATCCCGGTGACCACGACCACCACCAACAACGTGGCCGCCGCCGCCCTGGCCGCCGACAAGATGGCCGAGCTCATCGGCAAGAGCGGTGACGTCGCCCTGGTGGTGCACGACCAGACCAGCCGCACCGGCATCGACCGCACGGAAGGCTTTGTCAACCGCATCAAGTCGACCTATCCCAACATCAAGATCGTCAGCGTGCAGTACGGCGGCGGCGACCAGCTCAAGTCGACCGAGATCACCAAGTCCATCCTGCAGGCCAACCCCAACCTCAAGGGCATCTTCGGCGCCAACGAAGGCTCGGCCATAGGCGCGCTCAACGGTGCCAGGGAGATGAAGCGCAAGGTGGTGATCATCGGCTACGACTCCGGCAAGCAGCAGAAGGCCGCCATCCTCGACGGCTCCATGGCCGGCGCCATCACGCAGAACCCGGTCGGCATTGGCTACAAGACCGTGGAAGCGGCGGTCAAGCACCTCAAGGGCGAGAAGCTGCCCAAGGTCATAGACACCGGCTTTTATTACTACGACAAGACCAACATCAACGATCCCAAGATCGCGGCGGTCCTGTACGACTGATGGTTTCGGCGGTGAAGGCGCAGGCCTGCCGCCCCCGTGTTCCCGCCCGAACCGGGTCCGCCCTGGGCAGCCATGCCGGCGGATGGGCATATCCGGACTTCTTCAACTGACTCAATCCAACCATAGAAAAGAGACAAACCATGAAAGCTGTTCTCCGTAGTGTTTACCTGGGTGTTGCCTGCGCGGCCGTGATGGCCCCGCAACTGGCTTCGGCCCAATCCTCCGTCACCCTGTACGGGCGTGTCGTGTCGGGCCTGGCCTACATCGACCACGTGTTTGACCCGGTCGCCAATGCCAGCTTCTCCAAGACCATGGTGGCCAGCAACCAGTGGGGCACCAGCATGTGGGGCATGAAGGGCAAGGAAGACCTGGGCGGCGGCCTGGCGGCCAATTTCAACCTCGAAAGCGGGTTTGAGCTTAAAAACGGCGGCGCCGGAACCAACCTCTTCAACCGCCGCGCCTACGTCGGCCTGTCCAACGCCAGCTGGGGCAGTTTCCGCCTCGGCAAGAACCTGTTCATCAGCAACGACGTGTGGGACCTGGATCCGACCGGCCAGCAGTGGGTGGGCAGCGCGACCCTGGTCAGGGGCCGC
>Ga0307408_100004031_pt1 | contig 10019 bp, 8 predicted proteins | sample 322Cmetagenome_FD_202116 | JGI IMG/M metagenome (GOLD analysis project Ga0307408, IMG submission 202116) | Maize rhizosphere microbial communities from greenhouse at UC Davis, California, United States - 322HYB-C-3 | ecosystem: Host-associated > Plants > Roots > Rhizosphere > Soil | place: USA... | reverse complement strand
GCGAGCGCGACGCGCAGTGGAACGCCTGTCACGGCCGGAATCGCCGTGCGCCGCCGAGATCTCGCGGCTATCGGCCGATGCACAGCTCATCGACGCTGGCCGCTTCGCCGTCTACTGTGCGGCGGCCGGCGAGATCCCGGCAACGCTTCACGAAATTGGCCGGCTTCGCGCGATCACCTACCGTGCCGCGGGCGAAGGCACCGGAGCCGAGATCGACCTCGACGGCTTCGACCGTGACTATCTCCACCTGTTCGTCTGGGATCGCGAGGAGAGTTGTGTCGTTGGCGCTTATCGGCTGGGAACGACCGACCGCATCGTCCCGAAGCGCGGGGTAGAGGGACTCTACACTCGCACGTTGTTCGAGTACGGTGCTGAGTTGATCGATGCCCTCGCGCCAGCTCTGGAACTGGGCCGGTCGTTCGTACGCGCGGAATACCAGCGTGACTACCTGCCGCTGCTCCTGCTGTGGCGCGGCATCGGACGGTTCATCGTCAAGAACCCGCGCTATCGCTACCTGTTCGGACCGGTCAGCATCAGCGGCACGTACAGCCCTGCGTCGCACGCGTGTATCACCGACTTCCTCGAGCGTCATCACTTCGATCGCCGCCTCGCCCGACTGGTGAGACCGCGCCACCCTCGTCCCGGTTTTCCTGGATCGCGACCGGGCCCGGCGTCGTCGACCGTCGAGGGCGACCGACTGGTGGCGGGAATCGAGGCCGATGGCAAGGGCCTGCCAGTACTGATCCGTCAATACCTGAAGCTCAATGCCAGGGCGCTCGCATTCAGCGTCGATCCGGCCTTCGGCCACGTCACCGACGCGTTGATGGTGGTCGATCTCGCTGCCGTCACGCCCGGTGTGCTCCGCCGATATCTCGGAGACGACGGGATGTCGATCTACCAGGCCGCACAGGTCGCTCCGGGATTGTCGCCGGCGGCGTAGAGCGACCCGGGTCTAACAGGCTGCTGAAAAACGCAGCCTGAAGGGATAAGGCACAAGGCAAAAGGGAGAAATGCTAGAGTGTTCCTTTCTCCCTTCTCCCTTCTGCCTTTTCCCTTGCCAGCGACTTGTTCAGCAACCTGCTAAAGACCCGGGTCCCACACTGACCCAGCCCCGTACTCGTTCGGCGCCTGTGTGCCCTATTTGATGTGGCGCCCGGGTCTTCAGACCCGGGGGCACGCGGCATCGGAATAGAGCCCGGGATCAATCTGAAATCGAATCCGCCAGCGGCGTCGTCAAATGGTTCCAGACCAGTCGGACGAGCCGACGTGTCGGTGTCGGGACGACGCCCCGCGCACGATTGGCGATGCCGATGCGGTAGACCAGCGACCACTGACGGAACAGCACGCGGTAGGCACCGAGGAGGGAGCGGCGGGGATCGTAGATGTTCGTGGACTCGGCCGTCGCGCCGTTCAGTTCGACGATGGCGAGATCGCGGCCGGCCATGAAGGCGGCGGTGTCGCGATAGCGCACGTCGAAGCGGCCTATGAAAAAGCCGGGCGTCCGGCGGGCGATGTCGTCGACGCGCGCTTCCAGCTCCGACGTCAAGAGATGACCGCCGTCGCGGAATATCGTGCCCTGGGCGTGATTTCCCGCGATTGCAAGTCGCACCTGCTCACCAACGGCGGGGATCTCTTCCAACCGGTGCGCGTGCCTGGCCAGAAACAGTGACGCCTGCAAACGGTAACGCGGGTGCCTGTTAATCAGTTCCCGCAGCGTCGATCGACCGTCGCCCTCGACTATGGGAAAGTGCTTGTCGGTGATTGACAAGATTTGCCCCTTAGCCTCGCCGGGACAGCGGTAATAGAAGATGCCCGCCTCGTATGGCCCTTCGTGGAACGGCTGCATCAGAACGGCGCTGGCGGCGGTCAAAAGATATGACTTCAGTTGCGCGCCGGTGCGGATCAGTCGCACGCCAGCGCCGCGCTGCCCGACGTCGGGCTTCAGGACGACCGGGAATCGCCAACCGCGACGCGACATGCACGCCGTCGCCTCGTCGAACAGGTCCTGTCCCTCACCCGCCACGAGACGCTCACCCGGAATGACGAATTCGGCCGGCAGCTTCTGAAGGATGTCGAACTTCGATTCGCCGACGACACCACCGTCGGGAATCCCGGGATTGGAGGCCGTAACAGTGGTGATTCCGCGATGCCGGAGTGCGAGGAGAAGCACCCACAACGCGACCGGCGCATAGAAGAACCACGCCGGCCAGAATTCCCAGCGAACGAGCCGCGCGATCCGGATCCGAAGCGCCAGACGCTGTGCCGGTGATACCAACAGCGGCGCGACGCGAGTAAAGGTGAACGCGGAGGCCGCGGCGGCGACGAGCGGCCACCCCGGCCCTGCGGTCGCCAATTGGCCTGTCGCCAGGCCGGCCTGTGCGCTGGCCAGGACCACGACTGGCGTCCACATGGCGACCGCAATCGCCGTCCAGAAGCCAAAACGCAGCGGAGAGATGCGGACGAGACCGGCGGTGAGGTATGCCGGCAACCGGGCACCGGGCGTGAAGCGACTCGTGATGATTACGGTTGCCGCGTGTCGATCGAGCCAGCTACCGGTCGTCCAACGTCTCGCATTGGGTAGCCGCGCCGCCAGCCACGGCCATCTCCTGGCCAGATCACCGCCGAAGCGGCCAAGCGCCCATAGTCCCAGGTCGCCGGCGAAGATCCCGGCGGCACAGGCGACGATCCCCGCGATCGGAGACAGTTGGCCTCGAGCGATCAGCGTGCCAGCGGCGACGCAGGCGAGATCCTCGGAGACGAGTGTCGAGACGGCCAGGGTCAGGAGAACGAGCAGCATCACGTCTCCACGGGCAGCGGCTCGTAAATGAGCGATACCTGTCGGCCGATCACGTCGACGGCCGTGCGGCTGACCGTTCGCGCATCAGCGCGCCGCATCCGGACGCTGAACTCGGAACACGCCCGCCAACGATGGTCGTGGAACGTCTGCTGTCCGGCCAGGCAGTCGCGGCTGCGGAGGACGAGGGCGTCAAAGAGTGGGAGCCTGCGTTTCTCGGCCTCGCTATCGCTCAAGGACGAAGAAGTGAAGACGAGTGGTCTGCTGAGGTAAAGGTCGTCGAGTGAGAGCCGCTGACCGTTGCTCGTGGCGACGATCACGTCGCGGTGCACGATCGCAACCAAAGAAAACGCCGGATAGTGACTGGGTTCGAGTGCGCCGAGCGTGGCGCGAAGCGGCACGATGCCGCTGGCGCCGGCGAGCGCCAGCACGATCTGTCCGCGGCTGCGCTTCGCCGCTGTGCCGGTTTCGCCGGGATCAGGCGTGTCCAACTGCTGCTGACGATTGAGCAGCGCGACCACGAGGCCGTGGCCATTGGCCGCGATCCAGGTGCCAGCGCCTTGCGGGTCCAGGGGATGCCACACCGGGACACCACCGAATGTCCATCGCACCGGAGGCAGCGCCACCGGGCGCGACAACAACTCGTCCCGGTTGCAGACGAACCGGAAGCCCCCGGATCGCGGCACGATGCTGACCGTGCACACGCTCAGGAGCTCGGCGGGCGTGGCGTGGACGGCGCAAGGCCGAACGAATCCGGCGCCTGACGCCCGGCCACCGCCAGCAGCATCGCGATCAGGGCCTGGTGATGCACCGTGTGGCTGATGACGAACGCCAGTTCACGTCGCAGTGTGGATCGCATCGATACCGGCGTGTCGCCGTGGCTCAGCACCGCGGTAACGGTGATCGATTGGTCGATGTTCGTGCTGTCGACCATCGTCAGTGCTGCCTTCAGCCGCAGTATCGCCCGGAGTGCCGCGCCGCTGTCGGATTCGACGGCAGTGCCGCGCTCGCGCCGGTCGTAGGTCAGGACGTCCGGCAGCCGCGCCCCGGCGAACGCCGCGACGTGATCGAGCGCGTGGCGCACGTGCTCGCCGATCGATCCAGAGACCCCTGGCAGCGGCCGAGCGGTATACACCGGCGCCGGCACCTCCATCAGCATCGTCGCCATCTCGTCGAGGAGCACTGTCAAAGGCATCCAGAGATCGATCGCGCGATCCGGGCCGGTCTGGGCGGCGAGAGCGACCGCGCTCATGCGGCCACCTGAAAGTACCGGCCCAGATACGGCAGGTCGGCACGCCGGAGGAACAGTACCACTGTTGCGCTCGCGAACACGATCAGCGCCAGCACGAACAGCAGGCCGCCGTCCCCCTTGACGGCGATGCCGAGCACCGTGAGGTGACTGATCAGCGCACCGGCCATCAGCCCCATCGCCAGGAGAGCGCCGATGGCTGCGGCCGAGGGAACCAGCAGCAGTACCGACGCAATCAATTCCAGAACACCGGACCCGATGCGACCGACCGGCTCCGCTCCGAGCGTCGAGAAGATGTAGACCGACTCCTCGGCGCCGGTGAACTTGAAGAAGAGCGTCTGCAGCAGGATGCCAGCGGCCACCAGCTGGAGCAGCCAGCTGAGCCCCTGCTGTGCACGGGAGAGCTGAGTAACTCTATTCATGCATGCTCTGATGCCGGGGAGAGCCGGAGGTTTCGCCCGGGAGTTGGCCGGGTCTGAAGAGCCGGCCCCACAGAGCAAGGAACGAATGCAGGGCCGGGGTCTTCAGACCCCGGCCAACCCGCTGTAACCCCAGGGTGGGCGCGGCATCCAACGGGTTGTCATGCATACCGCCGAATCCCGCCGCCTCGAGGAATCCCGGCTCCGGACGAAACACTGGCGCCGGTGGGGCCCTTATGTCAGCGACCGTGCCTGGGGCACGGTGCGCGAGGACTACAGTCCCGGCGGCACCGCCTGGGACTACTTTCCGCACGACCACGCCCGTTCACGGGCGTACCGGTGGAACGAGGACGGGCTCGCCGGCATCTGCGACCGCCACCAGCGGATCTGCTTCGCCCTCGCGTTGTGGAACGGGCGTGACCCAATCCTCAAAGAGCGGCTGTTCGGCCTCACGGGCAACGAGGGCAATCACGGCGAGGACGTGAAGGAGTACTACTTCTACCTCGACTCGACGCCGACGCATTCCTACATGCGCTTCCTTTATAAGTACCCGCAAGCGCCGTTCCCTTACGCTCAACTGGTCGAAGAGAACAGGCGCCGCGGCCGGCAGGCGCCCGAGTTCGAGCTGATCGACACCGGCGTCTTCGACGGCGATCGCTACTTCGACGTCGTCGTCGAGTACGCCAAGGCGGATGCGGAAGACCTGCTGATCCGGGTCCACGTCACCAACCACGGCGTGGAGGCGGCACCGATCGAGATCCTTCCCACCGTCTGGTTCCGCAACATCTGGTCGTGGCACCCGAATTCCAACCAACCGTCGCTGCGACGGGACGTGGCCGGGGCCACGGCGATCGCGCTCGATGATCCGACGTACGGAAGCCGATGGCTCCACTGCGACGCTGAACCGCAGCTCCTGTTTACGGAGAACGACACGAACACCCGCCGCCTGTTTGGATACGGCGATTCACCGTACACCAAGGATGCATTCCATCGTTTCGTGATCGAGGGCGAGGAGGATGCGATCAATCCTGCCGAGACCGGCACGAAAGGCGCGGCACGCTACCGTGCGACGGTCGCGTCCGGTTCCACGGCGACGTTCAGGCTGCGCTTCAACGACTGCTCACCGCAGAGCAACGATCCGTTCGGCCCGGACTTCGACGCGATCGTCGAACAACGCCGCGCCGAAGCGGACGAATTCTACGCCTCCATTCTTCCGGCCACGCTCTCGGACGACGGCAGGCGCGTTGCGCGGCAGGCGCTCGCGGGGCTGTTGTGGTCAAAGCAGTATTACCACTACGTCGTGAAGAACTGGCTCGAGGGAGATGTCGAGCAGCCAGCGCCTCCCGCCGACCGCCGCCGCGGCCGCAATCACGAGTGGACACACGTCTACAACGCCGACGTGCTGCTGATGCCGGACAAGTGGGAATACCCGTGGTTTGCCGCCTGGGACCTCGCGTTCCACTGCGTCGCCGTCGCTGTCGTGGATCCCGAGCTGGCGAAGGATCAGCTCCGGCTGCTGCTGCGCGAGTGGTACATGCATCCGAACGGACAGCTCCCAGCCTACGAATGGGCACTGGCCGACGTCAATCCGCCGGTGCACGCGTGGGCGGCCTGGCGCGTTTACAAGATCGAACAGAAGCGTCGTGGCTCCGGCGACGTGAAGTTCCTCGAAGCGGTGTTCCACAAGCTGCTCCTCAACTTCACCTGGTGGGTCAATCGCAAGGACGCCGAAGGCATGAACATCTTCCAGGGCGGGTTCCTGGGCCTGGACAACATCGGGGTGTTCGACCGCAGCGCTCCGCTGCCGACCGGCGGTCACCTCGAGCAGTCAGACGGCACCAGCTGGATGGCGATGTATTCGCTCAACATGCTCGCCATCGCGATCGAGCTCGCGCGGCACAATCACGCCTACGAGGACGTCGCGAGCAAGTTCTGGGAACACTTCCTGAACATCGCGCACGCGATGAGCGGCGGCCGGCAGCACGGCGGGGAAGGGCACGACCTCTGGAACGAAGAAGACGGTTTCTTCTACGACGTGCTGCACACGCCGGACGAAGGCCGGATCCCGTTGAGGGTCCGATCGCTGGTCGGCCTGATTCCATTGCTGGCGGTCGAGACTCTCGACTCGAGGACCATCCGGAGCCATCAGGCGTTCAGCCGTCGCATGGACTGGTTCATCGAGCACCGACCCGACCTGACCGCCAACGTTGCGTGCATGCGGACGCCCGGAGACGGCGAGCGGCGGATCCTCTCGATCGTCGACGCCGAGCGCCTGCGGCGCGTGCTCACGGTGATGTTGGACGAGCGCGAGTTCCTCTCGCCGTTCGGCATTCGCGCCGTCTCGAAGCGGCACCGCGACGAGCCGTACCGCTTGACCGCCGGCGGCGCCGAGTACCACGTCGGCTATGAGCCGGCGGAATCTGCGAGTGGCCTGTTCGGCGGCAACTCCAACTGGCGCGGCCCGATCTGGTTCCCGATCAACTTCCTGCTCATCGAGGCCCTGCAGAAGTTCCACCACTATCACGGTGATGACTTCACCATCGAGTGTCCGACCGGCTCCGGCCGGATGATGACGCTTGCCGGCGTGGCCGCGGAGCTCTCGCGAAGGCTCTCCAGCATCTTTCTGGACGACGTCCAGGGCCGGCGGCCTGTGTTCGGGTCGATCGAGCGGTTCCAGAGCGATCCCAGGTGGCACGATCTCGTGCCCTTCCACGAGTACTTCAACGGCGACACCGGCGCTGGCGTCGGCGCCAGCCATCAGACCGGCTGGACCGCGCTCGTGGCCAAGCTTCTGCAACAGAGCGGAGAATTCAATGAAGGCGATCGCGGTAATTCCAGGAAAGCCCGACAGCGTACATCTCGCCGACCTCGCCAGGCCGTCGCTGTCTGACGTGGCCGATGGCCGCGGGGTCCTCGTCAAAGTGCTGCGCGTCGGCGTAGACGGTACCGATCGCGAGATCAACGCGGCGGAATACGGCCACGCCCCCGAAGGCTACGACTTTCTCGTGGTTGGCCACGAGGGCTTTGGCCGCGTAGAAGCCGTGGGATCGAACGTCACCTTTCTCCGACCGGACGATTACGTCGTCGCGACCGTGCGGCGGCCAGGGCACAGCCTGTACGACCAGATTGGCCTGCAGGACATGACCACCGACGACGAATACTTCGAGCGCGGCATCAACCTGCGTCACGGCTACCTGACCGAGTACTACGTCGAGGACGAGCGATTCATCGTCAAGGTGCCGGCGGTGCTGAAGGAAGTCGGGGTGCTGCTCGAGCCGATGACCGTCGCGCAGAAGGGCATCGCCCAGGCATACGAGATTCAACGCCGCCTGAAGGTCTGGCAGCCGGCAAAGGCCGCGGTCATGGGCTCGGGCACGCTCGGACTCCTGGCCACGCTGGCGCTGCGGTTGCGCGGCCTCGACGTGACCACATTCGGCCGTACGCCGAAGCCGTACCTCAACGCGGACATGATCGAAGCCACTGGTGCGCGTTACGTGAACACGACCGAGCGCTCGCCGGTGGATGCGGCCCGCGAGTTCGGCCCTTTCGATCTCGTGTTCGAGGGCACGGGCTCGTCGGCGGTGGTGTTCGACAGCATGCTGACCGTGGCGAAGAACGGCGTGCTCGTGCTGACCAGCATCACCGGCGGCGGCCGCAGCCTGACCGTGCCGGCCGACCGCATCAACCTCGAGTTCGTGCTCGGCAACAAGGTGATGGTCGGCAGCGTCAACGCCAGCCGAGAGCACTTCGAGTCCGGCGTGCGCGACATGGCGCACGCGGAGACGCAGTATCCCGGTTGGCTGCGACAGCTCTTGACCGATCGCGTCAGCGGCCTCGAAAACTATCGCGATTTGTTCGCGCGGTTGCAAAATCCGAACGGCGCGATCAAGATCTTCTGCGAGGTGGCCGACTTGTGACCTGCCGTGAGTTCGCCGACTTCATCGCCGACTTCCTCGACGGCGCGCTGCCGGAGCCCGAGCGCCTGGCATTCGAGCGGCATCTTGGCAAGTGTGCGAACTGCACGCGTTACCTCGAGAGCTACCGTGCGTCAGTGGCTCTCGGAAAGCGGGCATTCGCGGACGGCGATGACGCCGGACCGATCGACGTACCGCAAGAGCTGGTCGACGCGATCCTGCGCGCCCGCCGGACGTCCGCGTCCGACTGAAACCTGCTCTTCGCGCCGGCATCGAAGCCGGTGTGACGCTGATACTCTCCAGACTCCGCTTGCAAACCGCCGTCGATACGCGGTCCGATCGCCGCGTGTCCTGGCTCGAACTGTTCTTCGACCTGGTGTTCGTGGCCGCCGTCGCGCAAGTCGCCGAGCCGCTGCGTGAACACTACGGCCCGGGTGAACTGGCACGGCTGGCGCCGCTGCTGTTGCTCATCTGGTGGGCGTGGACCGGACGCGCCATGTTCGCCACCCGGTTCGACGCCGACGATGGCGTGCAGCGCGCCTTGACGATTTTCGAGATGTTCGCCATCGCCGTCATGGCCGCGAACGCGCGCGAGTCGCTCGGGAGCCGATCGTCGGCAGGTTTCGCGGCGGCCTATGCCGGAGTGCGCGTCATCCTGCTGATCCACTACCTGCGAGCATCGGGGATCCGCGAAGCGCGGGACCTGATGAAGGCACACGTCATCGGCCACGGTGTCGCCGCCGCGCTCTGGCTGGGTTCCGCCCTGCTCCCGGTGACGGCCCGCATTGTCGTCTGGATGGCCGCGTTCGCGCTCGACCTGGCGACGCCGTGGGCGGCCGTCGATCACAGCGTGCGGACGCCGCCGCACCCGGCGCACCTGCCCGAGCGGTTCGGCCTGTTCACGCTGATCCTGCTCGGCGAATCCGTGGTTGCGGTCATGAAGGGAATCGAGAGTCAGGAAACGTGGTCGGTGACGGCGGCCTCGTCAGCCTTGGTCGGGATGGGTATTCTCTTTGCGATCTGGTGGTGGTATTTCGATCGCATCGGCGCCGCCGGCGAACGTCGGATTCGCACCAGGGCCGATGCCGTGCGCATGCAGGTATGGAGCGACGCGCACTTTCCGCTGTATCTCTCGATTGTCATCATCGGCGTCGGTATCCGCCGGATGGTGACGGCAGCGACGCACGAGCCAATTTCGTCGGGTGACGTGGCGATGTGGCTGGTCGGGGGTTCCCTGCTGATTGCGGCGATGTCGACAATTGCCGCCACGATCGCGCGGAACGATCGCCCGGGTCTGAAGACCCGGGCACCACAGGAAGTCATGGGGCGTGAGTCGGCCTGGGGCTGATTCAATGTAGCGCCGATTCAATGTGGGGTCGGGGTCTCAGATCCCGGCGCTGATCGCCCGGGTCTGAAGACCCGGGCGCCACATGGATGGGTTGGGGTTACTCCTCTCGACGTAGGGCTCCTCTCGATGTAGGGCCCGGTTCTTCAGACCCCGGCCAGCCCCACCGGAAAATCAGCTCCCCCTGTCAGTGCGGGCCACCAGGATTGCGGCAACGAGATCTTCCGGCACGTCGACCGGCACTGAATCGGAAAGATTGTGAAATGCGCTCCGGCCCATCGCGATCGCGTCGCGATAC
>Ga0307408_100004030_pt1 | contig 10019 bp, 4 predicted proteins | sample 322Cmetagenome_FD_202116 | JGI IMG/M metagenome (GOLD analysis project Ga0307408, IMG submission 202116) | Maize rhizosphere microbial communities from greenhouse at UC Davis, California, United States - 322HYB-C-3 | ecosystem: Host-associated > Plants > Roots > Rhizosphere > Soil | place: USA... | reverse complement strand
CTAATGAAAACCGTGCCCAGTTAGCAGCGTCAAGGCATTGCACATTATTGTTATCGAATAACTTTACTTCTACCGTTTGTATTCCATTCTCTTCAGCAATTTTGCTTAAAGTCATTTTTGCCGGCTTGCCCCATTTCTGGGTTTGGTATCGGAAATTTATCTCATCCTCTATCTTAGTTTTACCCTTTTTGGCAATGACTTTTATATTGTTTTCACCTTCTTTAAAAACAAGTCCCCAACGTAATCCTGCCGAAGGAAAATCCTGGCTGCTGCGTTTCTTTATTCCATAGCTTTTTCCGTTTAAGAACAGCTCTGCTTCATCACAATTGGAATATACTTTTACCATTTTTTCTTCGCCAACATCGCCCCAACGCACAGGCCAAGAATGACCGTAAATGTGTACCATTGGCTTGCTTGTCCAGTACGATTGGTATACATAGAAAACTTCTTTTTTGGTAAAATCCCGCTCTATAACTCCTTTTTGGTTCATATAAGGAACCGGGTTATCTGGCCTAACCGGTGTAGAAAAATCTTTGAAAGGCCATTGCGCTGTTCCGGTAAGCCATGGCATAGTCTCCTGTTCTTTCAGGTGCCAGTCTACCAGGTTACAGATATAAGATTCGCTCCAGTCGCCATCTTTGGAAGCACGTGCGCTACCTCCAAACAGAGATGCATCTCCGGCACGTTCATCGGCAGCCCCTGCCCTTTTAACCTGAGCCAGAGCTTTATCCGGACTTTCTGAATGGCGGCGGGCATGACTATCGCCTCCCCACTCTACATGCAGAAAGTGTTTTACCTTCTTAAATTCCTCTTCTGAAACCTGTTTGTATTCTGTATAAATCCCACGATACCAACCTGCCCAAATGGAAGGCGAATAAACATCCACAATATCACTGCAAAAATCGCAGCGGCGTATTGCTGTTTTACGGGAAGCATCAAGCTGGTGCGAAAGATCGTTCAACTCCTTCATAAAGGCCCTGATCTTCTGTTTATCAAACTCAGGAAAATCTCCAGGCCAGTCGTTTTCATTACCCATTCCCCAAATGATGATTGAAGGGTGATTGTAATGCTGCTCGATCATATTGGTTAGCATTCGGCGGGCTTGTGCTTTGTAAATATCGCCCCCCAAACCACCACGACACCATGGAATTTCTTCCCAAACTACAATGCCTAAGCTATCGCACAGATCAAGCACAATGCGAGATTGCTGGTAATGCCCCAAACGAATGAAGTTGACACCCATTTCTTTCATCATCTTCATCTCTGTGCGGATCAGCTCTTCTGTCATGGCAGCACCTACACCTGCATGATCTTCGTGGCGGTGAGTTCCTCTTAGTAAAAGGCGTTTTCCGTTTAACATAAACGGCCCTTTTTCGACAAACTCGAAGTTGCGAAATCCCACTTTCTCAGTGTGTTTATAATCGCCTTGAGGTGTTTTAACTGTTACTTCAACTGTATATAATTGAGGCTGATCGGTTGACCATAAAGCTGGATTCTTAACCTGGAAGTTTGCCAAAGACAGATCACCACTTACGGAACTAAACGAAGCTTTTGATTGCTGAATTTTCTTACCTTTCGGGTCGATAAGTTTTATCTCCGCATTAAGCTCTTTGGTTCCTTCGGGGTTATATAATCGAGCTTTTACATTAAGTTTTCCATTCTTCCCAGCCTTATCAACTTCTGTAAAAGCAAATACTTTATCGATGGAAAGCGCAGGTGCATAAACCAGGTTTACATAACGGTACAATCCGCCGTAAATATTAAAATCAGAAAGATCTGAAGGAATCATTTCTAAATCGCGGGAATTATCTGTGCGGATAGAAACCGGCACTTTGCCCTGGAATTGCTTTTGATAAACTTCTGTTTTTTTGAAAGCTTCTACCGCTTCGGTTATATCTGCGGTCCATTCATCGTAGCCTCCCACATGCGAAGCTACTTTGGTGGTATATACATAGATATCCGTTTTTTGTCCGGCGCCTTCAAAATGAAGAATCGTCCGGCCGTTTTTATACGGATTTTTGACTTCTAATTGAGTACGGTACCAGGCTGGTCCCTGGTAGTAATTCACATCCGGATCTACGCCATCTTCTGCGTTTACGCAATGCGGAAGAGAAACTTTTTGCCACAGCGGCACACTCTCCGGATTGCCTTTGCCCACAGGGCGAACGGATTCCCAAATTCCGCCCAAATCCTGCCTGAGAAATTCCCAGTTAGTAGTTAGTCGCGTTTTTTGCTGCGCAACGGAAAACTGACTGCTTAGCAAAACAGCCATGAACAAAATGAAACGATATTTACTGGTTGTGAACACTATAAAATATTTCTAAATGTGAGTTTCGATGGTTTCTGAAAGGCACAGAAAGGGTATTAATAACTTAATCTGAGTTCGAAATATTATTTATCTGCTATTAGTTAAGACCATAAGGGTGCTGGTGGGGACACCAGCACCGGGAATTTTTCCGTGGTTGGTGTCTTCACCAGCCACTTAACTTAATAGCATTGGCATCTCTCCCAGTGGGCGAGAATTAAAGGAAAAGCTATCCTCTCGGATAGCTCTCCATTCTTTATATTTTAAAAGAAGTAGCCTATTTTAACACTTGCAACACGGTTGTAAGACTTTAAATCGGTATTATTCAAATCAACAAAGCCAGCGCTATAGCCTACCCCCAAATCCATATTGTTTTTTAACCTGATTCCTCCTAATACATTCAAGCCAAAATCGCTTCTTTTCAATTGATTGGATTCATCACCAAACTCCACCTCTTGTTTGTCTACTGTTTTCACGTAATTGTTTCTTTTGGTTTTGTCTTTAGCGAAGCCATCAATAGCCATGGCGCCATAAGGGCCTCCACCAAAGTAAAGGTTGCCAAACTTTGAAGTCCTGAAAAACACCGCATTTACAGGTATTTCCAAATAAGTTAAGTTTATGGTGTGCTGGATCTCATAATCGGTTGGTTTTCCATTTGCAACTAAAGCCTGTTGACTAACCGATATGTTCCCTTTCTGCGTTAGAAATAAACCCGGCTGGAGGCTAAATCTCTTCAGTTTCACCTCTGCCAAAGCCCCAACCAAAAATCTAACCGACATATGGTAATCTCCCCCTTTATTTAAGGGTGCTTTAGATTGAATGGAGGGCAGGCCTAATCCGCCTTGCAGCCCAAACCGCACTTTTTGGGCAAGTACTACCCCTGACACGGACAGAATTGCCATCAATAATAAAACTCTTTTCATATCATTATCTTGATTAAAATCTTAGTGGCCAAACGGTAGTTCCAAATACATGAATTGCTCCATTATCGGCATAGATACCCCCGGTTCGGGCGGCGAAATAACCATTGAAATAAACTTTCGAATCTCGGTCATTCCGTAAGCGTAAATCAGCTTTACCCTCTTGGTCAAAGCCTTTGCCACCATTGGTATAGTCTGTTTTAAGTATATAACTTGAACCCGGGTCACCAGGCGTTTCAAAGCCAACTATGTAACCGAGTTTGGATTCTCTGGTAGCTACAGAACCAGGAGCCAGCAGTGTCTTTACAGTGTCGGCTGTATTACTAAGGTTGTTATAGTTATAATTCCCCTCTATGATAAGATATTGCAAATACTTCTTAACTGTTTCCTTATCGTATTGATTCCAGCTTTTTGCTCCATCTGCCGGCAAAACCGGAGTGATAACAGAACCATTGGTATTTTTTCTAAGGATTGGAAAATCATAAAAAAAACAGTTATTCTGCAAAACCTGCGTAGCGTTAACACGCCTTATTGCCTCGTTATGAAGGAATATGAAAGTTCTGTTAGGCTTCATATACTCTGTAGTATCGATGCCCGAATAATCAATAGCCTTTTTCATCCAGCGGAATACTGTATCTCCGGGATTTTGAGGTGTACCATTGGCTCTCAATTTCAGATAATCCCAGGCAGACATATGGATATGGTCATCGAGGATAAATTTTTTATACTCATAATCCTCCTGAAGGTCTAATCCAAAAAGCGTACATCCAGAAAAGCCCAGGGTTAAAAACGATAAGGCAAAAAGTCCCTTTATGTTATTAATGATTCTTTTCATTTTAATTTTTTCTTAGTCTGTGTATGGTGGATTTTGGTATAACTTACTGCTTGAGTTAAGTACTTTTCTGTTGATTGGAAGGAGGTATCTCCTTTTATCTGATCCCCAACCTGTTACCTGATCTGCCGGGATATTTGCAAGCACCTGCCTTTGTCTTACAATTGGATCCATCACTTTGATAACATGATCTGTACGAACTAAATCAAACCATCTTTTTCCTTCTGCAAAAAGTTCAATATGGCGCTCTTCAAGAATTGCATCCTCCAGTTTATCAGCATCAATAACGCCATTAGTTGTAATCTCTGCGCTGGCTGCAGTATAAGGGTCGAGGCCTGCCCTAACGCGAATAAAGTTCAAGTATTGAAGAGATTCGGCTTGCCTTCCAGTTTTATTTAAAGCTTCTGCATAAAGCAGGTACTGATCGCTTAAACGGTACATAACCGGATAAACATTGTCATCGGTAGCACGGTCTGTGGCTGCTACGGTATATGTACCTGTAGAACCTGCTGGCAGTGTCGGGTCTGCGGCTGCATAAGCACCCAGATAATACTTCCAAACACGGTCTCTCTCAAGCTTTGTAAAATCAAAAGTTGCCTTTTTGCGTATATCCTTTGTGTTCTGATCGGCTCTCCATTGATTAAACAAGAATATGTCTATAACAATTGGTGCGTTATTAACTGCAGCTGAGGCTCCAGCCATACAGGCACAAGCATTCTTAGTGAAATCCCAGTGTATGTTCCAAATGCTTTCAGGACTGCTTGCCGGAGTTACAAACTGGCTATTCCATGAAGCTTTAGGCTGAAGGTCATTCATGGATGTTCCACCGAATACTTTACCAGTAGGTGCTTTAGCCTTTTTCAGGTTACCAAACCATTTAATGGCATTTGGATAATCCTTACGCCACATATATACATCTGCTAATGCAGCACATATAGCACCTTCGCCGATATAAAATACATTTGGGGTTGCGTTTTTTGTAATAAGGCTGTAAGCCTTTTCTAGATCTGGGATAATTATTTCATTAAAAATCTTTTCACTTGACTCACGTGGCTTTTCCGGATCTTCTGCAGTATCTAGGTAAGGCTCAACACGGATAGGAGCATCTCCCCACAACCTTACAACGTAGAAGTAACAAATAGCACGCATAGCATAACTCTGAGCCAAATAATCGTTGATTATTTGCGGAGTAACCAAAGCCTTCTGTGATTCGAACTCTGCAGCTCTGGGGATAAATTTGATGTTTAAGTTTGCTCGGCCAATTGTTATATAAAGAGGCGTCCAATCTGTCCAGGTGTTTCCGGCAGATAAAGAATTCATCTCATTTTCAATTTCTGTATTACCGGCGTACCCTGAGCCCATATAATTGTCTGATCTGGCTTCACCCCAGTGGGTATACCTGTTTCTAAACTGACTTTCGCCAATCATCATTTGCTGAAAAGCACTGTACATACCTGCAATACCGGCATCAATGTCCATTCTGCTTTTGTAGAACTGATCTAATGACACCTTATCAAGAGGTGCCTGGTCAAGGAATTTTTTACAAGCACTGCCAAGTGAGATTGCAACTATAGCAGCAATACCTATGAATATTTTTTTCATGTTGTTTTTAAAGGGAAATATTAACACCTAAACCGAACTGCTTTACTTTTGGATACCTACCGCCATCTACCCCCATCGTTAATACACTTGAGCTGAACTCAGGGTCGTAACCGGTGTAATTAGTCCAGGTAAGTATGTTTGTTCCGTACATAAATACGCTGGCAGATTTCATGAAAGCCTTTTTTGTTAAGCCTGTTGGAACATTGTAGGTAAGGCGGGCACTTGAAAGCCTTAAGAATGAAGCATCTTCCAGGAATTTGCTGTTTCCGTTCCTTTTCTCATTTCCACGAGCTCTTAACTCTACGAAGTTTGGATATTCTGCTATGTCACCTTGCTTTTTCCACGATCCGTATATAGCTTCGGGTAAAGCCGGGCCGTTTGATGAACTGTTGTTCGTTAAGGTAACCTTAAAGTCGTTATAAACCTGGCCACCAATTGTAGAGTTGATAATGAAAGATAAATTGAACTGCTTGTATCTAAAATTGTTAACCAATCCTAAATAGCAATCAGGCTGAGCATTGCCTATTACATGGCGATCGGAGTCATCTACAATACCATCATTATTTAAATCCTGCCATATAACATCCCCACCAATCAAATCCCCAGCAGGGCCTGACATTTTTCTACGGGTTCCTGTGTAAACCTGTCCGTTGTAGGTATAATACTCAGCTGTTTTTCCGTCGGCAGAAACGTTCACAGGCTCCAAACGAGTACCATCTTCTGCATATGCGTTAGATGCATCCCAGCGATAAACACCTAAATTTTTCCATCCCAAAAAATCGCCTATCTGGCCACCTACCTGTAGTAAATGCCTATCATCATCGGTAATGACTTCCTGGCCACCAAATAGTTTCTTTATCGTTCCGCGTTCAAAAGTTATATTCCCGGATACATTCCAAGTTAATTTCTTCGAGCTTACCGGAGTAGCACCCAGAACAAACTCTATTCCTCTATTTTGAATTGTACCAAAATTTACTCTTTGCTGTATAAACCCTGTCTCTTTCGGAAGCTCTCTATTGGCTAATAACCCGCCTGTAGTTTTATCATAAACCTCCGCAGTAAGAGTTAACCGGTCCTTAAAAAAGCTTAAATCGGTTCCTATATTCTTGCTGACTGTGTTTTCCCACTGAATACCGCTATTGCCTTTTTTAGAGTCGAGGTATGCCGCTCCAACACCGCCATAGTTACCTGTTCCGAAAATCACCAAGTCTAAAAACTCAAAGTCTCCAATTCTGTCGTTTCCTAAACTTCCGTAGCTAAACCTTAATTTACCGTCACTAAGGAAGGATTTAGACCAGGCCATCAGCTTTTCGTCTGAGAAGCGCCATGCGGCAGAACCGGAAATAAAGTCTCCCCATTTTTGGTTAGGCCCGAACCTGGAAGACCCGTCGCGCCTGTACACCCAGGAGAAAAGGTATTTACTTTTATAATTATAGTTTAAGCGGCCAAATAACGAAGCGGTGCTATTTGTTGAGGCTGTTGTACGGCTACCGGTTAGGTCAATATTACTACCGTTAATCACATAAATCTCCTCATTCACAAACGACTTTTTCAGTCCATCGAAAATATAACGATTACTGTTGCTACGGTCAGCACTAACCCCTAAGGTTGCACTAATGCTATGATTCCTGGCGATAGTTTTATTATAGTTGAAATAACTTTGAAGCTCCCAATTAAACCTTTTACTTAAACTGTTGGAACCATCGTTTTCATCGCCATTATCATCAAGAAAGCGAGGTTGAAAAAAGACATCTTCCTCATTTTTTAAAGAAGCATTTGCTACTAAAGTATACTTCAAGCCCTTAATAATGTCATAATTAAGGGTATTGTTAAACTGGCCTGTCCAGGATGTTGTTTCATCTTTCAATAGCAAAGCATTGGCTACCGGATTTCTCTTAGAGTTTAAATAGCTTGTTAAGGATCCGTCTGGAAGATAAATACGAAGGTTATTAGGCCTATCAAAAACCGGCCTTACGCTACCATTTATATCTGTTCCGTTTCCTTTTTTCCAGGCATACGAAATGCTGCTGGTAAACTTGAATTTCGGTGTTGCCTGATAATCAACATTTATTCTTCCCTGAACTGATTTTGCCCAGCTGTTCAAGGCAATTCCCTGGTCGTCCAGATAGTTTAAGCTACTGTAATAAGTTAATCCCTTTTGTCCACCACTTACAGCCACTTTCACGTCATTTCTGCGTGATGTATTTCCCAAAAGCAAGTCCTGTAAATCGTTATCTGAATTATAGCTTGGGTTTAAAGAGTCTGTACTTAAACCTGCACTTGTTCTGTTTTGTAAAATGCGGTAATATCTCAGGTCGGCAGAGTTAGCCTGCTGAATTTTGTGAGCCATTTGCCCGATTTGATGAGCGTATTGAACGTCAAAACGAGGCTTTCCGTCCTGTCCTCTTTTAGTAGTTATCAAAATAACCCCAGCCGCGGCCCTGGCGCCATAAATAGATGCAGATGCAGCGTCCTTTAAAACCTCAATACTTTGAATGTCATTAGGATTGATGGATGATCCGTTCTCTGTAATAACCCCGTCGACTACGTAAAGCGGTTGAGTTCCACCCTCTGACAATGATGCCGGGCCCCGCACCTGAACAGTTCCTTCTGCTCCGGGCTCTCCGCTGTCGTTCATAACTAAAACGCCGGCAGCACGGCCTTGTAAGGCATCAAAAAGGTTTACAGGCTGTCTTTCAGCAATATCCTTAGCGCTCACTGTAGAAGTTGCAGATGTTAAATCTCTCTTTTTTACTGTTCCCCCATAACCCGTTACAACCACTTCATCCAAACTACTAATGGCCTCTTTTAGCTGTACGTTAATAGTTGTCCGCCCTGCAACGGCTTCCTCCTTGGTTACAAATCCTATGTAAGTAAAAACCAACACAGACTTTGCATCAGGGATATTTAAGGTAAACTTTCCATCAACAGAAGTTGTGGCCCCCAACGTAGTACCTTTTACCTTTACGCCTACACCTGGTAAAGTTTCTCCCTTTGAATCAGTTACCTTTCCGGTGATTTTAATTACGGATTGAGAAAAAGCGACAGCTGCAACCAGGTTCATTGCAACTATAAGCATGAATAGCTTCATCCCCCCGGCTTTTCGTTCACAAGCTTTCATGCAGAATGAAAAAGCTTTAGTACAATTTTTATTCATAATTGATTAGTTTAATTATTGGCCTTACTCATCTTAAGGTCTTTGATAATAAATTAATAGTAGGCTGATTAATTATTTACTTTCGTTATCGCCGGTTAAGGCGGTAGCGCATAATTCATGTGTTAATAGGTCTTTCTTCATCGTTTAAATGGTTTATTATCGGGCATTATTGGTTTATGCAATTGACTAATTTATCCGCAGCTATTTGTTACACCGATTAGCGAATTACTCAGCAACTTTGGCATATATTCTAAGCTATCCTGCGCTGTTAGGGAATAAATAATTGAACTTCACAAATGCCAAAATCCTAAGAAAAACTCCCATTTCTTGAAATTCATTTAAGAACAGCACCAAAAATTGGTTTATAATTTCAAATCAACTCCAGAAAAACCGTATATCAACCGGTTGTTTTCATTGGTTTAATGCTAATAAAGAATTGGCTAATTCAATCCGCTTGTCTTGCTCAATTTGCACAAAGCAAGAGTTTACACAACCGGTTGTTTAAATAAATAAAACAATTTTTGAGTACTGCTTTCTTCTCAACTTTTTAAACTGGACAACCTTACCTGGAGCTCGGTTGAATGGACGTTTTTCACAATGATCTTAACAGTACCGTTCATCTGATCGAGTAGGATTTCAACTGCAGAAACACCCATATCAAAGGCTGGCTGGATAACAGTAGTAAGCGGCGGGTCGATTACTGTTGCTGTTGGGTCATCATTAAAACCTGCAACGGCGATGTCCTGGGGAATTTTCAGCCCGTGCTTTTTTAAAGTGAGCATTAGCCCGATAGCGACCGGGTCGCAGACTGCAAAAATTGCCTCGGGTAGTTTTATTGAAGAAGCAAGCAATTTCTCCGCTGTTTCAATGCCGTGGCTACGCTCAAAACCACATTCAATAATGAGTTCTTCTTCTATAGGCAGTTGATAATCTGTCAATGCTTTGATATATCCTCTTATACGATTTTGAGCATTGGTAACATTTTGAGGGCCAGTAAAATGCGCTATTCTTCGGTGCCCCTGCTGGATTAGATGTTCAACAATTTTATAAGCTCCCGAAAAATCATCCACAGATACGCTACTACTTTCGATTCCATCCGGCAAACGGTCAAAAAAGATAACCGGAATGTTTTTCTTTAAAAACAGATTGAAATGCTCCATGTCTTCCGTCTTACTGGAAACTGAAACAATTAAGCCATCCACC
>Ga0307408_100004028_pt1 | contig 10023 bp, 7 predicted proteins | sample 322Cmetagenome_FD_202116 | JGI IMG/M metagenome (GOLD analysis project Ga0307408, IMG submission 202116) | Maize rhizosphere microbial communities from greenhouse at UC Davis, California, United States - 322HYB-C-3 | ecosystem: Host-associated > Plants > Roots > Rhizosphere > Soil | place: USA... | reverse complement strand
CGCCGAGCAGGAGGTTCGACGCCGGGACCCGCTCGTTCTCGAACACGATCTCCGCGTGCCCGTGCGGGGCATCGTCGAACCCGAACACCGGCAGCGTCCGGACGATCCGGACACCCGGAGTAGCCATCGGCACCAGGATCATCGACTGCTGCGCGTGCTTCGGTGCGTCAGGATTGCTCCGGCCCATGAAGATCGCAATCCGGCAGCGCGGATCGGCTGCGCCGGAGATCCACCACTTATGCCCGTTGATGAGGTACTCGTGAGCGTCCCGCACGATCGTCGCCTGAATGTTGGTCGCGTCCGACGACGCGACGTCCGGCTCGGTCATCGCGAAACACGAGCGGATCTCACCGGCGAGCAGCGGCTCCAACCACTGCTTCTTCTGCTCCGAGGTCCCATAGCGAACCAGCACTTCCATGTTGCCGGTGTCCGGTGCCGAGCAATTGAAGATCTCGGGTGCGAACGGCGCGGCCCGTCCCATGACCTCGCAGAGCGGCGCGTATTCGGAGTTGGTGAGCCCGGCGCCGTAATCGCTCTCGGGCAAGAACAGATTCCACAGACCGTCGGCCCTGGCCTTGACCTTGAGCTGCTCGACGACCGGGGACGGCTGCCAGCGATCGCCCGCATCGATCTCGTTGTGGAACCGCCGCTCGTTCGGATAGACGCGGGCGGTCATGAAGGCCGTCAATCGCGCCAGCAGGTCCTTCGTTTTGGCTGAATGATCGAAGTTCATGTTAGTTGGCGGGCAACGAGAATACACCCTCAGGGTCCGCGGTCCGCGGGCCGCGGGCCGCGGGCCGGCTCCACTTGACATCCCAGTGCGGCCGCGCTCTACATCACTGCAATGCCCAGTGAAGACCGCGCCCGGGTCGAGCTGCTCCAGGGGACGCTGGACCTGATCGTCCTGCGCGCGCTCTCGACGATGGGACCACAGCATGCCTACGGGCTCGCCGCCCGGCTCGATCAGCTCGCCGACCATCCGTTTCCACTCAACCAGGGCACCTTGTACGTCGCGCTCGTGCGTCTCGAGCAGAAGGGATGGATTAAAGGCGCCTGGCAGACGACCGAAGCCGGCCGCGAGGCGAAGTACTACTCGGTCACGCGATCCGGCGCGCGGGCGCTGGGCCGCCAGACCGAGCGCTGGCAGCGGCTCGTGGGATTCGTGAACAAGCTGCTCCTCCACGAACCCTAGCGTCGGATCTTGAACATTGCCAACATTGCCAAGATTGCCAACATTGCCAACATTGAAGTCGTTCGGGGCAGTTTCGAAGGCTTGGCTCGTTCAGAACCTGATGCGGTAGCAGCCCGGCCAGAATGTTGGCAATGTTGGCAATGTTGGCAATGTTGGCAATGTTGGCAATGTTGGCAATGTCGAAGGTGACATGATGGAGAACCTGCGCCGTGCCCTCCTTCGTCTCCTGACCGTATTCCGCCACGGCCGCTCCGAACGCGAGCTCGGGCGCGAGGTCGACGCCCACCTCGGAGAGCTACAGCGTGAGTTCGAGCGCCGCGGACTCTCGCCCGAAGATGCCCGCCTGGCCGCAAAACGCTCGTTCGGAGGCGTCGAGCAGGTGAAAGAACAGCAGCGCGACGCCCGATCGTTCCGCTGGCTCGAGGATCTGCGCCGGGATATCGGCTACGGCATCCGCACGCTGTCGAGAACGCGCGGGTTCACCATCACGGCGATGCTCACGCTGGCGCTCGGTATCAGTGCGGTCACGGTGATTTACAGCGTCCTGCGGAACGTCGTGCTGGAGCCGTTTCCGTACTCGCGATCCGACCGGCTCGTCAACGTCCTCATCCTCGACAGCTCGAATCGACAGGTCCGCGGCCCTTACTTCCCCGCTGAGGAGTTCCTCTTCTATCAGCAGCAGGCCACCGTCTTCGAGGACGTCGTCGGCACCAGCCGCGACTCGATGCTCTGGCAGGGTGACAACGGCCCCGAGCGCTTCGACGTCGCGTGGATGACGCCGAACGGGTTCGATTTTCTCGGTGTCAAGCCGATGCTCGGCCGCGTCTTCGACGACTCGGACGCCGCGCCGGGCGCACCGCCGGTCGCGGTGATGTGCCACCGTGCCTGGGTGCGCTCGTTCGGTGCGGATCCAGGCGTGCTGGGGCGGACGCTGGTGCTCGATGGGACGGCGCGGACGGTCATCGGCGTCATGCCGCCGCGGTTCGAGTGGAACATCGCCGATTTCTGGCTTCCCGCCGTGATGAATCCTGCCGATGATCCGCGCAGCACGCGCGGCGTCCGCGCCTTCCAGGCGCACCTGCGCCCCGGCGTGTCGCCGAAGGAAGCGGAAGCACAGCTGAACGTGATCGGCGCGCGTCGCGCGCTCGCCTATCCGAACGAATACCCGCCGCAGTACCGCTTCCAGGTCATCAAGGTCATCGACTGGGTCGTCCGGGACTTCCGTGCAGTGCTCTACACGCTGTTCGGCGCGGTGAGCCTGCTGCTCGTCATCGCGTGTTGCAACGTCGCCAACATGCTGCTGGCGCGTGCGACGATCCGCGAGCGTGAGATGGCGATTCGCGCGGCGATCGGCGCAAGCCGCGGCCGCATCGTCCGGCAGCTGCTCGTCGAGAGTGCACTGCTCGCGGCCGGCGGACTGATTGCCGGGGCGTTGATGGCCTACGGCGGCATCCACGCGCTCGCCCGGCTGTTGCCGCCCGGCGGGGGCGTGTCGTGGGAGACCCAGATCAGGCTCGATCGGCCGGTCCTGATGTTTGCGATCCTCGTTGCCGCCGCGTCGACGTTCGGCTTCGGCCTGTTTCCGGCGTTACAGAGCGTGCGGCGCGATATCGCCGCAGGTACTAATGTCGCGGGCAGGACGACCGCCGGCCGCCGACAGACGCACATGCGCAGCAGTCTCGTGGTGGCGCAGGTCGCGCTCTCGATCGTGCTGCTCCTCGGCGCCGGCCTGTTGATGCGAACCTTCGTGAAGCTCGTCGGCGTCGACCTCGGCTTCGACCCGAAACGAGTACTGATCGCCGGAGTGGCCTTTCCTCCGCGGCAGAACATGACGCCGGACAATCAGCGCCACATCTACCGCCAGATCCTCGAGCGTTCGGCGTCTGTCCCCGGCGTCCGGTCCGTTGCCCTCGCCCATGGATTTCCCCCCTTCGGCGGACAGATGACGAGCCCGCTCGAAATTCCAGGCATCGCGCTGGAGCCATCGGCGCAGGCCTTGTTACTGTTCTGCAGCGAGAATCTGCCTGGCCTGTTGGGCATCCCGATTGTGAAGGGGCGCGGATTCTCGACGCTGGACATGGAGCAGGCGCATCGCGTGGTCGTCATCAACGAGACCTTTGCGCGTCGATACTTCGGATCCGAAGATCCGCTGGCCCGCGTCATCCGTCTGCCACGGCTGACGACCTTGCCGCGGCCCGTCACCGATCCGACCTTCGAGGTCATCGGGGTCTTGCGCGACGTGGCGAACTCGGGTCCACGCGACCGGCCGGCACCGCAGGCCCTGGTGCCGTTCACGCTGCGGCTCCCGAGCGGCTATGCGCTGGTCGTAGGTACGACCGACGAGCCGCTGCGCGCCGTGAACCCCTTGCGGCGCGAGATCCAGGTCGTGGATGCACAGATCGCGCTGGCGGACCCGATTACGCTCGAACGGCGAATTCAGATGAACTTCTACGCGCGCGCCAGCTTCAGCCTGCTCGTCCTGGGCATCTTCGCCGCGACGGGCGCCGTGCTCGTGGCGCTCGGCATTTACGGCGTGCTGGCCTACACCGTCTCGCAGCAGACGCGCGAGATCGCGATCCGCCTGGCACTCGGCGGCGAGTCCGGCCACGTGGTTCGAATGATCGTGCGGTTCGGCCTGCAACTGGTGGTCGCGGGTCTCGTCATCGGGCTGGCCATCAGCCTCGCGACCAATCGTCTGCTGACGGCGCAGCTCTGGAACACGTCGCCGAACGATCCGCTGACCTTTGCGGTCGTCATTCTGCTAATCGCCACCATCGGCGCACTGGCCTGCTGGATCCCGGCGAGACGTGCCGTTCGCGTTCACCCGATGATCGCTCTCAGGCACGAGTAGCAGGCTGATGGATTAGTCGGTGCGGCTTCCGGCTTCAGCCGGAAGCCACACTTACTAATTCCAGACTCACAAAGTCAGCACCCTGCTATCGGTCCCGCGCGGCATGATACCGTTCCGGCGGCATGCCACAGCTGGTCCGGTACGAAGTGCGCGACGGCGTTGCCGTGATCACGGTCGACAACCCCCCCGTGAATGCGCTGAGCGCCGGTGTTCCCGAAGCGATCAGCGAGGCCGTCGAGCGAGCCTGCCGTGACGGGACGGCGGACGCGATCGTCCTGATCGGCGCGGGCACCACGTTCATCGCCGGTGCCGACATCAACGTCTTCAAACAGCTGAAGACGCGTGAGCAATCCATCGAACGCTCGCAAGCGGTGCACAGGCGACTGACACAGCTGGAAGACGCCGCCAAGCCGCTCGTGGCCGCCATTGACGGTCACGCGCTCGGAGGCGGTCTCGAATTCGCCATGGCCTGCCATTACCGCGTAGCGGCCGCCACCGCCAGAGTCGGGCAGCCTGAAGTGAATCTCGGGATCATTCCAGGTGCCGGCGGTACTCAGCGGCTGCCACGCTTGTGCGGCGCGGCGCTCGCGCTCGAGATGTGCACGGACGGCAAGCCCGTCGCCGCGAACCGCGCCAGGGCGGGAGGGATCGTCGACGCGGTCATCGACGGCGATCTGCTGGAAGGCGCAATGACATTTGCGAAAGCGCGTGCCATGTCCGGCGAGCGGCGCCGGACCCGTGATTCGAAGGCCAAGATCGCCGATCGCGAGAGTGGCCTCGCGGCATGCCAGGCGACCCGAGCAGCGCTCGCCAGGACGGCGCGCGGCGCCCGCGCTCCGTTCGCCGCCGTCGACGCCATCCAGGCCTGTCTGACCATGGATTTCGAGGCGGGATCGCAGCGGGAAATCGAATTGTTCGCCGAGTGCGTCCTCTCGACCGAGTCGAAAGCGATGCGCCACCTGTTCTTCGCCGAGCGGGAGGCGGCCAGGATTCCGGATGTGCCAAAGGAGACGCCCACGCTCGCGATCAGGCGTGCCGCCATCGTCGGCGCCGGGACGATGGGTGGCGGCATCGCGATGGCGTACGCCAATGCGGGCATTCCCGTTCTCCTGAAGGATGTCGACCAGGCGGCGCTCGACCGCGGGATGTCGGCCATCCGCGGCAACTATGAATCGACGATGGCGAAGGGCAGGATCACGGCCGAGGCGATGGCCCGGACGCTCGCGCTGGTGACGCCGACGACGAGCTACGACGGGTTCGGAGAGGCAGACATCGTCGTCGAAGCCGTGTTCGAGAACATGGATCTCAAGAAAACCACCTTCGCCGAGGTCGCAGTCGTGACCAGGCGCGACGCGATTCTCGCGTCGAACACGTCCACGCTCGACATCGACGGGCTCGCCGAGGCAAGCGGCCGGCCGGGACAGGTCGTCGGACACCACTTCTTCAGCCCGGCCAACCTCATGAAGTTGCTCGAGATCGTGCGTGGGCGCGCGACGAGCCCGCAAGTGCTCGCGACGTCGCTGAAGCTCGCGAAGCAGCTCGGCAAGGTTGGCGTGGTCGTCGGCAACTGTTTCGGGTTCGTCGCCAATCGGATGCTCGCGTACTACATGCGCGAGGCGTACCTGCTGCTCGAGGAAGGTGCCAGCGTCTCGCAGATCGACAACGCACTGGTCGATTTCGGACTGCCGGTGGGACCGTTCGGGATGCAGGACATCGCGGGCATCGACGTCGGCTGGCGCATCCGCCAGCACTTGATATCCGTGGGGAAGACGCGGGCCGAGGGGCCACAGTCGAGCGTCCCCGATCGACTGTACGAAATGGGGCGCTACGGCCAGAAGACCGGCGCCGGATGGTATCGGTACGACCCCGGAAGCCGGACGCGCATTCCCGATCCGGTCGTCGACGACCTGGCCGCGGAAGCGGCGGCGAAGCGTGGCGTCACCCGGCGGGACGTTCCGGACGAGGACATCATCGCTCGCATCATGACGGCGCTCGCCAACGAAGGCGCGCGGGTCCTGGAAGACGGGTTCGCCATTCGCGCCGGCGACATCGATGTCGTCTACGTCAACGGCTTCGGTTACCCGCGCCACCGTGGCGGACCGATGTTCTACGCCGACACCGTCGGACTCCCGGCTGTTCTCGCGCGAGTCATCGAGTACCGACGACGGTTCGGCGAGTACTGGCGGCCGGCACCCCTGCTCGAGAAACTGGCGAGGGAGGGCGGCAGCTTCTATGGTGACGCGGCATGACCGTCGTCGCTCTCGCGCAGCTCGGCGGACTTGTTGGCCGCGAGGTCGGTACGAGCCGCTGGTTCACGGTCGCGCAGGACCGTATCAACGCATTCGCGGACGCCACGGACGATCATCAATGGATCCATGTCGACGTCGATCGCGCCAGGGCCGAAACGCCCTTCGGGACGACGATCGGTCACGGATTTCTCACGCTGTCGCTCCTCAGCCCGTTGATGCGGGATGCGGTCACGGTCGAGGGTCCGCGCATGACGCTCAACTACGGGCTCAACCGTGTGCGGTTCGTGTCGCCGGTGCCGTCCGGTTCGCGCATCCGCGCGCGGGTAACGCTGGCGGGAGTTGCCAACATGAGTGACAGCGTCCAGGCCACGTGGAACGTCACCATCGAGCGCGAAGGGGCCGGGAAGCCATGTGTCGTGGCCGAATGGATCGTTCGCTACTATGACTCCCGACCCTCCGACTAGCTCAGGGTCGGCCCGAGCAATGTCGACGGACCAGAGACCGGTCCGGCAGGGCGAGCAGCTCGACTGGACGCGGCTGGAGTCGTGGCTGCGGGAGCGGCTGTCGCAGTCCGATCTACCCGAACGCGACCGCCGCGAGCGCATGCAGGTCGCACAGTTCCCGGGCGGCCACTCGAACCTGACGTATCACGTGAGCTTCGGCGCGACCGAGCTGGTGGTGCGCCGGCCGCCATTCGGCCCGGTGGCTCCGACCGCGCACGACATGGCTCGCGAGTATCGGTGGCTGGCCGCCGTCCATCCCGTCTTCCCGCTGGCGCCCCGCGTGTACGCGCTCTGCGAGGATCCCGGGATCATCGGCTCGGTGTTCTACGTCATGGAACGGCGTCATGGCCTCGTCGTCCGCGACGAGGAGCCCTCGCCGATCAGGAATCAGCCGGATGGACGGCGTCGCGTCAGCCTCGCGCTGATCGACGCACTCGCCGACCTGCACGCGATCGACCTCGCGGAGGCCGGCCTCTCCCATCTCGGGAAGCCTCAGGGATTCGTCGAACGGCAGGTGCGGGGATGGACCGAACGGTGGAACCGTTCAAAGACGTCCGACCTGCCGGAGATGGACGCGGTCGGGCGCTGGCTCGTCGAGTCGCTGCCGCCGAATCCCGCGCGGCCCGCGATCGTGCACGGCGACTTCAAGCTCGATAACCTGATGCTCGATGCGGCGGATCCCTCGCGCCTGGCCGCGGTGCTCGACTGGGAGATGGCAGCACTGGGCGATCCGCTCGTCGATCTCGGGATTCTGCTCGCCTATTGGCGTGCGACCGCACCGCCGGACCAGCACGATGCACTCACGACCGTGACAATGTTGCCGGGCTGGCTGACACCGGGCGAGCTGGCCGAACGCTACGGCGCGCGCAGCGGGCGGGATCTGGCGCGCTTGAAGTTTTACGAGATCTTCGCGCTCTTCAAGATCGCGGTCGTGGTCCAGCAGATCTACTTCCGGTTCGTGAACGGGCAGACGAGCGATCCGCGGTTTGCGAATCTCGGGGACCGGGTGGCGTATCTGGCGCGGCGATCTTTCTCTTTGCTGTAGTCCCAAATCCCTAGTCGCTACTCCACGGTCCCGCGATTAGGGACTGCTGGCGTGCGTGAACTTGACTTCTCCCTCGATGCGCTCGACGCGTACGAGATGATGCGGAAACGTCAACACCTGAGCCAGCATCTCGCCGGGGCGGGGCCGTGCTTCCCGGTACGTGACCGCGAGGGTCCCGCCGTCGCGCTCGATACCGGTGATCGTCACGCGATAGCCGGCGGTGTTCCGCGATCCAAGGAACACGCCCATGATCATCGACTTCGTGAAGTCGACGGCGGGCATCGGTCGACCCGGCGCGTGTTCCTTCCAGAGCGCTTTCCATTCCTCCGCGGTACGGACGACGACCTGGCGTGCGTCCTCGACGCCGCTCTGCTCACTGTGACTGATGGTGGTGAAGGGCACAGACGCCAACGCATTTGCGGCAAGAGATGCCGCCAGCAGAATCAGAGTTGCGACCATCAACGCGACTATATCCCTCAGGGTCGTCAGTGGCCAGTATCCGGCTCTCACGGTACGTTGGTTCCGGGTTCCCCGGAACCTGCCTGCGAAGTCTGCCCTTGTGATCAGCTCATCGTGAACCCGACCAGAAGAGCAATCGATTGGCAGTTCCCGAAGGGACGCCGCTCAACCGGTTTGCGGTAGCGTTGTTGACAATCTCGTTGCGCACCTGGGCCGGGGTGGCGGCAGGTGTGCTCTCGAGGTAGCGTGCGGCCACTCCCGCCACGTGCGGCGACGCCATCGAGGTGCCGCTCAGCGTGGCAGTGGCACTGTTGCTCGTGTACCACGCGGACAGGATGCTGGAGCCGGGCGCGAAGATGTCGACGACGCTACCAAAGTTGGAGAACGACGACCGGGCATCGCTCTGAGTCGTTGCGCCAACGGTGATGGCCTCGCCGACGCGCGCGGGCGACTGGCCCGACGCGTTCGTGTTGGCGTTCCCGGCGGCGACTGCGTAGGTCACACCGGCGGCGATGGAGTTCCGCACGGCAGTATCGAGCGCGGTCGATGCCCCGCCCCCCAGGCTCATGTTCGCTACGGCGGGGGTCACACGATTCCTCGTGACCCAGTCAACGCCGGCAATGACGCCGGACGTCGTTCCGGAACCGTTGCACCGCAGGACGCGGACCGCGAACAGGCGAACGCCCTTGGCGACCCCATAGGTCGATCCGCCAATCGTGCCGGCGACATGGGTGCCGTGACCGTTGCAGTCGCTGGTATTCCGGCCGTCGTTGATCGCGTCGAAGCCCACGAAGGCGCGACTACCGAACTGGGTGTGAGTCCGGCGAATGCCGGTATCGATGACGTAGACGTTCACCCCCGCACCCGTTCTCGCGTACGTGTAGGAACCGCTCAACGGCAGGGTTCGCTGGTCGATGCGATCGAGCCCCCAGGGCGGGCCGGTCTGCGTCGTGATCGCTTCCATGACGGAATCTTCTTCGACGAACAACACCCGCGGGTCCTCGCTGATCTGCAGCGCCTCCTCTTCGGTCAGCTCCGCTGAGAACCCGTTGATGGCGTGACCGTATACGTAAGTCGGCGTACGGGCCAGCGGCTGAAGCACTGCAGCGGCGTGCCGCTCGGACGCGGTGACATCGCCGGCCACGCCGGTGGCGTCCTGATCGAGCACGACAATGTAGTGATTGGGAACAGCCCGAGGCCCCTTGCGATGGAGCTTGGAACTGCGTTGAGCCTCCTGCCCGAATGCCGGGTCCTGTTGCGCGTGACCCGGCGCGAAGAGAAATACCAGCGCCGCGAGCGAGAGGAGCGAGAGCCGACCCAGACGATTGTTCATGCGGCCTCCTTCGGGGTGAAGGCGCGAGAGGCCCGGGCAGGCAGCCGGCCGCCCGCGGACGCTCGCATGTCGAGACAACTGGAGCCCCTCCGGATGGCCCCCCGCCGGGAAGGCCCTTGCAAACCTACCGGGCGGGCCGGCGGATCCTACACGGTCGATTCCGACACTGTAAAGCCCGACCGGTGGCGCCGAGTCGTCTGGGGCGGAAGCTATGAACCTGGTGACCCTGCGTCGCGCGAGCGCGACGTGCGAAGGCGGGGGCTGGCCTCTGTCGACAAGCCGGCCATCGAACAGCGGTACAAGATCGAGACCGGACCGAGCTCGACGTGGTCGCCATCGACCAGCTGCCGTCCGTCTGCGACGGGCCTGCCCTCAACGCTCGTGCCGTTCT
>Ga0307408_100004026_pt1 | contig 10024 bp, 3 predicted proteins | sample 322Cmetagenome_FD_202116 | JGI IMG/M metagenome (GOLD analysis project Ga0307408, IMG submission 202116) | Maize rhizosphere microbial communities from greenhouse at UC Davis, California, United States - 322HYB-C-3 | ecosystem: Host-associated > Plants > Roots > Rhizosphere > Soil | place: USA... | reverse complement strand
AGCATTAAGTATCGGGGCATAGCTGGCTCCGGTATGGATCAGGCTTCCGCCTGAAGCAGCATCAAACCATTGTGTATTGGCGTCGCCGTTGCTAACAGTGATGCTTGCAGCCTGGCCTTCGCAGATGGGAAGAACTGCAGCGAATACTGGACTGCTAACTTCAGGATAGACAGTTACCACGTAATCAAAAGGCTCTCCCGCACATCCATTAAAGTAGGGTGTAATTTCATATTCAACGTCAATCGGCAACGATGTCGTGTTTTGGAGATTTTCCTTTATAAGCGTAGTGGTTTGGCCCGTTTTGGCAAGGTTTGAAATTCCTGGTACCGCTGGGCGCTGCCACACAAAAGTGCTGCCTGGAATATTTGCGGTAATCGTATAATTCACCTCTCCGTTGTTACAGATCACGTCCGAAGCTGCGCCAGATATCCATGGTTGAGGCTTTACAACAGCAGTATAAGTAAATTGAGTTCCTGCACAAGTTCCGTAATAAGGCGTTATAGTGTATGTAACATCAATAGGGGCGTCACTGGAATTTACCAGCCGTTCCTTAATTGATAAGGATGTTTGAGGGCCCGAAGGTGCAGGACTGATGTTTGCAGCTGCATTTCTTGTCCATTGAAAGGATGCTCCGCTAACGTTGCTTTCAATAAGATAATTTAACTCAGTATTTGAACATACCAAGTCTTTTGCAGAACTTATGATTTCTGCATTTGGATTTACAATGACCTTAAAATCATAAGTTAGCCCTGTACAGGTAGCTGTATTAGGAGTAATCTTATAAATAACCTCAAGCGGAGCGTTAGTTGTATTGCTAAGTGTTTCGTCGATGAAATTAGAGGCTTGATTTACCAAGGCTGGTTGGGAGATGCCCGCAACCGCAGGCCTGCTCCAGGAAAAAGAGGTACTCCCAGCATCGGAGGTCATTGTGTATTGAACCCGGCCATTATTACATATTGTGTCTGCTAAAGCACTGGTAAGGCTGGGGGTAGGCCTTACTATTATTTGCATCTGATCTGATTGCGATGTACAGGCTGTGCCCGGGTTGTTTGTGGTAAGAGTAAGAATGATATCGGTAACACCAGAAGCCGGCCTAAAAAGAGTCGTCGGATTATTAGGATTATCAAACGTGCCCGAGCCCGGAGGTGCTGTCCATGTCGCACTTGTTGCCCCTCCTCCAAATGAGCCAGCCAAAGTTACTGCCTGTCCAGAACAAACTATCTGGTCTGTTCCTGCAGTAACTGTAGGAATTGCATTGATGGTAACCTCAAATATATCTGAAGCCGGATCACAGGATGAAGTTGAAATTTCATTTTTAACAGTATAAGTATTCGGCAAACTATTAGCAAGGTCGATCTCTCCGGTACTGGAGTTTAAAAATACCAGGCCTGCGGGTGTTGCCGTGAAAGTTCCTCCACTTGAACCTGCGGGGAATATGGGTAATGGATTCGCATCCTTCTGACAATATACGCTTGCGCCGTATGTAAATGTGGCTTTAGGAGATGTTGTTATGGTAATAGTTGACGAACTTGTGTATCCACAGTAATTATTGGCAACAAAGGTAATGGTATAAGTTCCTGGAGGAGGATTGTGAGATAAATAGATTTTACCTGTTGTCGGATCAATATCTAACGTAGATGGAGAAGCCGAAAAGGTTCCACCATAAGTTCCTGTAATAGTGGGGACTGGATCTGGATCTGCTGTACAATAGGTCCCGGGTGAATAAACAAACGCCGGATTATCAGGAAGATCAATTGTCACAGGCACACTTCCCCGTGGCCCCGTACACCCTGCTGCCGAAGTAACCTCTACAAAATAAGTTGTATTCGCGGTTAAAGCAGGTGTTGTGTATGATTGCGTCTCATCTCCGGTAAAAACAAGATTACCTGAAGAATTATACCACCTGTACGTGCCTGCAAGCGTTATATCCGGAGTTAATGTTGCGCTTGTATTATAACAAATGGTTTTTCCTGGTATTACAGGGGCATCAGGTGTTGGAGAAGCCGCTACTATTATCGTCTCTCGCTGTGCAGCACATAAAGGCACATTGTCCGAAACCTCAACCCAATATGTTCCAGCATTTGAAACTGTAATGGAAGGGGTTGTTTGCCCATTGCTCCATTTATAACTATACTGTGGAACTCCATTAACTATGGTTGGCTTTCCACCGCTGGCTGTTGCAGTAAGTGTAACATTACCACTTCCATTAGTACAGATAACAGGGTTTAATGGGCTGGTAGTTACTGTTATTCCGGAAACAACGTAAACCCTAACAGTGTCTGTCCTTGGAAAATTCGAGCAGTTCGATGTCGAAAGATTTCCACTCACTACATAATCTATATAAGCTCCAACAGGTGCATCACTTTGTGGAGTAACTGTAGTCGTAAGCGAACCGCTGGCTGGCTGGAGGTAATGATTATACTGGCCTACAGCACCCGGATAAATAGATGTCCATGTTGTTGAAGCAGCTGTTAATCCTACAACACTCATCGTCCCGCTGCACCCCACCCGTAAAGTCAAATCATCAGAAGCCTTTACTAAACGCGATGAAGTAAAAACGTAATCGGCATTGTCATTCCCCTTTTTACAGAATGATATAGTGACCGAAGTTTGACCCAAAACACAAATAGGGGGGCCCAACCTCCTCAAAGTATCCTCACAGTTTAATCTGTAAAACGCAGAAGTTCCGCTGGGTGCGGGATTTACAACCTCAAAGTTCAGGATGTCTGCATCGGGATTTAGCATTACCTTAAATTCAACGCATTGCTGATGCGGATCTGTTTCCTTACAGGTAAGCCCTGAACGATCGAAGTTTATAATACTTTTTTGAGAGTTCGGCGAACCAGTTAGGTCAACGTTTTGAGTGGCAACCTGGCCATACCCCCAACAAGCACTAAACACCAAAAGAACTAATAGTAAAACTCTCTTCATATTACCAGTTCCTTTGTGGGCAAACCACGTTATAAGTGTTATCCAACAGAATTCCGAGAATAATCTCGTGTGTTCCTTTATTTACGCTTCCCAGGTTAGACAAGGTTAAATCATAAGAGTAGCTAACATTGCATAAGTTCGAAAGGTAGAAGCCTAGCATTCCTGAAAAAGAATCTTTATGGCGATAGCTTCCTCCAAGCCAAAATTTGTCCTGAAAGGAGAACTTAACATTAACATCGCAAGAAATCGGAACCGGCGAAACATGTTTGAACATTACCGAAGGAATGGCCGATATGCCTTCGCTAAGGAAAACTTTGTATCCCGCTGTTAAAAAGTAATGATTTTTGTATTTCGCCTGCTGGTACTTCTGCGATGATTCATTGCTGAACGAAGCCCGTTGCCTCAGCAGCTGTTGCCCCGAAAGCCCAACAAAATAAAGGGGGCCATAAAACCAGAGTCCCATACTTAAATCGGGCTTGATATGTGTTTTTAAATGAGGCGGAATGGCGAGGTCATCCTCATCTTCCAGCGTGATTTTATTTCTGTCCAGACTCACAGCAGAAATTCCTACTGCAAGCCCCAGAGCCAAATTCGTTTTGGCAGACAAGCCCAGGTGGTACGCATAAGTTCCATTAACATCGATGCGGCTTATCGGCCCTGCTTTATCAAATACTGCATGCATTCCGAGTCCATGATGAGGGTCTGAGGCTTGATAATTAGGTACATAGCTCCTGCTTAAAGGATTAGCTTCCTGACCACCGAAGGAAGTGACGCTGCTGGTAAGGTCATCTTTACCAATTGGCCCCTGAATCGAGAAATATTGCGTTACCGGAGCGCCATCCAGGCCCGTCCATTGGGTTCTATATCCTGCCTTACAATCAATGTAGTTTTCAATACCGGCCAGTGCCGGATTTAGAACATAATTGTTGAAAATATATTGGGTATATTGAGGCTTTTGTTGCGCTACCGCATCAAAGGTTATAATAATAAACAGTAAAAAGTAGAGGTGCCTCAAAGTTCTTATTTCTTTTAATAAATAGATGAACGTGGACTTTATACGGGGACGAGAAGGCTTTGGTTCCCAAATTATCGGAATTGTATGCGTTTTAGTACGATTGTTAATGTTTTTAGTTTTTATTTAAGCCAGAGTTAAAGATCTTTTTAAAGCTTCTTACTTTAAGTTGAGGAGACATCAATGCTATTAAGTTAGGCTGTTGGTGGGGACACTAACAGCGGGTGCCTGCCGTTGCAGTTGCCGCTGCCGCCACTCCTCCAAAGTAGTCCAATGGACAAAGGAGTCCTTTCAACCGGCAACTTTAAGCATTAACTTAATGACCTGATTTTCATTAAGTTTTATCCCCCGTTCTGCCTTAGGCATTTATTGAGTTTGAAGCTTTTATTGCCTTGATTGAGATACGATACACTAATATCAGCCCCTGTACTATATTTAGTTTACCTTTATCCCCAATTCAAATTGATAATGATAAAGCAAGCACTCGGGAACCTCAAAATAAATGCACTCAATGAAATGCAGCAAGCCGCGCTAAACGCAGCTGAAAAAAGCGATGTAATATTGCTATCGCCTACAGGTTCTGGCAAAACGTTAGGATTTTTGCTGCCATTACTTGGCTTGCTTGATACAAAAATATCAACAGTGCAGGCATTGATTTTGGTTCCATCCAGAGAACTGGCTTTGCAAATAGAACAAGTATTTAAGAATATAAGCAGTGGTTTTAAAGTAAATTGCTGTTATGGAGGCCATTCCTTAAAAATTGAAAGAAATAACCTTTCACAGCCGCCGGCTGTGTTGATTGGAACACCAGGCCGCATTGCGCACCATTTGCGCCGGGAGAGTTTTGATACTGCTACAATTCATACATTAATACTTGATGAATTTGATAAATCCCTTGAATTCGGTTTTCAGGAAGATATGTCCTATATCATTAAGCAGTTACCAAGTGTCAAAAAGCGAATGCTTACCTCGGCAACACAAATGGATGAGATTCCGTCATTTACAGGGATGGCCCATCCTGTAGAACTTAACTACCTCGGTAATGCAGCCTCAGCACCAGATCTTAAACAGAAAGTGGTTATAGCTCGGGCAGAGGACAAGCTTGAAGCATTGTTTGCTTTGATTTGTAAAATAGGGGATAAGGCAACCCTGGTATTTTGTAATCATCGGGAAGCGGTTGGCCGTATCAGTGATTTACTATTTGAAATGGATCTGCCGCACGATGTATTTCATGGGGGAATGGAGCAGGACGACCGTGAGCGGGCGCTGTTAAAATTCAGGAATGGTAGCCATCGTTTATTGATTACCACAGATCTGGCTTCACGCGGATTGGATATACCAGAAATTGAGCATGTGGTACATTATCAACTACCGCATAATGAAGAAGCTTATTTACATCGAAACGGCCGCACGGCAAGAATGCATGCTAAAGGAACGTCCTATCTAATATTAGCTCCAGATGAAAAGCCGTCTTACTTAAAAGAATTACCAGAAGTAGAACAGCTGTTGGAAAGGCCTGTTCTGCCTGAGCCATCGCCATGGGTTACGCTTTATATTGCTGCAGGTAAAAAGGATAAAGTGAATAAAGTGGATATTGTTGGTTTATTATGTAAGAAAGGCTGCTTGGCTAAAGAGGAACTGGGCTTGATAGAAGTATTAGATTATTCATCTTACGCTGCTGTAAAACGTAACCGTATTGAACGTGTAGTTGCTTTAATTAAGGGCGAGAAAATCAAAAACAAAAAGGTTAAAATGGAAATATCAAGGTAAGAATGGGCTTGCTCATGCTTTATGTTTTACTTCAAAAACTATCCGTTAGAGGATATTTGCTTGATCTGGTTCTATAAGGCATTGTCAATGCACTTCCAAAATGTATTTCCTTTAGTTCATGTTCGGTTCTTGTTAACCCTTTCTTTACCTGTTTTTCGGCCCGGAGGAGAAGAATAGGTAACCCAGAGGAGAAGAAGAGGTTAAGAAGAGGAGAAGAGAACGCATTTTTATCTCGTCCTGTCTCATCCTGAATGCGCTATAGCTTCTTCATTTTTTAGCATTATGGACATAAAATGAAAATTTAGCCAGATAAGCTCATCAACTTTTCCACTTACAACTTAATAGTCCGGCATTAAGTTCATTAGCTATCCCGAGCAAAGCCATCGGTTATTTTTTGCCCTGTTTATTTAGTATTTATGGCACTACAATTGAACTATTTACCTTATATAAATTAAGGAGGCAGTTATGCTTAGGAATATGGAAGAGCTCCGAAATTTTACCCTCGGAGCAATAGATGGTGAAATTGGTAAGGTGAAAGATTTTTATTTCGATGACCAAACCTGGAAATTACGGTACCTGGTAGTTGAAACCGGCAACTGGTTATTTGGCAGAAAGGTGCTTATCTCTCCGGCTGCTTTGCACGCACTTAATTGGGATAATCGCGTTTTTCCTACTAACCTTAGTAAGGAACAGATAAAAAATAGTCCCAACATTAATACCGATAAGCCGGTCTCTAAACAGGATGAAAGTTCATTACATAGTTTTTACTCCTGGCCGCATGATCTGGGCGGCGGAATGGGTTATATGACCACCGGGATGGTCGGTGGAGTTGTGGCTCCGGGAGTTCCATTTGAAGAGAGTATCAACAATGAAGTGGAACATCACTATGATAAACATCTGCGGAGCTTTAAACAGGTGAAAGGGTACTCTGTTATGACCGATGAAGGCGAAATTGGTGAAATTGATGATTTTTTAATGGAAGATGGCAACTGGACAATTACCTCAATGGTTGCCTTAGCCGGAAACTGGTATCAAGGCCAAAGAATTATGATCCCTGTCGGAGAAGTTAAGAAGATAGAAGACGAAAACAATTCGGTCTATATCAAACAAACAACCATGGATATTAAACACAACCCTGAATACACTTATAAAAATCCTTCCGGGATGAACGGTTGATAATGTGATAGACTGGAAGTTATTTACAGGTGCCCCTGATTTTAAGCGGAATAACTCCCCGTAAATAAAAAGCGGGCACCGTGGCACTAATTCGCTTGAGCCGAATGGAAGGTGGCTATCCCAAGGCAGTAGCTTGAAATAGGGCTACGTCTTCGTGGCTAGTTTTTTATACACAGCCAATCGTGCTACCCTACAATGTTTTACAAAAATGGAAAGATTTCAAAGTATAAGATTTTAGCTTGGGGATTTTTCCGAGTATTCTTTTGAAACTGTTTTTAAAATATCAGTTAACTCCTCAATTTTAAATGGTTTTGAAATAAAACCATTCATTCCGGCCTTAGCACATCGTTCTTTATCTTCCGGAAGAACATTCGCCGTCATTGCTACGATAGAAGGCTGCTTTATTGTATCCATCATTCTGATTACTTCCGTTGCCTGTAAACCATCCATCTCCGGCATCAACATGTCCATTAATATAAGGTTGTAAGGGTGTGCGCAGGCCATCTCCACCGCCTCTTTTCCATTGCCAGCCAATTGGGGCTGATAACCCAGTTTGTTCAGTACCCTAACTGCCAGCTTCTGGTTTATTATATTGTCTTCAGCAATAAGGATATCAAGAGGGTAGCTTTTGGCAAAATCCTCAGTTAACAAACCAGGGTGCTGGGTCGTAACTTCCTTCTGTTTTTCGTTTCCTTCCTTCAATTCCAGCTGTACTATAGAATGTAATTGTACATGTTTTATCGGTTTTGTCAATACAGCATTAAACAGATCAGGATATTTCGAGCGGCTTTCATCTCCCACAGAACTTAGCAGAACTATCGGCATTTTTGGAGAACCAGCCTTTACTTCTCTTGCAAATTCAACGCCATTCATTTCCGGCATTTGCATGTCCGAAATGATCAAATCGAAATTTTCATTTTTGAGTAATTGTAAAGCTTCCTTGGCAGATAAGGCCTCTTTAGTGTTGAGGTTCCACAGTTCAAGCTGCTTTTTCAAAATGGAGACATTGGTGCTATTATCATCAACAATCAGCACTTTCTTATTTTCATTGGCCACTGTATTGAATGCGGCATATTGCTTTTTAGAGGCAGGCGCCGCCTTAGTCCGAATAGTAAAACTGAAGGTGGTTCCTTTTCCTTCCACACTGCTTACACTCACATCGCCACCCATCAAATTAATTAGCTTCTGACTAATAACCAACCCCAATCCTGTGCCACCATATTTTCTGGTGGTGGATGAATCCACTTGCGAGAAAGCTTTAAACAGACGGGATAATTTTTCTTCAGGAATACCAATGCCGGTATCATGAATATTAAAGCCTATTTCTAAATCATCACCGGCGGCTTTCAGTAAATTGACTTCCACATATACTTCTCCCTGATGGGTAAACTTCATGGCATTGCTTACAAAATTAATCAGTACCTGCCGAAGGCGAAGTCCGTCCCCAATAAGCATAACCGGAAGATGATGATCAATCTGATAAACAAGGTCTAAGCCCTGCTCTGCCGCTTTACTGGCAAACACATCCAGTACGCTCTCCACACATTGCCTTAAATCGAAATCATGCATTTCAAGCTCCAGGTTTCCTGATTCAATTTTTGAGAAATCGAGAATATCGTTTATAACCGTTAAAAGAGCCTCTCCGCTGGTATTTATTATTCCCACATATTCCTGCTGTTCGGGATTTAAAGGAGTTTCGTTTAGCAGTGAAGCCATCCCGATAACCCCATTCATAGGAGTTCGTATTTCGTGACTCATGGTAGCAAGAAATAAGCTTTTGGCCTGATTGGCTTTATCTGCTTCGGCTCTAGCCTGTTGAGCTTGCTCTTTCTGTACCTCCAGATTTTGGTTCATCTCCTGGAGTTTTTCTGCCTGACTCTGTAGTTCTTTTGATTGGGACTGTAACTCTTCATTCAGATCCTTTAATTCTTCTGATTGGGACTGCAATTCATCATTCAGATCCTGTAATTTCTCCGCCTGCGCTTTTAACTCTTCCGCCTGTTGCTTTACCTCACGTGTTCTTTCCTCTACCTGTCCCTCTAAAATCACCTTGTGACGTTTAATAGCATTAATACGATACTGGTAAAAAGAATAGGCAGATCCCACAATAAGTAATACAACCATTGAACGAAACCACCAGGTCATCCAAAAAGGAGGCAGGATTATTATCCGGATAGTGGCTGGCTTGTTGTTCCATTTTCCATCATTGTTACTTGCCTTTACTTTGAATAAGTACTCACCCGGGTCAATATTGGTATAGGTTGCCGAGTGCCTGTTGCCGCTATAATTCCAATCGCGGTCAAAGTTCTCCAGCATATAGGCATATTGGTTATTCTGGCTGTTGATATAATTTAAAGCGGCAAAATCGATGGTAAATACCGATTGCGAATAATGTAAGGTTATTTCATCTGCAACCTGGATCGGGTTTTTGAGCGGAGAACCATCCTTTGCCGGTTTTACAGATTTATTGAACACCGAAAAATCTGAAAATACCACCCTGGGCACAAAGGGGTTATCCTGAATGGATCCTGGATGTATGATATTGAATCCATTACCTCCTCCCATAAGGATGGTTCCATCTTCAGTTTTATAGCAGGAATTCCGGGCAAACTCTTCGCCCTGAACGCCGTCATCCGTATTGTAATTTCTAAAGGTGCGGGTTTGAGGGTTAAAGCGGGACAAACCTTTGTTGGTCCCCAGCCACAGGTTATGGTGATCATCTTCAATGATAGAATTGATGGCATTGCTTGGAAGTCCGTCTTTGACTGTGTACCGAACGAAGGACTTAGTCTTTTTATTAAACAGATTTAAGCCGCCTACGGTTCCTACCCAAATATTACCCGCATGGTCTTTAAACAGGGAGTGCACAGTATTATGAGATAAACTGGTGCTGTCTTTTTCGTTGTGGGTATAATGAAGAAATTTTTCGCTTCCATTGGGGAGTACATCCAGGCCTAATTCGGTTCCCACCCACAGGTTTTTATCGTCATCTTCGGTAAGAGCAAATACAACGAGGCTACTAAGGCTGTGAGGGTTATTGGGATCGGAAAGGTAGTTGATGAAATTTTGAGTCGCAGCATCAAATCGACTTAATCCTTCACCCCAGCCTCCAATCCAGATGCGATTTTGACTGTC
>Ga0307408_100004025_pt1 | contig 10026 bp, 7 predicted proteins | sample 322Cmetagenome_FD_202116 | JGI IMG/M metagenome (GOLD analysis project Ga0307408, IMG submission 202116) | Maize rhizosphere microbial communities from greenhouse at UC Davis, California, United States - 322HYB-C-3 | ecosystem: Host-associated > Plants > Roots > Rhizosphere > Soil | place: USA... | reverse complement strand
GTATTCAGTTGGGATAGAGTTTGCCTTTAATATTGAAGAAGTTTTATGAACTGGAAAAAAGGATTTTTTATACTCGTGGGCCTGGTAGGCTCGGCACTTATCATAAAAAATAATCATAGCCTTGATAAGAAGGATTGCGAATTTGACAGGTATTCGTTGTTTTCAAACTATCATCACGTTAAATAGTTAGTTAACCGCGACCGAATCTGTAAGTTGCTCCTCGGTATTTTCTTCTTCCTGAGCTATATCTTTCACGCACTTTAAACCTTCTGATGTCATAATTACTTCAGCTGGTTTGTTTTCGTCCTCGTTTTCGCGGCGGCATCCCCATAAATCAAAGTTTCGGGCGTGCCAGCTCAAATCGTGGTCTATTATCAGTTTCGTGCCAACAGGAATCTTTAAAATAAGATGTAGTTCTTGTTTGCGATACCTTGCTCCGTCCAGCAGTCGCAAGTGTTTGTCAAAAAACAAGGTTGAATCTTGCTGTAGAACGTGGTAAAGAGTTCCTTGGGCGTTATGCAAGGCATCTTCAAAATTCTTCCCTCTTGATTTATATTCTTTTACCAGAACCACGCTCTGCTTTTCGCTGGGTTGAATTTCGAAGCTAAAGTTCATCTCGTCAAAATCCTGATCGTTGTCATCTAAAATCCGGCCATTAAACGAGCGCTCAGTGAGGCCTAGATTCAGGCTGTCGGTTTGCGTTAACAATCTGTTCCTGTTTATACTTAAATGATAAACGGGGTGAAGCTTTAATGTCTCAAATTGTTCAAAACTTGCACCCTCTTTAAATTCGGCCGCTATGCTTGATCCATAATAAATACCCACGCCCAATCCGGTTAGCCAAAGGACCAGCATTGCAAACGACCCGGTTTTGGATAATATCCTGAAATCAAATACAACCCGTACCGCGAATGAAATCAGAGCAACCAGTGGGATAATTAATAATATGAAAGCGCTAAAGTATAAGGGCGACTTATATTCAGAATTTATTGCATGTAAGCCTAAAAAGTCCAGTTCTGTATTGTTCAGGAAGCCGATGCCGAAAATAAGGCCCGCGATAAGCGCCACAAAGGCCATCGCTCCGGCAATAACAATAAGTAGCCCAACGCTTTTAAAAATAACTTTTGCTATTCGTGTGAGAAAATCTACAATGCTTATAATAACAGATTCGATAACATTGCCGGCTTTTTGTGCCGATTGATTGAAGGAATTTGACGAATCTGCCTCGGTTTCAAAGTTCTTTTTGAAGTTTTGCAAATTGATAGCTTCTCCCTTCATCTCCATTTTCTCTTGTCGTGTGCGCGCTTCCGGTACTACTATCCACAATATGGCATAGAGTAAAATGGTTACTCCCGTTGTAACGGCAAACAAAACAAACGCAATTCTTACCCATTTTGCTTCTATGTGAAGATAGTGGCCTAGGCCAGCGCAAACACCAGCAAGGCTTTTGTCATCCGGATCACGAAGAAGGCGTTTTTCAACTTTTGGTTGCTCTGGGCCATTTTCGCCTGTTTCATAATCGAAATCTTTAATGGAGCCCATTGTAGCGGTAACTTCCTCAACATCCTGCAACACTATTACTTGTTTGGTGTGATCAGCTAGTCTTTCGCTAAACATCTCGGCCAGGCGGTTCTCAATGTCGGTAATGATTTCTTCGCAATCTGCCGAATAAGCAAAGTGCCTTTTTATTTCGGTCATGTAGTTTTTGAGTACTTCATATGCGTCTTCTTCAATATGAAATACAATGCCGTTTATATTTATGATGATAGTCTTATTCATGATCGTGGTGTTTAAGATTCTGAGTTTTTGTCCAATCTACCCTCCAGTGATGTATTGACAGCAAATACAAGTTCTGTCCAGGTATTGTCAAGTTGGGCAAGGATCTGTTTGCCCGACTCTGTTAGCGTGTAATATTTTCTAGGTGGGCCCGATGTTGATTCTATCCAGCTGTAATTTAAGAGGCCATTGTTTTTTAGGCGGGTTAGTAAGGGATAAAGTGTCCCTTCAACCACAAGCAGGCGAGCCTTCTTTAATTCATTTATTATATCTGAGGCATATATTTCACCCCTGGAAATAATGGACAGAATACAATATTCAAGTATGCCCTTGCGCATTTGGGTTTGTGTATTCTCTACTATCATAGTTATACAAAGATATGTGCTTTATATGGTACTATGCAATACACAATACTATGTTTTGCATTTTTTTTAATTTTTCAATTAATATCCGATGCTTATTAAGATCTTTTTAATTTTTTTAAGAAAATGGCTTGTGTTTTTTAAAAATTAAAAAACATTAATTTGCTATACTTGAATAAAGGAGCCATTTTTATGGCTTAATCCACTTTTAATACAACAATGGGGAAAGCTTTACTTAATTTATTCCTTGTTCAGTTTTTTGTTTTATATGCATCTGCTCAAAGTTTTTCTGTAAAAGGCAGAGTTGTTTCGGCAGAGACGAATGAGGCATTGCCGGGTGTAAGCATAAAAGTAACTGGGCGAAATCAGGGTACTCAAACGGATGCAAGCGGCGGATTTTCTTTGGAATTAAGGTCAGAAACTGAGTTAGAATTTGTGTATGTAGGATATTCTGTCCAAAAAGTTAAAGCGACCAGAAGTCAGCCTATTCTTACCGTGCGTTTGCATGTGGATGAGGCCTCACTTAAGGAGGTTTTAATTACAGGATACTCTGTTGAAAATAAGACGAGATATGCAGGATCTGCCGGGGTGGTAACAGCCAGTCAGATTAATCAGGTTCCAGTTGGATCTTTTGATCAGACACTTCAGGGGCGTGTTCCCGGATTGTATGTTACATCTGGAGGAAACGGTACGCCAGGTGCGGCTGCAAGATTGGTTGTAAGAGGAACAAATACAACGGGTATAACCCAGCCTATTTTTATAGTTGATGGAGTGCCCGTAGAGTCTTCTATTTTATTTGGTATCAACTCATCTGATATAGAAACGGTTAGCGTTTTGAAGGATGCGGCATCCACCTCTCTTTATGGGTCCCGTGGTTCTAACGGAGTTATTGTAGTTACAACTAAGAAAGGCAAGCAAGGGCCAACCTCGTTCCGTTTTAAAACGCAGACAGGTGTTTCAAACCTCCCATCCGAGCGTTTTAGGATGCTAAATGCAGCTCAGCGTTTGCAGTTCGAGGAAGAAGTTGGCTTAGATATAGAAAAAGATATTGGGCCGGGTTGGTCTTTGTCTGAAAATAATCCGGCGAATAAAAATTTATCTGCGGAAGCAAAAGGCCGCAATGCCGCCATTCTTGATAGTTTGAGAAATAATGAGCAGGATTGGCGATCAGTTTTTTTCAGGGATGGAAAATTTCAGGAGTACGACGTTTCTGCAACCGGAGGCAATGAAGCCGTGCGTTTTTATAGCTCCCTAAATTATTTCGGTCAGGATGGTATTGCTCGGCGGTCTTATTTGAACCGTTATTCTTTCCGCTCCAATGTTGATTTTACCGGCAAGAATGTTGTTGCTAATCTTAATATTGCGGCGTCATTGTCTAAAACAAGTGGAATAACACCAACAACATCGGGTACAAGTCCAGCTAATCCTGTTGCTGCCACTTACTATGCATTGCCTTACGAGAGGCCCTATATAAACGGGGTTTTATACCATACCCAGAACAGGGCATCTGCGCCGGTTGACTCGATTTATGATATTAGAGAGGGATCAAATGCTCTTGAAAAACTTTTAGATTCCAAGAGTTTGGGCGCCCTTATTAAAAGTCTGATTACGGGCTCTGTTAAGTATACATTTAATAAAAACCTTTCTTCACTTTCATCCTTTGGTATTGACTTCCGGGAAAATAATGCAACCGGTATAATTTATGCCGGGACTTATTTTGGGTCTTTAGTAAGCACGGGGAAGCAAGGTCAATATGAGGAGACTTCCAATCGTACCTTACAGTATGTATTAAAATCCGGGTTAAACTTTAAGGAGACATTTAACAATCGGCATGAGGTTGATCTCGACGGTATTTTCGAAGTAAACAGATTGCAAAGTAAGCTGTTTTACTTAAGTGGCTATGGGATTAATCCAAAGCTTAATGACAGTCCCGCAGGTATTACTTCAACGTTCGCACCGGTAGTAATAGGCTCCAGAACACAAAATGCTCTGGTGTCATTTATTGGAATTGGCCGTTATTCTTTTGATCAGAAATATAATGCTCATTTGAGTTATCGATATGATGGGTCATCTATAGTAGGACGGGATAATCGTTGGTCGGGATTTTATTCAGCAGGTTTTTCATGGAATGCGAAACGGGAAAACTTCTTAAAAGATGTGGACGAAGTAACAGATCTTCGGTTAAGACTTAGCTACGGAAAAACGGCAGCGCCTTTTTCTGCCAATAACTTTAATTACGTTTCGGCATATCAGCCATCTAAATATTCAGGTGCAGCGGGAATTATTGCTTCTGCTCCCGGAAATTCAGATTACAATTGGGAGAGCACTTATCAAACAGATATTGGTACAGATTTTGGCTTTTTTAGAGGAAGGTACAGGGCAACCGTCGATTGGTATCATAAAATCACAACGAATGCTTTTCTTGACCAGGTGCTTGCCGCCGAATCGGGCTTTACTTCACAGCTACTTAATACCGGAAAGATTAGAAATAACGGGATTGAGGTAGATCTCTCTGCTGATGTGCTGAAGAACAGAGACTGGCAGGTAACATTAGGAACCAACTTCGGTTACAATAAAAATATGGTGTTGGATATGGGCGAAGCGAATGAGTATATATTGGGTACCACAATTGTTCGCAAGGGTTTGCCTCTGGGCACCCAATATCATGTGCGTTATGCCGGGGTGGATCCCCTAACCGGAGATGCTCTTTATTATAACAAAGATGGAAGTACCACCAGTGTATATAACCAAACAACGCAATCGGTTCCGTTGGATGGCTCATACTTTCCACCTTTTTTTGGAGGTATTACAGGGCTACTTAGATTCAAACAAGTTACTGTAGATGCATTGTTTTCATTTGCAAATGGTTTTTACAGGTTAAGTAATGAAGAGTCGGTTAATGATGCTTATAGTGCTGCTACCTCTAATAAAACCACAAATATATTGAGGAGATGGAGAAGCCCTGGGGATATTACCGATGTTCAAAGATTTGATCCAAACAGCATTCGCAGGGTGTCGTCCAAAGATTTATTTGATGCATCATATATTAAATTAAAAAATATCAGGGTCATTTATGATTTGCCTGCTGGCGCTTTGTCTGCATTGAAGGTAAAGGCTGCCAGAATTTATTTGCAGGGTCAGAATCTGCACACCTGGTCCCAATGGCCGGGAGTTGATCCCGAGGATAGCAATAATATTGCTCAATTTGAATATCCTACCGCCCGTACCTATTCTATCGGGCTAAATGTTAATTTTTAATTAGATCTGATGAAAGCAATAAAATTATTTGGACAATTTTCCATAATTGTTTTGTCCTTAACGCTTACATCTTCTTGCAACAAGCTTTTAGATATCAAGCCCACCGATGTCATTGACGCCGATAAAGCAATCGTAAGTATGGATGATCTGAAGCAGGCGACTGTTGGTGTTTATAGCATTATGGGAAATACAAATGTTAGTTATCGGACAGCAGGGAATGCTGATATAATTTTAAGTTCTCTGATGTCTGATGAGAACTACCTGCCCGTAGAGAACATAACAGGAAATGGAGTAAATACTTATAAGTGGTTAATTAGTGCCGACGATCAGAACACTTGGGCAAACTGGGGAAGCTCAGTAGTTACGAGCAATCCAGTGGTATTTACCGGCTCTAATTATGCTGTGATTGATAGGGCGAATCGCGTTTTAAGAGTTATAGAATCGATCTCTGAAAACTCGGTTGGAGACAAGCAGGATAAAGCCCGGATAAAAGGCGAATTGCTGGCTCTAAGAGCACATTGTCATTTTCAGATTTTAAAAAGTTATGCTGAAAGCTATGAGCCGCAAGCCATGGGCGTTCCTTATATGGAATCTATTAATGATGCTCCCGGAAAAGTAAAGCCATCGAGGTTAACTGTTGCTGAAACTTTTCAAAAGATTGAACGTGACCTGGCTGAAGCTAAGTCATTGATTCCAAAAACGTTTACTGATGTAACCAGAATTACCAGTAATGCGGTTTCGGCAATTCAGGCGCGTGTATTTTTATATGAGAAAAAATGGAGCAATGCCGTAGAAAGTTCTTCGGAAGTTATAGCAGCTGTTCCTCTTGTTGATACGGTACAGTTTAAATCGATGTGGTCTGACGCTTCGACCGCAGAGGTGGTATGGAAGCTGAAGAAGGAGACTGATAACGATAAGATAGGACTGTTTTACCGGACACCAACAGGAGTAGAGTATGGGGCTGCATTGAAACTTGTAAATGCCTTTGATAGGAACAACGACGGACGTTTCTCTATTTACATAGAATCAAACAATTCAAGAGGAATAAATAAGGCTGTTAACCTTGTAAATAAGTACAACTTAAATAAAACGATTACAGGCCTGGCTGATATTAAATTATACCGGGTTGCTGAAATGTATCTTATAAGGGCAGAGGCTTATGCCGAGCTTTCTGGTTCTGTAGCTAATGCGCTAACATTGGGATCACATGATCTTACTACTCTGCGCACAATACGGATGAAACATTATACCCACATTGATTATCCAACAAAGGATGCGCTTATTTCTTCGGTTTATACCGAGCGATTTAAGGAATTGGCTTTCGAAGGGCATCGTTACTTTGACCTCAGAAGAAGAAATCTCGATATTGACAGGAAACCGATAGCTACTGATGATAATGGTGGTGAGAGCATATTTTTGAGTCCATCTAAAAAAGAATATTTTTTGCCCATTCCCGGTTTTGAGATGCGTGCAAATGAAAATATGAAGCAAAATCCCGGCTATCAATAGCGGTAAAGCAATCATAAGAGAGAAGCCGTCAGAGTTGGCGGCTTTTTTTATCTCCCATATCAGAATGCCCTGAAGTTTTATCTTCTACTCACTCTCCACCATTTCCCGCAGTTTCAACTCAATCTCAACTCGTAAATTCTTCATCGCCTCCTTATAAACCTTCGATTGGGTGATCGGCGTTTTGCCGCCAAGCCCCATGCAGGCTAAACGGTCTTCAGGAATGCCTCCCAAAATAAGCCGCTTTTTTACTGCAATTGCCCTGTTGAAGGAGAGCTTTTGCAGAAACCTTGGGTCTTCAAAAGGATTATTGTTGGTATGGCCAACAATCCGTATATCAAATTGGGGATGCGCATTAAGGAACTCAACTAGGCGGTTTATATCTGGGTTAGAATTGGCAAGAATAAGATCTTGATTGCGCGCAAAATGAATGTTAAACATTACGGCCTTATTGCCGGTAACAACCGGTAATAGGTTAAAATTAACCGTTTCGCTCTTTTGAGCTATCTCCAGATCTTCGGTAGCAAAAATATAATCAGGATGACGAGCCACCAGATTCACCGGTCTGTTTAAGGGGGCGCTGATGGTGTAATCGCCATTGGCATTAACGGTGGTTTGAGAAAGAAGCATCCCGGTCGAATCGTCTTCGCAGATAATTTTCGCTCCCGATAGGGGAAGTTTTGTATCAGCACCTATAACCTTGCCTTTAATGGTAGCCAGCAATGGGATTTTGTATGACAGATTGGTTGTAAGCGAAAAACCGCTTCCTTTATCGTAAATATTATCGACAATTATTGCCAGAGTATCCCCCTTACGCACATCCAGGGGTTTGGAAAAGCTGCGCCCGGGACCTGCAACGGCGTAGTTGTTCTGAAAGCCGTCCCGCATTCCGGTTTTTCCGCTTACAGTGCCATCATTGCGGGATATATTAGATCGTAACGGACGAGCAACATCCCTCGCAATTTCATTACGCAGTTTGTAGGTGTATTTGTAAATCATCCAGTCAAAATCGTCTTTCGGGCTTTTGGGAGTGATTTCGAAAGTGAGCGTTCCGTTACTTGTAATGGGCATCAGAAACCACACAGTGTTCTGCTCTTCCTTAAAAACGAACGAAGCCCGGTAGGGGTTCTTTGGAAACTCTTGTCGTAAACCAAAGCCCGATGGCGAATTGGAAAATGTATAAGTTCTGTTAGCTTGTAAAATGGAAGCATTTTCAAGGTCGCCGCAGTTTTTCCTGATGGTTTGTACCTGCGCACTGCCTGCATAAGCAGTTAATACAAATACAATAAAGATGTAGATCTGGCGCATTCAGGTAAAATTTATTCGATATAAAGTGTTAGGTTAATTTAAAAAGTCAGGCTAGTTTCCTTTTCATCAATTCGTAAATGTGTATTTTTGCCAAAAATAATGGCGTGATTATCAGAAAGATGGCCTGCCGGGAAGTCGAAACAAATTGGGTAATTATAATCGGCTGTTACTTTAAGTACAATTTCCTCCACGTTTTGTCCAAACGGTTCATCATTGTCTTTTGTGCCTGTAAATCCTCCAACTATCAGCCCTGCTAAATCCTTAAGCTTTCCGGCCCTTTTCAAACTCCACATCATTCTGTCAATTGCATAAAGATACTCACCCACGTCTTCAATAAAGAGGATTTTTCCGCTGTAATCCATTTCAGAGGCAGAGCCCGTCATCATTACAAGAAGCGATAAATTTCCACCAATTAAAGGAGCCGAGGCTTCCCCTTCCTTGTTATACCTATTATAAGTCAATAAGTATTCCAGCTTTTCGCCAAACAGTGCTTTACGCAGCGACTCCAAAGAAGGTTTGGTTGCATCGGGGACATTTAGCGGCATTTGTCCGTGAATAGTAGCTACCTGATGATTTTGGTGAATATGGCTGTGAAGTACCGTAATGTCGCTAAAGCCAATAAGCCATTTGGGGTTTTGTGAGAATAAGCTGAAATCCACATCGTCAATAATGCGGATAGTACCGTAACCTCCGCGGGCAGCAATAATAGCTTTAATATCTCCATCATCCAGAAACCGCTGCAGATCTCGGGCTCTAAGCTCATCATCTCCCGCGAACTGAAAATGAGAAGCATAAACCGTTTCTCCTAAAACCACCTCCAGTCCCCAGCTTTCCAGCAAAGCGATAGATGAATTAATATCATGAGGTAGTTTTTTGGCCGGACAGGTGATCGCAATTTTATCGCCTTTTTTTAAATAGGGTGGGAGAATAGTTTGAGAGCGCATACGTATGAGGAGACGTTTTAATTTAATTAGAAGGTTATTTGTTTAAAACAGAGTAAAGGTACTAAATGTAAAAGCTTTTCAGATACCCTTCCTCATTTTCGAAAAGCTCGGCAAAATGAAGTCATCTTCACTTCAAATAGTATCTTTGCGCTTTTTAAACAGATTTCGATGTCAGAATTAGATAAGTTCAAAAGATATACCGTTACCTCTGCTTTGCCTTACGCTAACGGACCTCTTCATATTGGGCATCTTGCAGGTGCTTACATCCCGGCCGACACTTTTGTAAGGCATCTTCGCTTGAAAAAGAAGGATGTGGTTTATATCTGCGGATCGGATGAGCATGGAGCCGCTATTACCATTAAAGCGAAAAAGGAAGGTACAACGCCGCAGGAAATTATCGATAAATACCATAGCGTTATCAAGAAAAGCTTTGAGGAGTTTGGTATTGCTTTTAACATCTATCATCGTACATCGTCGCCTATTCACCACGATCTTTCGCAGGAGTTTTTTCTGAACCTATATGAAAAAGGCGAGTTTGTTGAAAAGGAATCTGAGCAATATTACGACGAGCAGTTCGATCAGTTTCTGGCAGATCGCTACATTGTTGGTACTTGCCCTAATTGTAAAAGTGATGGCGCTTATGGCGATCAATGCGAAAAATGTGGTTCTTCACTTAATCCAACTGATTTAATAAATCCGAAATCTACTTTAAGCGGCAATGCGCCTATTTTAAAAACAACCAAACATTGGTACCTGCCATTGGATAAGTATCAGCCATGGTTGGAAGACTGGCTGCTGGAAGGGAAGAAGAATAAGTGGAAAACCAATGTATATGGTCAGTGCAGTTCATGGCTAAAATCGGGATTGCAGCC
>Ga0307408_100004023_pt1 | contig 10028 bp, 7 predicted proteins | sample 322Cmetagenome_FD_202116 | JGI IMG/M metagenome (GOLD analysis project Ga0307408, IMG submission 202116) | Maize rhizosphere microbial communities from greenhouse at UC Davis, California, United States - 322HYB-C-3 | ecosystem: Host-associated > Plants > Roots > Rhizosphere > Soil | place: USA... | reverse complement strand
CAGCGCTGTGCCTTCCCGGCTGTTGTGACGTTGGAAGTGCCGTCCTCCAGGTAGAGCTGCACCTCGGCCAGCACGCTTTTCTCCACCATGACCGGATGCTGCGGCACCCACGCGACATCCGACGGCAAGAACCCGGCAATGGTTCCGCTCACCGTTGTCCCGCCGCCTGTGCCCACAATTCCCGCCAGGACACCAAGGATGGTGCTCTTGCCCGCCCCGCTGGCGCCGTCGAGGGCAGTGATCCGCCCGGCGGGCGCAGTGAAGCTGAGCGGTCCGACGGCGGGCTCCCGCCGTCCGCCGTACGCAACCACAAGGTTCCTGGCCGCTACCGACGGAACGGCCGCACCGCCGTCGGACGCCTTCTCTCCCGGCTGCCGGTTGCCCAGCGGCTCCCTGCCGGCCTGCGGCCGAAGGGGCTGCACCTCGGGTGCTTCCATGACCGCGGTGACCTCGGCCAGGGCGGCACGTCCGTCGTCGCTGGCATGATGAGCGGTGCCCAGTTCGCGCAGCGGCAGGTAGCAGTCCGGCGCCAGGATCAGGGCAAGCAGCCCGGCCTCGAGCGCCATGTCCCCGTGCACCAGGCGCACGCCGATGAAGACTGCCACCACGGCCACCGAGATCGTGGCAATGAGTTCCAGGGCCAGGGCGGAGAGGAAGGCCGTCCGGAGCGTGTCCATGGTCCGGCTCCGGTACTGCTCCGAAATGTCCTCGAGCGCCTTGCGCTGGGCGGTGGCACGGCCCAGGCCCACCAACACGGGCAGCCCTTTGGCCAGTTCCAGCATGTGGCCCGACAACCGTGCGAGGGCCGACTGCGCATCCCGCACGCGGTCTTCGGTGTAGCGCCCGATCAGCACCATGAACAGCGGCACCAGCGGCACGGTCAGCACCACGACCACCGCACTGACCCAGTCAGCGAACAGGATCCGGACGCCCAGCAGGAGCGGGATGGCGGCACAGTTGACGAGGGCCGGCAGGAACTGGGTGTAGTAGCTGTCCAGTGCGTCCAGGCCCCTGGTGGCGAGGATGGCCAGGCCGCCGTCGGACGGGCCGGCCGCCCGCGTGCCGTTCCGCAGTGCCCGCGCCAGCAGCGTCGCGCGGAGTTCCTCCTTGACCCCGAGTGCGGCCCGGCGCGAGGCAACGCCTTGGGCCCACACCGTCAGGGACCGGAGCACAACGCCGGCCAGGCCCCAGCCCAGCTGGTCTGCCCAGGCCGGGCTCCCTGCGACCAGCCCGGCCAGCAGGGATGCCACGGCCTGTGCCATCAGAACCAGCGACAAAGCCTTGAGGGCAGCGAGGAGGCCCAGCCAATAGAGCGCTAGCCGGTTTGCGGGGCCGGCCGGGAACTGCGGTCTCATGTGGTCCTAGTCTTTGGGTGCCAGTGCCCGGGCGGCGATGGCAGGCAGGAAACTGTGGGCTTCCGGAATGTGCGCTGCGCTGACCCTGCGACGGAACACCCAGTAGGTCCACGCCTGGTAGGCCAGCACCAGGGGCAGGCCCACGCAGGCGACGATGGTCATGAGCCCCAGCGTGTAATCCGAGGACGACGCATTGGAAATGGTCAGGTTGAAGTCCGGGTTGAGGGTGGAGGGCAGCACCACCGGGAAGGCCGCGCCGAAGATCGAGGCGCTGCCGAGCAGCAGGAACACCCCGAGCGACAGGAACGCCTTTCCCTCCAGGCCGCTACGGCCGAATCGCCAGGCCAACACCGCCGCCGCGACCGCCGCGGCAACCGCGGCGATGGTCCAGGCCTCACCGCTGAGGAGCTGGACGCTGATGGCCCAGCCTGCGATGGGAAGCAACAGTACGGGAAGGAGCCGGACAAACCAGTTGCGGGCGCGGTGCCGGACTTCACCGTCGGTTTTGAGTGCAAGGAACGCCAGTGCGTGCAGCAGCGAGAAGCACACCACGGCCAGCCCGCCCAGGACGGCGTAACCGCTGAACCAGGCGAAGGGTCCCCCTTCGCGGTCACCGTTCGCGTTCAGCGGCAGCCCGGTGGTGGTCAGCGCCAAAGCAGCGCCGACACCGAACGCTGCCACGAGGGAACCTGCCGCAATGGCCCAGTCCCACATCGCGCGCCACCGGTCCGTGTCCACTTTGCCGCGGTACTCGAAAGCCACGGCACGGAAGATCAGCGCCACGAGGACCAACAGCAACGGAAGGTAGAGGGCGGAGAACAGCGAGGCGTACCAGAGCGGGAAGGCGGCGAACGTGGCGCCGCCGGCGGTCAGCAGCCAGACTTCGTTGCCGTCCCAGACGGGTCCGATCGTGTTGAGCAGGACGCGGCGTTCGGTGTTGTTGCGGGCGAAGAGCTTCATCAGCATGCCGACGCCGAGGTCGAAACCTTCGAGAAAGAGGTATCCCGTCCACAGCACCGCGATGGCGATGAACCAGATGGTGGGCAGCAGTTCCATTGTCGAATTTCCTCTGCGCTTAGTAGGCGAATGCCAGGACGTCGTCGGAGCCGCCGGGCTTGCCGGTGCCGGGACCCGGTGTGGCATCCTCGTTCTCATCGACCGCGGCGTGGGCGAGTTCGGGCATGGCGGACACGACGCCGCCGCGGATGTACTTCACCAGCAGCTTCACCTCCACCACCAGCAGCACGGCGTAGACGGCCGTCAGGACCACGAGGGAGGTCAGCAGTTCTCCCGCGGAAACACCCGGTGATACCGCGGCCGCGGTGAACATGAAGACCTGGTCGATGCCGCTGGGGTCCGGGTTGGGTGCCACGACGAACGGCTGGCGGCCCATCTCCGTGAAGATCCAACCGGCGGCGTTTGCGCCAAACGGCGCCATGATGCCGACGACGGCGAGCCGCATCAGTCCGCGGGACGCCGGCACGGTGCCCTTGCGGGTCAGCCAGAGGGCCACGAGTGCCGCCAGGGCAGCCAGTCCGCCGAAGCCGATCATCATCCGGAAGCCCCAGTAGGTCACTTCCATGACCGGGACATACTCGATTTCCTGCCCGGCGCGGTCACCGTAGATGGGGTTGTCCGGGAGGTGGGTTCCGTAGTCGGCCTTGTACTGGTCCAGCAGGCTGTTGACACCCTGCACTTCCGTGGTGAAGTCACCCTTGGCGAGGAAGGACAGGATCCCCGGAACTTCGATGAGCGCCACGATTTCGTCGCAGTTCTTGGAGCCGAGGTTGCCGACGCTGAGGATGGAGAAGCCGGTGCCGTCGTGGCAGGCGGCCTCGGCCGCGGCCATCTTCATGGGCTGCTGTTCGAACATGAGCTTGCCCTGGAGGTCACCGGTAAGGGCGGTACCGGCGAAGGAAATCATGGCGACGACGGCGCCGATCCGCAGGGAGCGGATCCAGACCTTGTAGTCAGCCTTGTCGCGGCCCGGGATGTCTGCTTCTCCCGGAACGACCTTGCCGTCGGGACCCACGGTGTCAATGCCGTCATGGCGGCGGCGCCACAGGTGGTACCAGGCGATGCCCAGCAGGAAACCGCCAGCAACGGCCAGGGCTCCGAAGAGGGTGTGCGGCACCGCGACGAGCGCGGTGTTGTTGGTGAAGACAGCCCAGGCGTCGGTCATCACCGGGCGGCCGTCGATCATTTCCACGCCGACGGGATGCTGCATCCAGCTGTTGGCCACGATGATGAAGTACGCGGAGAATACGGAGCCCACCACGGCAATCCAGAGGCAGGCCAGGTGAACGCCCCTCTTCAGCTGTTTCCAGCCGAAGATCCAGAGCCCCAGGAAGGTGGACTCGACGAAGAAGGCCAGGAGTGCCTCCAGCGCCAGCGGAGCCCCGAAGACGTCCCCGACGAACCGGCTGTACTCACTCCACGCCATCCCGAACTGGAACTCCTGCACGATGCCGGTGGCCACGCCCATGATGAAGTTGATGAGGAACAGCTTCCCCCAGAACTTGGTCATGCGCAGGTATTCCGGCTTGCCGGTGCGGTACCAGACCGTCTGCATGACTGCCACCACGAGGCCCAGCCCGATGGTCAGCGGGACCATCATGAAGTGGTACACGGTGGTGATACCGAACTGCCAGCGTGCGATTTCCAAAGCGTCCAAGGGAGTCCCTACTTTTGGCTAGGCTTTCATCAGTCCAAGTCTTCTACGCTTCGTAGAAACTAACTTCTACAGAGTGTAGAACATTTTAGGGCGTGCAGTGTAACCAACAGTTCCACCGGCCGGAGCCAGTGGCAAGGGTGCGACGCGCCGATTGTTCTACCTCATGTAGAAAGAAATTCCAAAAAGAGGTAAATTTAGAACCTAAGTATTCGTAACCACGTTCCGCGACGGCCGTTCCGGCCCCGCGGATCGGAACTTTAAGAAGGATGTAGGAATGGCAAGTCTTGGTGAACTGGAACGGGCAGTGATGGACCTGCTCTGGGCAGGCCAGGAAGCGGCCACCGCCAACACCCTGCGGGACCTGCTGGCGCAGAGCACCCAGGCCCAGGACGGCGCCGCCGGCCACGAGGGCAAGGATCTCGCTGTGACCACCGTCCTGACCGTGCTCTCCCGCCTGGAGAAGAAGGGGCTCGTGGAACGCGAACGGGGCACCCGGCCGCACCGGTACCAGGCCGTTTCCAGCCGGGCGGACCACACCGCGGAACTCATGCACGAGGTTCTGGGCTCGGCGCCGGACCGTGAAGCCGTGCTCGCCCGGTTCATTGGCTCCGTCACCGAAAGTGAAGCCGAAACACTGCGCAAACTGCTTGGCCACATCTAGCAGCGTATGTTCTGGACCTCATATTTGCTGGCGGTCCTGGCGATAGTCCTGGCGTGGCCGGTGCCTATCCTTCTCTCGCGCGCGCAATGGCCGGCCCGGTCGCCGTTCTTCGCCATGCTGCTCTGGCAGGCAATCGCCCTTGCCGGCGGCCTGTCCATGATTGGCGCCATGCTGGTCTACGGCCTCGAGCCGATCGGTGACAACCTCCTGGCCGGTCTGCGCGGACTGGCCGGTATGGTCCTTTTTAATGCTCCCACCACGGCGCTGGGCTTTTGGCATCTTTTCGCCCTGTCAGCGGCGGCCCTGCTGACTGCGCACCTTGTCTTTACGCTCCTGCTGACCTATTACCGGATCGAACGGCAGCGCAGGCGCCACCGCGAACTCCTGGCCCTCCTGGCGTCCCCGTCCACCGACGGACCCGGAACCGTGGTCATCAACCACAATTCCCCCGTGGCCTACTGCCTTCCCGGCGGTGCCCGGTCAGTCACGGTGCTGAGCGACGGCCTGATGGCCGCCCTGGAGCCTGCGGAACTGCGGGCGGTCCTCATTCACGAAAACGCCCACCTCAGCCAGCGCCACCACCTCCTCCTGTGGGCCTTCGCGGCCTGGCGCCAGGCCCTCCCCTGGCTTCCCACCACGCGCCTCGCCCAGGAAGCCGTGAGCTCACTGATTGAAATGCTCGCCGACGACGTGGCCCTGAAGACCGAAAGCAAAGCCACGCTGATCAAAGCCATCGCCATCGTTGCCAGCGGACCGGGCGGCGCCCCCGGCGGCCGCGTGGACTTCAACGGCGACGGGCTGGCGCCTGCAGCAGACGAGATTGTCGACGCCGGCATCCACGGCGCGTCCGGCGGCGCCGGATCGGCCAGGACCACGGCCTCCCGGGTCAGCCGTCTGCTATCCCCGAAGGAGCCCTTGCCGGCGTCGCTGCGGGCACTTGTCCTGGCGGGCTGCCTGCTGCTCCTGGCGGTCCCCACGGCCCTGCTGATTGTCCCGGGGCTGCTCGGGTAGCTGTTCCCGGCCGGCAGCTCTCAGGCGTCGATCCGTTCCCGGTCCAGGCTCGCAGCTCCGGCAATGATGAAGTCCTTGCGGGGCGCGACGTCCGAGCCCATCAGCAGGTCAAACGTTTCCTCGGCATGCTTGGCGTTTTCGATTCCCACCTTGCGCAGCGTCCGGTGGCGGGGATCCATGGTGGTCTCCGCCAGCTGTTCGGCGTCCATCTCCCCGAGGCCCTTGTAGCGCTGGATGGGTTCCTTGTAGCGCTTGCCTTCCTTGGCCAGTCGGGCCAGCAGGACATGGAGTTCAGCCTCGGAATAGGTGTAGATCATCTCGTTGGCCTTCTGCCCGGCATTGATCACCTCCACGCGGTGCAGCGGGGGCACAGCGGCAAACACCCGGCCCTCATCGATCATCGGCCGCATGTAGCGGAAGAAGAGGGTGAGCAGCAGCGTGCGGATGTGGGCGCCGTCCACGTCAGCGTCCGTCATGAGGATCACTTTTCCGTAGCGGGCGGCGCCGATATCGAAGCTGCGCCCTGACCCTGCGCCCACGACCTGGATGAGCGCTGCGCACTCCGCATTGGAGAGCATGTCCCCCACCGAGGCTTTCTGGACGTTCAGGATCTTTCCCCGGATCGGCAGCAGCGCCTGGAAGTCCGAGGAGCGGGCCAGCTTCGCGGTACCCAGCGCGGAGTCTCCCTCCACGATGAACAGTTCCGAGCGGGCAACGTCGTCGGTGCGGCAGTCCGCAAGTTTGGTGGGCATCGACGACGTCTCCAGCGCGTTCTTCCGGCGCTGCGTCTCTTTGTGGACGCGTGCCGAAATGCGGGACTTCATCTCGCTGACGATTTTTTCCAGGAGCAGCGCGGACTGCGCTTTGTCATTGCGGTTGGCGGAGCTCAGTTTGGCGTTGATTTCCTTTTCCACCACGCGGGCCACGATGGCCCGGACGGCGGACGTGCCCAGGATCTCCTTGGTCTGGCCCTCGAACTGCGGCTCCGCCAGGCGTACGGTCAGCACCGCGGTCAGCCCCGCGAAGATGTCGTCCTTTTCAATCTTGTCGTTGCCGGCCTTGAGCTTGCGGGCATTTGTTTCCACGGCCTTGCGGAAGGTCTTGACCAGGGCCTGCTCGAACCCGGACTGGTGCGTCCCGCCCTTGGGGGTGGAGATGATGTTGACGAAGCTGCGAACTGTGCTGTCATAGCCGATCCCCCAGCGCAGGGCCACGTCCACTTCACAGTCGCGTTCCACTTCGGCCAGCTGGCTGTGGCCCCGCTCGTCCAGGACCGGAACGGTTTCCTTGAACTTGCCTGAGCCGTGCAGCCGCCAGGTGTCCGTGACGGCAGGATCCGCGGCGAGGAAGTCCACGAACTCGGAGATGCCGCCGTCGTGGTGGAAAACTTCCTCGTGGCCGGCCAGCTCGCCGGGAGTGCCCGGAAGCCTCCGCTGGTCGCGGACGGTCAGCTTCAGGCCCGGGATCAGGAATGATGTCTGCCGGGCCCGGGCGGCCAGTTCGTCGTATGAGAATTTGGCGTCAGGGGTGAAGATCTGGCGGTCAGCCCAGTAGCGGATCCGGGTGCCGGTCACGCCGCGCTTGGCTTTGCCCACAACGTCAAGGACAGAGTCATTGACGAACGGTTCAAACGCCGACGCCGGATCAGGCTTGGTGCCGGGATCCTTGAACCGTCCGGGTTCGCCCCGCCGGAAGGACATCCGGTATGTCTTCCCGCCGCGGTCCACTTCGACGTCCAGCCGTGAGGACAGTGCGTTGACCACGGATGCACCCACGCCGTGCAGACCGCCGGACGCTGTATAGGAGCCGCCGCCGAATTTTCCGCCCGCGTGCAGTTTGGTAAAGACGACCTCGACGCCGGTCAGTCCGGTCTTGGGTTCAACGTCGATGGGGATGCCGCGTCCGTCGTCATGGATCTCCACGGAGTTGTCGGCGTGCAGGATGATCTGGATGTCGTGGCCGAAACCCGCCAAGGCCTCGTCGACTGAGTTGTCGATGATCTCCCAGAGGCAGTGCATCAGGCCGCGGGAGTCGGTGGAACCGATGTACATGCCCGGGCGCTTGCGGACGGCCTCGAGGCCTTCCAGTACAGACAGGTGCCGGGCAGTGTAATCAGAACTTGGTGCCACGGGTTGTGAACTCCTTCAGTGACGGGACAGCTAAGGCTTTTGACGCTCTTCCTAGGTTAGTCGGCCCGCGCCGGGACGCCGGCCAGCCACTCCCTCATCGGCCTCGTCCGGCCTTAGCCGTTACGGAACGGTGATACGCGCACAGCGAAAGTGATCCATCCTTGTCATGGTTTTGCTACGAATGCTGGTTATATAGATATACAGATCTACTAAGGAGGCCGAAAATGACAACAGCAGTTGCGGACCGCACGCTCAACGCACTGGACCGGTGCGATCGTTGCGGAGCACAGGCGTACGTCCGGGTTGTTCTTGAGACCTCCGGCGGGGAGCTGCTCTTCTGCGGCCACCACGCGCGGGCAGTCGAGGCGACGCTCAAGCCGCTGAGCTCCGACTGGCACGACGAGACGGGCCGGCTTCACGAGAAGCCGCCGGTATCAGTGGACTAGGCAACTCTCTGATTGACACAGGGCCCCTCCGAAACGGAGGGGCCCTGTTTTATGTGCCGGGTTCCGCACATGTGGAAGGCCCCGCCAGCCGGCGGGGCCTTTCCCATGTGTGAATGCAGCCTAGTCCAGGTAGTCGCGCAGGACCTGTGACCGGGACGGGTGCCGCAGTTTGGACATCGTCTTTGATTCGATCTGGCGAATACGCTCGCGCGTGACTCCGTAGACCTTGCCGATTTCGTCTAAAGTCTTCGGCTGTCCGTCGGTCAGGCCGAAGCGCATGGCGACAACACCGGCTTCGCGCTCGGACAGGGTGTCGAGCACCGAGTGCAGCTGCTCCTGCAGCAACGTGAAGCTGACCGCGTCGGCGGGCACAACGGCTTCGGAGTCCTCGATAAGGTCACCGAACTCGGAGTCGCCGTCCTCGCCCAGGGGCGTGTGCAGCGAGATGGGCTCGCGGCCGTACTTCTGGACTTCGACGACCTTCTCGGGGGTCATGTCCAGTTCAAGGGCCAGTTCCTCGGGCGTAGGTTCGCGCCCAAGATCCTGAAGCATCTGGCGCTGGACACGAGCCAGCTTGTTGATGACTTCCACCATGTGCACCGGGATGCGGATGGTGCGGGCCTGGTCGGCCATGGCACGGGTGATGGCCTGGCGGATCCACCAGGTGGCGTACGTGGAGAACTTGAAGCCCTTGGTGTAGTCGAACTTCTCGACCGCACGGATCAGGCCCAGGTTGCCTTCCTGGATCAGGTCAAGGAACAGCATGCCGCGGCCGGTGTAGCGCTTTGCGAGCGACACAACCAGGCGGAGGTTGGCCTCCAGCAGGTGGTTCTTGGCACGCTTGCCGTCGTGGATGACGAACTCGAGCTCGCGCTTGAGCTTCGGATCCATGGAGCCGTCGTCAGCCGCGATCTTTTCCTCGGCAAACAGGCCGGCCTCGATGCGCAGGGCGAGGTCAACTTCCTGCTCTGCGTTCAGCAGGGCAACCTTGCCGATTTGCTTGAGGTAGTCCTTGACGGGGTCGGCCGTGGCGCCGGCCGACATGACCTGCTGGACCGGGGCGTCGTCGTCGTCCGCATCGGAGTAGACGAAGCCTGAGCCGGTGGCTGCAGCGCCTGTCTTGCTGGCGGCTTCCTCCTCGCTCAGCTCCGACGGATCCGGAACGACGTCGTCCAGATCTTCATCCAGCTCAACGTCCTCTGCATCGTCGTCGGACTTGCCGGCAGCCTCAGCGGCAGCCTTGGCGCCGGGCTTGGGTCCGCGCTTCTTGGGTTCGGGTTTTGCGGGGGCGCCGCCCTCGGCTGCAGCAGCCTTATTGGCTGCACGCGTGGCGGCACGCTTGGCGCTCGTCGCCGCCTTCTTCTCCTCAGGGGACAATTCGGCCTGGTCGGCGGGTTCCTTCTTCGCGGAAGACGGGGTCACAGAAAACCTTTCTAGCGGCGGTCTGTGGAATCACCATGCGGGCAACACCACTATGACCCTGTCAAGTCCGTGATTCACATCAGATGCGATCGCGGCCGGCAGAGTCATTAAGTAGAACTGCCGGAGCGGCCGTAATGTTCCCGTTTCCGGGCACCACTACACGCACCTGATTCACGGACCCAACCGGGTCTCGGCATCCATTGTCTCATGATTTTCCCAATCGGCGCCGCAGCGCAGTCCGCGGGCCCGAATGTTTCGACCGGGCAGCAGTCTGTCCGGCGTTACCCCGTCCGGCTCCGATTCCTCCGCGCCCCGCCGCTAGGCCGCATC
>Ga0307408_100004022_pt1 | contig 10029 bp, 5 predicted proteins | sample 322Cmetagenome_FD_202116 | JGI IMG/M metagenome (GOLD analysis project Ga0307408, IMG submission 202116) | Maize rhizosphere microbial communities from greenhouse at UC Davis, California, United States - 322HYB-C-3 | ecosystem: Host-associated > Plants > Roots > Rhizosphere > Soil | place: USA... | reverse complement strand
GTCTGCGAGCAACAGATGGTGGTTGACCACCACCAGGTCGGCGGCCTGGGCGCGCTGGCGCGCCTGGATCACGAAGCAGTCGCCGAACATCGGGCAGTCGCTGCCGAGGCAGTTCTCCGCGGTCGAGGTGACCATCGGCAACAGCGGCGAATCTTCCGGCAAGGCGTCCAGCTCGGCCAGATCGCCCATGCGCGTGCGGCCCGCCCAGCTGACGATGCGCTGGAACTGGGCGGCGTATTCGCGGCTGGTGAAACGCGGCTCGCCCTTGGCCTGCTCGGTGCGGTACTTGCACAGATAGTTGGCGCGGCCTTTCAACAACGCCGTCTTCAGGCCGACGCCGAGGGCGTCGCGCACCCGCGGCAGGTCGCGGTGATAGAGCTGGTCCTGCAATGCGCGGGTGCCGGTCGAGACGATGGTCTTGAGCCCCGACAGCAACGCCGGGACCAGGTAGGCGAAGGTCTTGCCGGTGCCGGTGCCGGCTTCGGCGAGCAGGGCGGTACGCGACTCGAACGCGTCGGCGATCGCCGCCGACAGATCCTGCTGCGCCGAGCGCGGCGCGAATGCGGCGATGTTGCGCGCGAGATCGCCGCCCTCGCTCAGCGCGGCACGACTGGCTACGCCAAGGCGGCTGGGTTCCATATCCGATTCAATACCGCGCTGGCGCTGCGACCGTGCAGGCGTCGATTTTAGCCTGTGCCTGCTTCTTCGCCTCGGTGAGTTGGCTGCGTTGCGGCACCAAGGCGTCGTAATGCTCCTGCTTCTGCGCCAGCTTCATCGCCGCGCCGACACCGTCGAGCTTGGCCTGCCGCACCTGGGCGATGGTCGCCCAATGACGGCGGCACAGCGGGCCGACCTGGGAGCCGGAATCGAAAGCCTTCTGCGCGTAGCGCTCGGCATCGTCGAGACGGTGCTGCAACAACGCCGCTTCGGCGCGTTCCTGCAGCAGCGCCGGGTCGGCGGCGTTGATCTGCAGCGCCTGATCGAGCGCCGCGGCGGCTTCGACGTACTTGCGGGCGCGTTCCAGTTGCGTGGCTTGTTGGCGCAGGTCCTCGACCTGCGGATCGCGGATCGGCTGCACGTCGAGTTCGCGCGCCTCGCCGCCGGCGGCGGCGCGCACCGCGGCGACCGCGGCCTCGCCGTTGAAATTCGCTTCGGCCAACACGGTGGGCTGCGGCGGCGCGACCGCGCAGGCGCTCGCCAGGCAGGTCAGGACGATCAGGACGACGCCTTTACGCCGGGCGCCTCGGGGGAAGGCGCCGGTGAAATCACTGTACTTCATGACTTACTGCTCCGGGGGCGGGGAATCGGGAGACGGCGCCGGTTCGCGCGCAGGTTCTTCCTTGTCCTTGCCGATGCCGAACCACTCGCGCCAACCGCCGCCGGATGCTTCGGCTTCGGCCTGCGGCGCCGGGCACGGCGCGTATTCCGGCGCGAAGCCGGCCACGAACGGGAACCGGCGCGCGCCGACGCAGCTCGCGTCGGTGGTGTGGGTGCCGATCACCGCCTGCCAATCCAGGCCCTTGTCGGTGACCTTGAGCGGCGCGGTCGGCAGGCGCGAGAAGATCGCCGACCACACTCGCATCGCACCGGTGGCCCCGTACAGGCCGGTGGTCTGGTTCTGATCGTTGCCGACCCAGATCACCGCCAGATGATCGCCGGTCCAGCCGGCGAACCAGCTGTCGCGGCCGTCGTTGCTGGTGCCGGTCTTGCCTGCGGGCGAGAGACGGCCGAGGCCGTCGCCGATCAGCTGCCGGCCGGTGCCGTTGCTGACCGCCTGCTGCAGGGCGATGGTGATCAGGCGCGCGGCGATCGCGTCGCCTTCCTGCGCCGGCGCGGGTTCCTTGTCGTAACGCTTGACCGTCTTGCCGTCGCTGCCGAGCACGCCGCGCACCGCATGCAGGGGCTGGATTTCGCCGCCCGAGGCGAGGAACTGGTACAGCTGCGCCATCGCGTACGGGCTCTGGTCGACCGCACCGAGGATCAGCGAAGGATTGTTCGGCGCTTCGATGCCGGCCAGGGTCTTGATCAGGTCGGCGACGCGCTCCGGCGCGACCTTCATGCCGATGCGCACCGTGGCCTGGTTATAGGACATCGCCAGCGCATCGATCATGCGCACCAGGCCGTGGCTGCGGCCGTCGGAATTGCCCGGGTTCCAGTTGCGGCCGCGGCCGAGCTTGACCGTGACCGGCGAATCGTCGACCCACGAGGCCAAGTTGAACTCGTTCGGCTGGGCCAGGGCCAGCAGGTACACGAACGGCTTGAGCAAGGACCCGACCGGGCGCTGCGCCTCGACCGCGCGATTGAACCCGTGCTCGGAGAATTCGCGGCTGCCGACCACGGCGACGACTTCGCCGTTGTGCACGTCGGTGACGACCAGGCCGGCCTGCAACGGCGGGCGGCGCTTGCTGTCGAGGCTCTTGAGCGTACGCGCGACCGCGCCTTCGGCCTGCGCCTGCGCCGACGGCGACATGCCGCTCATCACGCTCAGGCCGGCGCCGGCGAGCGCATCGGCCGGGTAGTCGCGCGCGAGTTGGCGGCGGACCAGGTCGACATAGGCCGGGAAACGATTGGCGGCGACGCTGCCGGGATTGGAGGTGATGCCGAGCGGCGTCTTCAGCGCGCGCTGGAATTCCTTGTCGTCGATCAGCTGGGTCTCGTGCATCTCGCCGAGCACGAAATTGCGCCGCTCCAGCGCGCGCTCGGGATTGCGCCGCGGGTCGTAATAGGACGGGCCGCGCACGATGCCGATCAACAGCGCGATCTGTTCGGTGTTGAGGTCGCGCAGGTCGCGGCCGAACCAGAACTCGGAGGCCGCGGCGACGCCGTGGATGGCCTGCGAGCCGCGCTGGCCCAGATAGACCTGGTTGAAATAGGCCTCGAGGATGGTGCGCTTGTCGTAACGCGCCTCCATCAGCAAGGCGTAGATGATTTCCTTGCCCTTGCGGGTCAGGGTCTGTTCCTGGCCGATGCCGAGCAGGCCGCTGCGCGCGAGCTGCTGGGTCAGGGTGCTGGCGCCCTGCTTGGCGCGGCCGGCGGCGACGTTCTTGAACGCCGCGCGCGCCATGCCGCTGAGGTCGATGCCCATGTGATGGGCGAAATCGCGGTCCTCGACCGCCTGCAGGCCGGTGACCAACAGTTCGGGCACTTCCTCGATCCGCACCAGGCGGCGTTCTTCCTGCTTCTGCCCGTACAAAGTGGCGATGCGCGCCGGGTCCAGGCGCGCGGTCTTCAGCGACTTGCGCGAAGTCAGGTCGCGCAGGCTGGCGACGCGGCCGCCGGACACCACTACTTCGATACGCCGCGCCGGCACGGCGCCGTCGACATCGTTGAAACCGCGGCTGGCGACGGTGAAGCGGCCGCCCTGGCGGGCGTAGGTGCCGGGGCGTTCGCCGCTGTCCTCGCGATAGGACGCGGCGTCGAGTTCGGTCTTCAGCGTGCCCGGGTCCAGGGCCAGGCCCGGCGCCAGTTCGAGCGGACGCGCATACACCCGGGTCGGAATCTGCCAGCGCAACTGACCGAAACGCTGGCCGACCTCGTGATTGAGATAGAGCGTGTACGGAATCAGGAAACCGAGCCCCAGGCCGATCGCGGCCAGGACCCAGGTCACCAGTCGGCGGCGCCAAGTCGGCGCATGGCCGTCGCCGTCGTTACCGTCGTTGTCGAGCTCGTCTTCGTCGTAATCGATTCGGGCCACGGATATGCAACACAGGGAGTCGCGGCAAGTCTAGCGCAGGCATCCGGAGCCCGTGGCGGGGGGGCCGCGACGGCGGCAACGGCGTTCATACCCGGTGAATGCGGGCTGAGGTGGGGCCTGGAGGGCCGGCGGCGATTGGGCCAGGCGGCTTGGGAGCGGCGGTTCGCTGGGCCTCGCAGGCGGGGTTTGGAGTTCGAGAGCGGGCGGCTGCCGGGCACACTGGGGCCTGCTCGGTCGAGGTTAGGGGTCGTTTTGGCGGGGCGATATCGCGCTTGGATGGAGGCGTCAGCTTTGTGTTCGGCGACCGAGGTTCGACGAGGTACGCGGCCGGGGTACGGCTCGGACTGCCCGGTCGCGGGCTGCGGGTGGTTTTAGCGGGAGCGATGTCGCGCTTGGATCGGGGTGTCGGCTTTAGCTTTCAGCCGAGGTCACGCGGCATCGCCCCATCGCGGCCGCGCAGGCCGTCGCGCAGGCCGCGCAGCATCGCGCGCAGATAGGCCAGGCGCGGCTTCAGCAACACGGCGGTGCCGACGAATTTCAGCGCCAGCCGCGGCAAGTCCTGCGCCATCCAGCGGCGCGGCACTTCGGCGCGGCGGTACAGCAGCACGCGGTTGCGCATCATGTAGTACAGCCGGGTCGGGCTGTGCACCACGGTGCGGTAGGGAATCAGGCGCGAGACCTGGACCAGGTCGCCGATGCGGTGCTGCATGTGCGCGTCGCAGACGCCGTACAGGCGATAACCGTGATGGCGCGCGCGCGAGCTCCACTCGATGTCGACGTTGTCGATGAACAAGCCCTCGTCCATGCCGCCGACCGTGTCGAGCACGTCCAGCGGCAGCAGGGTGCCCGAGGTGATCAGGAAATCGCAGTCGACCACCTGACCCGGCCCACCGTAGAGCTTGCGGTTCATCGGGAAGGCGATCTGCACGAACGGCGCGACCTCGCCGGTGCGCTCGTCGCGGAACTGCGGCCCGACCGCGGCCACCGGCCCCTGCCCGCGCAGTTGCCGCAGGTGGCGCATCAGCACGGCGACCATGTCCGGATCGACGATGCTGTCCTGGTCCATCAACAGCACCTGCCCGAACCCGGCCGCGCGCGCGGCGCGCGCGGCGTGGTTGATCGCGCTGCCCAGGCCGACGTTGCGTTCGGAGCGGAACACCTCGATGCCCTGCGCGCGCAACCGCTCGAAATACGCCTCCAACGCCTCGCCGGTACTGGCGTTGTCGAAGATCTGCACGCGCCCGACCTGATCCCTGACCGCGGTGACGACGCGTTCGAGCAACTCGATCTGCGGCTGATAGGTGACGATGGCGGCGCTGACGTCGATACGTTCCGGCGCGCCGGCCGGGTGGGTGGCGGCCATATCAGCGCAACCCCAACAGATCGCAGACCAGGGAACGCAGCCCGGCCGAATAACGGCGATATCGGCCCTGGCGCCATTCCTCGCGGATCAGCGGCAGGCGCCGACCGAACTCGCCCGGCATGGTCAGACGCAGGCGCAGATGGGCCCGGCGTTCGTCGATCGCGGCGCGCTTGTCGGCGCCGACGTCGAGCCGGGCCACGTCGATGTGCCGGCGCAGCGAATCGAGCTTGGCGACCATCGCCTGCATGTGTTCGCGCCGTTGCTTGCCGCCGCCGAGGCGCTCGACCAGGCTGCGCCGGCGCGCGCCGATCTGGTTGCCGCCGTGTTGGCGGTAATCGACCGCCGGCGCCTCGATGCAATCGATCTCGCCGGTCGCCGCGGCGATCAGGGCCAGCCACTCATCGTGGACCCAGCCGTCCGGGATCGGCAAGGCGCGGTCGAGCACGTCGCGCCGCATCGCCATGGTCGCGCCGGTCACGATGTTGCGCCGAAGCAGCACGTCGAAGCCCCGGCCGGCGTGCAACGCCGCCAATTCCCAATCGGCGACCTCGAGGGTCTGGAACATGCGCTGGCCGAGATCGCGGCCTTCGCCGTCGACCAGGCGCGAATCGCCGTGCAGGACCGTCAACGCCGGACGCCGGCGGAAGGACTCGAGAAAGTCCCCGATCTTGTTCGCATGCCAGACGTCGTCCTGGTCGCACAGGAACACCACGCCGTCGCCGGCGCGCTGCAGCGCCGCCTCGAAATTGCGCAGATAACCCAGGTTGGCCGGATTGCGCCGCAGATCGACCTCGATGCCGCGCTCGCCCGCGCGCGCCGCGAACTCGCCGAGCAGTGCCCAGGTCGCATCGGTCGAGGCATCGTCGGCGATCACGATCCGATCCGGCAGCCGCCGCTGGGCGAGCAGGCTGTCGAGTTGGGCCGGCAGGTAACGCACACCGTTATAGGTACACAGCACCACGGTCGCGGCCAAGGCCGCGGCCTCGTCGCGCGGATCGTCCAGGCTCATTGCGGCACGCGCCCGGCGCGCGGGCGATGGCACCGCAACGGCGGTCGGACGACGGCGAGTGACGTGTCGAAGGGCAAGGGGACGTCGCGGGGCTGGCAAGGATCGCGGCATTATCGCTCAGGCGGTGGCGGGACGCTGTACGCAACCCCACCCGCGGCCCCGCAGTCGGACCGGCAGCCGGCGACACCCCCCGCGAACCGCAGCGACGAACGCGGTCGACGCCGGAGGCTCGGTCCCTCAGTTCGAAGCCGCTTCGGCGCTGCGCACGCGGGCGCTGAGTTCTTCGATCCCGGCCGCGCGGGCGTCGAGCGAACGGGCGGCGTCGAGCGCGCTGCGGGCGGCGCGCAGTTCGCCGGCGCCGAGGCGTTCGTCGCCGACCGCGATCCAGCGCTGGGCCAGGCGCGCGGCGGCTTCGCGCGCCGGCGCGCCGCCGCCTTCGAGGGCGCGCCGCGCATCCAGGCATTCGCCGGCGCGCGACAGGCGATTGGCGCTGAGTTCCTTGTCGAAGCAGCGCTTGGCGGCCGGCAACAGGCGCGCCGCGGCGGCGCGTACCGCCGGGTCCTGCGGCGCGATCGCCTGGGCCGCGCGCAATTTGTCGTAGGCGCTGTCGCCCGGCGGGGTCAGCAGGTCGCCGCGTTGCTCGGCGGCGGCAGCCTCGCTCAACAAGCGGCGCAGCGACTGGCGTTGCGCGGCCGGCGCCTGCTGGTCGAAACGCTTGCGCGATTCGCGGGCGCGGTCGAGGTGCTGCTGGGCCAGCGCGACCGCCGGCACCTCGATCGCCGCGCTCTCGGCGATGCCGCGCGCCCGCGCCAGCACGGTTTCGGCCTCGGGGACGCGGAAATCCGCGGCGAGGCGCTCGCTGCGCGCGGCATAGGCGTTGGCGACCGCGGCCAGTCCGCGCCGCGCCGCATCGTCGTCGGGATGCACCGCGAGCAGGTCGGTATAGCCCGCGAGCGCATCGTCGAAACGCTGCCGGCTCAGGGCCAGATCGCTTTCCCTGCGACGCGCTTCGACATGCCGTTCGAGCAGGTTCAGCGCGTCCGGCAGGTCGGCATGGCCGGGATCGGCGCCCTGCGCGCGCTGGATGCCCTGCGCGCCGCGCGCGAGATCGCCGTCGGCGAGCGCCTGGCGCGCCGACTGCAGCAGATCGGCAAGGGTGTCGTCGCGGCCTTCCAGGGCGTCGTTGCGCTGCGGCTGCAGCGCGAGCACGCGCAGATACAGCGGCAGGGCCGCATCGGGCGTGCCGTCGAGCCGGCCCTGCGCGCGTGCGGCCGCGGCTTCGGCGATCAGGCGGTCGAGCCCGGCATGGGCCGCTTCGCGTTCGCGCAGCCGGCGCGCCATGGCTTCGACCCGATCGCGCGGCGTCGCCAGTTGGCGGGCCAGATCGAGCCGTTGCCGGGCGAAATCGAAATGCCCGCCGTCGATCGCCTGCCGCGCTTGGTCGAGGGCGACCTGGCCGACCTTGACCAGGCCTTCGCGGGCATCGCTGCGGTCGGGGTCGAGGGCGAGCGCGGCCTCGAACAACTCGCGCGCGCCGTGACCGTCGGCCGAACTCAGCCGGCCCTCGGCCAAGGCCCGGGTGGCTTCTTCGCGCAGGCTCTGCGCACGCGTGTCCGGCCACAGCCATTCCGACATCGCCTGCCGCCCCAGGACCAGCGCCAGCAGAGAGCCGGCCGCGACGAAGATCGCGCCGCGCAGCCCCCAACGCCGCGCACGCAAGCCGTGGTCGCTCTGCCGCGGCGCTGCGCGATCGAAGCGCAGGGCGCTGTAATCCCCGGCCAGCGGTTCGATGCGCACGGCGGAGGGATCGGAGGAGGACGGCGGGTCGCGCTTCACCGCGACAGGATAACGCCGCCGCATGACCGCGGCGTCTTTGCAGGCGTGTGTGCTACCTGTCTCCAAGATCGCACCCGGCTTCGGGGTAGGAGCGGCGCAAGCCGCGACCGCGCCAGGGAGTTACGACGCTATCGTCGGGGTGCGCGGAATCCAGGGATGATCGGCGGGTTCCGCGCGCAGGATCGGTGGCGACGCCCCATCGGTTCGCGGTCCCGGCTCGCGCCGCGCCTGCCCAAGGCCGAGGCCGAGGCCTCCCGCTCGAACGGCTCAATGCCGCTGCGCATACTCCACGCCGGGCAGCGAGGACAGCTTGCCGAGCAGGGTCGACAGTTGGCCGTAATCGGCCACCCGCAGGCGCAGGCGCAGGCGGATCTGGGCGCTGCTGCGCTCGACGTCGCTGCGGATGCTGATCACGTGGGCGTTGCCCTGGGCGATGACGTTGGTGACTTCCTTGAGCAGCCATTTGCGGTCGAGCGCCAACACCTCGATGTCGACCTCGTAGCCGCTGCCCTTGCGGCCCCACTCCACCGGCAGCACGCGCTGCGGCTGGGCCGCGGCGAGGCGGACGAAGGCACTGCAGTCGGGACGGTGCACGCTGACGCCGCGGCCGCGGGTCAGGTAGCCGGCGATCGGCTCGCCAGGCAACGGCTGGCAGCAGCGCGAAATCTGCACCAGCAGGTTGCCGACGCCCTCGACGGTGAAATCGGTGGACTTGCCCGGGGTCTTGCGCGGCGCCGGCGGGATGGTCGTCGTCGAGGTCGGCGCGGCCGACGGCGGCGGCGCCGACAGCGCGCGTTCGTGTTCGAGCAGGGCGCGGCCGATCTGGTGCGGGCCGATGTCGCCCAGCGCGACCTGCACGTACAGGTCTTCGTCGTTGGCCAGGTTGAAGCGCGCGCGGGCCGGGGCCAGGTCGGCGCCGAGCACCCCGAGCCGGCGCAGTTCCTTGTCGAGCAGCTCGCGCCCGGCCTGTTCGTTGCGCGAACGGTCGAGCTTGTGGAACCAGTTGCGGACCTTTTCCCGCGACCGGTTGCTGGCCAGGAAACCGTTGGCCACGACCAGCCAGTCGCGGCGCGGCTCGCCGGTCTTGGCGGTCAGGATCTCGACCCGGTCGCCGCTGCGCAACTTGTGGTCCAGCGGCACGATGCGGCCGTCGACCTTGGCGCCGCGGCAGCGGTGCCCGACCTCGGTATGCACGTGGTAGGCGAAATCCAGCGGCGTCGCCCCGGTCGGCAGGTCGATCACCTCGCCTTTCGGGGTCAGCACGTAGACCCGGTCCTCGACCAGTTCGGTGTCGAGTTCGCTCGCCAGCGCGGCCTCGTCGCCTTCGCGCCCGCCCTCGCTCTTGGCGTCGAGCAGGCGCCGCATCCAGGCGATCTTGCGGTCGAACGCGGCGTCGGCGCTGTGGCTGCCGACTTCCTTGTATTTCCAGTGCGCGGCCACGCCGAGCTCGGCCTGGCGGTGCATTTCTTCGGTACGGATCTGGACCTCGAGGGTCTTGCCCTCCGGCCCGACCACCGCGGTGTGCAGCGAACGGTAGTCGTTGCGCTTGGGCCGGGCGATGTAATCGTCGAACTCGCTCGGGATCGGCGTCCACTGCGCATGCACTACGCCGAGCGCGGCGTAGCACGAGGCCAGGTCCTCGACCATCACCCGCACCGCGCGCAAGTCGTAGAGCTCGCCGATCGGCACGTCCTTGCGCTGCATCTTCTTCCAGATGCTGTAGATGTGCTTGGGCCGGCCCGCGACTTCGGCCTTGAGGCCCTGCGCCGCCATCGCCTCGCGCAGGGTGCGCTTGACCTGTTCGATGTAGCGCTCGCGGTCGCCGCGCTTCTCGTCGAGCAGGCGCGCGATCTTCTGATAGGTCGCCGGCTCCAGGTAGCGGAAGGCCAGGTCTTCCAGCTCCCACTTGAGTTGCCAGATGCCGAGCCGGTTGGCGAGCGGCGCGTGGATGTCGCGGGTCAACGCGGCCAGCTCGCGCCGCGTCTCCGGCGGCAGGCGCTCGGCATGGCGCATGCGCGCCAGCTGCCGCGCCAGCAGGATCGGCACCACCCGCAGGTCGCGCACGATCGCCAACAGCAGGCGGCGCAGCCCCTCGGTACCGGAGCGCCGGCCCTGTTCGGCATGCAG
>Ga0307408_100004020_pt1 | contig 10029 bp, 12 predicted proteins | sample 322Cmetagenome_FD_202116 | JGI IMG/M metagenome (GOLD analysis project Ga0307408, IMG submission 202116) | Maize rhizosphere microbial communities from greenhouse at UC Davis, California, United States - 322HYB-C-3 | ecosystem: Host-associated > Plants > Roots > Rhizosphere > Soil | place... | reverse complement strand
CCGGAAATTCTGAGGAGGGCGCGGTCGGTAAGGGTGGTGCCGGTCATCGGCTTTAGGTAGGACAAACGCCCATCATATCCAAGCCCACCCCCAAGCTGGCGAGACCGACATGACTTTCGACCTCCTCCTGAAGAACGGAACCGTGCACACCCCTGGCGGCGCGGAAAGCGTGGATGTGGGCGTGAGCGGCGGCAGAATTGTCGCCATCGGCGCGTCCCTGGGCGATGCGGGCGAAGTGATCGACTGCGCAGGCCTGGACGTGCTGCCGGGCTGCATCGACAGCCAGGTCCATTTTCGCGAGCCCGGGCTGGAGCATAAGGAAGATCTGGAATCGGGCAGCCGCGCGGCAGTGCTGGGCGGCATCACCGCCGTGTTCGAGATGCCGAACACAAATCCCAACACCGACACCGCCGAGCGGGTACGGGACAAGCTGAATCGCGCCCATCATCGCATGTGGTGCGACCATGCCTTCTATGTCGGCGCCACCGCGGACAATGCCGAGCAGTTGAAGGAACTGGAGCGGATACCCGGCACCTCGGGGGTCAAGATCTTCATGGGTGCCTCTACCGGCAGCTTGCTGGTTGACGATGACGACGCATTGTCCCGTGTCCTCGCCAGCGGCACCCGACGCGTCGCCATCCATGCCGAGGATGAGGCACGGATGAACGCGCGCAAGGATCTGCGGGTGGAAGGCGATCCGTCGTCTCACCCCGTGTGGCGTGACGATGAAAGCGCGATGATCGCCACCAGGCGGATCATCGATCTTGCCCGCAAGGCGCGCCGTCGCATTCACATTCTGCATGTGACGACGCCCGCCGAACTGGAGTATATCGGCCGGAACAAGGATATCGCGACCTGTGAAGTCACGCCCCAGCATCTCACCCTGGCGGCGGAGGATGCCTATCCGCGTCTTGGCACATATGCGCAGATGAACCCCCCGATCCGTTCCGGCGCGCATCGCGACGGGCTGTGGCACTGGCTGAACCAGGGGGTGCCCGACGTTCTGGGCAGCGATCACGCGCCACATACGATCGAGGAGAAGGCGAAATCCTATCCCGCCTCGCCCAGCGGCATGCCGGGCGTGCAGACGCTGGTCCCGCTGCTGCTCAATCACGTGGCGGAGGGGCGGTTGTCGCTCCGTCGCTTCATCGAACTGACTTCTTCGGGGCCGCAGCGCGTCTTCGGCCTGGTGGGCAAGGGCCGCATCGCGATCGGTTATGACGCCGATTTCACCGTGGTCGACCTGAAGAAGCGCTGGACGGTGGGTGGCGACTGGCTGTCCTCCCGCTGCAACTGGTCGCCCTTTGAGGGGATGGAACTGACCGGCAAGGCTGTCGGCACCATCATCCGCGGCCATCGCGTCATGTGGGAAGATGCACTGGCGAATGAGGCAGTGGGTGAGCCTGTCCGCTTCGAAGCGACCGAGTTCGCCTAAACCGATGCCAGGCGGTTGCGACGGACGGCGCTCAGGCCGTCTGCAGCGAACACGACAAGGCTGAGCCAGATCAATCCGAAGCTAGCCATCTGTCCCATCGTCAGTTTTTCGCCGAACAGCAGGATAGCGCACAGGAACTGGATGGATGGCGCCAGATATTGCAACAGGCCAAGCGTCGCCATGGGTAATCGGTGCGCGGCGATCGCAAACAGGACCAAAGGAATGGTCGTAACTGCGCCAGCTGCGATCAGAAGGATGGTGGTCGGCATATCCTGTCCGAAGCTCGCGCCGCCGTGCATCGACAGCCAGAACAGATAGGCGACGGCCGGCGGCATCAGCAGAAAGGTCTCGACACCCAGTCCGACCATGGGGGCAACCGGTGTCATTTTCCGGATCAGTCCATAAAAGCCGAAGGAAAATGCCAGCGCCACGCTGATCCAGAGCGTGGTCAGCGCCGTTGCGGCCAGGATGGCGACGCCGACTGCGGCGACCGCCACCGCCGCCAGTTGTCCCAGCCTCAGCCGCTCGCCGAGCAGCAGCATGCCCAGCCCGACGTTGACCAGCGGATTGAGGAAATAACCCAGGCTGGCAGCGATGACATGCCCCGCGTCCACCGCCCCGACATAGGTCAGCCAATTGATGCCGATCATGAGGGCTGATCCGGAAAGGGCGAAAAGGAGTCGCCGGTCGCGCAATATCGGCCCCACCTCGCGAAGGTTCCGTCGCGCCAGCAACAGCGTCAGGATCAACAGCAGCGACCATAGGATGCGCTGGCAGACGATCTCCACTGCATTCACATGATGCAGCAGCCTGAAATAGATCGGCAGTAGTCCCCAGGCGCTATAGGCCGCTATGGCCGCGAGCAGGCCCTGCCGTAACGCCTGTTCGGATGGATCGGAACTATTCAGAGGATTCCTCCGCCCATGAACAGCCGCAGGGCGCCGAACGCCGCCACGATCAGGCAAAAATTACGTCCCCCGTTTTTCGTGGAGAACATGCCGACAAAGGCGCCGAACAACGCCATGGGCACCAGCAGCCAGTTGAGCGCCCCCAGCAGCGGAAAGACCGCCGGGATCATCAGGAGCAGGGTGATGAGGCCAATCAGGGCTGACAGGACGTTGAACATGGCCGTACAAATGGCGAGTGAGCAGGGCCGAAGCAAGGCAGGATACCGGGCCAGTTGACGCAGACTGGCCCGGCGACCGGGGAAGTTCGTGATTCACCAAAAACCCTAACGAAAAATTAACCTCTGTTCTTCATGTCTTGTTTACGAAGGAGTGAAGCGATGGCGCCTGTTCGATCGTTCTGTGTTCTGGCGATGCTTGTCGCCCTGCCTCTGGCGGGCTGCGACAAGAAAAAGGATGATCTGAACGCGCTCGACGCCCAGCTCACCAACAATGCGGTGGATGCGCTCGCCAATCAGATCGTGGTCGATCCCCGGCTTGCCGGCCGCTCCGATGCGGCCGCAAAACTGCCGGCGTTGAAGGGAGAGGCCGCGACTGCGCTGGCGGCCTCCGTGAAGCTGGCGGGCGGGACGCTGCTTGCCACGCCCGCGCCCGCCCAAGGGCAGGCAAAGGAGTCAGAAGCCGCGCTGGCTGCCGTGGCCGCTGAACAGAAGAAGCCGGGCGGCAATGCCCTTTGTCGCGAGCAACTGATCCATGGCGCGCAATGGGCCAGCCGACTGCCCGAACCCTTTGCCGTTTATCCCGGCGCGCAGCTCATGGAGGCTGCGGGCGCGGAAAAGGACGGTTGCACGCTGCGGGCGGCGACATTCGTCACGCCGGTGCCGTGGCAAAGCGTGATGGACTTCTATTATACCCAGGCTCGTCGCGCGGGCTTTGATGCCGAACACAGGGTGATGGGCGGCGACCATGTGCTGGGCGGCTCGCGCAAGGATGACGGCAGCGCCTTCCTGCTGCTGTTCACCCAGGCGCCGGGCGGCAAGACGAGCGTCGACCTGTTAGCGGATAACGGCCGATAGGACCGTGGGGCACCGCACCCTGATCAGTTGCGCATAGCGGCGACCGTCCGCCCGATTTCAGGGCTTGCGCCTGAGGCCCAACAACCACGGCTTCACACCGCGCGTCGGATGAGGCGTACCGTCAAGCCGCCTAGCGCGGATGATACGGATCGGCTTGATGATCATCTGCCCCCGCATCGGCCCCGATCCGCAGCAGGTCGGCACGGCAAGGATCCGCTTCACAACATCCATGCCGCCAACGACGTGGCCGAAAGCGGCATAGCCGATATAGTCGCCCCGCGCGTCCATGTTCGGCGTCGGCCCCACGGTGATGAAGAAATTGCCCATGGCGGAATTGGCGCGATCAGGCCTCGCCATGGAAAGCGTGGCGTCCAGATGCTTGATCCCTGTCTGTGTCGTCGGCTCGTGCCTGATCGGCGGCAGTGAACGGCGGGCGTCGGTGTCGATCCCGCCCTGGATCAGCCCCAGCCCTGGATCGCTCTTGCGCCGCGCCGCGCGATAGAAGGTCACGCCGTCGAAGCGCCCGTCATCGACATAGGTGAGGAAATTGGCGGAGGTGACAGGTGCCCTCCGATCATCGGTCGCGACCACGATGGTGCCCATGGAGGTCTCTATCGCCACGCGGGTATGGCCGGGGGTTGGCCGGTTCGCGGTCAGCGCGAGGGCGGAACCGGAGGGCAGGGTGCCAAGAAGCGGGACAAGCGACAGGAGGGCAAAACGCAGGACAGCAGGGATCATCGACAGGCAAGCACGCTCAATGAAAGGAGTTTCGCCTTAGGCTAGAGCCTGTGCAGGCCCGGCGCAACCGGGTGACAAGCACCCGTTCCACACACTTTTTCGGAGAAGAAGGCGCGGCCATGAGTCAGTTCATTCGGCGCAAGCGATCCTGACCATGCAAAACAGCTAATCAGATTTCGTTGGAGTCCCGGTCGGTCTTTGCCGCATGCCGCACATTCGGATTTCCCGTCGTTGGGCAGGCGGCGATGCCCGCCACCAGTATGTCGAGCGTATCGGCATAAATCTCTTCCACCAGCAATTCCGCTTCGGGATCGCGGTCGTGTCTGATCAGCACGTCAAGCATCAACAGGTTCATTGCGATGAGCCGATGCTGCACCAGTCGCGGTGGAACGTCCGGCATGGCTCTTTCGATCAGCAGGAGCAGCTCTACCGTCACAGGCGTCAAGCTCATGGCCTGGCCGCGCAGGGCAATGGCGGGTTCGAATTGCAGGACCTGCCGCAGAAAGGAGGCATAGCTGTGTTGGCCCCGCTCGTCCTGCTGTTCGAGAAGGGGGCGAAACAGGCAATCGAGCAGAATGCGCAGATCAGCTTCCCTGCCTTTGACGCGCGCCGCTGCCAGCAGGGCGCTGCGACGCGCATCGATTGCCGGGAGCCGCCTTGTATAGATCGCGTTCACCAACCCGTCGCGTCCGCCGAAATGATATTGAACCGAGGCCGGATTCGACAGGCCCGCAGCGGCGCTGATCTCTCGAAGCGACACGGCGTCGAGGCCGCGCTCGCCCCATAAACGCTCCGCCACATCGACGATAACGGCGCGCGACTTGGGTCGCTTCACGGGGGCAGCGGCAGGGCTCATGGCATTTCACCATATCCGCTTGCGCGCCCGCGTCCAGTTTAATACACTTGTTATAATTATGGCGAGGCGGTTGGCAATGCCGCATCTGCTGGTTCGAAAAAATTCACGGGAGGTGCCGCATGAAATTGATGTTCACATCATTGGTTCTGTCGCTTGCCGCGTCCGCCCTGGCTGCCGAGCCGCGCACAACGCTTCCGATTCCGGACAGGACATTCACCGGCACGGTCGGGCGGACGTTCCGGGAATCGTCACCCGCATCGCTTCCCAAGCCTGTCGCGGCACCCAAAGGGGCGCCCAATATCGTCGTCATCATGCTCGACGATGCCGGCTTCGGCCAATATGCGACTTTTGGCGGCGCGGTGCCTTCGCCCGCGATGGATCGGCTGGCGGCTGAAGGCTTGCGCTTCAATCGCTTCCATACGGCGGGTATCTGCTCGCCCACGCGCGCCGCGCTTCTGACGGGGCGCAATCCGCATAATGCGGGGGCTGGCATCGTCACCGAACTTGCGACCGGCTATGACGGCTATACGGGCATCATTCCGCAGAGTACCGTGCCTGTTGCCCGCATTCTTCGCGACAATGGCTATGCCACCGCCATGTTCGGAAAGAACCACAACACGCCGCCTGCCGAGGCCGGGCCTGCGGGGCCCTTCAATCACTGGCCGGGCGGCTTTGGCTTCGATTATTTCTACGGCTTCAACGCCTGGGGCACCAGTCAGCATCAGCCGCTGCTGTTCGAGAATAACCGGCCCGTGCCGCCTGTGCGCGACCCGGACTATCACCTCACCCATGATCTTGCGGATCGCGCCATCGGCTGGATCAGGAGCGTGAAGGCCGCCAGCCCCGACCGGCCCTATTTCCTCTATCTTGCCCCCGGTGCGACGCATGCGCCGCACCATGCGCCGAAGGCATGGATCGATCGCTTCAAGGGTCAGTTCGACAAGGGCTGGGACGCGTATCGGACCGCCGCCTTTGCAAGGCAGAAGGCGCTTGGCGTAGTGCCGAAGGATGCCAAGCTGACCCCGCGTCCGGCGGAAATTCCCGCATGGGACAGCCTGCCACCTGAAACGCAGCGCATCTTCGCTCGTCAGATGGAGGTGTTCGCCGGATTTGCCGCCCATACCGATGCGGAGGTGGGTCGGCTGATCGATGCCGTCCATGCGATGCCAGGGGGTGAGAACACGCTGATCGTCTATATTGCGGGCGACAATGGCGCGAGCGCGGAGGGCGGGGCGAATGGGACGCTGAACGAACTGGGGCCGGCAAACGGGCTGGAAGAGAAGGTGACGACCGCCGAACTGGCGGACCTGGGCGGTCCGGCCTATAACAACAATTATCCCGCCGGCTGGGCGTGGGCGGTCAATACGCCTTTTCGCTATTACAAACAGGTGGTGTCGCATCTTGGCGCGGTGCGCAATCCCATGGTCATGTCGTGGCCCGCGCGCATTGCCGACAAGGGTGCGCTCAGAAGCCAGTTCACCGATGTGACGGACATTGCGCCGACGCTTCTTGTCGCTGCAGGCGTTAGGGCGCCAACCAGCGTCGACGGCATTGCCCAGAAGCCGCTGGACGGCGTCAACCTGCTCCCAGTGGCGACGGAGCCCCATGCGCCCGAGGTGCGGCAGCGCCAATATTTCGAGGTGTTCGGCAATCGCGCCATCTATGATCACGGCTGGATGGCATCGGCCCGGCTGGCAAACCCGTGGGAAGCCAACCGTGCCATGCTGGATCCCGATAAGGTCCATTGGGAACTTTACGACCTCGATCACGACTTTACCCAGGCCCATGATCTTGCCGCTCGCTATCCCGAACGACTCGAGCAGTACAAGAAACTGTGGTGGGAGGAAGCGAAGCGCAACAATGTGCTGCCGCTCGACTGGCGGGCAGGGGAAAGGCTCGCCAACCGCCCGCCGGATTCGCGGACCCATTTCGAACTGTATCCCGGTACGATCGGCATTCCCGAAACGATCGCGCCCAATATCCGCAACCGGTCATGGACCATCGCGGCGGACGGCAGCTTCACTGCGCGTGACAACGGCATGCTCATCACCCAGGGAGGCATGACGGGGGGCTGGGCCTTCTATCTGCGCGATGGACGGCCCGCTTTCGATTATAATCTTGGATTGGCGGCGCATTACCGCATCGTCGCGCAATCTCCGATTGCGGCAGGTACGAAGTCGCTGGTGGCGCGGTTCGATTATGAGGGCGCCCCGCAGGTCAGGGGTGGCGGGGGCGTGCTGACCCTGCTCGCCGACGGGCAGGTCGTGGCGACCGGCCATCTCCCCCGGACACTTCCAGGGATTTTCTCGCTTAATGAAGGTCTCGACGTGGGGACGGATTATGGATCGCCTGTCGGCGACTATCCGTTTCCGTCCGACTTCACCGGGATGTTGAGCGATGTTCGGATCGACCTGCGCTGATGCCGGGTTTTCGGACGCGGCAAGGGCGTTTTCTACGCTGATGGAGAGAATCTGTCGGCTCGGCACGAACGGTAAAACAAAAAAATTGAAGCACCAAAAAGGAAAGGCGGCAGCTTCCTCGCTGCCGCCTTCTGATTCTCGTTTAGCAGCTTGAATTGCGGTCGATGGCGCGGCCAGCCAGGGCGCCTGCGCCAGCGCCGATGATGGTGCCGGGAGCCCGATCACCGTGGGTGTCGACCGCGCGGCCCAGCAGAGCCCCGGCGACACCGCCCAGCAGCAGGCCCGTCGTACCGCCCGACTTGCGGCAACGATAGCCGCGGTCATCGCGATGGGAGCGGTGGTCGCGATAATCGCGGCGGTCGGAATAGCGGACCCGCTCGTGACGGTCATAGCGGTGCCAGCCGTCGTCGCGGGCGAAGGACGTCGCCGGCACCGCTGCGGAAAGCGTCGCGGCAGCAGCTGCGATGGCGAGCATGGTTTTGCGAATGGTCATGACTGGTCTCCTCTTGCCTTGTCGTTGACCCGCTTATTCCACGCGGCACATGCGCCGATCCTGAACCGCTTTGTTATCAACGGTTAAGCTGCACGGAACTGGCCGTGCCGTGTCGATAAAGCAGGTTAAGCGCGAACGCGCCGCGGCCTTTCGGAATGGATATCGACTGGAAATCCCACCTTGCCGTCTTCAAATAGAGGAGGTCAGCATGCAGAACGGACAGCGCAGCGAACCGTCCCAGGACCCGGCGGAAGGACACGACGACGTAACGCCGCCGGAAAGAGGTTTCCCCGGCGGCGATGAGGATCGCGCCGACGGTGGAACCTGGAGCGCATAGAGAAGGCCGAGGATGACGACGCCAATCCCTTGGCACCACGGGTCAATATCCAAGCCGGGAACTCGTCGAAGGGATGGAAGCAGCCTTATCGCTTGCTGCTTCTCAAGCCGCGATCAACTGGAAAGCAGCGGGTAACGCATGCGCCAATCATCCAGCAAGGCCTCGATCGCGGCGATCTCCTGGAATGTGCCGGTCGGCGCGGCAGACCAGTTGCAATGGGGATGCGTGGTACGGCTATAGAGGCGGATCGGCCCCACCAGCCTGCGCCAGTGATGCTTGCTGCGTCCATGATCGCGGACCAGCCGGGCAATGATCATGTCGACAAGTTTGTCAGTCGTCATTTTCTTTCCCCTCGGCGCAGGGCCATTGTCCGGGCAGTTCCAGATAGGCCTCCAGCTCCCGCCAATGCCGGTCCCATCCTGGGCCGCGCCGTCCTTCCGGCACATGCGCCTCCACCATGCGTCTGGCTCGCGCCACGACATTGTCGCTGGGCGCGCGCAGACGGGCGAGAATGTCCCGGATACCGCCCGTCATGAAGATCGCCGCCGCATGGATCGCTGATAGAAGCAGCCATGCCGGCTTTCAACAACTCCGAAGTGCGGTAAGCTCAGCGCCAAGGGCGGGGGGAAAGCGCGCTTTCGCTTTGTCGCGAAACAGCAACGGCAGTCCGCAAAAGACCGACTACCTATTGTCAATCATAAAGATAGAGAATAGGTAGTCGGGTAGGAGGTTTTTTCATGCGCCCACATATCCCTGAATTGACCGTACCGGCGACAATATTGACCGTGCCCGGCCTGATGAACAGCGGGGCGGGGCACTGGCAGACCATCTGGGAAGCCGAGTTGCCCAACTGCCATCGCGCCGAACTGGGCAGTTGGGATGCCCCGCAACGCAATAGCTGGATCAGCCATCTCAACCATGCGATCGACCGCGTCGACGGCCCTGTCATTCTGGCCGCTCATAGCCTGGGTTGTCATGCCATAGCATGGTGGGCCGCGTTCGAATGTCCGCAATGGAGCGAAAAGATCATCGGAGCCATGCTCGTCGCTCCACCGGAACTCGAATCAGGCGCGGTCGATCCGCGCCTGCGCGGTTTTGCGCCCACGCCCAAGGCATTATTGCCTTTCCCTTCGATCCTCGTCGCGAGCCGCAACGATCCCTATATTTCTTTCAGCCGGGCGAGACTGCTCGCGCAATTCTGGGGTTGTCGCTTTGCCGATGCCGGTGAGGCGGGACACATCAACGCTGATTCCGGGTTGGGCGATTGGGCATTCGGGCGGTTTTTGCTTTCCCGTCTTGGGCAATCGTTAGAGGACCAAGGCATGGAGGTCCGGCAGACTGCGGGAGAGCGGGAGCGCAGCGCGGAGGCTACTTTGCTCTACGGCATCTGATTATTGGCAGCTATCCCATCGGGGCCGGAGTTGGATCTTTGCTCTGGATCGGAGGGTTCGCGGTCCCTCATCAGGCGAAAAGGCCCGTGAGTTCGAGATAGGGAAGCAAAAACCATATATTTTCAGACATTTACGCAAAAAAATCCGGAAATTTCTCGAAACTGTCATTTTTAGGGTTGCCTGAATCTGCTGGCCCACCTAGATGCGCCTTCACCGACGCGGCGCTGCCCCACTGGGACGGCGGAAGCGGCGGTCGCCGACATAGACGGACGCTGGTCCCCCGGAACGCAAGGAACGGGGTGGGATAGCTGTCCGGTTTATGTTGTGAGGTTCTTTGACATTGTAGATTGATGAAGGGACATGTGGGCGGCGGCTCCG
>Ga0307408_100004018_pt1 | contig 10031 bp, 9 predicted proteins | sample 322Cmetagenome_FD_202116 | JGI IMG/M metagenome (GOLD analysis project Ga0307408, IMG submission 202116) | Maize rhizosphere microbial communities from greenhouse at UC Davis, California, United States - 322HYB-C-3 | ecosystem: Host-associated > Plants > Roots > Rhizosphere > Soil | place: USA... | reverse complement strand
TCCAGTCATAGTGGCATTAGTTGCATTCCCTGCTCCAGTCATAGTGGCATTAGTTGCATTCCCTGCTCCTCCTCCTCCTGTCATGTTTTGTTGTTCTTGTGCTAATACTGGCTGCTGATAGCTTGCAATAAGCGTTAGTCCTGACAGCAATATTGCTGCAGTAACTATAGCTCCAGCCGCTGTAATAGCAGCTCTCATTTTCGTTCTACTGTTGTTCTGGTTTATTCCATTACTTGAATTCATTAACGTAAGTGAGTGATGGTGAAACTTAACTATTTCTGTAGAATGATGTCAGCCTTTATAAAAGGTCACTTGAGTTTCTCGATACATAGAGGCCATCATCCTCGTTCTGGCCAATGTAGAGTTTGACAGCAATGATGTGTTTGCATAAGCCGCCATCATCGTTATTGACATTGATACTTTGGCGATGCTCAAAGTAGGGACATGTGCAGGTTAACATCTTTCCTAGGGTGCCGAAAGACCTGACAGTGTAAACGCGGCCGCTTGTCTGAAAAGAGGAAGACCGCACAGTAAAGGAGGAGTCATCTAAATTCTCCGCGTTTTTCACCAAGGCAATCGCCTTGTCCTTACGAGAAGATGATGATTTCTTCTGCTTCTCCCTCTTCTCCTTTGCCTTACTTGGTTTTGCGATTTGTTTTTGATTTGACATATCCTCAGCCGCTGCCTTATAAGCACCTGCTTCGTAAGCACCGAGTGAACCGCCTCCTTGAAATATCAAGGCTCTATTTAGGCTAGAGTACATAAGTCTATTACTCTTGAAGTTTAGTTGCTATTATTAATTCCGATATCAATTATCAACATAAAGAAATGTTTGATGTTGCGTTATTCAAGGATCGGAGCGGTAATAGTTTCACAGAAGAAGAAGGAGAACCTCAAACAACAATAGCCTTTTAACTTAATACTTGCTAGGTAATTTGACGAATGAGAATCAAGGGAATTCTCGCGTCTATGTCATCCCGCATACGCATATGTGACTCTGTATGTATGTGCGTGCCGGTGTGGTTAGAGGTGCCGCGGCGGGTTTTCCTACAACCAATTTCCTCCTGTGTGGGCCTCGCCACCCAACATCATAATCATATAATTTTATTTTTCTCATGTGAAATATCATTTCCAAGCTCATGACAACAAGGATAAAGCAGACAGAACTCAAAGATCAATGAAGGAGAAAAGAAGAAGGATAAGCTCAGCACCTACGCCGCACCAGCGACTGGCTTGCCTAGAAGGAATAAAAGGCGATAGTGATGCTTACAAGGTCAGCTGTTTTTGCAGATATTAGCAGTAGTTTTGGTCTAACAAGTAAATACCACACACACATGTACAGGCAAGTTATTCGATGTAACCAATGTTAATATGGATTATAAAATATTACTAGTCGAGGCTATTTTAAGAAGAGAGATTTATTTTTGTAGCAGGATGACGCTATATCAGTGGATGAGGCGATATATGTTGCATTTAAAGAATACCGTGCCATATAGCTCGAAGCACGCTACTATCCTTCTTCATAGAGCAAGGGAACTTGTTGAGCCCGAAGCCATTATCCGTGATGCTCGTATTTCCAAAAAGTACATCGAGTTTGATACTAGCATATCTGAGGGCATGGATGTGAAAATGATAATCGCAAGGTTTGAAGCCATTGCTCCATTGGCCGGCTATGAGGAAATCCTAGAGCGCCACATGGAGAAGGATAAAGCTGTCAAGCGTGCAGTACAGCTATTCAATGATGAGAGGTATTGGGAAGCTCATGAAAATCTTGAATATGTATGGAAAAATGCGACAGGCACTGAAAAGGAAATCTTAAACGGAATCATACTTGTAGCGGCTGCATTTGTCCATGACGAAAAGAATGAGGCCGATGTTTGCATCTCTATTTTACTTAGGGCTAGAAAAAAGTTTCACCGAGCCAGAGGCAAGTATCATGGAATTGACACAAACAGAATTGCTGACATGATCTCAGAAATTATCAATACGGGCAAAGTACACAGGTTTACAATCTAAAACTCTGGATGTGGTGATTGTACCTCTACTTTAGTTCCTCGTTCATAACTAGCGAAGCAAAAAGTGATACAATACAACTATACAGCAATGCATGCAACTTGTCTAAAAAAGACCTTCGCACAAAGTTGTAATAGTTGTTATCAGACATGTCAACTATAAGCTGTCTGAATATTGACCAGTTATTGTAAAAACTCTGTCATCAGAGAGAGAGAATAGATATTAGGATGCAGAGTGTTCTACCTGTCTGAAACATTGACTGAGATATCAGTAGTAGCAGGGCCGGCATCAATTGATCTTGCCAACAATATTGCAAAGAGGCTTGAAGCCCAGCTGACTGTGGCAAGTCTGAGAATATTCTCAGACGGCGAAAGTAACATCAAACTTGGCAAGGTCGGTAAGAATTGTGTTATCGTGCAATCAACCTATCCACCTGTTGACACGCACCTGATACAACTACTGATGATGGCAAAAAAGTGTACAGACGACGGTGCGCAGGATATATGTGCAGTCATTCCTTACCTTTGTTACGCTCGCCAGGATAAGGCTTTTCTCGAAGGTGAGGTGGTGAGCATTGGCTTGGTGGCGAAATTGCTTCAAGCAGTAGAGGTTCAGCATGTCATTACAGTTGACATACACAGTCAGATTGCCATGTCATACTTTACGAGCATTCAGAATGTTTCTTCAGTTCCACTCCTTGCAGACTATGCCTCCAAGATGAAATTGCGTGATCCAGTTGCAGTGTCGCCTGATTCAGGCGGAGCCAATAGGGCAAAGGAGTTTGCCCGGCTTCTAGACATAGAGGTCGTTGTTTTGAAAAAGTCCCGTCATAGAGTCACGGGAGAGGTGAGTGTAGACGAAAAGCTCGAGCAGGATATCTCTAAGAGGGATGCACTAGTGATAGACGACATAATAAGTAGCGGCGGCAGCATCATTAAGGCGGCCGAAGTTCTTCACAAAAAAGGGGTAGGAAAGATATTTGCAATGTGCACTCATGCAATACTAATTAGAGACGCAGCTCAGAAAATCAAGTCTGCTGGCGTTCAGGACATTGTCTCCACAAATTCGGTGCCAGGTGAGTATTCCAAGGTTGAGCTAAGTCCAGAAATTGCATCGGTGCTCAAGTCTCGCTATTAGCATAAATTTGGCCGTCATTATCATAAATCCCGCAGTATGGTGGATATGCAGCTCGTTTTTTTGGGTACTTCGTCAGCTGTGCCTACCGCAGACCGTGGGCTATCTTCCATTGCGCTCATGAGGGGAGCTGAGCTCTTGCTCTTTGATGCCGGCGAGGGAATGCAACGCAACTTTATCAAAGCTGGCCTCGGGATGAATAGGAAAATGAAGATCTTTATTACGCATATGCACGCCGACCACTGTGTAGGGCTACTTGGACTCCTTCAGACAATGGGCCTGCAAGGAAGAGAAAAGAGTATCGACATTTACGGTGAGCCGCGACTAGAAGAGTTCCTTCGAGAGAATATGCGCATCATCAATTTCAGGCTTACATTTGATATCATTGTGCGTAAAATAGAGAAAGGTGGACTGGTAGTAAGGGAAAAGGACTATCAAGTATCATGCTGCGAGACTCTGCACTCTGTTCCTTCTTTTGCATACTGCCTTGAGGAATTTGATAGGCCAGGCGCCTTTAATGTTACAGTGGCAAAGCGCCTAGGGATTCCCGAGGGCGATCTGTACAGCAAGCTTCAACGTGGACAGAACATCGTCTATGGAGGCGAAACGATCAAGCCTAGCCATATTGTCGGCCCGCCCCGCAAAGGGAGAAAGATAGGTATCTCAGGAGATACAAGACCGACAGACGAGCTAGCCGGATTCTTCAAAGAATGCGACGTCTTGGTCTTTGAATCCACATACAGCCAGGACAAGCAAGAAAAGGCTATTGAGAACGGACATTCGACTGCAGCTGAAGCCGCAACGATAGCAAAAAAGGCAGAGGTCAATAAGCTGTTGCTGACACACTTTAGCGCGCGATACGATGAGACTTCTCCGCTTGTGAAAGAGGCAAGCGCCATTCATTACAATGTTGAAGCAGCAGAAGATCTTAAAGTTGTCAAGATTTCATATAGGCCAGAACCTTAGGTGAATAATTCTACAAATAAAGCTCATGCAAATAAGCACTACTATTCGCGAGTAGGTTATGATAGTGATTGAATATTTTGATTTCGGAGCAAGAATTTTAAGAAATTAGAATGATACGTCTGGTTGTTACGTCTAATATTTGTGGTTTCTCATTCATTTCTTTGTCTGTGTAATGGACACCAATTTTACTTACATCCCCTTTTGGCTAATTACCCCCACATATATTGCAAGGGAGGATGTCTTCGAGGTCCGATAAGTGTCGTGCCAGCAATGCATTTCAACATGGGACGATTTTACTAGCTTTTCATCCTTCCTGATTGGTTCGATTATTACTCGCCGCCAGCCGTTGAGCGCTTGTCGACTATTTTAAGCTCATGACATGCTTAGCTACTTGAGTAGTAGCAAGCATACCATGCCTAGCGAGTAGACACCACTCAGTATGGGACCGGTCGTAGCCGATTCCTGTGCTAAAGCAACTTGTATTATTGATCACCCCTTCTTCCTGCATGCTGATGCAGTCGAGTGGTGAATAGATCTTTGCTTGTAGCAATTGAAAGCTCATGACATTCACTTGTTTATGACGTAAAAGTCGTATACACTTACCTTTTCTGCCATCTGTTTTTTCTTGACACTATATTCTATGGTAGCCCAAAAAGCGGGGAATGTTTCCACGAGTCCTATCACAGGGCACAGAAAAAAAGTCTGCAAATGTAGTAGTACCTTTTTTGGCCATTTCATTTTTGAGTATCGGAGGTTCAGGAAGAGTCCCAACTGGTACGAGCCTAGCCACACTAGAGTCGCGAAGAGCAGGATGACAGTGGTTCCAAATTCAATTGGAGCGGTTGTTAAAGGTGAATTCGCGATAGAAGAAAAGGCAGATACGATCGGAAGATTGCTAGGTAGCAGCATGATGTTGGAGCTTACGATGCCAACTTCATACATCGAGAGCGAAAAAAGTGGAAGGATGTAGGCTTGTATCATCAGAGCTGTTGATGCCACGCCGGAAGCAAAGCCTAGAAAAAGAGTAACGGATTTGAACATGACTTTGTACCTATGCCATCGCGGAAATTTGTCAAGGTTTTGCATTGTACCTAGGAACCACCTCCGCCTCTGGAAAAAATGATCTTTTAAGTTGAGCGGTGGCTGCTCAAGCAATATGCCGCCATGCCACCCCATGGATCCTCGACCATACTTTTCATAGACCTTATATCCAAACATTTGGTCCTCGGCAAGTGTAGATCCAAATTTCCATCCAATGTCATCTTCAATATCTGATCTCACAAGTAGGTTGCTGCCATGCATGTGCAGTGGGGGAGGATTTTTCATCTGAGAGACACAGTCGTAGCATCCAAATGGCCTTACTGACTCAGCTATTGCAGTCAGCCGGTTTGCTGACTCGAACTTGAGCGGATAAAATATTGGTCCTTCTGACACAACTCCCTTTGCCTCTCCGATGAATTTGAGCAGAGCAAGTATTGTCTGTGACGTCACATAACTTTCCTCATCCATATGGAATATCCAGCGCCTTCTAGTGTTCTTGCTTGTTCGCTGGCGGTGTTCTACTGCATACTGCAGCGCTCGACCTTTTTTTATCGCATCTGTATGATAATTTTTCTCTACCACCACCACTTCACACTTTTCATTTTTAAGCGTCCATCTATCCTGCGGATCATCTGTCACTACAGAGATCTGATAATTGTAAAAGTTTACCTTCTGTGCCGAACTAGTTATTGATCGGATACCGCGCTTGACTACTGACGTCTTTGTAGCAGAACGAGTTGTAATCTGGAAAATTATCGAGGAGTTGTTGAAGAGGCCGCCTAGATCCCTTTCTACAAACACTTTCCTATTCTTGAAAGCCTTCCAGACCGAAATCATTGCAATTGGAACATAAGACAGCCAGAAAAACATGGCTACAGCTATAAACACGTTATCTATCACGAAGACATTCTTTCCCTCGTGGTTTTAATAATGAACGCATTCTAGAATCAGTTTTCAGTGTTATTATAGCAGAGAAAAATCGATTAAAAAGGCTTAGAAACTCTAACGGTAATTGACCGTAATTATGAGTTTCTTTAGAAAAAGGGCGAATCAATAAGATTTGAAGATTTCTAGAAAAACTAGAAATAATAAAAGAGCCTAATACGTAGTTTCGATGGAACCAGCTGAACAACAAATACATTCTAAGGATAATATGACATATTGTCAACATTGTGAAAGTGAAACCGTAATATTTGATATGGTTTCGAGCGAGTTCGTATGTAGCTCGTGTGGCTGTGTTGCAGACGACAGGATTTTTCATGCCGATAATGCAGTTGGTGTCCATAATTCTTCTGAATATGGCGACAGGACAAGGACAGGGATGCCCGAATCGCTTGCAGTACATCACAAGGGCCTGTCAACACTGATCGGTCTTGACGACACGGATGCAAGGGGAAAGACGCTAGAACCTGCACAAAAGATGAAGATGCAAAGGCTACGTACTTGGAATAATAGGTCTCAGCTCAATGACTCTATCTCAAGGAATCTTGAAAAGGCACTGAAATTTTTGAACAACTTTGGCGACAAGCTCTATCTCAGCCAAGCTGTGATGGAAAGCGCAGCCTACATTTATCGTAAAGCGGCTCTCAAAAAACTGGCAAAGGGTCGGTCAACCCTAGGACTTGTAGGCGCAGCGCTTTATGCAGCCTGCAGAGAGACTGCCACTCCAAAGACTGTGGCGGATGTTGCAGCAGTCTGTAATATTTCAAGCAAGGATGTCATGGCGCATTATAAGCTCATCCTCAGGGAACTATCACTGCAAATGCCTGTGCTGCACGGTCCAGACTATGTCACACTGATAGCCAACAGGCTTGACTTGAGCGAAAAGACGAAGCGTGAAGCCCTTCGCATCTACACAAGAGTGCAGCAAAACCGTATTTCACTGGGCAAGAACCCAAGGGCACTTGCAGGGGCAGTAATTTATCTTGCATCTCAGAATTGTAATGAATTTCTTCGGCAGGTAGAGATATGTCAAGTGGCAGATATATCGACCGTTTCACTCCGGAAGAGATGTAAAGAAATCAAGGCTACGCTAGGAATTTGACATGGAGTGAGAGCTCTTTTGCGTCCTTGATCTTCTCAAGGTTGGCTGCATTTAGCATTAGATAAGCCGCTGCGGAATTAGGGTAGATGTCCTTACAGGAAAATAGCGTCATAATCATATTGTCATGATCAAGTCTAAAGCCTAGACAGGGCTCATGTCCCCTGATTACTGCCTTAGTATCAGTCGCTTGCAACCAAGCGCGAGTCACACTTGTCCCAAAATATCTTCCAAGGCCACGTCTTGACCTTTCTTGCTCTCTGTTTTCGTCAATCTGCCGTGGATCATTCCACAATATCTCTTCAAGCACACTGCTTCTGACTTGCCTTTCCTGAGCAAACGCTATTGATTCTCTAAAGTTTGCAGCCTCTGCCTCTTTAGTAGGGAGCCCGCCATGCACCAAGAGCAGCTTTCGCCTGACCACTGTTGCAAGGGTCATCAGTCTGAACATCGATAGTATCTCTTTATAGATCTCTCTCCAGCGATTGCCAAAGCGATCTTCTATCTCGTAGGGAAAATTATGCGGAGAAAAAGGGAACTCTGCAGGGGCCTCATGGTTCCCTCTCATCAGTATAACCGAGTCAGGATATGTGTTTTTCAGATAGCATACTGAATACATTATACCGAGGGAATCACTCCCTCTATCGATATAATCTCCAAGAAATACAAGTTTGTTCAGTTCCCTCGATAGGAATTGCTCATACTTTATTTCAGAGAGAACCCGAAATAGCGACTTTGAATCCCCGTGCAGATCGCTTATTATCACCAAGTTTTCCAAATCATGAACTTCTACCAGGCCACCATTTATCTGTCCCCCTGCAATGCTTCTCCTTCGCCTTCCTGACTGAAGCGTGTCTTCTGCTTGCCTAATTTTTTGTATAAAGTCAGAAGCGTCAGCATTTTTTGCGGACTCTGCGAGCTGCAACGGGATGTACTGTTTGAGGATGCAGTTAAATGTATTACAGGTTGCGAATTTCTAAGGGATATATAATCACAAGAAAATAAATGACCAATTTGTTGATTCTAAGTAGATGGTGTAAGACACTTTTAGCTCTGCTGCGCTATATGCAGCTATTAGTGTAATGCATATGCAATCACTGAAGCCTGCGGGCAAGGATGACAATATTTGATACATCATATAGCATCATATGGCAGAGGTCATCGACCTCCATATGGATGTCCTTTTTGCTGCTGCGATAGATGAGCGTAGAGTTTGCACATCCGGTTGCCTGATCCGATTGAAAGAGCAAGATCTTACTTCCCTATTCTCAAGGACAGTCGTGAGGTTTGAGCCATTTTATGCTGATCAGAGGATGCTGGCGACGTGAGCCACTTGCTGCACGTAAGATACTCTTGTTTCCAAGTAATTTGGGACTACCTAACAGACGCTTTCGTATTTGATTCGCCACCGTCTCTCTAAGATTATCATTTATGTAGAAGCCCGATATGAAATCTGCCACTCATTCAGATATAGGTTTAATTGCCATTCTTCTGGCATCTTGCAGCAGGGTTAATGAAGAGAGTCGGTAGAGAGCATCGATTTTATTTGTGTCCTTAAATAACAACAGTTAGTTTGTCAGAGCCGAATAGGTCCTAGTTATCAGGGCGGCCAGCTACTCAATATTGCATCTGTTTCACGTCAATGCAGCATAACCGGATTATTGTGGAAACATGTCCACGTCTTATTGGTGCGAGAAGACTGCATTTGCTATTAGAAAGTCTCATGGCAGACCTAGGAATCTTCTAGGTTCTTGTTGGGTTAGAAAGTATGTTTAACATTAAATCCAATAGGATTTGAGTTTCTGTAGTAAGTTGCCATTAAATGCTGCGGGCTGGAGTAACAGAGGATGGTTAGAGATAATAGAATTCATTCTGCTAATGTGTGAGAATGGGGCAAGAAAGACACATGTGATGTATCGATGCAATCTGAACTCCAAGCAGATAAACCAGTATCTTGAATTCCTGCTCGACAGCGGAATGCTTGAGATCTTACAGGAGCGACCAAATTCAAAGCGCTATATATATAAGACGACTGACCTCGGTAAAAAGTTTATTGCCCATTACAAGCAACTGGCAGCGCTTTTTACCAAGGCTCCTCCTGCTTCTCTTGCATAATCATCGATGCGGGCTGTTGATACACCTTTGATCAATTAACTGAAATGTTACTTTACTATATTATACTTCTATTAGAAATAGCGATAGGGATTATATGAAATGTATGTGTAGTTGAGTGCGCTTAAATGAAGAATCGCAGTCGCTATGAAGTCATCGCCGCCATCTTAAAGTCTGTTAACAAGGAAGAGACTCGCACCAAGATTATGTATAAAGCAATGCTGAGTAATGATCAGTGCAAGCTATATCTGGATTCACTTATCAAAAGCGGCCTTGTTCACGAAGTGAACAATGGGGAAAAAACACTGTATAGAATAACTCCAAAGGGAAGCAGGTTCTTATCCTATTATGACCAGATGAAAGAACTTCTCCCCGTAGGCATTGAAGAGAATTTGGCCGATGAGTATTATCACCTGAGCACCTGATCACACGACTGGCATTAGGGTCATCTGGGATTGCCTATCAAATACCAGAGAATACAAATTGGATGATGGGACAAGCGACTGTAGAAACAGTGTGTCATCTATCATCATAAACCGCAGGTGAATGTTTGAAATCTCTGAAACAAGTTCGAGTATATCCTCATGTGAGTGGGTGAGCACAGCTATTGATAGGTCGGCAGGGGCCAATATGCGGGATAGTATATTCTTCATTCCGTCTCTCACCCTCCTTGCTCCATAGATACTTTGCATAGCGTCTGCCCACATTATATTAAGAACAAGTT
>Ga0307408_100004016_pt1 | contig 10034 bp, 9 predicted proteins | sample 322Cmetagenome_FD_202116 | JGI IMG/M metagenome (GOLD analysis project Ga0307408, IMG submission 202116) | Maize rhizosphere microbial communities from greenhouse at UC Davis, California, United States - 322HYB-C-3 | ecosystem: Host-associated > Plants > Roots > Rhizosphere > Soil | place: USA... | reverse complement strand
TTAAGCCCCCCGGTGCCCAGTAATGGCTTAAAAGATGGTAGGGGAAAGCGTGGACTGGCTCAGCGTAAATCGGGAAATATTGGGCGTGCGCTAGGCTTGCCGTCGCATCAAAATCAACGCCGTCTGGGAGCGAGATCGTAATAGTTCCAGCCCCGGAGTTAACGCTCACGACCTCCCCAATGAAAGGGTCCGCATCGGTAAGAGACGTGGCATATTCCCGGGCGAATGGCACACCGATCAGATTACCGGCGACGAGTGTTCCAAGAAGAGCTGCGTCATAGCCCGCCGCAAGGGTAAAGGTTCTTCGGCCGGCGGTAGGTGTAGTAAAAGACTTCACCATCATCTCTTTGCCTGGGTAAATATCCCCGCACTTGCTCAGATAATCAAAGAACCAAGCCCGCTGGATCGTATCATCCGCAGCTTCCCGGCTGAATATAAGGGTTCTGTCGCTATTTGCGACAACGGGCGAGTCGCTATCTTCGACTGTGATTTTTTGAATGGCATCGACCTTGCCGGCAAATTTTGCTGGATAAAATTCATGGCTATCGATGTTGTATATGATTCCATGGGTTGGATAGGCTGCGTCAGCCGTCTTTGGCGGATACATCCACGTGATCTCACGCGTCTGATCATCAAAGACGCATGCAATCTGGTCGATCAACTCAGAATCGTAAAGCGTCGCAAGCTCAGGCTCAATGTTGCCGCTTACCTTAACGGGCTTAAGCGAGCCTTCTCTTAAAAAGACGCCCTGCGGGCCCCAATAGTAAAGATCGCCATCTGCGACGACGGCCGCGCGGTAAGAAAATGCCGTGTTGGTTGTCAGGCTTTCGAGGACAAAGTCTGAGCCATCGATTGGAAATTCGGCGATATTGTCAGGCGACACTTGGACCGATGCCAAGAGCGGTTGGCCAGTAAAATCGCCAAAGAATGCCTCTTTTGACCCAAAGACAATGAGTTGGCTTTGGAGGTCGGATTCGCCGCGGAACTGGTGGACAATCCCACCGCGAAATTCGCCAGATGGGGCCGAGAAGGTGTTGTTGATCGGGTAAGCGATCGGGTTATTTTGTCTGGAATAGTGCATGTTTTGTGGCGAAAGCCAGAACATTCGGCCCTTAAACGCCACGCAGCACGTATACGGTTCATCGGGAAGCTCGCCGTAATCGTTAAAACCACCAGTTTGACCACCGACCGTGCCCACAGCTGTCCCTTGGCACGCCCAGAGCACCTGGTGGTTGGGGTAAAAGAGGTATTTGGCGGCATCAATGAAAAGCGCCGGCAGCCATTCATATGAGCCGAGCGCCCGGTAGTAAAACCTGAACTCAAGATGGTTGATCTTCCCGAATTGGAAGTACTGGCCATAGGTTGGGACTGTCGTGAAGCTTCGAGAGATCGTGTGGACAATGTTGTTCAAAGACCGTGGTGTCATCTGATCAAATACGGTCCCGGATGTGCCGCCCGTCTTACTGTCGCGGTAAAGCGAGACGGCTATAAAGTCATCGGCCCCGGTCTGAATCTTTGCCGGTTCGCCAACGTTCGTCTCGAAATTAAGGCGCTTGTCATAAACGGAATACGTGATCTCGTAGACCATGTTTTTGCGCAAGATGCCCGAATTTGCGGCACCAAGCGTCACATGGATCGCTCCATCATAGGCTGACGCCGCGTCCGTTACCGTCGGCGTTGCCGTAACGAATGCTGGCCATCTAGAAAAACACGTGGGTTTTTGGACAGCATCTTCCGAATAAAAGGTCGACGTGCCAGTTCCAGGCAGAAGAGTTCTTACGGTACGCGGCGCATGGTTTTGGCGCCTGAGGTCGATAAGGCAAACGTTATTGCCATTAGGGCTTCGTTCCCAGTCTGAGACAAAGAAAGCAAACGGCTTTTTTGCCGCAACACAAACCATCTGATAACCGTTATCGCAAGTTAGATCGTTGTCATTCACAAGGAATGAAAATTCCTGCGGGTTTGTGACATCGGCGACATGGTCAAGCGGGTCGATCGTGGAGGTCGCAGCTATCGTATCGAGTTGGATATCGGGGTCATCTCCGCTGGCTGAGTCCAAGAAGACGCTTTTGTAGATGGTGCCGTCAAATAGCACATCGGCATAAACGTACTGCTTTTCAAGCCAGAGAGTTTTGGCAGTCGCAAGGTCCGTACGCACAGCCCAAATGTTTACGGGTTTCACTTGGGGCTTGAAGGCCTGGAGGACCAACATGGATTGGGCGCCGAATAACGCAACGAACGTGTCAGTATAGGTATCAGAGGAGAGGAGCCTGATATTTCCTGGGTCGGTTGCCGAGAGTGGGCCCACACCCGTATTGGAGCCAACGATCCAGGCATTGGGCTGTGGCCGCGAGGGGACAATGATGCTTGCGATACTTGCAAAATTACGGGTGCTCTCGATCTGAAGCGCCGCGAGCACATCGGCCGCGTTTGTTCCGGCAGGCGTGCTCGCCCTGCGGTAAAGGCGATTAAGGATGACGGCATAGGGGTCTGATGTCGACGATGATGTGCCGTTTAATGTCCCTGTCTGCTCCGGGAGGCCTTTGGAAATGTCTGGCGAAAACGCTTCGGTAATGCCGCTAAAGACAGCACTGATAGCGCTTTTGGTGTTATCCGACCAAAGACCGCCAGCTGTTATGAAAAGGTAGTGGTTCTTCTTGGTCGTAATGTCGCTGATGTTGCTGATTTTAAGGGGCACTATCCCGAAGATACGGGTGCGGTTTCTCATCCCGTTACCAGAATTGAGCTCTGATCTCATGATGCAGTTTAGCTGGCCGGCCCCAGGCGTTTCCGTATCGGAATGTCCCGGGATGGGGCTCATGCCGTAGCGTGGCCCGAGGCCCTTTGCAAGGCCTGCGGAGACGTTTACCGAATCCTTGTGCAGAACAAAGTCGATCCTAAAATCACCCTCGTAGGTGTCATAGCCAACGTCAATTTTCTTTGCCGGAAACGGTAAAACGTCATCAGCCATTACATGCCCTTCCTGCTCGTTTGCTCCATGATCTTGGCAAATTCTGTCATAGCGTTGCGGCTTTGATCAGACTGCTTTTGGATAAGATCGCGGATGGAGATGGCGCCCAGCCTTTCGGTAATAGACGGCACGTATTTGCCGCCGCCGCGCTCGACGTTTTTCTGCCACTGGTTATCAAGGTATCGGTGATTTCTTGAGATGGCGCGCCTGACCTTGGCCCAAGACATCTTGATGGCCTTATCGCGTGCGATCTTTGTGACGTTTGCGATATCGGTCGAAATCTTTTCGATCTTGGCCTTAACGTTTGCTTTGCTTGCCGCTTGAATCTGAAGATGGGCAAGCTCATGCATCTTTTGGACGACGTCTTGGCCGATATCGTAAGGGACGACGCCGTAGATATCGTATTCGTGCTTTCCAAGGCCGTCTTGCCCACCAGCGATCGTTTCAAACTGCGCTTCGATCGTGGAATTGGGCGTTGGCATAAGAAGTTGAGGGGACATATAGGAAAACTTTTTTGCGCCGTCCCCACCTTTGATCTCGAACTCAAAGGTCTCGTCCACGTTTTCAACGAGCGTGTAATCTCTCATACACCGGTCCTGCCAAGACTCCTTCACGTGAGGGTTTTCTTGGTTTTCCAGGGATTTCTGGTCGAGAAAAAGCTTTGTGAGGGGACAGGCTGCAATCACGTAACGCATTTTTTGTTCCTTCTTATTAGATAAAATTGCTCTTTATTTCCCGTGCGGGAATGTGCTTGGCGATATGCCAGGGTAAAACCTCTCTTATGCCGTTCTTTGCGACCCTCTCTTTGATGTGATCGTGCTTTGAAATGATGGCGGCCGCGCGCTTGGCAAGATCGGCCCGCCTTCTCTCGGCTTCCTTGGTCTTGGCGATCACCTTGCGGCTCTTTGCCAGCTCCATGTCCCAGTAGGCCTCTTTCGTAATATCGAGAAGTTCGACGTATTTTCGGATGAAGCCGAAGCTGATCTCGACGTTTCGCATGCCTGAGAGGACGTGCTTCCACTGGGTCTGGGCTGCTATCACCGGCGAATTATAAAGCTCGATGATCGACCACTCGCCGTCTTCAAACCTTAGAAGATCAAGCTGTGGATAACCGAGCTCCTGGAACCACGTGTAGTATTCGGAGCAAAAGCTGGGCGTGTCGGGATAAATCCCGGGGGTTCTGTAGGGCAACATCAGCAAAAATCCCTGATGAATCTGCTCTGGTTGATTCGTTTGTTCATGACGTCGATACATTTTGCATACCATAGCCGCTCGGTATTCGCCCACTCCGTGTTAGCTTTTCCGGCCATTTGCGCGGCACTTGTCGCACTGCGGTAGATGATGAGCCACTGCATGGCCTTATCGAAATGGGCTGGCAGGGGCTGGCTGTCGTTTTTAATTTCATCTGGGTAAGCTGTGAATTTGATGCGGATGAAGTCGGCGCCGCCACCCGCAATGCTTGTGGAAAAGTAAATTTTGTTATCCACAATCTGGTACGTGTAGGGCGCAATTGTAGAGACCGCTCCGGGGGCGGCCTGCGTGAGCCCTCGAAGCTCGTTATAAAGCATCGGGACGTAGACGGTGTCCCCGACAAGAACCGCCACTTCGTTAATGAGCGTGATATCGGGGTCGATTGGAAGGAAAAGCTGGCCGTCATCAATTGTGTACGTGCGGTATTTCGTCTGCCATCCTTCTCCCGCAAGGAACATCTCGACGGCGATGAGGTCCATGGCCTCTTCAATGGCCTGGTCCATGCGCTCATCGGTGTAATAGCCCTTCACCGCAGCAGAGCGGTTTAGGATGGTCCGGCTTTTTTCCTTAATCTGGCCCCGTGAGATCATGTCACGTATCCTTCTGCATATTCCCAGTCAAAGCTGAGGATATCGGTTTGCGACGCAAGCCACGGAACAAATGCCCCGTCGGCTGTTTTCATCATGAGATAGGGGAGGAATCGGCAAACAGTCCCTTGCGGGATACCCGTTGATTCAGCGGTATTTTGATTGATCGGGATTCCATCGGGATAGGCTTTCTGGAGCACGATATACATGCCTTTTCCATTCCAGCCCTGCCTTGTCAGGAGGCCGCCCGTACGAAGTTGTTGGAGAGCCCATCCGAAATCTTGCATTTCATGTTCCCTTCAAAAAGCGCTGCTGCTCAAGCCACGCATGCGCGGAATTCACGTCGGTTTCATGGGGGTTTCTAACGGGCTCATCTTCCTCTACGTTCGAGCACTCTTCAATAAGATAACGGAGTGCTGCTTCCCCATCGAAGTGCCCCCATGAGCAAATATTATAGTCGATCTCACCGTCTTTCTTGTCGTCCCAGACGGCAGCTTCGAGATCACGAACGAGGTTTGGGCAAGCGATGGGGTCGATGACGAGAGTCTTTTTCCAAAGCCGCTCTTTGATTTTCATGCGCGAGCCAAAGACGCTCCGCTTGTCGGCTTTGACAACCGTGAGGCCAAAGTCGATTAGGGCATCGTTTCTATCCTGCTCGTGATCGCCGGCTCCCACCCAATGATTCTTAGGAATCTGGTAGTGGTTAAGCCGCGCTTCGATTGAGTCCTTAGTGTCCGTAGGCTTTTGGTGCGTGCTGTAAATCTCGGCAAAGACGTAGATGATGCCGTCTCTTATGTAGGCGAATAAAACGCAGGTCGCAGACGGGTGATAGCCCCAGTCAAGCCCCGAGACGATCTTTTGCCAGCTCTCGGGCGGGGCCATATTTGCCCACTTATTGTCCTCATCAAACTCTGGGTAAGCACGGCCGCGAAACGTCACCCATTCGCACTCGTATTCCTGGCGGAAGATGTCGGGAAGGGTGCGCTTTTTTACCTTCTCGTATTCCTCCCACGTGACAAGTCCCCACTCGCACATCTGGGAAAATGAGACCTTAAGACGGGCAAAATCAAACTCCTCGGACTTATCCCAAAGCTCCTTAAAGCCGTTGGGCCCGTTAAGCGTTGACTCCAAAAGCACGTAGCCGTCGGTCTGCGTCAGGGTCGGCTCGATCACCTTTTGAAAAACACCGATGATCGTCTCCCCTTGGGGAAGCTTTGAAAAGGCGACCTCAGCCCAGTGGATCATGGAATACGTACCGCCGCGGATTCTGTCCGGTTCCTTATCGACCGAGTCTTGAAAGATGATCGAAGTGGGGCATTCCTTCAGGTAGGTCTGCTCTGTGTTGACGGCGAATTTCTTCTGATCAAAGAGCCTGATGAACTTCTCGCGGGTCATCTTTTTGCCGCTTTTCTTATCCTTTGCCAGGAAAAGCGAGGATGTCGCAAACGGTCTTACCGTGAGGTCGTAAAGAAGCCTCACGCCAAGCTCGGTCTTCCCCCCGTACTGCCGTGGCAGGACAAGGAGAAGACGTCCCTTAGATTTAAAGAAGAGCGAAGCCGCCATTGCTTGCAGCGGCCTTAGCGTGTCGAGCGTCAACATTCGTTAGCCGCGTGATCTAAGCGTACCCCGCTTCGGGGCATATTTAAGCTCCAATAGGTCGCGCCGAATCTTTGTGATCATCTTCTCGCGCTCCTTCGGGTCCTTAATCTTAGCCTTGGCTTCGCGAAGCGCGGCGATCAGCTGGCCCTCGGTGAAGGGCGTCTCTTGGAGCTTGCGCTCTTCAATGATCTGGCGCGCTTTTGGCGGAATATTGCGTTCCACGTAATAGGTGATCATGCGCTGCTGGAGGTCCGCACTTGAGCGGATCCGCCGCCAGGCCTGCGGGTCTTCCGCTTTAAGACGGGCAATCTCGGTATTGATCTGATCGGAAACGCCCTTGGACATGCTGTCTTTTTGGGCCTGAGTCTCAAAGCCTGGGCCGTAAAGCTGGTCCATGGCGTTCACCATGAAGCCGTTTAGGGCATCGTAGGTTTTCTGGTCGGCCTTGTGGTCGGCATCGTTCATCCGGTCAACTTTGCCCTCGACGTCCAGAAACTTCTTTTTAAGGGCCATCTCGCTTTTCTTTGCCCGGATGGCGCTTTCTAGGGCCTTGCGCGCCACCTTTTGGGTGATCGGCATATTCTGGCCACGCTTTTTCGCCTCTTCAAAGTCCTCGATCAGCTCCTCAAGGCTTGCCTCAAGCTCTGCGATCTCGACCTGATCGGGGTCTTTTGTGGTCTTATCCTCGGGGGAGATGAGGTTTTTAAGGCCTTCTTGGAACTTTGCGTAATCGGACGAGCTTTTTTCGAGGTTTTTGAGCTTCTTTTCGGTCGTCTCGAGCTTGGATTTCGTGCCCTCAAGCTCATCTAGAATATCCGATTCGAAGTCGTCATCGGCCGCTTCTCGGGTTGGCTCCGGGGCTTCCGTGGTTGTCGTGCCGCCGCCCTGTCTTTGGTAAGCATCAAGATTAGGGGTCGCAACGGTATCGCCTGTCGTACCTGACATAGGTCGTCCCTTTCGGTGGTTTTGTGGCCTAATCCATTAGGCGCAGCATTCAATTTTTAAGAATTCTTGCTTCAGTTTTATCACTAAGCGCTGTTACAGGCCCAAATGTTTTTTGAGCTTCTCGGTCGACTCCGAGACTTCCGGCTCTTTCTTTTCTTTGGGACGGGTGTAGCGCTTGATGACCCGCTCTTCGCGCGGTGCCTTGGGCTTGGGGTCTTCATCGGCCTCTTCGTTGGCCTTTGCTTTCTTCTCGTCGTCTTCGAGAAACTTCAAAGCTTTGGCCATGCCGCCCTTTTCTTTCGCAAGGTATTTTGCGAGCATTCCGCCTTTCATGAGCCGTCTCCTTGGGATTTTTATTTGGGGAAAGATGAAGGAAGGGAGGGCCGAAGCCCTCCCGAGATCGTTAGATTACGCCGCTCATGGTTGCGTAGTTGTACTGGCGACCGATAGCGTTTCGCTGGGTCACCACCGTATTCCACCAGTGACGGTAGAAGCCCTGGAGGGCATCGTAGCCAAGGCGCATACGGAATTCTTGACCATCTTCGTCCGCGAGGTGTGGCGTTTCCGAGTAGTCGGTTGCGACACAAACGGCCTGGTTGTGGAAAAGGAGGATTTCCGTGGACTCGGCGTTCATGTCTTCCAGCATTTTCATTTGCTGGGGCTTCTTATTCTTGTCGCTCTCGCCCATCTTAACGGCCGAAAAGCTGATGCTTGACATGCCGGTGTCGTATGAGTTCGAGGTGAAACGGCGTTGGTTAAGGAAGGGCTCCATGTAGGCGCGCTTCCAAGACGGGTTAAAGACCATCCGGTTGGGATAGACGCCCGAGATTTCCTGCATCTGATCGATGTGTTGCTGAAGGAGCATTTCCGAGGGGTTTGCGCCGCCTGCGTTGACGTTCGTTGCAGCCCACCAAGCGTAGGTGCCAGATGAAAGGCCGCCCAAGCTCAGCGTGTTATCGGTCAAGCGTTGGAAACCGGCGGCAAAGCGGCCATCGGTTGGCTCGCCAGCGGCAAGAGCGCCGTAGACGACCAGGATATCACCGGCGGCAGCGCCCGCGGGAACAGCGCCGGAGCCGAACGTTGTGTCAACGTAGGTCGTGCGGTTCATGCGGTCGGTGCCTTTGTCGGCGATTTTGATCGAGCCGCGCTTGGTAGCAAGGGTCGAATCGTACCAATCAAAGAGCATGCCGGGGCGGATGCGGATGGAAGAAACGGTCGTAAAGCTTGCGGCAGCTGCGACAGCCGTTTCGATCGTTGCACGGTATCCACGGCCGTTTCCGTAGAGGTCGTAATCAAGGTTTGAGAGCATGGCCATGTAGGTGTCTTTCACCAACTCGTCCATCTCTTTGCCATTGATTCGGCCGCCTGCGTGACCGCGGGTAAGGGCAAACGTTGAGCCTTCAAGAGTTGAATAGCTCAGTTTCACTTCGTACTGTGCGAAGACGCCTTTGTTCACACCGGATTGTGGGAGGCGTTGCTCGGGGGTGATACCGGCGTAGGACTCGTTCAGCGCGAATTTCGCGTAAACGTTCCATGCTTTTCCGTCCATTTTTACGTCTTCGTCAGCCTTATCGACGAAGTTATAGAAGGAGTTTTCGATATATTGTTGATAGTGGGAATCCTCGTCATACAGCTCTTTCAAGCCGCCGAACGCATCAACGTCTGCAAAGGTTACGCCACTCACAATTGCCCCCTATTAAGGATTATGATAACTTTTAAAAAGTTTAATCGCTGATTAACTTACAAATAGTCTAATGGACCAAAAACGTGACTGGCAAGCCCTGGCCCTGAAATTAGCCAGCGGGAAGTCCTTTGAGATTTCCTGTGACGAGGCGGGCATCCCCGTCGATGAAGCCAAGAAGCACTTCCAGGAACGACTTGAAGAGATAAGTTTTTACCACATCGCGCTGAATGAGATTTCGATCGAGATTCTCAAAGACGCCGATGCGAAGCTTAAGACCATCATGGACGCGGGGCCGAGATTCAGCGAAACGCAATATAATGAGGACGGCCGTCCCACCAGCAGCACGACCCCCCTTAACGTCGACCTAGACGCCGCCAAAGCCAGAGCCAGACTCGCCATCGACATTCGAAAGCTCCTTCTTCAAGAGTCCAAAGCACCCGTCACGAAAGAAGCAGCCGGCGCTCTTGGAAACCTTGGCAAAGGTGTTGGCGGTTTCATGCGCGATCTTTTCGATTTGCAGGGCGGCGTTGCCGGCCCATGGAAGCTCAAGAATCCAAATGAAATTTGAGGAAAACTACATGATCAGCCAAGTTTTTATCGTCCCAGGGATGGGGTTTTCGGATGAGAATGGGTCGTATGACCCCGGCCGCGCGCACCGAAACATCATGGAAGTGGATTTAATTGACGAGGTGACGGCAAGCTTAGAAAGCGAGCTTGAGCTTGAAAATATCCGCTACCAGACGCTCAATACCCGCAAAAAACCTGGCTTCAAGCTTGATGAGAGGCACAAGGAAGTGCCGCCCAGTTCGCTTGTCATCCATATTCGCGGCGGCTTTTACGATAACGGCAAAAACCCGGCATGGTTTAACGGCTCTGCAATCTTTTATGGAAGATCAGAGGACCTAAAGCTTGCCCAGGTGATCGCCGATACGATGGGCGATTGGGGGCAGTGTGCGGTCTACGGCCACAAGAAATCAAAGCCCAAGCTTGATCAGGA
>Ga0307408_100004015_pt1 | contig 10035 bp, 10 predicted proteins | sample 322Cmetagenome_FD_202116 | JGI IMG/M metagenome (GOLD analysis project Ga0307408, IMG submission 202116) | Maize rhizosphere microbial communities from greenhouse at UC Davis, California, United States - 322HYB-C-3 | ecosystem: Host-associated > Plants > Roots > Rhizosphere > Soil | place... | reverse complement strand
GCTGCGGCGCCTGCCCGTAAGGCTGCTGCCCGTACTGCGGCGCGGCCGGGGGCTGCTGGCCGTACTGCGGCTGCCCGTACTGGGGAGCGTTCTGGCCGTATTGCGGTGCGGCCGGGGGCTGCTGGCCGTACTGCGGTGCGTTCTGGCCGTACTGGGGAGCCGCGGGGGACTGCTGGCCGTGCTGGGGAGCATTCTCCCCGTACTGCGGGGCGTTCTGCCCGTACTGCGGGGCGTCGGGGACGGGCTTGCCGTTTTCAGGTTCGTTCGGGCCGGCCGGGTTTGCTGGAGGGGTGCTCATAGTTGGTCCTTTGCGGGTCGACTACTGATTAATCAGGTACCGGGATCAGTAACGGTTCCCTGCCCCCAGCATGGTTTGGTTCAACCGTACCGCGCTCCGGCCGCCCGGTGGATCATTCGGAAGAGGTATTCTGGCCGGTCGAGTCAGGCGGCCACATCGGACAGGGATCCCGCGCCGAATCATGCGCATTAAACACGGCGTCCCGCTCCGTCGCAGGGACGGAGCGGGACGGTGTGGCGGTGCCGTTTCTACCAGTTGCTACAAGGCAGGGTAGTTACGCAGCCGGAGCGATGAACGCAAGCTCGAGGTTGATGGCAACCTTGTCGCTGACCAGCACGCCGCCAGCTTCGAGGACGGCGTTCCAGGTCAGGCCGAAGTCCTTGCGGCTGATGGTGGTTTCTGCCGTGAGGCCGGCGCGGGTGTTGCCGAAGGGATCGACGGCCACGCCGTGGAGCTCGGTCTCGAGGGCCACCGGGCGGGTGACGCCCTTGATGGTGAGGTCGCCCTGGAGTTCGTAGGCGTCGCCCTTGGGAACGATCGCATTGGAGACGAAGGAGATCTCCGGGAACTTCTCGACGTCGAAGAAGTCTTCGCCGCGGACGTGGCCGTCGCGGTTGACGTCGCCCGAGTCAAAGCTGGCGGTCTGGATGGTGGCGTTGACCTTGGAGTCGGCAACGTTCCCGGCGAGGTCCAGCGTGGCGACGGCGTCCGTGAACTGGCCGCGGACCTTGCTGATGCCTGCGTGGCGGACGGTGAACCCGATTTCGCTGTGCGAGTTGTCGAGGGTCCAGGTGCCGGTGGTGATGTTGGCGGGCAGTGCCATGGTGTTGCTCCTTGTTTTCTGTGGTGGAAAGTCTCTTGCGAAGGACATCTGATCGCCAGCCAAAACTTCCTTGGTTGAAGTCTCAACTAACTGCTTCACCCAGTATAAACATGCATTTGCATCTTTTATTCCAACTCCGGGGAACATTTCTCCAAACTTCTGAGTTCTACTCCCTGTAGAAGATTTCAGATCGCCCGACATCTTTGAGAAACTGGTAGACATGCCCCAAGCCACTGTTCATCTTCTTCGCCATGGCGAGGTCCACAATCCTGACGGCATCCTCTATGGACGGCTGCCGGAATTCCACCTCTCCGACCTCGGACAGCAGATGGCCAAGACGCTCGCCGTGCACTTCAGCGACCGCGCTGCGCAGGGGGCGAACATCGTGCACCTGGTGGCGTCACCGCTCACGCGCGCCCAGGAAACCGCCCTCCCCATCTCCGAAGCGCTGAACCTCGAAATCAATACCGAGGCGCGCATCATCGAAGCCGGGAACCACTTCGAAGGCCTCCGGGTCAACAGGGCTGAACTCCTCAAGCCCAAGCACTGGCCGCACTTGCGCAACCCGTTCGTCCCATCCTGGGGCGAGCCGTACAAGGCCCAGGCGGCCCGCGTTATCGCAGCAGTGCAGGACGCACGCCTCCGTGCCATCGAGCTGGGCGGCGACCACGCCGAAGCCATCCTGGTCAGCCACCAGCTGCCCATCTGGTCCACCCGCCTGAGCGCCGAAGGCAAGCCCCTCTGGCACGATCCGCGCAAGCGCGAATGCACGCTCACGTCCATCACGTCGCTGGTGTTCGACGACGACGGCGCCGTCCTGCGCGTTGAGTACAGCGAGCCTGCCGCCGCACTTTTGCCCGGCGCATCGAACACTCCGGGGGCCTGAACGTGGCCGGATTCAAGTTCAACAAGGCAGCCAGCGCACGAAATGACATGACGAACGCGGCGTCCCGCCGCAGTGTCCTCGCGGCAGGCGGCCTGGGGCTGGCCGCCCTCACCCTGGGACTGTCCGCGTGCGCCCAGGAGGACGCCCTGGCCAAACAGGCCAGGGCAGGGGACAACAAGAACTACGTGGCCGGGGACGGATCCGTTACCGAATTCGCCGCTGCCGACCGGAAATCCGCCGTCAGCATCAAGGGGACCCTGTTCGACGGCACCACCGTGGAGCCGGCTGACTTTGTCGGCAAAGTCACGGTGCTCAACTTCTGGTTCGCTGCCTGCGCGCCGTGCCGCGTCGAGGCCCCGTCACTCGAAGCCCTGCACCAGGAGTTCAAGGAGCAGGGCGTGCAGTTCTACGGCGTGAACCTCCGCGATGAAAAGGCCGCCGCCGAGGCGTTCGACAAGACCTTCAACCTGACCTACCCCAGCTTCCATGACAAGGACGGCGGCGTGCTCCTGGCCGTCTCCGGGCTGGTCCCCCCGGGCGCCGTGCCCACCACGCTGGTGCTGGACAAGCAGGGCAGGGTAGCCTCCCGCGTCCTGGGGGAAATCCAAAAGGGCACGCTCAAAGCCCTCATAGCCGCCGCCGTGGCAGAGTAGCGGCGCCCCCACCGTGAACAGCCCCTTCGCCGAAGCCATCCTGAACGGTTCCCTGCTCCTCGCCATCCCCGTGGCGCTGCTCGCCGGACTCGTGTCCTTCCTCTCGCCGTGCGTCCTGCCGCTGGTGCCCGGATACCTGGGCTATGTCACCGGACTGACCGGCGTGGACCTGGAGAAGCAGAAGCGCGGCCGGATGCTTGCCGGAATCGGCCTGTTCGTGCTCGGTTTCTCGGTGATTTTTGTCCTGCTGGGCGGGGCTTTCGGCCAGCTGGGCTCCATGATCAGCGGGGGCCAGAACGCATGGATCACCCAGGTGCTGGGCATCCTGGTGATCATCATGGGCGTCGTGTTCATGGGCGGATTCAGCTGGCTGCAGCGGGACGCCAAGATCCATGCCAAACCGCCGGCCGGGCTGTGGGGTGCACCGTTGCTGGGCATCACCTTCGGACTGGGGTGGGCGCCGTGCATCGGCCCCACCTACTCCGCCGTCCAGCTGTTGAGCATGTCCGGAGGGTCCTCGGCCGCCAAGGGCGCGTTCCTGGCCTTCGTCTATAGCCTGGGGCTGGGCATCCCGTTCCTGCTAATTGCCCTGGCCGTGCGCCGCGGCGTCGGCGTGATGTCCTTCTTCCGCAAGCACCGCCTCGCCATCCAGCGGATCGGCGGGGGAATCCTGGTGGTCCTGGGCCTGCTGATGGCCAGCGGGGTATGGGGCGCCTGGGTTTCCGGGCTGCAGTACTGGTTCCAAACCGATGTGAAATTGCCGATCTGATGAGCGAGCGAGTGAACGACAAGAACAAGCCTGCACCCGCGGACAAAGCAGCGGAGAACTATGCGGAGAACACAGCCGGAAAATCAGGCGCGGACAAGAACGCGGCGACTCCCGTGGCCAAGGCCAAGGCGGAAGCCGCACTTCCGGCGCTTGGCCTCAAGGGCATGCTGCGGTGGGCCTGGACCCAGCTGACCAGCATGCGCACCGCGCTGTTCCTGCTCCTGCTGCTGGCCGTTGCCGCGGTTCCCGGATCGCTGTTCCCGCAACGCCCCGCCAACCCCTCGATCGTCACGCAGTACATCGCTGACAACCCGGACTACGGCAAGATCCTGGACTCCCTCCAGCTTTATGACGTGTACTCCTCGGCGTGGTTCTCCGCCATCTACATCCTGCTGTTCATTTCGCTGATCGGCTGCGTGGTTCCCCGCGCGATCGCCCACTACAAGGCCATGCGCTCCCAGCCCCCGCGCACTCCGGCCAGGCTCTCCCGCCTGCCCGAGTACGGCACGCTGGTCATCCCCGCGGACGCCGGGATCCCGGCGTCGCGCGCTATTGCGGACGCTGCAGCGAAGCTGAAGAAACGCGGTTACCGCGTTGAAGTCAGGGACGACGACGGCGCGCGGCCCTCATTGGGGGCCGAGCGCGGCTTCCTGAAGGAAGTGGGCAACCTGGTGTTCCACACCTCGCTGATCGGCGTGCTGGTGTCCGTGGCGGCCGGCGGCCTGTTCGGGTACAGCGGGCAGCGGATCCTGGTGGAGGGCGACACGTTCGTGAACACCCTGGTGGGTTACGACCAGTTCACCCCGGGCACCAACTTCCAGAGCAGCCAGCTCCAGCCCTACTCCATCCAGCTGGACAAGTTCCAGATCACGTTCGACCGTGAATCGAAGGGCAAGTTCGGCCAGCCCATCGACTTCAAAGCCGATGTGACCACCCGGGAAACACCGGATGCGCCCGCGGAGCAGCAGGTGCTGAAGGTGAACGACCCCGTCAGCCTGGGCGGCACCAGCATTTACCTCACCGGCAACGGCTATGCCCCCGTGGTGACCATCCGCGACGGCGCCGGCAACGTCGCCATGCAGGGCCCGGTGGTGGCCAAGCTGCAGGGGGACAACTACTACTCCTCCGTGGTGATCAAGGTTCCCGACGCCAAGCCGGACCAGCTCGGGTTCGCCGGCTTCTTCCTGCCCACCGCGTTCGTCACCGAGGAAGGCGTCTCCTTCAGCGGGGACCCGGAGCTGATCAACCCGCAGCTCACCCTGAACTCGTACTTCGGCGACCTCGGCCTGGACGCGGGCTCCCCGCAGAACGTCTTCGAGCTCGACGTGAAGAAACTGACGCCGCTGAACGCCCGGAACCTCGACGCCGGCGGCATCACCCTGGCTCCCGGCAGCACCTACACGCTCCCGGACGGCAAGGGCTCCATCAGCTTTGACGGCGTGAAGCGCTACATCGGCGTGGACATCCACCACAACCCGGGCCAGCTCTACGCCCTGATCTTCGCGCTACTCGCCGTGGCCGGGCTGGTGACGTCCCTCTACGTGAACCGTCGCCGGGTCTGGGTCCGCACGGGCACCCACCCCGACGGCCGCACCATGGTGGAGTACGGGCTCCTGGCCCGCGGGGAGGACCACCGCCTTGCGGCAGAAGCGGAGACAATCCGCGGGCTGCTGACGGACGAATGGGGACTGGACTCGCAGAACGACGATTCCCAGAAAGTTCCCAGCGGCCAGGCGGATAATGGCCGGGCGGATCATGGCGCGGCGGGCACCGGCCACAGCGAGGCCTCCGATGCAGCGCCCACAGAAGACTTCATCCAGTCAACAGCAGGCTCATCCGAGTCGAAGAAGGACCAGTAATGCTCCCCATCAACGAAACCATGGGCCAGTACAGCGAGCTCTTTATGCTGCTGGCTGCCGGCACCTACACGGTTGCCTTTATCGCCTTCGCCTGGGATCTGGCCAAGAGCAGCAAGGCGCTCCGGGCCGTTGACCTCAAAGCTGCGGCCGCGGCGGGCGCTTCAGCGCCGGCCGCAGTCAAAGTTCCGGTGGGCGCCGGTGTTGGCACCGGGGGTGCTGTTGACCGTACCGATGTTGACCGTGCTGATTCGGACGTCAGCGGGCCGGCCGGCCGTGCCGAGCGGCCGTCGTCGTCCACGAGCCGTGCCTCCAGCGGTGCCGCGGCAGGCGCCGGTCAGACTGCCGACGCCGGCATGCGCTACGCCGCCGAACGCCGCGTTCCCGCCCGCGTCGCGGTTGCCCTGACGGTGCTGGGTGCCGTGATCCACGGCGCCGGGGTGGTCACCCGTGCCCTCGGTGCGGGCCGGGTGCCGTGGGGCAACATGTACGAGTTCCTCACCACCGGCGCGTTCGTGGCCGTGGCTGTCTTCCTGCTGGTGCTGATCCGCCGCGACCTGCGGTTCCTGGGCACGTTCGTGATCGGCCTGGCCATCATCATGCTGGTGGCGGCATCCGTGGCGTACTGGACGCCGGTGGGTCACCTGGTGCCGGCGCTGCAGAGCTACTGGCTGATCATCCACGTGTCCATCGCAGTGCTGTCCTCCGCGCTGTTCACGCTGACGTTCGCGATGTCCGCCCTGCAGCTGGTGCAGGCGCACCGGCAGAAGGCCATCGCGGCAGGCGGCGCGGACAAGCTGGGCTTCATGCGCCTGGTGCCGTCCGCCCTCAGCCTGGAAAACCTCTCCTACCGCATCAACGCCATCGCCTTTGTGGGCTGGACCTTCACCCTGATGTTCGGCGCCATCTGGGCCGAGAAGGCCTGGGGACGCTTCTGGGGCTGGGACACCAAGGAAGTCTGGACGTTCGTGATCTGGGTGGTTTACGCCGGCTACCTGCACGCCCGTGCCACGCGCGGCTGGACCGGCACCCGTGCCGCCTGGCTGTCGATCGTGGGCTACCTCTGCGTGGTCTTCAACTTCACCATCGTGAACCAGTTCTTCAACGGCCTGCACTCGTACTCGGGGCTGTAGGGCCGCGTCCGGTCGCCCGGCCGCTGCGGTTTTGCCGCCTCGGTTAGCCGCACCGCGGCTTTGCCGCACAATTTGACACTATTGGCCGCTAAGCCACGCGCTTGGCGGCCAATAGTGTCAAAGGGCCGAGGTGCTGTGCCAAATCAACGACGACGGCGGGCTGGTTCCGGCGCCCAGCCGCGCTCCACAAGCGCTTTGCGCACGCGGGTCACGGCCCGCGGCTCCATGCCGGGCGCGAGTAGGTCGAGGTCCAGCTGGGTCAGCACCACGACCCGCCAGCCCGCTTCCTTGGCGTCTTCGTCGCGGAAGATATCGCTGCGGCGTTGGGCGGCCGAGGCGTGATGGCCGCCGTCGTACTGGATTGCCACCTTCTCCTGTTCGTAGGACATGTCGGGATCCTGGATCCAGCGGCCTGCCTCGTCGAACATGGGCTCGTTGATGGCGGGTTCGGGAAGGCCGTAGCGGCGCAACAGCAGCCTGACCTCGGTCTCTTTCGGGGAATCGGTGCGTGCCCGCATCAGAGCCCGGGCCCGCATGGACTTGCGGTAACCCGGCTTGCCCGCCTTGCCGGCCAGGAAACTGTCCAGCTCTTCCATCGTGGACAGGGGATTCCTGCGCCTCAAGAGGAAGTCGCCGGCGATCACCACATCATCCAGGTCAAGCAGTCCGGCAAGGTCGAACCAGGTCCGCAGCGGAGAAGTGCATTGCACATGCCGTCCCGGAGTGATGTCCGATGGCTCCAGATCCAACTGGTGGCCCACCACTCCCTTGCGCCGGAGGGCCCGCCGGCCGACGGGGCAGGCCAGATGGAGCAGATCGTTGTTCTGCCAGGTCAGCGGCAGCGGAAATCCCCAGAGCAGGGCTGCCGAGAGATGGCTGACCACAGCTCCCGTGACGGCGCCGACAGCAGCGACGCGGAGCAGCAGGGTTGCCTCCGCTGATGCTGAAACCCGTGCTCCGGTGCATGGCCGCGCCAGGTCGCTGGCCCGCAGCCGGCGCCTTGTCAGGCCTGCGGACCGGGCCTGCTCCAGCGTGAAGGGCCCACCGCGAAGATGATCGGGGAGCTCGGACGGAGGGCGCATTGAAGCATTGTGGCCCGGCGGCGTGGGGGTATAGGGGTTATCCACAATCCGACGTCGATGTGGAGGACAAGTGAGGGTCCGGGATGTTTGGTGCGGGCGGGCCGCGCGACGCTTTCTGACCGCGCCGCCTTCTGACGTTGCCGCCTTCGGACGCTGCCCTTTGCCACTTTTGGCCGCTCTACGGGAGGTTTAGCGGCCAAAATCGGCAAATGGGTGAGGATGCGCGGGCTGGAGCCGTGGCCCGGCCAAGGCGTGAGGGGATCGGGGCCCGGGGGCGACCGAGGGGAGAGCCTACTTGACCTCGTCCGTGCCGTGGGCGTCGGTCTCGGGGTGGTGCGATTCCTCGGTGTGCTTCTCGCCCCGGTGGCTGCCGTTCGGCTTTGACTTGCCCTCAGCGCCGTTCGTGCCGGGGGTGCCGCCGTTGACCTTGCGTTCCTTGGCCTGCAGTTCGTCCTTGAGCTTCCGAAGGCGGTCCGCTTCGGCCTGGTTGCGACGGCGGATTTCCAGGTTGCGCAGGAAATCGGGGTCGTCATCCGGGGCCGTGGTGCGGGTGTAGGTCTGCGGCGCGCTGCGGTCCTTGCGAGGACGTCCGATGATGAACCAGAGTGCCGCACCCACCACCGGCAGGACAACAACCACGACGATCCAGGCAGTCTTGGAGATGCCCCTGGTGAGGTTCTTATCAGTGCGGATCACGTCCACGATGCCATAGACGTATATGGCAAGAACGGCGACGGCGACCAATACACGGGGCATAGCACCAGTCTACCGTCAGGAGGCTTTGGCCGGGGTGCAGGCGGCGGACGGCTAAACTTGGACTGTGGCCTTCATGAAATACTCCCTGATCCGTCTGGCACTGTTTGTGCCGCTGTTCGCACTGTTCAGCTTCCTTCAAATCGGAATGCTGCTCTCCGCGGTCTGCGCCGGCCTGATCGCTTTCGCCATCAGCTACCTGTTCTTCCAGAAGCAGCGCGACGCCGCCACCGCCACCCTGCACGAGCGGTTCTCCGGCCGGGCCAAGCCCATCCGGACCGCCGGCGAGGTTGAAGACGCCGACGCCGAGGACAGCCTGGTGGACGCCAACCCGGACATCACCGTCCGCTCGGAGGTTCCCCGCACTGAGGTTCCCCGCACCGAAGCTCCCCGCACCGAAGCCCAGCGCAAGGAACCCTGAGCCGGCCCTCCGGTTCGGCAGTTCCCCTACAGCCCGTGGCTCAGCACGAGGCCCAGGGAGAACAGCACGCTGTAGCCCAGGTTGATCAGGCCCGTCTGCTTGAGGACGGGGATGAGGCTCTTGCGCTTCCGTCCGTTGATCATCAGCCATGACGGCATCAGGCTGGCGGGGATCAGCAGCAGCACAATCAGCATCCACGGGCGTCCCGGCGCCAGGATAATCACCAGCAGGATCGCGACGGCGAGCATCAGCACGTAGCTTTCGCGGGCGTGCTTGTCGCCCAGCCGGACGGCCAGGGTTTTCTTGCCCGCCTGGATGTCGGTGGGGATGTCGCGGACGTTGTTTGCCATGAGGAGAGCGCAGGCGATCAGCCCCGTGCCGATTGCACCGATGACGGCAGGCAGGCTGATCTGCCCGGCCTGCGTGTAGGTGGTGCCAAGGGTGGCCACGAGGCCGAAGAACACAAACACGAACACGTCGCCCAGGCCCATGTAGCCATACGGATTCTTCCCGCCGGTGTACCCCCAGGCGGCCAGAACGCAGCCCAGGCCCACCAACACCAGCCACCACGCCTGGGTGATGACTACCAGGATCAGGCCGAACAGCATGGCCAGCCCGAATGCACCGAATGCGGCCCGCTTCACCATCTCCGGCTTGGCGGCGCCGGAGCCCACCAGCCGGAGCGGGCCCACGCGGTCCTCGTCCGTGCCCCGGATGCCGTCCGAGTAGTCGTTGGCGTAGTTCACGCCGACCTGTAGCAGCAGGGCCACCATGGCGGCAAGGACGGCGTTGAGCGGCTTGAAAGCGTCCAGGTCGAAGGCTGCGGCGGTGCCGATCAGGACCGGTGCGATGGCAGCCGGCAGGGTGCGCGGTCGGGCGCCTTGGATCCATTGTGCGGCTGTAGCCACGGTCAGTACTCCGATTGGTTCGTTGTTCGGTTCAGCTTGCGAAGAGCTTCTCTATTTTCCCTGATGCAGGGCGTCCAGCTGAACAGTCATGCCCAGCCGGTCCGGTTTGCCGTTGGGCAGCATCATCAGCTCGTCGGCGGCGAGGACGGTTTTCGGCGCCAGGGGACCCAAAGCATCGTGCCGTCGTGCGGTGAAGCCTGCGATGCCGGCGGGGGAGCTGTCCTCCACGGCAACGTAGGCTGCCACGGCCTGGCCCCATTCCTCGGACGGGACGCCGGCCACAAAGGCCGCCAGCACGCCGTCGAGCTTTTCCAGCTCAGCCTGCACGTGCGTGGCCGAAACCTTCACGCCTCCGGTGATGATGACGTCGTCGGCCCGGCCCAGGACGGTGAGCTTCCCGGTGGCGTCGATGGAGCCGAGGTCGCTGGTGCGGTACCAGCGGACGCCGTCCTC
>Ga0307408_100004014_pt1 | contig 10035 bp, 9 predicted proteins | sample 322Cmetagenome_FD_202116 | JGI IMG/M metagenome (GOLD analysis project Ga0307408, IMG submission 202116) | Maize rhizosphere microbial communities from greenhouse at UC Davis, California, United States - 322HYB-C-3 | ecosystem: Host-associated > Plants > Roots > Rhizosphere > Soil | place: USA... | reverse complement strand
CGTCGATGCGTCGGGGCTCGACGTGATGGACCGCAAGCTCTTGTCGACGGTGCTCGACAAGTTCGGCGGCGGGCCGGTCGGCGTCGACAATCTCGCCGCGGCGATCGGCGAGGAGCGCGATACGATTGAGGACGTGCTCGAGCCGTACCTGATCCAGCAGGGATTCTTGCAGCGCACGTCACGCGGGCGCGTCGCCACCGCGCTCGCCTACCGCCATTTCGGCCTCGCTGCGCCCGCGGCCGGGCCGGACCTGTTCCCGGGGCAATGAGACTTCCCGCTGCACTCGCCGCGTGAACGTTCATCCCGATCTGTCGTTCGTCACGCTGATCGTCCATGCATCGGTGATCGTGCAGGCGATCATCGCGCTGCTCGCGCTGCTGTCGCTGTGGTCGTGGTGGCAGATCTTCCTCAAGCTGTTCCAGTTGCGCCGAATGCTGCGCGAAACCGACGCGTTCGAGGACGCGTTCTGGCAAGGCGGGAATCTGGAGACGCTGTACCGGCAGGCGGGTCAGGCACGCGTCGGCGGCGGTCTCGAGCACATCTTCACCGCCGGATTTCGCGAATATTCGAAGCACCGCCGGCAGGGCAGCCCGTCGGCGGTGACGCTCGACGCGGCGCGGCGCGCGATGCGCGCGGCCTATCAGCGTGAGATCGACGCGATCGAGGCGCATCTCGCGGGGCTCGCCACCGTGGGCTCGGTGTCGCCCTACATCGGGCTGTTCGGCACCGTCTGGGGCATCATGAACGCTTTCCGCGGCCTCGCAAATGTGAGCCAGGCCACGCTCGCCAACGTCGCGCCGGGCATCGCGGAGGCGCTGATCGCGACCGCCATCGGGCTGTTCGCGGCCATTCCCGCGGTCGTCGCGTACAACCGCTTCACGCACGACGTCGATCGCCTCGCGGTGCGCTTCGAGACGTTCATCGAGGAGTTCTCGAACATCCTCCAGCGCCAGGGATGAAGCGGGCTGGCTTCGGTCCCGATACCCGATACCTGAACCTGATACCTGATGAGGCGCGCGCGCAAGCCGATCAACCAGATCAACGTCGTCCCGTACATCGACGTGATGCTGGTATTGCTTGTGATCTTCATGGTCACGGCGCCCCTGATCGCCCCGGGTGAAATACAGCTTCCGAGCGTCGGCAGCAAGCTCACGCCGTCGGTCAACGCGCTGCGCGTGAGGCTCGAGAAGGACAAGTCGATCGTGCTGATCGACGAGTCGAAGAACAACCGCCCGACGGTCAAGGTCGGCCTGGACGGACTGGTTCCGCAAGTGCTCGCGATCCAGGCCGGCCGCGAGCAGCCGGTGGTGATCGAGGCGGATCAGTCGGCGCGCTACGAAGACGTGATCCGCATCCTCGACCGGCTGCAGCAGGGCGGCGTGAAAAAGGTCGGGCTGCTCGCCCGGCCGACGCCGTCGTGACCGCGGGGTCCTGACGATGTTCGCGTTCACGACCGATCGCCCCGAGCAGGCGCGCAGCGCCCGGGGCAAGTGGACCGCGCTCGCGCTGGCGCTCGCGGTGAATCTGCTGTTCGTCGGTGTTCTGGTGTTCTCGGTGTCGTGGCAGAACCGCAAGCCGGAAGCGGTCACCGCGGAGCTCTATGCACCACCGCCGCCGCCTGCTCCCAAGGCGCCGGTGCTGCAGCCGCTCCCGCCGCCCAAGGCCGTGCTGCCGCCGACGCTCGCGCCGACGCCCAAGTTGCCGCCGATCGTCGAGAAGCCGGACCCGCAGGAAGCCGAGATCGCGTTGCGGGCGAAAAAGGAAGCCGAGCGGCGCGCGCAGGAACAGGCCGATCGCGAGCGGCAGCAGCGGGAGGCGGCGCAGCAGGAGCAGGAGCGGCGCGAAGCGGACGCGAAACGACAGGCCGAAGAAAAGCGCCAGGCCGATCAGCGCGCGCGCGAAGCCGAAGCGAAGCGGCAGGCCGAGAAGCGCCAGGCCGACGAAAGGCAGGCGCGCGCCGTCGAGGCAATGCGCGCGCAGGCCGATCGCGAGGCGCGCATGCGTGTGCAGGCCGAGCGCGAATCGCAACTGCGCGCGCAGGCGGAGCGCGAATCGCGGATGCGCGCCGAGGCCGACCAGGAAGCGCGCGAGCGCGCGGCCCAGGCCGCGGCGGGCGCCGCGCGCAACCGCGCGCAGCTCGACTGGATCGACAAGATCCGCAGCCGGATCCGCGGCTACATCATCCTGCCGCCCGACATACCGGGCAATCCGGAAGCGATCTTCGACGTCGTGCAGCTGCCGACGGGCGAGATCATCGACGTCAAGTTGCGCAAATCGAGCGGCGTTCGCGCATACGACGAAGCCGTGCAGCGCGCGATCCTCAAGGCGTCGCCGCTGCCGAAGCCCACGCCGGCCGACCTGTTCCAGCGCAACCTCGAGTTGCGCTTCCGGCCGCTCGACCAGTAAGCGGCTTCCGGCCGCTCGACCAGTAAGCGGCGTTCAGCCGCGCGGGTGCTTCTCCACGATCTGGATCGCTGCCCAGCTCCAGTCGACACGCTGCTCGACCAGTTGCCGCAATGCGACCGTGTACACCGAGCGGTCGGTTATCAGGATGACGCGGCGGCCTTCCGCATATTCGTACGTCGGGATCACGACCGTCTTCACGACGAGCGGCTTGTCGGGACGCGACGGCGGCGGCAGGTAGAGTCCCTCGATCTTCGGGCCCAGCATCGATTCGTCGAATCCGTTGACCAGGATGCCGCCCATGCCTTCCTTCGCTTCGCGCTTCGCGTACAACGTGACCGGAACGACGCGCTCGGCGATCAGCGAGACGCCCGCTTCCACTTCGTCGGTCGAAAGCTTGTTCAGGCGGCGCACGACGCCGAGCACCCACCCGGTGCCGTCGGATTGCTTGACCGCGGTCAGCGCGCCGAGCATCAGCGACTGGCCCGCGCCGCTGCTTGCATAGATGCGCAGGCCCGCGACGCTGCGATCCTTGACCTGCCACACCGGATCGGGAAACACGGCGAGGGTCGCGGAAAGCGTGTCCGCCTCGTCGGGTGCTTCCCGCTGCGCGCGCACCGGCCCGGCGACGGCGTACACCTCGATCTGCTCGCCGCCCGCCACCGTGTCCGGCGACGGCGTGGAGGCGGCTTCCGGCGGGCGCGAGAGCTCCCTCTGCACGCGCGCGAGCCCGATGCGCACCCGAGCCGCAACGACGCACGGCGTGCGCGGATCGCGCCGCAGATCGGTGTTGAGATTCGGGGCGATCGCGGCACGCGCCTTTTCGAGGATGGCCGCGCGCTGCTGGTTGAGCGGCCCGACCGGCCCCTGATCGGTCTCTTCCGAGTGGCGCAGCGCCGCGAGCATGATGTCGAGCTGCCCGGCCAGCGCGCTGGTGTCGAGATAGCGAAGCATCGCGCCGGAGTCCTGCCCGGTACGGCGCGCGAGCCCCGTACGCCCGGCGAGATCGACGAAGAATCCTTCCATCGATTTCGGCAGCGCGACCAGCTCGAGCTTGCGGCTCCAGCCGCGGATCTGCGTCGCGGCCCATTCGAGATTTGCCGGCGACAGGTTCCCGGTGTTGAGCTGATGGATCAGCAGCACGAACACGTACTCCTGCTCGACGGTCCATTGCGTCCCGCCTTGATGGCTGCCGAGCGACGTCGGCACGCGCTCGACGCCGAGCTCGCTCGCGCGCATGAACGTGCGGTGCAGTTCCACCCATTTCGCGGGAATCCAGTGCTCGTGCCGGCACACGCGGAGCTTCGCGTCGGCGCCGTAGTAGTGAACGAGCCGCGCGAAGAGTCCGGGCACGTGCGATTTCCACCGGCCGAATGCCGACGGCGCGAGCGCGGTTTCGAGCACGTGCTGGTAGGCGGCGATGAAGCCCTGCGTCAGGTCGAAGCTTGACCGCCAGATGCGATCCGCCACCTTCGGCGCGGAGTCGAGGCTTTCGACGTACTGCCGGAACAGCTGGCGCCGGTCGGCGCCGAGCGCGGCATCCGTGTATTGCAGCGCCTGCGCGCGCGAGAAGTCCACCGGCCGCCGCGACTGGCGCAGCCCTTCGAGCGCGCGCACGACGGTTTCCTGGCGCGCGACGACGTCCAGGGACGGAAGCTCGCGCAGCCACGCCCCCGCCACCTTGGCGGAGACGATCGGGTCGTTGGCGTCGCGGACGCCGGCGTTCAGAAAGCCGAACATGACAGTCGCGAAGGGCCGCCCCGAGAGACTGACCACCCCCCCGGGGGGGCAGCGAGCCGAGCGAGCGTGGGGGGGATGTTCATCCGAGGTGGGCTAGAATCGCTGACACGCCGCGCATGCCGCCGGCGTGCTTCGTTCTTCAACAGGGTTTTGTCGATGACCATGAATCGTTGCTCGTCGTGGCGTTCGCTGCGCAACGCGCGTGCGGCACTCGCGCGCGCCGGGCGCATCGCGCTCGTTGCCGCGATGGCCGGCGCGTTCGTGGCGAACGCCCAGACCACCATTGCCCAAGGGACTAGCAAGTTGGATGCCACACCGAGCGAACTGAAAAAAATCGATGTCAAACAGGGCACTGGGCCCGAAGCCACGTCCGGCAAGGCGGTTGTAGTGCACTACACCGGCTGGCTCTACGACACATCCAAGCCCGATTCGCACGGCGCAAAGTTCGACAGCTCGCGCGATCGCAGCACGCCGTTCGGGTTCACGCTCGGCGCAGGCCGCGTGATCAAGGGCTGGGACGAAGGCGTGGCCGGCATGAAGGTGGGCGGACAGCGCACGCTGGTAATTCCGCCGCAGATGGCGTACGGCGAGCGCGGCGCCGGAGGTGTGATTCCCCCGAATGCAACGCTGATCTTCGACGTCGAACTGCTCGAAGTGAAGTAGACGTACGGCCGATGTCGCCGACGATGCGCCCGCGCGGCACGCGCGCGGCGTCGAAGCGCCGCGTCGACTATCGTCCACCCGCGTTCCTGGTTGACGACGTCGCACTCGAATTCGATCTCGATCCCGCGCGAACCGAGGTCGCGACGACGTTCGCGTTCCGCCGCAATCCGGCAGCCGCCCGCGCCGATCGCCGTGCGCCGCTCGTGCTCGACGGCGAGGAGCAGGACGACGTGCGCGTCGAGCTCGACGGCCGCGCGCTCGCGCCCGACGCGCTGACCGTGCGCACGTCGGCCCTTGCGCTCGCCGGCGTGCCGGACGCCGGGACGCTCACCGTGCGCTCGACGATCGCGCCCGCCCGCAACGTGGCGCTCGAAGGGCTGTACGTGTCGTCCGGCGTGTTTTGCACGCAGTGCGAGCCGGAGGGTTTTCGCCGGATCACGTATTTTCCCGACCGCCCCGACGTGCTCGCGCGCTACCGCGTGACGCTGCGCGCGGATCGCCAGCGCTACCCGACGCTGCTCGCCAACGGCAATCTCGTCGCCACCGGCGCGCTCGACGGTGGACGTCACTACGCGACGTGGGTCGACCCGTTTCCCAAGCCCACGTACCTGTTCGCCGTAGTCGCCGGCGATCTCGATGCGCTCGACGACGCGTTCGTCACCCGGTCGGGACGCCGCGTCGCGCTGCGGATCTTCGGCACCTCCGCCAACCTGCAGCGTTGCCGGCACGCGATGGAATCGCTGAAGCGCGCGATGCGCTGGGACGAGGACCGCTACGGGCGCGAGTACGACCTCGACACGTTCATGATCTTCTGCGCCGACGACTTCAACCTCGGCGCCATGGAGAACAAGGGCCTCAACATCTTCAACAGCCGGCTGATCCTCGCCGACCCGGCGACGGCGACCGACGACGACTTCAGCGCCATCGAAGGCGTCGTCGGCCACGAATATTTCCACAACTGGACGGGGAATCGCGTCACGTGCCGCGACTGGTTCCAGTTGTCGCTGAAGGAAGGCCTCACCGTCTTCCGCGACCAGCAGTTCTCGGGCGAGCAGGGCTCGCGCGCGGTGGAGCGCATCGCCGCGGTCGAGTACCTGCGGCGCGAGCAGTTCGCCGAGGACGCGGGGCCGATGGCGCATCCGGTGCGGCCCGACGAGTACCAGGAGATCAACAATTTCTACACGGCCACCGTCTACGAGAAGGGTGCCGAGCTGATTCGCATGCAGCATCTGCTGCTCGGCCCCGCGCGTTTTCGCGCCGGCATGGATCTCTATTTCGAGCGCCACGACGGGCAGGCGGTCACGTGCGACGACTTCGTGCGGGCGATGCAGGATGCGTCCGGCGTCGACCTCGCGCAGTTCCGCAACTGGTATTCGACGCCGGGGACGCCCATCGTCAGCGTGCGCGGAAACTACGATCCGGCGGCGCGCACGTACGACCTCGAGGTGGCGCAGCGCATACCCGCATCGAGCGGCGATCGGGAAACGTCGCCGCTGCACGTTCCGCTCGCCATGGGCCTCGTGGCCGCCGACGGCACCGACATGCCGCTGCGCCTTGCCGGCGAACCTGCAGCGTCGGGCACGACGCGCGTGCTCGAGCTCACGCAGGCCGTCCAGAGGTTCCGGTTCGTCGATGTGGACGAGGCGCCCGTGCCTTCGCTGTTGCGGGGATTCTCGGCGCCGGTGCGTCTCGAATACGCGTACAGCGACGAGGACCTCGCGCTGCTCGCCGCGCACGACAGCGATGAAGTCAATCGCTGGGATGCCGCGCAGCGATCGTTCGTGAACGCGGTGATCGCGCTCGCCGAAGCCCATGCGGTCGGCGCGGATCCCGGCAGGATGCCGCTGCTGTCACGAATCGCGCGTGAGCTGCTCGCGAACCAGGCGAGCGATCCCGCGCTGCTTGCGCAGGCGCTTGCACTGCCGGACCCCGCTTACGTGGCGAGCCTGATGCCGACGATCGATCCGGACGGCATCGAGGCCGCGTTTGCGCACGTCGCAAGGACGCTTGCCCGCGACTTGCGCGATGCCTTCGAGGAAACCTACCGCGCGCATCGCGGGCTGCGCGGTGCGTATGCGCCGTCGCCCGCGCAGGCGGGCGCGCGCAGCCTCGCCAACCTCTGCCTGCGCTATTTGTGCACGCTGGACGACGAGCGCGCGCATGCGCTCGCGCTGCGCCAGTTCGAGACCGCCGACAACCTGACCGATGCGGTCGGCGCGCTGGCCGCACTGCGCGATTCTGACCAGCCGGCCCGCGCCGATCTGTACGCGCGCTTCGAGGCGCGCTGGCGCGGCGAGCCGCTCGTGCTCGACAAATGGTTCGCGCTGCAGGCCAGGAGCCTGCGCCCCGATACGCTTGCGACCGTGCGCGGGCTGGTCGCGCATCCCCGGTTCAGTGCGCGCAATCCCAATCGCGTGCGCTCGCTGGTCGGCGCCTTCGCGCTCGGCAACTTCGCGCGGTTCAACGCGCGCGACGGCGCGGGCTACGCATTCGTCGCCGAGCAGGTGCGCATGCTCGACCCGATGAACCCGCAGCTCGCCTCGACGCTCGCCGGTGCGTTCAATCTCTGGAAGCGTCACGGCGAGCCGCGGCGATCGGCGATGCACAAGTGCCTGCAGCGCATCGCCCGCACGAGGAGCCTGTCGCCCGACGTGAGCGAGGTGGTGACGCGGGCGCTTTCGAGCTGATGCGTCGCTACCAGTACGTCTCGAGCGTGATGTGGCCCGGTTCCTTGCGCCGGTGCCTGCGCATGCCGCGGCTGCCGAGCACCTTTTGCACGTCGTCGACCATCGCCGGATTTCCGCACAGCATCGCGTGCGCGTTTTCGGGCGTGAGCGACAGGCCGACGCGCGCCTCGAGCCGGCCGTCGTCGATCGCCTGGGGGATGCGGCCCGCGAGTGCGTCGCGGTGGCTGTCGCGGCTCACCATCGGCACGTAGTCGAACGCGCCCGCGTGCGCGCGCGCAATGCCCGCGATCTCGTCGCGATACGTGAGCTCGTGCGCATGGCGCACCGAGTGGACGAGCACGACGCGGCCGAACTTCGTCCACGGGTCGGGCGTGCGCAGCATCGACAGGAACGGCCCGATTCCGGTGCCGGTCGACAGGCACCACAGCGACTCCGCGTCGGCCGTCTCGCCGATGCTGAAAAAGCCGTTGGCGCGCGGCGCGAGCCAGACGCTGTCGCCGTCGTCGAGCGTGGCGAGCCGCGGCGACAACGGGCCCTCGGGGAGGATGATGAAATAGAACTCGTGCGGGTGCATCGACGGCGGGTTCACGAACGAATACGGCCGCCCGATCATCACCTCCTTCGCATCCGGCGGCCCCGGCAGTGCGAGCCGCGCGAACTGCCCCGCGATGAACGTCACCTCCGGCGCGTGGACCAGCAGCGAATGGAGGCTGTCGCTCCAGCGTCGCCGCCCGGCAACGCGGCCTTCCACCCACGCGGTCATCGAGTCTCCGATTGCTAAAATGGCCATTATGCCTATGCGCAAGAGCCCGGCCGCGATGATGGGCAAACGCGTCCATCTGCGGCCGCCGCGGCGCAGCGACCAGCCGGCGTTCGTTGCCGCCGCGCGCGCGAGCCGGCGGCTGCACAGCGGATGGGTGCAGGCGCCGGAGTCGCCGGCCGCCTACGTCGCGTATGTCGAGCGCTATGCGTTTCGCGGCCGCTCGCCGCGCCACGCCGGCTTTCTCGTCGTCCGTAACGACGACGGCGCCCTCGCCGGCGTCATCAACTTCTCCGAGATCGTGCGCGGCGCGTTTCACAGCGCGTACGTCGGCTATTACGCGTTCGCGCAGCTCGCCGGCGACGGCTACATGACCGAAGGTTTCGCGCTCGCGCTCGATTTCGCGTTTCGCCGCCTGGCGCTGCATCGCGTCGAGGCGAACGTGCAGCCCGCCAACCGCCGCTCGATCGCGCTCGTGTCGCGGCTCGGGTTCGAGCGCGAAGGTTATTCGCGCCGCTACGTGAAAATCTCCGGCCGCTGGCGCGACCACGTCCGCTTCGCGATGCTCGCGGAGGACTGGAGGACCCGGCGAACGGCGGTCAGGCGCGCGATCGCGGCCGCCGCGGCTTGACGCCATGCGAGCCGCGCGCGCGGGCCGCATCGCGTTCGCCGCGCTCGCGCTCGCCGGCTGCACGACGCCTCCGATCGCGGCGGGCGTCGCGAAGACGGTCGACCGCCTCGTCATCGCGCCGTACGCGCTCCACGAGGCGTGCGTGACGATGGCCCGCGGCGACAAGCTCGACTGGCGCTACGAGAGCGGCGCGCCGATTGCGTTCGAGGTCCATTACCGCGAGGGCGGCGCCGTGCTCGCGCCCGTCGTGCGCGACGCCTCGAGTGGCGACAGCGGAACGTTCGAGGCACGCGAGCCGCGCGACTACTGCGCCCAATGGGAAGCGGGCGCGAGCGGCGCGATCGTCAGCTATCGGCTGCTTCTGCGCGCCGCGTCGCGCGGCGCCGCGGAATAGAAGGACCGTCACAGCTCGGCGTAGCTGTACGTGCGCCCCTGCTCGACCTCCGTGAGCACCAGCCGCTCGACGACCTTGCGCGCGACGATGTCCGGTGCAACGAGCTGACCCTTGTCATGAAAGCCGACGAAGAGATCGACGCTCGGCAGCACGTCCTTCGCCTGCGACCGCGCGAACGCCTGCATCGGCGTGTCGATGACACCGGGACGCAGCGTGATCGCGCGCAACCGGCCGGCCGGCGCCTCGGCCGCGAGCATGCGCGTCAGCATCTCGAGCCCGGCCTTGGCGATGCAGTACAGCGCTTCACCCGTCAGCGGCGACTGCGCGGCGCCGGACGACACGTTCACGATCCGCCGCCCGACGCGGTCGTCCGCGAACGTGCGCAAAAACAGGTCCGCCAGCACCGCGGGCGCGGTGAGATTGACGGCGATCGATTGCGCGATGCGCGCGGCATCGAGCCGTCCCAGCACGCCGACGCCCTCGATCGTCGCGGCGTTGTTGACGAGGCATGCCGACGTCGGGCGTTCCGCGGCCAACTCGGCGAACGCCGACGCGAGCGTCGCCGGCACCGCCGCGGGCTGAGCAAGATCGCAGGCGACGAAGCGATAGCTTTCGTGCGTGAGCCGCGGCGAATTCGTGCGGCCCACGCCCAGTACGCGAAAGCCGCGCCCGAGCAACTCGATCGCGAGCGCTTCGCCGAGCCCGCGCGAAACGCCAGTGACGATGGCAGCGTGCATGTCTACCCCGGCCTCAGGTT